>Ga0268299_1002343_pt1 | contig 23444 bp, 20 predicted proteins | sample NOBtaG_FD_193484 | JGI IMG/M metagenome (GOLD analysis project Ga0268299, IMG submission 193484) | Activated sludge microbial communities from bioreactor in Nijmegen, Gelderland, Netherland - NOB reactor | ecosystem: Engineered > Bioreactor > Aerobic > Activated sludge | place: Netherlands... | reverse complement strand
TGCCGCGCGACACGTGCAGCGCCCTTCAATCAGCGTTTGTCAGACGGGATACGAGCGCATCCTCGATCCACTCGTGGATCGTGTTGGTCGCCACCCGCCGCGGATCGCCCAGGTGATCCAGCAGCGGCGTCTCGAACGGGCTCACGATCCCGATGATGTCCGACACGTCCTCCATCAACTCCGGCAGATCGGTCCCGGCGGAGTACGTGGCCTTTCCGGTAAACGGCATGTGCGATTCTCCTTGTGCTTTCGATCACGGGCTCTGGAAACACTCCAGCAACGTTCTTGAGTCCTGCGAGCGCGCCGGGCGGGCGAGGGGAGGGGGGAGGGAGTCGGCCGGCGGCGCGCGGGGCTCGGGACGGGCCGCCGCGCATTCGGGCGGGCCCGGGCGAAGTCCACGCGCGCGCCCGGCCAACTCCCACGTACCCGCCGGCGCGCTACACCCCCCGGCGGGCGCGCATGTAGTCCAGCAGCGCCTTCCGCCCGCCCGGGTCCTGGGCCGCCTCGCGGGCGCGCTCCCGCGCGCCGTGGTCCAGCCGGGAACCCGGGGCCGGGGTGGGGAGAGCGGGGCTCATCGACGACGCGCCGGAGGTCGCGCGGGCGGGCCCGCGGAAGAGGTCGGGCCTCGCCGCGCGGGCCTGCCGAGCCGCGCGCTCCAGCGCCGCGGGATCCGGCGCGCCCGCGTTGGGCTGCGCGGGCGGCGCGATCCCGGCCGTCGCCGCGGCGCGAGAGAGTTCGCGCTCGATCACCGCTGCGCCTGCCGCCGGGTCGGTCGCGCCCGCGGCCAGCGCCGCCTGCTCGAGGGCCCGCCGACGCTCGATCCGGTCGATCGCCGCGTGCGCTTCGCCCAGGCGCTTCGAGAGCGCCTCGAGCGTCCCCGTCACGTCCGGCGCGGGCGGGGGGTCGGGGTCGGCGGGTTTGGCGGGGCTCGCCGCGTTCGGCGCGACGGGCTCAGCGTCTTCTCGCGGCTGCGCCGGCGGCACCGACACAGGATGCTCGTGCTCTGCGGACATGGTCGTGCTCCTGAGTGACCGCGCGCCCCGCGCGCGGCGAGATGAGTCCTGACCTGGCTTCGTTCACACACGCCGCGGGCGACGCCGGGCCGCGACCGGCCCCGCCTACACCACGCCCGGGTCCAGCGGGCCGTAGCCCAGTTCCGCCAGCACCCGATCCGGCTCGACACCCAGGTCGCGCTTGGCCTTGGCGGCGGCGAGCGCGTCGAGCGCGTTCTCCGGGATCGGGTCGCTCCACAGCACCTTGAGCCCGCGGTCGGACGGGCGCGTGCGCAGGTGCCCCGCCGCGTCGAGGGCCGCGAGGATCAGGCGGCTGGCCTCCTCGATCCCCCGCCCGTAGAGGACGCGCTTGCGCTGGGTGCGGGCCAGCAGGCCCGAGAGCGTCAGCCGCAGCGCGTTCTCGCTGGAGAGGTTGCCGACGCGGGCCTGCACGACGCCGGTGGCCAGCGGGGGCACGCCGGAGGTCTTGTCGAGCGCCTCGCGGATCTGCTGCACGTGCGCGTCCTCGCTGGGCGAGGCGCCGTCGCCGCCGAAGGCCTCGATCCGCGCGTCGGGGTTGTTGGTGGACCACACCTGCCCGGGCCCCACGGGGAACTGATCGAACCCCTCGATCCCCCGCGCCAGGTACATCTGGAACGACTGCATCGTCACCCGGCACGCGCGGTCCGACAGGCGCGTGTTCAGTTCATCCTGCAGGGGGATCAGCGGCTCGACCTCCGACAGCCCTGTGTACGCGAACGGCTGGCTCACGTTCTGCACGTGCGCCACCGGCACCGCGCCCAGCGGCCAGGCCAGCGGCTCTTCGGCGACAAGCCTGGGCAGGCCGCCTCGGCCGTCGTCCTCGTACACCTGCCGGGCCGTCGGCGTGAGCACCTCGAAGGTGGTCACGGTGGCGCGGCGGGACTCGCCGCCCGCGCCGGCCTCGACGCCAGCGGGACGCGACACACGGACCACATAGGCGTCGAGGCGGCGGTAGTCCGCGGGGCTGACGATCGGCACGCCACGCGTGGCGTCGGCGATGTCGATGCGCACCGAGGCGGCGTGGTGCGCCAGGTCGGCGAGCCGCGCGGGTGCATCCGGGGCGTCGGTCGGTGCGCTCTCCGGCGCGGCCTCGAGTGCGTCGGTCCGCACGACCAGGTCCACGTGCCCGTGGACGTGCCCGAGGAGGGCGGCGTCCTGTAGGAGGGCCAGTCCGCCCGAGGCGGTCCAGGCCGCGTCGAGGGCGCGCTCGATGAGGGCGCGGAGCGCGGGGTCCTCGGCGGTCGAGATCAGCCGCACGGGCTTGGAGATCAGGAAGTCCACCATCGCGTGGACGCGCCAGGCGATGTCGTTCTCGATGACGACCTCGCGGCGATTCGCCGCCCCGGCACGGTCGTCGCCGGCGATCGAGCGGCCGGGGCCCACGCCGGTGACGCGCGGCGGGAGGCCGCGCTCCTGCGCCAGCCGATACCCGCGCCCCGCTCCTCGGGCCGCGGAGCCCCCGCTGCTGGTCGGCTCCATCGGGTTCCGGTAATACGCCCACAAGGTCGCGAGCCGGGGCAGCACCGCGCCGGCGTGCTCGTCGAGCAGGTGCGCCAGCAGGGCCGGGTTCACGCCCAGCCGCTCCGCAGCATGGAACGGGACGCGAGCGGCTCCGGCGACGCCGGCATCGCGGGCGGGAAGGTCGGCATTGCGGGCAAGGTCAGTTGGAAGCATGGAGCGGGCTCCGGGTCGCCCGGGCGTCCGGGAGGCCCGCGTGTGGGCCCGCCGTGTCGAGGGCGTCTACCCGGGCCCCTTCGGACGCGATTGCGCGCGCAATCGCGTCCGAGAGTCACCGCAGAAAACAGGCGTAAGTGTCTCTCGGATATGGCGTTGCGCGATTTTTGAAAATCCACGTGTATGGTCCCGAGGCGATGCCGGTTGCGCGCGCCACCGCGCACCTCGGGCGCAGAGTTCCCCCCATTTGAGTCCACTAACAAAAGTCACGTACACCACAATCGAGGGAATATTGAGCCGTCGCTCCACCATCGCGCAATCTTGGCCTAGTTTCGCGCCGATGACCCCTCGTCAGGCGACCCCTAGGTAGGGGAAGCCTGTCCAGGGGACGTTCAGGGGAACCCACGATGGATCGGACCAACGTGAACTCAGGGAACTCGGCGGAGCAGACGATGGCCAAGCGGCTGGCCTCGCTGGTGCCCAACGGGCGCACCATCGCCGACTACGCCGATCTGATCCGCACTCCTCCGTTCTCGGAAGGCTCGGCCCCCGCGCACCTGAAGACTCTGGCGATGGGGGGTTCGGGGCTTCGGCTGGAATCAGCCCCGCACAGCGCCTCGACGATCGGGCCCTCCCTTGCCGAGATGACCTACATCGATGGCTCGGAGCGGCGCTTCGTGATTCACCCGGGGGAGATCTCTGCGCTGGGGATGTCGTTCCTGCACTGCGCGTTCGTGCACGACGGCACGGCGGTGAACCTTCGTCTGGTCCTGCCCGACGGCGAGAAGATCGGGATTCAGGGGACGGTGCGCGGGTGCGTGCTGATCCGCGGGCGGGCCCACGCCGTGGGGATCGTGTTCAAGCAGCCGCTCTCCGACGCGGTGCTGCACGGGATCACCGGGTTCACGCCGGCGACGGCGGAACTGGCCCCGCGCGCGGCATAAGCCCGCCCACTCGCCCCGTTGTGCGGGGTCGTGCGGACGGGCTTGTGCGCGTGCCGTATTCGGGGACCGATCCCCGGCTCGCGGTTACTTCTTGGCGCCTTCGAGGCCGATCATCAGGTTCACCTCGTCGCCGATGGGCCCGACCATGTTGGTCATGCCGAAGTCGGAGCGCTTGACGGTGAACTTGGCTTCGAGCCCGGCGATGGCCTCGCCCCCGCGGCCCTTGCCGGTGCCGGTGGCCTCGACCAACGCGGTGACGGGCTTGGTGACGCCGTGGAGCGTCAGGTCGCCGGTGACTTCCATGGTGGTGTCCCCCGTCTTTTTGAAGGCCTTGCCCTTGAAGGCGATGGTGGGGTACTCCTTGGCGGAGAAGAAGTCCTCGCTCTTGAGGTGCTTGTCGCGCCCGGCGTTGGCGGTATCGACGTCCTCGGTCTTGACCGACACGTCGAGGACGCTGGCATCCGGCTTGGCGAAGTCGAGGTTGAAGGTGCCCGCGGCGTTGTTGAAGCGCCCGTAGAAGGGCGCGACGTTCATGTGCTTGATACGGAAGACCACCGACGAGTGGACGCCGTCCACCGTGAAGACGTCGGCGGCCTTGGCGGGCGCTGGGGCGGCGATGGTCGCCGGGGCCGACGCGGTGAGCACGGCGGCGCCGCCGGCGAGGAGGACGAGGGCGAGGGACGAAGCGATCGCGATCGGACGAGCCATGCGGAGAACTCCTTTGCGGGTTGTACCAGAGGGGTGTGCCCCGGATGCGGGGCATCGGGCATGGTACGGGGTCGGCCCGGCGCGAGTTCGCGCGGGCGAATCCCTACCATGGGCCCCATGGCCGCCACGACACCGCCGAGCCCCGCTTTTGAACCCGACCACCCGCCGACCGGTCCTGGTGCCCCGGATGTGCACCACCTCGAGCAGCAGCGCCGCGCGAATCGGGACGCGGTGATCGCCCTCGGGCTGAATCCGTACGGCAACCGGACCGACGGGCTGGTGACGCTGGCCGAGGCGCGGGCGAAGCACAGCGACGCGGCGGATAAGGCCGCCGCGGATGCCGGCAAGGCGCCCCCCGCCGGGTTTGTTGATCCGCGGGCCGAGGTGCAGGTGGCGGGTCGGGTGGTGCTCTTGCGTGACAATGGGAAGTTGCTGTGGCTGCAAGTGCGGGACCACACCGACACGCTGCAGGTGGCGGTGAGCCAGAAGGACGTGGACGAGACGAGTTTCAAGTTCGCCAAGTGCCTGGACCTGGGGGACGTGGTGATCGCGCGCGGGCGGGTGATGAAGACCAAGACGGGCGAGGTGACGGTGTGGGCGTCGGGGCCTGGGGCCCTCGGACCCGCGGCCAAGTGCCTGGTGCCGCCGCCCGAGAAGCACGCGGGTCTGCACGACGTGGAACTGCGGTACCGGCAGCGGTACGTGGACATGTGGGCCGAGCCCGAGACGGTGAAGGTGTTCAAGGCGCGGAGCCTGATGGTCTCGACGATGCGGCGGCTGCTCGACGCGCGGGGCTACATCGAGGTCGAGACGCCGATGCTCCAGATCCTCGCCGGCGGCGCGGCGGCCCGCCCATTCACGACGCACATGAACGCGCTGGGCATCCCGCTCTACCTGCGCATCGCGCCGGAGTTGTACCTCAAGCGGCTCATGGTCGGGGGGCTCCCCCGCGTCTACGAGATCAACCGCAACTTCCGCAACGAGGGGCTCGACAAGCAGCACAACCCCGAGTTCACCATGCTCGAGGCCTACCACGCCTTCGGCGACGTCGAGACGGTCATGGACCTCACCGAGCACCTGATCCGTGAGTCGGCCCGGGCGCTGGCCGGCACCGGCGCGTCGCTCACGCTCCCGTTCGGGGACCTCGTGATCGACTACGGCTCGCCCTTCCGGCGCGTGGCCTACGGCGAACTCTTCTCCGCGGCCCTGGGCATCGACATGCTCGACCGAGCCCGCGTGAAGCAGGAGGCCGACGCCCGGCACATCAAGTCCGCCGGCGTGGACCACTGGGTGCTGGTCAACCACCTCTTCGAGGACTTCGCCGAGAAGACCGTGGACCCGGCGAGGCCCACGTTCATCACCGACTATCCCGCGGCCATCAGCCCGCTCACGCGGCCCAAGCCCGGCAACCCGGATTTGGCCGACCGTGCCGACCTGTTCATCGGGGGCATGGAGATCGCCCCGCACTACACGGAACTGAACGATCCCGACGTGCAGGCTGCGAAGTTCCGCGAGCAACTGGCGACAGGCGACGCGGAGAAGAACGCCGAGGAGAGCACCTTCCGCACCTTCGATGCGGACTTCATCCACGCGCTGAAGGTCGGGATGCCCCCCGCGGGCGGCATGGGCCTGGGGATCGACCGGCTGGTGATGCTGCTGACCAACCAGCGGACGATCCGCGACGTGGTGCTCTTCCCGCTCATGCGCCCGGTGTGAGCGCAGCGGAAGCGAGCCGGCCATGCGCGGGCGCACGCGCCGAAGCGCCGGCGCGCGGCGGCGGGCTCAGAGCCCCTTCTCGATCCGCGGGGCCATCGCGATCGCGTCCAGCAGGCAGGTTTCGACGGCGGGGAGGACCCAGTTGTCCTGCCCGACGGCGAAGATGCCGGGGTAGGCCTCCTCTTGGAGCACGCGCCAGGCGCCCCCGGCCAGGAACCCGATCCGCGCGTTGGGGAAGGCGTGCCCCCAGCGCGTCATGCGGGCCTGGACCAGCGCGGCCTCGGGCAGGCCCAGCGTGGAGAGGAGGTGCCGGATCCGCGGGGCCGCGCGGCGCGCGTAGTCGTCGTAGGAGGTCGCGTCAAAGAGCGGGAACCGCGAGGCGGGGTACGAGAGCGGCCAGTAGCACGTCAGCACGCTCCGCTGGTCGTGGTGGACGGCGTTGAAGACCCCGCTCACCACGTCGGTGATGCGGTGCCACGCCTCGAACGCTGGCGTGTCGGTGGGGTAGCGCCCGTCGTAGAGCAGGAACATGTCGTAGAAGTCGCGCCCGAGTGGTCGGTCCAGCAGGAGGTTCACGACCACGTAGGCGTGGGTGGTGACCTGCCGGGCCGCCTGCATCCAAGGGTGCTCGTCGGAGAGCAGGGGCGAGAGGATGTGGCGGGCGACGTGCTTTGGGCAGGCGAGCACGACTCGGCGGGCGAGCGTCGATTCGAAGCGGCCTCGACCGTCGCTGCTGACCACCAGGATCCGGCCCCGGTCCGCGGGCAGCACCTGCACGACGCGTCGCCCCGCGCGCAGGAGGCCCGGGCTGGGTGCTGCGTCGGAGCGGCGGCCGCTCGGCGTTGAGGACCTCGCGGCTCGCGCCACGCGCCGGTAGAGCACCTCTGCCAGGCCCGCGTTGCCCCCGGGGAGGATCCAGCGTCCCAGTTCCTCCGCCGCGACGAAGTTCCAACCGGCCGCGGCGGAGATTTCCTCCCATCCGGCGTTGAAGGAGGAGTAGAAGTAGCCCTGGATGAGCGAGGCGAGGAGCGGGGGCACGGGGCCGCCCATACGGGCTTCCACGTCTTCCTTGAAGGACCGCAGGTCGAGTTTGAGGATCCATTCGTAGTCGGCCTTGTCGCCGACGAGCGGGATCTCGGGGTACTCGTTCTCGAGTACTGCCAGGACGATGGCGCGGTACCGCGCGATGGCCTCGCGTTCGTCGGCTGGGACGCGCGGGTCGGCCACCAGGTCTTCGATCAGGGCCCCGTTCAACTCGACGGGGTCGACGCCCTCGCTCAGGCGGAACGAGTCGCCCAGGCCCAGGCTCCGGTAGAAGCGCTCGAGCACCGATCCGGGGTCGGGGTTGATGAAGTACGCGCTGCCCATGGAGTAGGGCAGCCCGTTCCAGGTCTCGCCGCGGGACACGCCGCCGAAGCGGTCGGCCATCTCGAAGATGACGGGCCGGCGGTGTGCGAGCAGGTGGGCCGTCGCGAGGCCGGAAAGGCCACCGCCGACGATGACGATGTCGGACTCCTCGCTCGGGGCCGGGGGCTTGCCGCCGGGGTAGTCGGTCTCGCCGTGGTGGAAGGGCATGTCGGCGTAGCCCCAGGTGTCGCCGGTCCATTTGTCGGGGGCGAAGGGCAGGCCGTCGATGATGAGCGGCTCACGGAGGGGACCGATGGAGGCGAGGGGCGAGGAGTCGAGCGTGCCGGGGGGCGCGAACGCCGTCGGCGCCGGCGCGGCCATGCCCCGCCTGGAGGCGAGCCCCGCGGCGAGGGCCGCGATCCCGGTTCCAATGAAACGCCGTCGGGAGAGCATGGTCGTATCTCGCGTGGGTCGGCGGCGCGGGCGGGTGGACCGCCCGGTCCGCACTGCAACGTACACCGGTTTGCGCCGTTCGTCCAGAGGTGCAAAGGCGGTGCACCCCGTTTCGGTCAGGTGGGGCTGTTGCGGGTTGGCGAGGTGCGACCGAGTCTCGGCGTGCGCGCGTGCGCCAGGGTCCGCGGCCCCTTGGCTGCGACCCACTATCATCGGGCGAGCGGCCGCGAGGATCGCTCGCGACGCCCCGCAGAGCGGGCTCAACGAACAACCCGGATGCGTACCTTCACGCTCGAAGTCGAGTTGGAACTGCCGCTCCCGAGGGAGCGCGTGTTCCCGTTCTTTGCCGACGCGGGGAATCTGGAGGCGATCACGCCGCCGTGGCTGCACTTTCACATCCTGACGCCGAGGCCGATCCCGATGCACGAGGGGGCGCTGATCGACTACCGCCTGCGGCTGCACGGCATCCCGATCCGGTGGCGCACCAGGATCGACGCGTGGGCTCCGCCCGCGCGATTCGTGGATCGGCAACTGCGCGGGCCGTATCGCCTGTGGCACCACACGCACACGTTCGAGGAGCGGCCGGCGACGGGGGCCGACGGCGGCTCGGCCGGGGCGCGCACGCTGGTGCGCGACCGCGTGCGGTATGCCGTCCCGGGCGGGCGGCTCGTGCAGCGGCTGTTCGTGCGGCCGCAGGTGGACGCGATCTTCCGCTACCGCCAGCGCGCCATCGCTCGGGCGCTCCTGGGCCGCGACCTGCCCGCGTACCCCGAGCCGGTGCACAGCGAGGAGCGCTAGCGGGGCGGGGGTGCGCCCGCCGGCGCGTCGGGTGGCGGTGTGCCGGCGGCGGTTCCTCCGACCCGGGGCGCGCGTGCTCGGATCGCCTCGAGGAGCCGCACCGATTCGGCCTCATCGCCCAGCGGGCCCACGCGGATGCTCACGCGCAGGCGATCGTCGTCGCTGCCCGCCCGCGTCGCGCGAATCACCACCTCCCGTCCGTCGGGCAGTGTCCCGCGGACGTCGCTCCAGGTCGGACGGGCGCGCTGCCGGACGCCCGACGCGCGGGGTTCAAGGATCGCGCGGGCCCGCTCGCCGAACTCCTCGGGACGCCCGTCGGCGCTGGCGACAAACTCGCCCGAGACGAACGCGTACGAGCCCGTGCCCAGGGCGATTTCCTCCCGGCTCGCGGCGCATCCCATCATCGTGGCGGCGGCCAGACACGCGACGCAGAGAGCGCGGGCCTCGCGGCCTCGGCGACTCGGGCCGGAGAACTGGGCAAGATCCACGGTGTTGTGCGGACGGGTCGGCTTGCGGGCGCGGGGCATGGTCAAGCCTAGTGCGCGCCGCCCACGCCCCATTCGCGTGCTTTCCGGCACACCCCGGTCGCCCGGGCCGTGCTCTGTGGTAGATTGTCTCCCGATGCGCCTGCCCGCCGACCTCGTTTCGTCCGTGCGCCCGGCCTTCGAAGGGCGAACCGTGTGCGTGACGGGAGGCGCCGGGTTTATCGGCGGGCACCTGGTCGACGCGCTGCTGCACCTGGGCGCCACGATCCGGGTGATCGACGACCTGTCCACCTCGTCGCTGGACCATCTGGCCGACCTCATCGACCTCGACCCCCATCGGGTGCGGTTCGTGCACGGCTCGATCCTCGACGATCGGGCGCTCGCCGAGGCCGTGCAGGGGTGCGGCGTGGTGTTCCACCTGGCGGCGATGGGGTCGGTGCCACGGTCGGTGGAGCAGCCCCGGCGGGCGTTCGCCGTGAATGCCACGGGAACCGTGGGCGTGCTGGAAGCGGCCCGCGCAGGCGGCGTGGGCCGGGTGGTGCTGGCGTCGTCATCTTCGATCTACGGCGGGGGCTCGCCCGACGAGGAGAACCCGGCCGCCCCAAGGCGGGAGAGCATGGCTCCGATGCCCCTTTCGCCCTATGCCGCGAGCAAACTGGCCGCGGAGGGGGCCTGCAAGGCGTACGCGTCGTCGTACGGCCTGGCGACCGTGGCGCTGCGGTTCTTCAACGTGTTCGGGCCCCGCCAGCCCGCCGATTCCGCGTATGCCGCCGCGATTCCGGCGTTCACCAAGCGGCTGCTCGCAGGCGAGTCGCCGGTGATCTTCGGCGACGGACTTCAAACGCGGGATTTCACGTTTGTCGCGAATGTCGTGGGCGCCATGCTGCGGGCGGCGTCGGCGCCGACGGCGGGTGTGTCGGGCCGGGTGTTCAACGTCGGGGCGGGCAAGCGAACCGATCTGATCGAGTTGTGCCGGATCCTGGCCAGGCTGTGCGGCTGCCCGCACGTCCAGCCAACGTTCGCTGCGGCGCGGTCAGGTGAAGTCCGGCACTCGCTGGCGGATGTGAGCGCTATCAGGGCGGCGCTCGGTTTCACCCCTTTTGCGGGACTAGATGAGGGCTTATCAGAGACGGTAGCGTGGATGCGGGGAACGCTGTCCGGATTGAGCGGACAACGGTAGAGGCGACCGCACCCCTGAAAAGGGTGCAACACAGGCATTCGCCGTTATACGGACGTAATACGAACGTGCATAGCCTGTGGGCACACTGTGGAGCGTAAAGGATTTGCGCAGCAGTGCTTGACTCGGTTTTTGCGGGGCCTAGACTCCCTTCCACCTCCGGGCCGGCACGGCTCGGAGGATGCCGCCCGAGATCAAAGGCGAGAGCCAGCGAACCCGGGACGCCCGCAAAGGCCGGCACGGCTCATTGAAAACCGGATACGGATGGGTGTCGCTTTCGATGGCGCGGATGCCGGTGCAGTAATGCCCCGGGATGCGGATCGACCGCTGCGTCGATTTCACCTGAACTGTCCGAGCACGCGAGTGCGAGGCGGAACGGTGGGCCGTGGAAGCGACAAGTAGATCTCATTGAAGCAAGATGGCGATACGAGCGTACTGATGAGCTCTTGGAGAGCGTCGATCGAGCGGGCGAAGGAGGGCCGGGCAACCGGGCCGAGAGCGCGACGATCGGTTGGCGTGATCCTGCAAGGGCGCACGGTGGATGTCTTGGCGTCAAGAGGCGATGAAGGACGTAGGAACCTGCGATAAGCCTAGGGGAGCTGGTAACCGAGCGATTGATCCTAGGATTTCCGAATGGGGTAACCCGGCCCGCAAGGGTCACTCAACGCTGAATGCATAGGCGTTGTAGAGCGAACGTGGTGAACTGAAACATCTCAGTAATCACAGGAAAGGAAAGCAAAAGCGACTCCGTCAGTAGCGGCGAGCGAACGCGGAAAAAGCGGCAGAACTGCGAACCGGATGGAATACCGGGCCAAAGAAGGTGAAAGCCCTGTAACTGGAAGCCGCCCATGCCCTCGATTAGGTTCGGGCTCGTGGAACCCGGACTGAACATGGGGGGTCCACCCTCCAAGGCTGAGCACTCCTTGACGACCGATAGCGAACCAGTAAGGCGACTGAACGATGAAAAGCACCCCGGCGAGGGGAATGAAAGAGCACCTGAAACCGTGCGCTTACAAGCGGTCGGAGTCCCGCAAGGGATGACGGCGTGCCTTTTGCATAATGAGCCGGCGAGTTGGTCTGTACGGCGAGTCTAAGCGTTACCGACGCGGAGACGGAGCGAAAGCGAGTCTTAAAAGGGCGTCAAGTCGTACGGGCTAGACACGAAACCTAAGTGATCTACCGTTGGCCAGACTGAAGGACGGGTAACTCCGTCTGGAGGGTCGAACGCGTGACCGTTGAAAAGGTCTGCGATGAGCTGACGGGGGGACTAAAAGTGTTATCAAACTGGGAGATAGCTTGTTCTCCCCGAAATACCTTTAGGGGTAGCCTCAGGGAACAACCCGCGGAGGTAGAGCGACTGGATCGACAACGGGGCCCACAAGGTCGCCGTGTCGAACCAAACTCCGAATGCCGCGGGCATTGCCCTGGGAGAAAGACTTCGAGTGACAATATCCGAAGTCAAAAGGAGAAAAATCCTGATCGCCAGCTAAGGTCCCAAACTCATGCTCAGTTCGAAAGGAAGTCAGGGTGCGACGACATCCAGGATGTTGGCTTAGAAGCAGCCATCATTTAAAGAGTGCGTAACAGCTCACTGGACGAGGATCCTGGCGCCGATAATGATCGGGAATAAGCATGAGGCCGAAGCTGCGGACTCTGATTTATCAGAGTGGTAGGGGAGCGTTGCTGGGGCGGTGAAGCAGATCGGGAACGATCTGTGGAGCGTCAGCAAGTGAATATGCCGGCTTGAGTAACGATAAAGCAGGTGAAAATCCTGCTCGCCATAAGCCCAAGGTTTCCTGGGGAAGGGAAATCCGCCCAGGGTTAGCCGAGACCTAAGACGAGGCCGACAGGCGTAGTCGATGGACAACCGGTCAATATTCCGGTGCTCCTGCGGAGATCAAACCGTCGTTCGAACTTCCGGGTGGACAGGGGACTGTCAGATGTCCAGGCCCTTGTGGCCGATCTGTCCGAAGGGAGTTTCTAGAAAAGCGGCGGGGGCAAAGCAGGACTCGTACCAAAACCGACACAGGTGGGCGAGGCGAATAGCCTCAGGCGCTCGAGAGAACGGTCGTGAAGGAACTAGGCAAGTTCACCCCGTAAGTTCGCAAGAAGGGGGCCCGTCTCCGCAAGGAGCGGGCGCAGAGAAGAGGCTCTGGGAACTGTTTATCAAAAACACAGCTCTGTGCTAAGACGCAAGTCGACGTATACAGAGTGACGCTTGCCCGATACCGGAATGTCAAGGAAGGGGGTTAGCGAAAGCAACGCTCTCGACCTAAGCACCGGTGAATGGCGGCCGTAACTATGACGGTCCTAAGGTAGCGAAGTTCCTTGTCGGGTAAGTTCCGACGCGCATGAATAGCGTAATCACTGGAGCACTGTCTCCACGACCGACTCGGTGAAATAGAAGTGGCGGTGAAGATGCCGCCTTCCCGCAGCAAGACGGAAAGACCCCGTGGACCTTCACTGTAGGTTCTTATTGGTCACGAGCATACTCTGCGTAGCATAGGTGGGAGCCTTTGACCTTCAGGTTTCGGCTTGAAGTAGGCGCCAAGTGAAATACCACCCTGAGCACGTTTGTGGCCTAACCTCGATACCCGTGAATCCGGGCGAGGGACAGTGGGAGCTGGGCAGTTTGACTGGGGCGGTCTCCTCCAAAAGAGTAACGGAGGAGTGCAAAGGTCGGCTCAGCACGGATGGAAACCGTGCCAAGAGTGCAAGAGCATAAGCCGGCTTTACAGCAAGACCGACGGGTCGCGCTGTCTCGAAAGAGGGCTCTAGTGATCCTGCGATCCCGTGTGGAAGGGTCGTAGCTCAACGGATAAAAGGTACCCCGGGGATAACAGGCTGATCGCGCCCGAGCGTCCATAGCGGCGGCGCGGTTTGGCACCTCGATGTCGGCCCATCACATCCTGGGGCTGAAGGCGGTCCCAAGGGTTCGGCTGTTCGCCGATTAAAGTGGTACGCGAGCTGGGTTCAGACCGGCGTGAGCCAGGTCGGTCCCTATCTGTTGTGGGTGTTCCATGCTTGAGAGGAGTCAACCTTAGTACGAGAGGATTGGGTTGGACGTACCCCTGGTGATCCAGTTGTACTGCTAAGTACACCGCTGGGTAGCTACGTACGGCAGGGATAACCGCTGAAAGCATCTAAGCGGGAAGCCCCCCTCAAAACGAGGCATGGTTGTCGCAAGACGAGAGACCCCCGGTAGACCACCGGGTTGATCGGCCGCAGGTGCACGGGCAGAGATGCCCTCAGCCGAGCGGTACGAACGGTCGAAGGGATCACGCCAACCCTTCGCCGCGTGGCACGGAGAATTGTTCTCCTCGCCCCGCGCGAAGATCGGCATCCCTCCTTGATGTCTCATTACTCGCTCGGATCGCCGAGCCTCAGCGAGGTCTCACCCATCCATCCGGACATACCCGGCCTGCCGTGGATACACGTCAGGTCGATTTGTCGGTGACCATAGAGATCGGGAAACACCTGTTCCCATCCCGAACACAGCAGTTAAGCCGATCTCGCCAATGATACTGCATAGCGGGAAAGTAGGTTGTCGCCGGCGCTTGACCCCTTCAAGGTAAACCTTGGAGGGGTTTTTCGCTTTTGGACCGTTCGCGCCATCACGCCGTTGGCGGTTTTTCTCGCCGGTGAGGACCCTGGCGGCTCGCCGCAGAATCGCGAAGACCACCGCCGGCGAGCCTCCGGTGCGCCTCCGCAACCCTCGGCTTCGCTCTCGCCGCTGTTGAAGGTTCCCCGACCGTCAGGGGCAGGGCGAGAAGTACAGCGCGATGAAGTCGGCCAGGTCGTCGGGGTCGATGTTGCCGTCGCCGTTGAAATCGGAGCGGCACTCCTGGGAGTTGAACAGGTAGACGTCGGCGCCGGCGCGGAAGTAGAACCGTCGGCCGGCCGAGACGTAACTGTCAGGCGACTGTTCCCCGGGGAGGAGCGGATCTTGGAAGCGAGCGACCTCAACCGTGCCCACCAGCGTGCCGTCGGTCCGCCAGAGGGCTCGGCTGGCGCCCGCGCCGGCGGGATCGGTGGAGCCGGTGAAGTACAGACGGCCATCCACTTCGACGGGCGTCTTGGACGGGGGGTACCCGGGATCGTTCGCACTCGTATCGATGTACAGGCCTGGGACGAACCGAGCGGTGGACTGGGCCGAACCTTGGCTCCGCCACAGGCCGGGGAGGTCGCCGGTGGTTGATCCCGTCACACTGAAGACGGCGGACGATCCAAGACCGGCGATGGCGGTGATGCTCGCCAGATCGGGCCCGCTGCCGAGGTCTCGAACCAACGCGGCCAGAGGCGGGGAGCCGATGGTGCGCCAGAGGGCCGAGCCGACCAGGAAGTAGACGGTGGCGTCTGGCGCTCCGACGGCGGTGAAGCCGCGGGGCGAAACCGGGACGCCCCCAGACTGGAAGGAAGCGACTTCGAAGGTGCCGCCTGGGGTGCCGTCGCTGGTCCATAGGGAGCCGCCGCCGGGGAGGCCACCGGTACGACCACTGAAGAACATTCGCCCGCCGGCGACGGCCGGCCGGCGGCCACCCTCGCCCGGGGTGGCGCCTGTACTGAGGTCGATGGACAGATCAGGGACGATGCGGGTGGTGCCCGCGGGGGTGCCGTTGGAGCGGTAGAGCCCGCGAACCGCCGGATCGAACGCCTCGCCGGAGAAGAAGAGGAGGGTGCCGTCCACGTTCGTGAGGCCCTGGGGGGCGGCGAAGGACGCCTCTCCCAGGTCGAGGACCATCGAGGTGCCGTCGATGGTGCCGTCGGACTTCCAGAGGGCGGATCGCACGGCGAAGAAGACGGTCGAGCCGACGGCGGTGAGTTGCCTCGGCGGCACGCTGATCATGGTGGAATCGACGAACTGGCGAAGGAGGAAGGTGCCCTCGGGGGTGCCGTCGGTGCGGTAGAGGCCGACGGGCCCGGCCGTGCCCTGAGAGGTGTCGGCGCCGACGAAGAACGCGAGACTACCGGCGACAACCGGGCCCGGGCGGGGGTCGGAGTCGCCGGGATCTCCGAAGCCCGAGCGGACGATGATGCCCGGCGCGATGCGCACGGTCGTGAGGGGCGAGCCGTCGGAGCGCCACAGGCCCACACGGCCCAAGTCGCCGAACTCGCCGGTGGAGAAGATCAGCCTCTGCCCCAGCGCGGCCAGGCTCTGGGCGCGGGGCGACATGCCGTCGCTCCCGAACGCGGAGAGCCTCACCGGCGACTGAGCGACGGCGACCGACCCGGCAACGGTGCAGAGCAAAGCGGCGGCGGCGAGCGCTGAAAGGCGAGCCATAGGTGTCCCTCTCGGATGTTGGGCGCGGCCGGCGGGCCGCACGGAATGCGCAGTCTACCGCCCGGCTGGCGCCTCTCGACGCTCAATCCTGCGGTTTGTCCCCTGAGGCACGCATGGTGGGGACCTCCGGTGCGGCCTCCCGTGGAGCCGGTTGGCTTCCAAATTCTGGTGGTCAAGTATCAATCAGGGGTTACACTCGGTGGGGATGGTCCCACGGGAGGTCGTGTCATGAACGCTCGCGCGTCTCGGTTGTTCACCCTCATCGCGGCCGCGGGTGCGGCGGCCATCTCGGGGTCCCTCCGTGCCGACGTGGTGACGGAGTGGAACGACACGTACCTTGACGTGACCCGGGTGATCGGCGGCGCGCCGTGCCCGATCTCCCGCGCGGGACCCATGCTCAACCTGGCGATGTACGACGCCATCAACGCGATCGACCGGGCTTCCAACCCGAACATTGGGTACACGCCCTACCAGACGAACCTGGCGGCGGCGCCCGTCGGCGCCTCCCGCGAAGCGGCGGCGGCGGCGGCGGCGTTCACCGTCATGAGCCAGTTGCACGCGGGGCACGCCCCCAGCATGGCGTTCATCAACCAGCGCTACGCGAATCAGATCGCGGCCATTCCCGACGGGCCCGCGAAGGCCGCCGGGCTCGCGTACGGCCAGCAGGTCGCCCAGGGGCTCCTCACCCAGCGTCAGAACGACGGGTACGACGCCGATCCCTCCTACACCCCCGGCGGGCACGCCGGCGATTGGCGGATCACGCCCGACGGACCCGCCGTGCAGCCCTTCACGCCCCACTGGGGCAACGTGACGCCCTGGGGCCTGGCCTCCGGCTCGCAGTTCCGGCCCACCCGGCTGACCGACTTCGGCACCATGGACGACATGATGCACCACGCGGCCTACGCCGAGCAGATCAATGGGAGCGCCGATGTCCCCGGCGTGCGGACGCTCGGCGCCCGCAACAGCCCGGACCGGACCGCGGATCAGACGGAGATAGCCTGGTTCTGGGCCAACGACCGCGACGGGACCAGCAAGCCCCCGGGGCAACTCATCCAGATCACCCAGCGCGTCTCCGCCGATCGCGGGCTGTCTCTTTCCGAGAACGCTCGACTCTTCGGTCTTGTGGGCCTGGCCCTGGGCGACGCGTGCATCGCCGCCTGGGACGCCAAGTACAACACGCCCATCGACCTGTGGCGGCCCATCGACGCCATCCGTGAGACCCTCGACGACGGCAACCCCCTCACCACGCCGGATCCGACGTGGCTCCCGCTCAATGACTTCACCCCGCCGTTCCCGGCCTACGTCTCGGGGCACGCCACCTTCGGCGCGACGCACGCGGCGATCATGGCGGCGTTCTTCGGCACCGACAACATCACCTTCACCATCGGCAGCGACGAGTTCGCCGCGAACCCCGGCCTGGGCTACGCCCCGGACCTGACGCGCACGTTCACGTCGTTCTCGCAGGCGGCGTGGGAGAACGCGATGAGCCGTGTGTACCTGGGCGTGCACTTCTACTGGGACGCGCTGGACGGGAACATCCTGGGATACCAGGTCGGCGACTACATCTTCGCCAACCACCTGCGGCCCGTGCCGACACCCGGCGCGGGGCTGATTCTCGCCCTTGGCGCGCTGGCGGCCTCGCGCCGACGCCGCGGCTGAGCCCGTCAGGCATTCGTCCCGGGCATCGGCACGTGAACGTACCGCTCGCCGCGCTCCACGAGCGCGCGCAGGCGGACCCACAGCGTTTGCCAGCCGCGGTCGTGCGCCTCGCGCCAGTCGGTGCGGATGAGCCCGCGCGCGTGGTGGGAGAGCCGCAGCACGCTCGCCCCGGGCCCGTCCTCGGCCAGCGCCCACTCGTAGACGGACACCACCGGCAGGGTGCTCATGCCCAGCGGGCCGGCGAGTCGGATCACCTCCGGCGCGCGGATGAACGTGACGGTACCGAACAGCGCCCGCGTCCCGTCGGCCGAGTCCTCGTAGAACCGCCCGCCCGGGAAGGGCTCGAGCACCATGCGCGGGCCAGCCTTCGCGAAGTGGTGGCACCACCACGCGCCGACATCGAGCAGCCCGCGCCACGCCGCCTCACGCGGTGCCGCGATCCGCACCTCCTGCTCGATGCTGAACTGCCCGTCCTCCATCTCCATCCGGCTGCTCTGGCACATTGCGGTGTCTCCCTTTGTCGCCGAAGTCCCCCGGGGGCGCGCGGTCTGGCCGCACGCGCGCTCCCGAGGGATCGTGCGGGCCCGTGGGCTCAGTCCTTCTTGCGCGAGAGTTCCAGCGTGACCTTGTGCTCGCCGGGCTTCCCGTCCACGAGCGACTCCCACTCGTGCTTGATGGTGTCCTTGTCCACGATGGTGAGTTTGAGGTGCCCCATGTAGGGCTGCCCCTTCGAGACGTTGGTCCCCTGGTCAAAGGTGAAGACGAAGACGCCCGGGGCGCTCTCGCCCTTGCAGCGCATGCGCGGCTGGTTGCCCATGGCGCAGTAGTGCGTGATGACCATGTCGTCGCCGTCCATGTGGAACATGTTGGTCATCTCGTGGTCGCTACCCGGGAACATCGTCTCGCAGTAGACGCTTCCCGCGCTGGTCACCTTGCTGACGATGGCCACCTGCTTCTTGCCGTCGGCGGTCATCTCCCACGTGCCGGCGAGGGGCTTGAGTTTGTCCAGCAGGGTCGCCTTCTTTGCCGGTGCGGCCGCGCCGGCCCCCGCGGGCTGCTGCGAGGCCTCGCCCAGCGGGGCCATGCCCGCCGCGACCGCGAGAGAGAGGGTTGCGCACGCCGTCACGCTGATCATCCACCTGTTCATACCTGTACTCCTTGTCTCACTGGATGCCTCGAACACGCTTCACCCGCCCGCGAAGACAAACGTCCCTGTGCGTCGCGGGGACCCGATGGTCACGCCGCACACCACGACACCGCCCGTGCCAGCGCTCCCGCCGCAGCGGACACCCGACCGCTCGAGCGCACGCACGCCGACACGCGCGTGCCGCCCGCCGCGGGCGCGACGCCCACGCGGACCATCACCGGCTTCCCGGCTCCCGCCCCGTCCGGCCACTCACCCTCGATCGTCATGTCGTCCAGGAATCGCGCCCGCGCCAGGTCCGCCAGCGCTCGCGTGCGGAGGGCGGGCCACACCTCGCCGGGCTCGCCCGGCAGCACCACCTCCGCCCGCGCCTCGTCCGCGCAGCGCGACACCGAGCCGGATCGATCGTGCGTCGGCGGCGCGATATCGGGTGATCCGCCGATCGGCCCGGCCCGTTCCGCGGCATCGCGCAGCCTGAGCACCGCCGCCGCGAGTTTCGACTCCTCCCCGCCCACCCAGCGCTCGTAAACCTCTCGAAGCGGGACGGCGTTGAGGTGGTTCCAGACCTGCCGTCCGTCCTTTCGCGGCAGCACCAGCCGAGCCGCCTCGAGCACCCGCAGGTGCTTCATCACCGCGAACCGCGACAGGCGCGGGAACGCCGCGCACACCTCGCCGGTCGTCCGTGCCTCCTCGCTCAGCATGTCCAGCACGCGGCGACGCACCGGGTGCGCCAGCGCCCGCCACACCCGCGGCGTGCGGCGGCGATCCGTTCGAACCTCGGTTGGAGCCACGGTCGAAACCATGTGTGACCATATGGTAACACGTATTCCGGCCGCGTCAAGGGTGCCTCGGCGCCGGCTTTCCGCGGGCCAAAACGAGAGAAGCCCCGCACCGGGGAGGCATTCCGGTGCGGGGCCTTGGCAGGGGCTTGGTCGAGGGCGCTCTCCTCCAGCGCCCTCGATGAACGGTCAACCACAGTCTGCGATTCACCATCCCGCCGGGCCACCGTTGGCAAGGTCCATCGCGCCGGGGGCGGGCCGTCTGCATCGCGTGCGCAAGCGCTTCCGACTACACTGCCCCCGATGCCCAGCCGAGCCGCTCATTCGCGGACCCGCGCACGCGGTTCTGCCGCCAGCCGCCGACACGTGGCGGTCTTCCCGGGGTCGTTTGATCCCGTCACTTATGGGCACTTGGACGTGATCGCCCGCGGCCGGGCCTTGTTTGACGAACTGGTCGTCGCCGTGGGGCGCAACCCGAGCAAGGACGAACTGTTCACCCAGGGCGAGCGCGTCTCGATGATGCGCGAACTGGTGGCGGCATTGGTGAAGGCCCACCCCGACGCCGCTCCGGTACGTGTGGAAGCGTTCGAGGGGCTCACGGTGGATTTCGCCCGCGCCCGCGGCGCCACCGCCCTGCTTCGCGGCATCCGCAACCTCTCGGACCTGCAGAACGAGGTGCAGCAGGCCCTGACCAACCGCGAGATCGCCGGCATCGAGACCGCCTTCGTCGTCGCTGGGCAGTCGTTCGCGTACACGTCGTCCTCGCTGATCAAGCAACTCACGGTGATGGGCCGGGACCTTCGGGCCCTGCGCACGATGGTGCCGCCGCTGGTGGCGCGGGCCCTCGCGGCCAAGAAGCGGGAGGGCCACCCGGCCCTGGCCCGGCTGCTCAGCCAGCGCGACGTTGCGGAGGGGTGATCAGGGCATTCGGGCGGCCGTGGCGGCTCGCCGCGCGGGGGCGGCGGGGAAGGGGGCGGGAACGCGGAGTGTTTTTTCGCCTGCGGGACGCGGGCCCGCCGATACATCTGGCCTATGCCCAGTGGGGAATGGTCACGTCGTGAAGCGCTCCGGCAGGGCGGCCTGCTTGGCTTGTTCCTGCTCGCGGGGTGCCAGCAGAACCAGCGCGTCGAGGCGCTCCCCGCGCCGGTGCGCCCGGGCGGTGCCGCGACGCCGCCCATGCCCCCATATCGCCCGGGGCCGCCCATCGCCCGGCGGCCGGGCCAGCCCGGCTACACGCCCGGCGGCGGCGGGCCGGTGCCCGATGTGCTCCCCCGTGCCGCGTGGACGCGCCAGGGTGTCGCCAGCACCGCCGACATCAATCCCATGCTCCCCATCGGGCGGATCACGATCCATCACGACGGGATGGACGGCTTCACGTCAACGAGCCAGGCGGACGCCGCCGCCAGGCTGGAGACGATCCGTCGGGCGCACGTGAACCAGCGCGGGTACGCCGACATTGGGTACCACTACATCGTGGACCCGGGCGGGCGCGTGTGGGAGGGGCGGAACATCCGCTACCAGGGCGCGCACGTGAAGGACAACAACGAGGGCAACGTGGGCGTGATGTGCCTGGGCAACTTCGACCTGCACCGCCCCAGTTCCGCCCAGATCGCCGCCCTCGACCGCTTCGTCGCCGGGCAGATGCGCCGGCACAACGTGGGGATCAGCCGGGTGTACACGCACCAGGAGATCAACCCGACGGCGTGCCCGGGCCGGAACCTCCAGCAGTACATGGTCGCGACCCGCGGCAACCGGGGGGCCATGCGCCTGGCGCTCATCGAGATGGGCGGCTCGGCCCTGGCGTGACGCCCGCGCCCCGCTCGTCAATCACCCGTTCCGGCAGACCAGCCAGCCCACCACGCCGCCGATGACGGGGATGCCGGCCATGATGCCGACCCACATCCAGACGTTCTCGGCAAACACGGTGATGAGCCCCCCGCCGCCCAGCAGGCCGTAGATCACGCACACGCAGAGCGTGGCGAGGATCGCGACCATGCCGAAGGCCAGGCCGCCGACAAGGCCGGAGCCGGGCCCGTCGTAGGGCTCGGCCATGACCATCATCCCGCCGCCTGCGACCGCGGAGACGTCGCTGGCGACGCCCGCGGGCTCGAAGAGGGCGCCGCCCGCGCCGGTGTCACCACCGCCGCCGCCGCCGCCACCGGCGTAGGCGTCATCGAGCAGGTTGGCGCCGAGGGAGGTGTCGTCGGCCTCTTGCGTGAGGCCCATGAGGCCGGAGCCGGACGCGCCGGCATCGCCGCCGAGCCCGCCCACGGAGGGCGTCACCTGCGTCTGGGCCGAGGGATCGACCTCTTCGCCGTCTTCGGGCTCGAAGATCGAGATGCCGGAGCGTTCCTTGGTGCTGCCGACGGTGCCGCCGGAGACGCTGGCGGCGGACCCGCCCTTGGAGTCCTCCATCGCCAGGGGGATCTCACCGGAGTCGGCGAGGGGGATCGTGCTGGCCTCGTCGTCGCCGCTGAGCAGGTCGACCTGCTCGCGCTTGAACACGAGTTTGTCGCGGTCGCGGAACTCTTGAAGTTGACCGCTCTGGGCCATCTCGCGCACCTGCTCGGGGCTCTTGCCGAGTTTCTTGGCGGCCTCTTCGAGCGTGTAGAACATCTTGGCCATGATCAACGTCTCCGCGATCGAGTGTGCGTGGCAGGTCAGGGGACGGGCCGCGAACCGGCGGGGAGGGGACGATAGGGTGCCGGTAGATGCCAGACCGATCCCTCGAACGGACAAGCATATACGAACTTCGTCCACCGGCGGCTGCATGGGCCATCCACGAGCCATCCACGAGTTGGCCGACGGTGCCTGTGTCCCCTAGAACGAGCCGCGGCGGTGAGGGAACGGGTTCGGTCCTGTGAGGCATCCCCCTCAAGGACGCCCATGTTCCGCGACCCGGCTACCCGCCTCCGAACGATTCAAACGGACTATGCGGTCAAAGCGCCGGGGAGCCGGCAGGCTCTCCGGCGCGGGTGAGGTCACTTGCTCCCGCAGCAGCCGCCGGCGGGGGCCGGGGCTTCGGCGCAGCAGCCGCAGCCGCAGTCGCCGCAGCCCGCGGGGCAGTCGCGGCAGCAATCGCACCCGCAGTCGCAGCCGGCGGCGCAGCAGCCGGGCGGACACGCGCACGGGCCGCAGCCCGAGGGGGTGGTGCCGGAGCCGGGGCCGCCCAGGGGCATGGCGGCGAACAGAGCGATCTTGAGGAACGTCATCATGGTGAAACTCCGAACAGGGGCCTGTGGCGTCCGAGCGGGCTGGCCGGCGCGCCGGAGCGCGCTGAACCAATCCATGCCGGCGCCGAACGGGCCCAGGATTGACTGCGAAATGAGACCGGACAGGTTGAAGTGGCGGCGCGCCGATCCAAGCGGTTCGGCACGCCGAGCGCCAGTGCCCCCCGGGGGCTCTTTAGATTGTCCAGATGCAGAGTCGAGCGCGGCGAGCCCGCGCAGGTTCGGGGGGCGGACTCGGCCCCGCGCCGATCGCCCCGCGCGGCACGTCGATTCGATCCAGAACCAGCGCGGTCCACGCCGGCGAAGCGTGTGCAACGCGGGGCTCACCGGCAGAGACAGTCTTGGGGCGGATTTCCTCCGCACGCAGCAGGGGCAGACCGCGGACCAGCGCGAGGCAGGCTCGAGGGTCGCAACACGGTGAGCCGCAGGGTGAGCACACCAGCCCCTCGCCTGTTACGGCACATGTCGCCGCGGCACACTGGGAGGGAACTGGTGCGGAGTCATCGCAGCACGCCTCGGCTGAACGCTCACCCGCACTTGCGCAGCAGCACGCGGACGTGGAGGGTTCGGTACCTGGCTGGATGGCACACCCGCCGCTCGCGCTGCCGCAGCCGGCCAGCACCCAGCCAGCCGACTGGGGGAGGAGGAGCAGCAGGAGCAAGACCAAGGCGCGTGGCATGGACACCTTGCGCTACGTCCGGGCGATTCGCCGAGTTCTGGTCGAGTTCAGCCTTTCGGCGGTTCCCGTGGGGCTCCCTAGGTGAGCTCCAGATCCGGGGTGCGGTGATGTCGGGTGCGCAAACCCCATCCCGGCCCCCTCTCTTACGAGGGGGGGCCGGGTGAGGTGAAGGGATCGAGTGAAGGGCGAGCGGGGTGCCGGGCGGAGGAAACCCGCGTGAGACCGTCTGATGCGACGGATTCTCAGTCATCGGCACGGGGACGGGAAATCGTGCAAAGGTCTCGCGTGGGAAGGGGGACGGGGTTGGGGGCGTGGGCGCGGGGGGGTGAGGGGGCG
>Ga0268299_1002342_pt1 | contig 23457 bp, 16 predicted proteins | sample NOBtaG_FD_193484 | JGI IMG/M metagenome (GOLD analysis project Ga0268299, IMG submission 193484) | Activated sludge microbial communities from bioreactor in Nijmegen, Gelderland, Netherland - NOB reactor | ecosystem: Engineered > Bioreactor > Aerobic > Activated sludge | place: Netherlands... | reverse complement strand
TACGACACCGAGAACAAGTTCAGCACCCCCACCGATAATCGGCACAAACTGTCCCATCAAAAGAGCTATGAGGAAATTGTCAAACTCACGCAGGCGGTGAAAACAAAATATGCCGGCAAGCCCGTCGTATTGCTGGGTGAGAGCCTCGGTTGCACATTCTGCATAAAGGTCGCCGGTGAGAACCCGTCGCTCGTGGATGGGCTTGTTCTTTCCGCTCCGGCCGTAAAGGTCAATCCCAAGATGTACATTTCACCGTCGGACATCAAAGCAGGTCTGGCATCGCTGATAAGCAAAGGGCATAAGGTGAATCTGCACAGCTTCCTAACAAAACTGGTCAGCCCGCGCAAAGAAGTGGTCGATGAACTGCTCTGCGATCCGCTCATGACCACGGAACTTTCGCTGGGCGAATTGATTTCCACAGACGAATTCGTGGAGAAAACAGCCAAACTCGGCAAGCTGTTGGGCGATCATTTGCCTCTTTTGATCATTCAAGGAAGCATAGATGGTTGCGTCGCGCCTGTTCATGTCACCGATTTGATGATGAACATTCCTTCCGACGATCAAACTCTTTGCTGGAGAGGAAAGCAGGGCCACCTTCAGCTTGAAACATCATTCGTGCGCGCGACCACTATCGATGCGCTCGGTGACTGGATCGAAGACCACAGCCCATCAGGCAAAGACCGCGTCGCTGTTTTGAAAAAGAGCGTCGAGGATGTCGGCGGGCGACTGGTTCAATAACGACGACTGGTTCAATAACCTTGTAGACCCGGAGTGGGTGAGTGCCGGACGACACACCGCAAGAGAATTCTGGACTACCAGCATTGGAAAAAACGCTGGGAATCCCTCAGTCTGGTTCCGACACTTCAGCGAACGCGGGCGGCCGGTCAGTTGGTGTTTTTGAGCCGGAAACCGTTATTGACGGGAAATACAAAGTTCTCTCCGTCATCGGCAGAGGCGGCATGGGAACCGTCTATCGTGTCGAGCAAATTTTCCTGCGCAAAGAGTTCGCGCTCAAAACAATTCACGGCGAATTCAACGAAAGTGCTGGCGGCGCTTCGAGTTGGAAGCAAAAGCCGCATCGAAGCTGGATCACCCAAACACGGTCAGGGTGAGTGATTTCGGCTTGCTCGAAAGCAAGCATCCGTATTTCGTCATGGAATTGGTAGAAGGCACCAGTCTGGCCGATCATCTGAAATTCACTGGTCGGCTGAGCTTTAACGACATTTTTTCGATCTTCATTCCTCTTTGCTGGGCGCTCCAGGATGCTCATGAGAAGGGCATTGTGCATCGCGATGTAAAACCGTCCAATGTTATGTTGATCGGACAAAAAGGGAATTGGCAGAGCAAATTGCTCGACTTCGGCATTGCGAAAATCTGCGAAGGCGAACAAAGCGCGCTCACGCAAACCGGAGAATTGATCGGCAGTCCGCTCTACATGAGCCCGGAGCAGTGCACCGGCAACAAGGTCGATCATCGCAGCGATATCTATTCGCTAGGCTGCACTCTCTATGAAGCAATAACAGGATGTCCTCCGTCTTCAGGCGCGTCAGCAGTAGCGACAATCGGCATGCATTTGCATGAAAAACCGCTATCACTGAAGGAAGCTTCCATGGGAGAGGACTTTCCTCAAGCGCTAGAACAAATCGTGCAAACAATGCTTGCAAAAAATCCCGATCAACGTTTTGCATCAATAAAAGAAGTCGGGAAAAGTTTGATGCAATTACAACAAGGCGACAAAGTAAAAATAAAAGCGCCGGCACCAAGCGAGAAGCAGTCTGTGACTGCGAAACGTCCAGAGATGAATGTCAACTACATTCTCTTCGGCATCACGCTGATGTCTGTCGGCTTCGCATTTTATTTCTGGTATCAGACTTCTCAACTCACTCAAAAACAAGAGCTTACTCAAAACCGGGAAAAACAAGAAAAACGCGACGAAGCGGCGATTCACGATTCTTCCAAGCCGTCTACCAGCGAAGTGAAGAAGCTTGAAACAGAATCACTACGCTCCGCACTTGGTGCCGCGGACAACACGATTCCGTTCAGCAAACTTCTTCAAACTCCGGACGGAGTTCCGTTTCGCCAATTCAATTTTCCGACAAGACCGCTCGGGTTGCTTGTCGACACAAAGACAGAGCGCCAGTACGTTCTCCAGGGTGAACAACGCATTGTCTGGCACGGACCAATGGAGCTGCGCCCCACCTCGACTGCCTTGACCGATTATCACGGGCTTTTGGAGCGCTTTCGCAATGACGAAATTGAATCTATACACTTCGCAAGCGAGCAACAGTTTTTCGCGGATTCGTTAGACTGCCTCACTAACTATCGCAATCTCGAAGAACTTTCATTCAAGGACACGGACTTCAAAGACGAAGGTCTGAAGGCGCTTGAAGATTTGCAAAATCTCCACTCACTCAATCTGCTGGCCACAGATGTGACGGTGGAAAATCTGGCAAAGTTCGGCCGTTTAAAACAACTGAGAAAACTTTGGGTTGGACATTTCACCCACCTTACCCCATTGCTGAAAGCACTTCAGGGAGGGAATCTCGAGCAACTAATGATAAGGTATTGTCCCCTGGCGAAAGGCGATGGCACGCTGATTGCAGCGCTGCCGAAGCTGAAATCGCTAACTATCGATCAAGGATACTTCGTAGACGGCGAACTATTGCGCGCGCTCGTCGGATGCAAAACTCTTCGCGCTTTAGACATTCAGCACTGCCTGGTTGAGGAAAAAGATTTTGCTACCCTGGGCAAACTTCAGCAGCTCGCCTTGCTCGATGTCACCACTGGGCGTTTCTCCCCTGACCAGCTCGCCACAATCAGAAAGATGCTGCCGAAGTGCCAGATTGTGGCGCATTAGGGCATATATAAGTAGCTAAGGTCGATCAATTAAGCACTTTAGACCGATAAAATTCAGGATTTTGCCGTGCCGGACAAAACTCCTCAGAAGAAGTTCAAAACTGCCGCAACTCCAGAATTGTTTGTGGAGGCAGAGTCGCTCGAACTTCTGGGAGAAACGGAACCGCTCGAACTTCCGGGAGAAACGGAACCGCTGCCGCCCGGCACCATAATCGCAGAGAAGTACGAGGTCATTGAATGCATTAGCAACGGCACGGAGCGTGCGGTCTACAAAGTCGAGCACAAGTTCGTAAAGAAGACGCTCGCGCTAAAAATGCTGACCGGCGAAATGAGCGAAAAGCGCAGGGAGCGTTTTCTCGCCGAGGCGAAAATGGCCTCACTTGTAGATAGTCCAAACATCGCGCGCGCCAGCGACATCGGAACGTTCGGCACGCAGCCCTTTTATGTAATGGACTTCGCGGAAGGCGTTTCGCTTGCCGACTATTTGAAACGTTGCGGCAGACTTACTTACGACGACATTTTCGCGGTATTCATTCCACTGGCAAATGTCCTTCAAGAACTGCACGCCATGGGCGTTGTGCATTGCGGTGTCATGCCGAGCAACATAATGCTTTTGGGGGAGCAGGGAAACTGGCAAAGCAGGTTGATCGGATTTGGTGTTGCAAAACAGCTCGACAACAGTCAAGCCGGACCGACCAATTTGAAGAGATACACCGGAACCTATCATTATCTCAGCCCGGAACAATGCAGCGGCAGAAAAGTGGACCCGCGGACGGATGTCTATTCGCTTGGTTGCAGTTTGTTCGAAGCGATCACAGCGCGTCCGCCATTTACCGGCAACGATAATGAAGCGATTAGAAAGAAACATATCAGTGACGAACCGCCGACCTTGAAAGAAGCATCACTCGGGCGGGACTTCCCGTCCGAACTCGAACAGACCGTTCGTGGCATGCTGGCGAAAGACCCACAGCAGCGCACTGCCACTGCTCAACAGGTCGCGGAAACGCTCATGCGCTCGAAGCTGAGCGAGCAGTTGAGAATTAAAACAAAGCCTTCAGTGAAACCAAATGAAGCCGCTTTTGAAAAGAAGCTCGTGATACTGGGTTTGGTATCAGCTCTGTGTTCTGGAATTGTATTTTTTATCTGGCTAAAGGCCAACGAACCACGCACGATCTCAAGAAAAGTAGTTCCGGAGTTCCTGACGGCGCCGTTTTACAGGCAAACCCATGGTAGTCTTCCAGCCAACGAACTGAGCTCAGAATTCACCACCGATGTTCAAAGCGTGCGAATGCAAGGAAGCCGCGTCTATAGAAGCAGCGGCAGGGTGCCTGAAAGGATAGTGCCGGACACAAGCACAGAGCCATTTTTGCAGAAGATTGAGGATCAAGTTGGCAAGCAACTGCGCCACTACAAGTTTCCCCAGACGGGCATCGGGCAGATTGAAGATCTTGCCACCTCAATGCCGGCAATAGGGCAAAAAACGTTTCCATGGCAAGAACCACTCTCATTCTATCCAAACGCTGATGCGGTGCAGAAATATCCCAATCTATTCAGTCGATTCAAGGATGATGAAGTGGGCAAGATTTTCTTCATTGGTACTAACGGACTTTATGAAGATACTCTCGAATCACTGGCGACCTACAAGAAGCTCGAACAACTTTCCTTCGAGCATGTGGATCTGAACAACGAGGGACTCGAGCAATTGGAGCGCCTGCCCAAACTAAATTCACTGGAACTCTTGTCGACAGGCGTAAGCGCCGGAGGTCTCGAACAGTTTTCAAAATTGCGTAAGCTCAAAAAGCTTGCACTTGGGGACATGATGGACGTCGACCGCATCCTCAAAGCGCTTCACAAGTCTGAAAATTTGGAATGCCTGGAACTGCGCAACTGCAGAAATCTCACGAATGGAGACATACAGCAAATAGCTGCATTTCCAAATTTGAAAAAATTCGTGCTGCAAACGTTCTGGCAGACGGACCCAACGCTGCTTAACGGGCTGGCGGCATCAAAATCTCTGCAAGAGCTGGATATAAGCAAAACGCGTTTCGGCCCAGCCGGGCTGAAAGGGCTGGGCACATTCAAGCAACTGAAAATTCTCGATGTCTCTCAAGCGACGGTCGACGAATATCAAAAGAAAGAGTTAGAAAAAGAAATGCCGAAAACCTGCGTCAGATACAACTGATGCGTGGCAGTAATGAATTGCGAAAATTAGTGTCCGCCGCCGCCTGCAGTGACTTCGGGAGCATTGACGTCATAAGTGAATTTGGCAAAGATGCCGATGCCAAACACAACCATCGCGAAACAGACGAAAAAGAAAACCAACCAGCCCTGGGAAGGGTCGCGATGTCCGGGTGCACTCATCAAAGAAACTCCTAATAACCGTTGCTGCAGCAAACAAGTTGATTATATGGCGAACAGCCGAAAACAGCATCCCTGACTACATCTGTTTGCATAAGCACTCAATAATCTTAAAACTGCCGAGCCTGCCAAGCCGCGTCCCTGCGGCTTTCCGGCAAAACAAGAGACTTTACGCCCCGGCGCTTGACAATTAATCTATCTTGCGGATAACCGTCTGGTTTCCCCGCCGACTCTTGGCTACCTTGTTGAACGCGAGGAAAAGCTGGAGAAATAAATATGGCGTCAAGCACTATGCGAGACCACGGCGTCCTATTGGTTAAAACACGCGGCACATATCTTCCCACTCTAATTGCAACCTGGCTTGGCGAATGTTTCGACGCCATGGATGCGACCATCTATTTCATTGCCATGTATCCAGCCGTAAGCCAATTGCTGGCGACAAAGGACGCAGTGCAAGTCGGATGGCACGGGTCGACCATACTGTTCTGCTTCATGCTCGGTTGGGCAATCGGAAGCGTTGTATTTGGTTATATCGCGGACAAACTCGGGCGAAAAAATACACTCTGCCTGACAATCCTTTTGTATGCACTGGCATGCGGCGCGTGCGCGCTTGTGCAAACCACCTGGCAATTGGCGCTCTGCCGATTTGCGGTCGGTCTGGGCATCGGCGGCGAGATCGCATTGGGCGCGGTCATGCTGGGCGAAACTTCCAAACCTGGCAAGCAGCGAGCCTGGTCGATGGCAGCGCTGGGAACGTCTTTCGGCGTCGGCTGCATGTTGTGTGGACTGTTCAATTTCGGAACAGGAGAGCTGGGATGGCGCTATCTATTTGCCGTCGGTATCATTCCGGCGCTGGTCACTCTCTACATTCGCTTCAAAATCTCCGAGCCCGAGTGCTTTGAAGAACTTCAGAAGAAACGTGATGACCTGCGGAACGTCCCGAAAATCTTATTGAAACAACACGAGCGCGACATCATGGCCAATCCGTTTGCGCTCGCCTTCGACAAGAGAAACCGCCGCTCCGTCATCGTCGTGACGTTGCTCGCCACATCCGCAATCGTTGGTTATTGGGCGGGAGTTTCGTGGATGCCTGCCTGGATCAATCAATTGACCGGACACGAAGCTGTTGCAGAAAGGAGCACGGCGACTCTCTGCATGAGCATAGGTGGATTCATCGGCGCCCTTTTACTTCCGGTCATGGTGACTAGCTTCCGCTACAGCACCGTATTCAAGATCGGTTTTGTAGGCTCGCTAATTGCAGCGGTCGGGACATTCATGTGTGTGAAAACCTACGGCCCGGCAGTCAATATCTGCGCATTTGCAGTCGGTGTAATGACATACATTCCATTCATTGCACTGCAGATTTACGTGGTCGACGAATTCAAGACGGAATTGCGCGGCACCGCCGCCGGTATCGCCTGGAGCTTCGGTCGCGTGATAGCAGGACTGGCAGCTTTGATGACGGCGCCTTTGATTGCGTTCTTCGGCGGCTCATATGGGGCGGCTGCGGCATGCGTCTCCCTCATCTACCTGTTAGGACTTGGTTGTGCATTCTTCGTGCGTCAGCCATCCATCCAGACAGAACATCATGACAGGAGAAAACCGCGAGTCGCGTACACGGGACCACACGAACCTGTCGCCATCACTGTGCAAACGGCGCAACGATGAGCTCACAAACTTTCAATCAGAGGAACATCCTGGTCTAACTCCGCGTCGGGAATCCGCGAAAATGCCTGATAGATGAGCGCGGTTGCCTCGAATAGATTTCCCTGTGCTGTTTTTATCTCAGCCAATTGTATGCACAGGCGATTTTTTTGCTCCTGGCTCTGAAAATTACCATCCAATGCCAGCTCTAGCTTCTCAGCAGCACATTGCCAGTTGCTTTCAGCAATCCACGCGGATTTGCACTGCTCTGTCAAATGATTGAAGGCCCTCGCACGCGAACGACTGGTGTGAGGAAAAATTACATTCGAAATTTTTTCACAAAGTGTCAACTTATTGTGCTTCAAAAGTTGGAGCCCTAACTGCAAGAGTGAGTAATACGATGCATCAGCGTCAACAGAAATTCCATCTCTTTCCAACACTTTTGAAAATTCATGCCAATTCTGCTCCGCACAAAGTTTCTCAAGTTTCAAAAGAATAGTGGTTGACTTACTTTTTAACCATTTGCCTTTGCGTATCGATTTTCCCTCTGCAGCCACTTCGCTATCGTAATTTTCAGTATACGAACAGAGAGAGAGAATATTCTTGGTTTCTTCAAGCGCTTTGTCATACTCATTCGAATTCTGTTTAGACACTAGCAGCACAGATAGAAGTTCATTCTTTCGATTTTGGTCATTCACAAATGATACAAGCCGTTTTACATGCCCTCTCAAACGACCAGAAAGATAGTCATCAACAGCATATTTATGACTAAGCAAAATCAATGACTTTGCCACGTCCTGCAATTGGTTTATCTTCGTTTCCTGAAGAAGCCACAACATTTCCCCAACTTCTCTTCTGCTATCACCAAGGGTATCGGAATAAAAACAGAGCAGCTCGTTCATCACTTTTTCAGCATTAGCAACTTGTCCTCTACACACCTCATCCAAAGATAAAGTGGCGAGCATCGATACAAATTCCGCCGCCTCTTTCGTTTTGCTGGACTGTGCTCCAAGGAATTTTTCTTCCAGTTTGAATCGGCCGACTTGCAGAGTATTCAAGAATCTAACTGCTGAAAGTACCTGCCTAACAACTGGATCAAACGCACCAAATTTATCCGCGAGTCTGGATTGAAGCACTTCGCAGTACGCAGCTCCTTCAGCCAAGCAATCATTCGAACGCCACAGACAAATTAAACGCCAGAGCGTAATTCCTAAACTAAGGTCTAGACCAATTTGTCGTTCGCGTTTTACAAGAACGGCCTCTTCGATGATGGTGAGAATTGACAGTAGATTTTTTCTTTCATCAGCACTGCCTACTGCGGCAAGAACTTTCCTCAGAATATACGGTGAGATATCTACGCTAGGGTCACGAACAATTTCGCTCAGTCGTTTGAAGTCATCATCTGTTGCCAGATCGGGAAAACATTCTGACTTCACCTCTATCAAGTCGGCAATTCTGTGAGCAACTTCGGCTGACTGCACTCCGAAAGATTTGATTGCCGCTTCCAAATCGCTTTCGGCTTTCGAAAGTTTGCTGAGACTCGTCGGTTTATCTGCCGGAGACTGTACCTGAGTTTCTCCCGGCGCTTCTTCCTCCTGCTCCGGCCACGGAAGCTGCGTCGGCTCGTCGGAACTTGCGCTTTGCGCCGCCTCTTGCTGCGCCTTGTATTCTTTCCATGCTTTTATCCGCTGTTCGGCAGCATCAATAGCCCCCAGAGTGCGCTCTTCCGATTCTTTAATATCATCGCGAACTCGACCGGCTCGAATTGCCCTGTCGATAGAGACCGCAACTCCTCGAAAATCGCCCTCGAAGTCGGAGCATCGCTTCAAAGTCAATGACTCCTCGAATACGCGAGAGAATTCCAACAGCCCCGTCAAAGCGCAAGACAACCTTTGCTCTGCAACGGCTTCAAGAATTACCGCAAGAGGAATGCGCAGAATTAATTTCAACCGCGCTTCGTTTAAATCGAACTCGTCTTCCTTGAGAGATTTGACGACATGGCAGACGATTCGACAAACACTCAATCGTTCGGCGGGTTTCAATTCAACCGTTTTGTTCAACAACCACTCGCAAGTCTCAAAAAGCTCGCGCACGCCTTCTCTGCGGGCATAATGGTCCAACAAACACAGGTACATTCCGATGCCGGCACATAGCTGCCCCTCTTCCATCTCCACATAGGCACGGCGCCATGCCCGATCGGCAGGCCACTTCCGCGCCTGCACATAGGCTCGCTCCATACTAGTAGTAGGGACGAAATCTTCCGGCACGCCAATCACCTAAAAACTACGATTTTCCCATCCTAACAAAGAAGTGGAAAACCCGTCAGTCCCGCGCGACACTTTTGCTACCGCGCGGGTAGAAATTGATTTACAAGCCGTTCCAAAGTTTCAGCGTTCAGCGGTTCAAATATCCAAAATTCAGAGGACCAGAAAGTTGTTTTGCAAATCAAGAATTATCTTGTGCCTCAGCGCTCTAGCTGCATTCGGGTCACCGGCGATTGCTGTGAGCAACGACCAGGATGACACCCTTCCCGCTGCCGCGATGCCGTTGATCAAACAACTGCCTGAGGAAGATCAATATTTCCAAAATATCGCGCGCAGCGGTTTCTATTCATTTAAAAATGCACCACAGCCTCTTCGAGTGTATTTAAAACCGAGCAGCGCAAAAGTTTCGCCCGAACTGCAGGCCGCCCTTCAATCTGCCTTTGATGTATGGACAAAGGCCAGCAAGGAGCGCCTGAAATTTCAATTCGTGAAAGTCGACAATGACCCGGACATCACCGTGGTCTGGACCAACAATCCAGGAGACATCAAGGAAGGAAAGCAGGGCTACACAGACTTTGTGAAGACAAAGGACGACATTTCCAAATCGAAAATCACGCTGCTGACAAATCGGCGGAATGGAATGCCGCTCACTGCCCCATTTGCAAAAGCGCTGGTGATGCATGAAATAGGGCATGCAATAGGACTGAACGGACACAGTTACAGCAGCGGCGACATAATGTTTGGCGGACGGCTGGAGGACACATCGCATATTTCAGCTAGCGACCTGAAGTTTTTCAACAAGATCTACACGACCCCCCGTGAAGAATTACTGAAAGACACGCTGCCCGTTCTCGAAAAAATCTACGGTTCCGATTCGCTGATAGTATCGAAAAACATGGCGCGGTTGGCACGGATTTACAATAACAAAAAGCAATTTGCACTGGCAGAGCCTTATGCCGAAAAAGCACTTCCGGTTCAAGAGAAAGAACTGCCCGAAAACGACAAAAACTATTTAACTACGCTCAGCACCGCTGCATTCGCCTACTGGAACCTCAACAAATTCGACAAGGCATGCCCCTGCTACGAAACGATGCTCAGGCTTAAACGCAAAGGCGTGGATATCTACTTAACGGAAGAACAACTCTATCGCAACATTGTTCGTTGCCGCGAAGAGCAAAAGCAGACAGACAAAATGCTCGAAGCGTTGAACGAAATGCAAAGTACTTTTGAAAAGTCAAACCCGCAAGGCGAAGGTCGCGCCTGGGCAATGGCAAAGCTCGGCTATTTCGAATTCCAAAACGGGCAAAAGGAAAAGGCAAAACCTCTGATGAAAGCCGCTTGCGACATTTATACGCGTGTTCCTTCCAGCAAGTTTGGAAGCTGGTGCATTAACTTCTACAAGTCGCAGTTTACTGGTCCGTAACCGAGCCAGTCTCACTATCATGCGCAGGTTGTTGATGTTTCACCGCTCGAAAAATCAAGCCGCCAAACGCAAGCAAGCCTAGCAAACTAATAGCGCATCCGATGTACAAGTACATCGGCTCGTAGCGGAATGCAATCGAGTGCCTGCCCGGCGACAATGACACGCCTCGCAGAACATAATTAGTACGCACAATCTCTTGCGGTTTCCCATCCACAGTGACTTTCCATCCTGGATAATACAAATCGCTCAGCACAAGAAATGAATCGCTGCTTGAATCCGACTCCACACTGACTGCCGAATTTTCCACTGAAATAATTTTTGCGCTGCCGGAAAAATTCTGCACTTTCAACGCTTTCGGCGGCGTCACAAAACCTTCCGCTTTCATTCCTGCATCCGAGATCAGAGCTACTTTAGCCGGGTCATAAACATCACCGCTTTGAAGTTCTCCGCGTCTAATCGTTCGCACAACTTCCGCGTCCGGCATCACGAGAGTTTCACCAACCAACCACACGCGCGGCATGGAGCGCGTGTTTTCATACACTTCCGCCCGACCGCTCTCGGCAATTTTCTTGAAAATCGGTTGCCCCTCGATTTTAAACGCGTCCAACCGAGTGTCGCCAAAAGGCACTGTCAAATATTTGATCGCAAGAATGTCAAAGCCTCTGAATTCGGACGTGAAAGTCCAGGGCACCGGCAAAAATCCACCTTCGGTTATACCCAGCACCTCCAGATATCTCGTATTGAGCAGGGGTCCGAAGCCGCTGGCGCTGGGGATTTTCCACAAGCGCGACAGATTAGGAGGCGCTTCGTCGTCGCCGCCGGACACACCTCGCACAGGAAGAAGACGCTGATGAGTTTGGCTCAATTGCTCGGCAAAGGCAGCAATTGCAGGAGGCTTTTCAATAGATGCAACCGTTACTGGCAGACTGCGCCATTCGCCATACCAGCCGACAAAGGCAACATCTGCAACCGCCACCGCCAGCAGTGCCCCTTGAATCACTTTGGAATTTGGTCGACCAAGCCATATGAGAAACACTATAAGAATCAAGAGCGAACCATAAGCCGGAACCAGAATGGCCGGGTTTTCCCAAAACGGCGGCAGATTGCCCTCCAGCGACGACCGCTCGGGCAACTCGATGACTTCCTGAAGCATTTGCACGGAAAGAGAAATAGCGCCCCAGCACATGCAAATTACACTGGCGGCGAAAACTATGATGCGACGGCGGAGAAGTTTCTGCTCCATCAATTTCGAGAGCACCAGACCCGTCACTATTGCAAATGACATTGCTGCAAAGACATACAGCAAAGACAGCGCTCGGAATGAACCGAAGGGCGGAATGTTGTAGAGCAGCCAGGCGAGCGGCGTGGCATTGCCGAACGAAAGGAGGAAACATAAGGTCCCCGCCACCAGCCAGAAAATGGTCATGGCGTTGCTGCGAATGAGAAATAAAGATCCAAAGATAGAGATCATCGGCAGAACGCCAAGATACACGAAGTGCGGCGGACGAAAATCGAGACCGAAGTAAGGGATCTTAAAAAACGTGCTGTTCATCGCGCCTAAAACGAAAGGCGTCACAAGTCCGATTGCTTGTATAGGGTGGCAGCAGTAAGACAGAAAATCGATGAAAGCGAATTTGCTTCGCACGCTGAATTTGGTCAACTCCCAGGTGGGCAAAATTTGAATAGCTCCCAGAGCCAATCCTGCGAAAATAATGACAGCGACGTTTCTGAAAAAAGCGGATTGCCCTTCTTTCATCGTGAAGGAACGGAACACCGTATATAACACCATCAGTCCAAGAATGTACGCGACGAATTGCATGTGTCCATTGAGCACGCACAATCCGAGAGCTGCAATTCCGCAGCAGAGCCAGGCAAGCGAAGACCGCCTGGACAGCTTTTCCACAAAGAATAAGAGCGCCACCATGTGCGCCATCGAGTGAATCACCGGTGCATGTCTCAATTCTGCGATCATTGAACCGGAAAGTGGAAAGAGCAAAGCGGAAACAATCGCAGGAAATTTCTTGCCGGTCAGTTCACGGACATACAGATATAAAAAAACAGAACACAAAGAATAGCCGCTGATGATGAACAAATTCCAGCCCAGCGCCAGTGGAAGTTTGCTCAACAAAAAAGAAATCGGATACCAGGTTTGTGCCAGCGGGTCGGCATGAAGCGGCCAGCCGGAACACTGCAAGGGCGACCAGAGTGCATGCTCTGCCAGAAACGCGGGCAGGCTCTGGGTGCGGTCATCATCCGGTGCCAATAATTTTCCCGTCAGCACAACAGGAGAGAAATAGAGAAAGAATAAAGCCGTAAATGCAGAGTAGAGAATCCCGAAGTGCTTCAACTTCCGCATTATTTTTGCTTTGTGGGCTGTAACCATCTCAAAGGCTCGGCAAGCTCTTCAGCAAATTAAAGCACGTATCGAGGTTCAGCGCTTTTCCTTGAGGACTTAGAGAATACACGAGCACGGTCTTCTTCTTGGGCACGGAGCGAACGCAGCCCACCACACCCTGATAAAGATTGCCGGCCTGATCTTTCAAATCGCCGGTCATGTAGAGCATCTTATCCGTTCCGACTTGCAAATCGCCCTTGGTTTTCACATCGGTGAATTTGCAAGTGACAGCATCAGTGGTGATACCAAAATCGTAGGCTCGATCCAGAAGCTGCTTCGTTTCGATGGCATCGGGTTCGTCTTGCAAATGCCCAAGGAAAAGGATTTTCTGCTGATCTTCTTTGTGATCAATTGCCACCATAACCAGTCTCAAGAAATCGATATCCACACCGCAGGTGTATTCATAACCCGCCGGCAGTGGCTCCGGAAATGGTGCAACTTTCTGAGCGCACCGTTTTATGTAATCCGCGTTGGTCGAGTTGATGACGAGGCTGCGAACCCCAGTAATCACTCGTGAAGAGACGAACAGAAATCCGCCGAAGACAAGCAGAACAAGCAGAATCAGCGCTTTAGACCAGATAGGCAGAGGCTTGTTTTCAGTTTTCATGTAACTCAGCCGACCTTTCCCTGCATGGACCCCGTACCTGGAACCCCTTACACCGAACCAGTTTTGCGCTCGTAATTTTCGAAGGTATTGGCGAGCAGCATTGCTACGGTCATCGGTCCGACGCCGCCCGGAACAGGGGTAATGAAAGCGGCAACTTCTTTCGCTTCGGCGAATGCAACGTCGCCTGCAATTTTGCCTTTGCCGCCCGCTTCTCCTTCCGAGTGGTGGATGCCGACATCGATTACGGTAGCTCCCGGTTTGATCCATGAGCCTTTGACGAACTCGCGTTTGCCCATGGCGACAACCAGAATTTCCGCTTGCTTGCATACTTCGCTGAGATTAGCGGTTTTACTGTGGCAAACGGTGACAGTGGCATTTTTCTGCGTGAGCAAAGCTGCAGCAGGCTTGCCGACTAAATTCGAGCGCCCGATGACGACAGTGTTTTTGCCGGAGGGATCGATTTTGTAGTGTTCTAAAAGCTTCATCACACCTTTGGGAGTGCAAGGAGTGGGGCCGGCTTTGCCGCAGAAAAGCAAACCGAGGTTGTACGGATGCAGTCCGTCAGCATCTTTTGCCGGGTCCAGACGGTCGAGCACATTGTCTGCTGAAAGTTTTCCAGGCAACGGCAGTTGGACCAAAATGCCGTCCACTTTCTCGTCCTTGTTCAGTTTTTCAACACACTCAATGAGCTCTTTTTCCGTCACGTCTGCCGGAAATTTGTGAAAGAAGCTTTCGATGCCTACGGCTTCGCAAGATTTCACTTTGTTCTTGACGTAGATGGCACTGGCGGCGTCGTCACCGGCAAGAATTACAGCAAGACCTGGCGCCCGTTTTCCCTCCCTCGTATGGCGCTCGATTTTTACCTTAAGCTCGTCCTTGACCAGCTTGGCAAGCTCCTTGCCGTCCATGAGAGTGGCAGACTTCTCGTCTTTGAGTACTTCCGGCACGTTCTTCTAACCTCCGCAGTCACCTCGCATAAGCTTACGGCGTCTTGAGCAAAGTTGGCGGATCTAATAACAATTGATTGAGATCACTTAGAAACATTACAAGTGCTGGAAGCACCTGGTCATATCCAGAGGGGGCGCGGCGGCGCCGTAGCGCGTTAAGTCAATAGAATCGCCATCAGTGACAATACCGATGGGAACGAAAGGATTGTTCTTGCTGCCTTCTTTGCGCCACTCTCCCCAGACATTGGCATCGATGCAGCCGACCAACTCATAGTCTTCACCGCCATAAAGCGCCCAATCAATGGGGTCAACGCCTGCCGCGGCGGCGATTTTTTTGGTTTCTTCGTGCACGGGAATCGAGCCAAGCTCAACCATCAACCCGACCGAACTCGCTCTGGCGATTTGCAAAAGCGCGTCGGCAAGACCATCGGAAGCGTCCATCAACGCGCCCATGGAGCCTGTTTTGCTCACGAGCGTCCAGGATTCAGACAAGCGTGGCTGCGGGCGGATGTGCCGCTCCATGGCGTGTCCATTTCTCGGGGTTTCACCGGCAAGCAGGCGGCTGAGCCCGGCACGGCTGGCTCCGAAATCGCCCGTAGCCACGATAACGTCACCAGCTTTGGCTCCGGAGCGCGTCAGGCAGCCGTTCTCGTGCACATCACCGATGACGGTCAATGAAAGCATCAGCTTTTCGCAGGCGGTGATGTCGCCGCCGGCAATGGTGACCCGGTACTGGCGCGCGCAGTCGGTGATGCCCTGGTAGAGACTGCGGAAGTCATTTTGGCAGAAGCCGGCAGGCGCGCAGACGGTCACGAATAAGTAGCGCGGGCGCCCAGCCATGGCGGCGATATCGCTTATGTTGACGGCGACCGCTTTCCAGCCGATTTGCTCCAATGTCATCAAGTCGCGCCGAAAGTGAACGCCTTCCACGAGCGCATCGGTAGAAACCAACGTCTGTGAGGCGATCAGGGCGCAATCGTCGCCGATGAGATTGCCGCCCACCCAAGTCTTAATTGAATCGATCAATTTTTGCTCGTCCGTGAGCATACCGGCAAGTGAAGAAGCCGCTTTCATGTCGCCCAGCCGCCCTCAAGCAAAGGAAGGTTAATAACAGATAAGATGCTACAATCAGGCAGTAAGGAATGTCCAGCGAAGCCGGGAAACGCCCGAGACTGCTAAGCTTCACGAAAGAATTCCGCAAAAGAAATCCAAGAATCGCAATACTAACGAAAACATGGGAAGGGTGAAACTGTGAGCGCGATAGGACAAGTAATCGTAGGATTAATTCAGCTTCTCAATCTCATCATTATCGTCTGGTGCTTGCTAAGTTGGTTTCCCAATATTCACTGGCATGAGCAACCTTTTAGAACTCTCGATCGCATCGTGCAGCCGATTATTGCGCCCTTCCGCCGCATGATTCCGCCGATTGCCAATATCGACCTGTCGCCTATGGTGGCCCTTTTTGTGCTACAAGGAATCATGCTGGTCGTGAGACAATTCCTCATGTAGGCGTTATCTCAAGCCGCAGTCAGTGGCGCTTGGATTTTTTTGATGCTCAACAGAAGGAATTTCCTCTTGGGCTCGCTCGTCAGTTGGGCGGCCGTAAGTGAATTGTTTGAACCTGTTTTTGCCTTGCCGAAGCTGAAGGCGAAGGCTCCCACACCGGTTTCGGGTCCGCATACAATCGCCCGCGCGGAGTGGCCGCCGGCAATCATTCCTGATTTTGCCTCGGTCGCCAACCCTCAAGGCTATTGCCTTTTCTGCGACGAGTTCGGGCGGATGTCGATAGTCGACATTCGGCGCCCGGGAAATCCGAAGACGCCGGTAAAGGTCATGGGCGAACTGGCGGGGCTGGGCAAGAAGGTCATAGACTTCACATCGTTCGGTCCGCGTGCTTATGCGCTGGCGGCGTTGAATTCCGACCCGGCAGACCAGCAATTGCACCTGATCACAATGAATGTGGCCAATGTCGCGGCACCATCAGTGATGTCAAAACTGCCGCTCAGAGAATACGCGGAATTGACGGCAATTTGCGCCAACAACGATCTTGTTAGTATCGCTGGAACATCATTATCCGGTGAAAACCTGGTCACGCTGTATCAAGCTCCGACCAAGGGAAGAAGCGCGGAGCCGTCGGTTCTCTCGACTTTCTCCGTGCCATATCCTGTGCAAGCGATGGATATTCAGGATCGCACCATGGCGATTTTGCAATGCGCAGCGCAAGCGCCGATTTCGCAACTTGATGCATACAACATCGCCAATACTCGCACTCCGCAGGCAAAAGAGCCTATCAAGCTGGAGGGCGAGTTCCGGCGCCTGTCTCGCGTGCGCGGTGTTGTAGTTATTGCAGGACGTCCGGTGCTTGCCGACGGCAGGCTGGCGAACGCCTGCGAGGCACGAACAATTTTCTTGGAGCCGAACCCGCGCGTGGTCGGCTCGCTTACGCTCGAACCTCTCTTCTCGGTGCTCAGCGCGGCAGCGCAAAGAGATCGTTTTCTCATTCTTGGTGAAACAAAGCAGGGCAGAAAAGTTCTTTCGCTTGTTTGCGACAAGACCGGGCATCTCACCCGAGAACAGGTGGTGAACCTGCCCGCGCCCAAAGGCAGCTACGGTCAGCACGCCAGCATCATAACCAAAGATCGCAATATGTATGTTTCGTCCGGCTGGGCCGGCGTTGAAATGCTGACCGGCGGAAAAGAAGGCTGGACGCCAGTCTACACTTATGCGATTCCGCGGCTGCCGGCATCGGGAGTGGCCAATTGGAACAACATGGTTGTCCTGGGCGGGTCCGATCTGAAGCTGTACGACATTTCCAATCCCGACAAACCAAGCCTGGTTTCGACGCAAGCTTTGCCGACCGCAGTCAAAGCTATTGTCGGCGCCGGCAGTTATGTTCTCTGCCTTTCGAAAGAGGGCGTAGCGCTGCGCAAAATGGACCGCCTTTCTGAAGTGGCGGCGACACTGAAAACGCAGGGCATTCAACTTTGCTATGACTCAGTAGCGCAAAAAGCGTTTGTCATTACAGAGCAAGAAAAGAAATCGATTGCGCAAAGACTGAAGGTCTACTCGAACAAACTGGAAGTAGAAAAAACCATCGATTTGCCGAAGGGCGTCAACCGCGGCGTTGCGCAAAACGGATTTATGTTGTGCGCTTCGCTGAATGACTTGTATCTCTACGGCGTCGGCGACAATGTCGAGCAAGTTTCCAGCCGCCACTTCGAGAACCTCGCCGCCCGCGATTTTGCTTTGTCAGACGAAAATGTGGTCGCCACATTTGTCGATCAAAGATCGAAAGGATTTTTCCTCGTGCTGTCCCGAGATCAAAAAGACATGCATGTGCTCGGCTCTGTCGATATTCCGCACGACGGCACCGCTGTCGCCGTGCAGGGCAAACGCGCGATTACTGCCGGCCGGACTCCGGAAGGAAAGAGCGTCGCAGCTATCATTGATTTCTCCGCGCCTTCGGCACCAAAGGTGGTTGCAACCATTCCGGTCGTCGAATCCGCTTCTGCAGTTTCTGTAAAAGATCGCATGGCGATTGTCGTCGGGCGAGGTTTGGAACTTCTATCTATTATGTGAGCGCAGCAATGAAAGCACCGAGTCTTACCATTCAAATCTTTATCGGGTTAGTGCTCGGAGTGGCAATCGGTGCTATCTTTCCGGACTTCGGAAAAGCGATTCAGCCCGGCGCCACTATCTTTATTCATCTGATAAAGACAATCATCGCCCCGCTCGTATTCGCTACGCTCGTCGTCGGCATCGCCGGTATGGAAAGCGCTCACTCGCTCGGCAGACTGAGTGCAAAATGCTTTCTTTACTTCGAAGTAGTCACGACTTTTGCTCTGGCTATAGGACTTTTGCTCGTCAATGTTTTAAAGCCCGGCGCCGGCATTCAATTGCAAGCGACAAAAGATTTCACGGAAATCGCTGCGAAACAGCCTTCAATTTCGGATTTGATCGTCCACGTTTTTCCCACCAGCGTCATAGACTCGATGGCTCGTGGTGACGTTCTTCAGATAGTCGTCTTCTCGATCATTTTCGCTCTTGCTGTTTCCGCCACAAAAGCAACGGTGATTCTGGACTTTTGCCACAGCCTCGCCAATGTCATGTTCAAATACACCGGTTATGTAATGCGATTTGCTCCCATCGGCGTGGCTTGCGCCATGGCGGCCACAGTCGGCGAGCACGGGCTGGGCGTTCTGGCGCAACTGGCAAAGCTGATCGGCACGCTTTATTTGGCACTGATCGTCTTCATAGTCTGCGTGCTGCTTCCGGTTGCAGCAATGGCTCGAATTCCTCTGGGCAAGTTTGCCCGCGCCGTCAAAGAACCGTTCTTCATTGCTTTCTCGACGACATCCAGCGAAGCGGCACTGCCCAAGGCGCTGGAGGCTATGGAATCAATCGGCGTGCCCAGAAAAATCGTCAGCTTTGTTCTGCCGCTGGGCTATACGTTCAATCTCGACGGAACCACGCTCTATCTGTCATTGGCGTCCGTTTTCGTCGCGCAGGCGGCAGGCGTTAATCTGTCAATCGAACAGCAAGTCCTGATGATGCTCACATTGATGTTGACCAGCAAAGGCGTTGCAGCAGTTCCCCGGGCGTCACTCGTGATACTGGCGGGCACCCTGGCTTCGTTCAATCTCCCACTGGCTGGAATTGCCCTGATTTTGGGCGTCGATACTGTGATGGACATGGCGCGCACGTCGGTAAACGTGCTCGGAAACTGCCTGGCATCGTGCGTGTTAGCTCGCTGGGAAGGCGAATTCGACGATTCGAAGGGACCACACGAACCGACCGGCGGCGAAACAAGCGCGAACGAAAGTCAATTCGTTGTGAATGCAGTGGAAGGGGAGTCCAAAACTGCTCCTGCGCCTGATACCCATGAAAGGCGTTTAGACCTCGAAGCGAGCTTGCCTCATTCCTAGAAGGGTTTTGGGGTAAAGACTGAAGTTTTGCAATTTCACTATGTATTTATCTTGGGCTCGTCCCAAGGGGATCTTTTTCGGGTAAAAACGGGTTAGAACATTCAATAAGTGAGTACCGTGTCAAACGCATAACGCCACTGGAGGCTAAATGACTACCGCTACATCCAAAAAGAAGTTTCCTCGCCTCACATCCTCGGCATTCGAGCATCCGGCAGACAAAGCCGCTCTGGCAGCGTTGAAGAAGATTCCAGTGCTGGATGTCGTGCTGCGGAAGTTCTTCGAATTGGGAGTCGAAAAGGTATTCCGTATTCAGATGATCGGGCAGGCCGTGCATGTCACGCCCAAACAGTGCCCGAAGATTTACGCGATGTTCCGGGAAGCGTGCGACATCCTCGATGTTCACGAACCGGACCTCTTCCTTGTCTCCAGCCCGTACGTCAATGCGTTCACATTCGGTGCCGAGCGCCCCTTCATCGCCATCCATTCGGCTCTCGTCGATCTTTTGACTGAAGAAGAGCTGATGGCGGTTCTGGGACACGAACTCGGTCACGTCAAATGCGGACACGTGCTCTATCGCAGTTTGGCGATGATTCTCTATGAAATAGCCAAGAGTATGGGCATGGCGAAGCTTGCATCGGCAGGCGTTGCAGTGGCGCTCTACGACTGGTTCAGAAAAGCTGAGATGTCGGCTGACCGCGCCGAATTGCTCGTCACCCAAGACGTCAATGTTTGCCTGCACGTGCATATGAAACTCTCCGCCGGCTCGAAGTGCATCTACGACCAGATCGATCCCAAAGAGTTTCTCAAGCAAGCCGATTCATATGAAGAGCTGGATCACAGCACGCTCAACAAAGTATTCAAACTGTTCAACGAACTGTGGTTGACGCACCCCGTGCCGGTCTACCGCGCCAAAGAAATCAAACTCTGGTCGGAAAGCAAGCAATACAAAGAAATTCTGGCTGGAAGATATCCAACCGAAGAGCCGGGATTGGGACTGCGTCCGTGCCCGCATTGCGGCTCGAAAATCAGCCCGTCCTTCTTCTTCTGTCCGGACTGCGGAAAGAATTCACGGGTGTAGCCGGTAATCTTAATAGACACACAGTCTTTAAAGGGCGTTTCGGCGCCCTTTTTGCCGTTTGAGGAAAAAAACGAAGCCGGCCCGAAAGCCGGCTTATGATGTGCTATTTCTTGCAAGAATTGAACTAGTTGCCGTTCGGCTCTACATCGACAACATCATCATCCGATGATGACGAACTCGAACTCGGCCTCTTGAGCGACTCGCCGCAGCTCGGGCAGAAAGCCTTGTCGCGTGCCGCAGGAGCGTGGCAGTTGGGGCATTCGTATCCGGGCGAGGTGTGGAAACCAGCGCTCTTTTCCGCCTTTTTCGAGGTCGGGACTTCGGTATCGACTTTCAACGAATCAAGCTCTGCTTGCAGAACCTGCATTTCGCTCTCGTAACCAGCTACTTCATTGGCTTTGTCTTTCAGCACGTCTTCGGCGACTTCTTCGCCGCGAACATACTTATCAGTGACAAGACGGCCGATTTCCAGAAGCTTGCCTGTTTTCTTCTTCTCCAGCTCGCGCAATTGCGTCTGCAGATTGAAGCTCTGCATCATTTCCTGACCGCGCGCCTGAACACGGCTGACTTCTTTTCCTATCCCCTGGACAACGTCATCTAATAATCCCATTGCGTCATCTCCCTTAGAAAACTGCCGGCTCTTTGTCCTATCTGGTCAGTTGTGAAATCCGACATCCAACTCTTAAACCTTCATGCCCGCAAGATAGGCTGAAACGTCGAATGATCGCCCATCTTTATAGGTTTCTTCAGCTTTATATCTAGATTTATATCCGACAAAAACTTTCAACGCCTCAGGACTAACCCTGATTGAGACTTTCCCTCGTGATGCCAATATTTCGCTGTGGAGATTTGGCGTCCGGATTAGAATGCCCATTGCCGGACTCATCCAATCCCTTCTCATGATCGGTTTTACCGGCAAACTCGGTCAGGCGCGTCGTGTCGTCTTTGCTGGCAACGTGAACCTGATTTCGTCCGCCCTGCTTGGCCGCGTAGAGCGCCGCATCCGCCTTTTGAAAGAGCAAATCAGGATCGTCGGCGTGTTTGGGATAGCTGGCGACGCCTATTGATGCCGATATCGTCCCGGGCCCTTCGACATGCACTTCATTGATTTTGCGTCGAATCCGCTCTGCGAGCTGCTCAGCCATTTCCAACTCGGTGTTCGGCAAAAGAAGGCAAAACTCCTCGCCTCCATATCGCGCTGCAACGTCACTGATGCGCGAGGATTGCTTCAGCAGCTTGCCGATACCGGCAATGGCGTCATCGCCCGCCTTATGTCCGTATGTGTCGTTGATTTTCTTCAGGTAATCCAGATCGATCATGACCAGCGAAAGCGGCTCGTTGTAGCGTCTGGCGCGCTCGAATTCTTTGCTGAACGAATCATTGAAACTGCGGCGATTGGCGACACCCGTCAAGCCGTCAGTAACAGCTTGTCTGGCGATCTCCTGGTGCAGCTCGGCATTTTCAATAGCAACCGACAGATTGTCCGCCAGCGATCCCAAAAGCGAAATGTCGTCGATGCTCCAATCCCGGGGCTCGACGCAATCTTGCAGAAAGAGCACTCCCAAAACTCTCTCGCGCATCACAAGAGGAACGATGAGCGCCGAGCGAATTCCCAGCTTTTTGACGAAACTCTTGTCATACGTCATGCGTGAGTCTGTGTCAGGATCGCCGATGTCCTGCGGGGCCGATTTGCTTAATGCCTGATGGGCAAATTGAAAACCTTCTTCGGAGAAAAACAGATTCTTCACCGTGGTGGCGCCGTCACGCGTATACTCCGAGACATCGAGCTGATCGATAGTATCGATAGAGCGAAGCACCATACAGCGGCTCAGGCTGAAGGTTTCACCGATCTTCTCAACAGTGGTGTCCAACACTTTTTGAATGTCCATCGAACTGCGCACAAGGTTCGATATGTTATAAACAATTTTCTCGCGCTCGACGTACTTCATGCGAATGCTGTCGCGAAACGTGACGTCGTGAATGAGTTGGCTCGTTTGTACTTCCAGCATTTCCGTCTGTTTCTCGATTTCTTCATAGCTCGAGCGAATGCGTTCATTCTCGCGCTGCAGTTCGCAGTGTTCCCATGCATTGCTCAAACCTACTGCCAGCGGCAGATCGGCAAGCGCTGCGGAAATTTCGTCAGGCTTCAAATTTGGCGCCGAAATCAAAAGACAGGCGACCAACTTTCGATCCGCAACCACCCGGTAGCGATAGACAGGAAAAATGCTCTTCGAGGGAGCTACATCCAGATTGGCAAAATCAACTTCTACGGTCTGTTCTTCCGAGTCCTGATACTCTTCGCAAAAAGGTTCGCCGATGACTCCCAGCTCTCTTTTGCCGTCGCCGAACCAGAATCGGTCCGCCAGAATACCCATATCGCGGTCGAAAAGTATGACGCCTACTGACTTTGCGCCTGTCCGCTCGGTAACGATGGACGCCACGACGCCCGACAACTCCTCCAAATCCAGGACGGACAGGAGCCGAATCTGCTGCAGATAACTCTCTTTAGCTGATGACATATGTATAAATGTGCCCTTTTGGAATTTAAAACAATCCCATAACAAGCTCTGAGCGGATTTCAGACACTGATGAGCGGATTTCAGCGTCCAATAATCGGCTCCGGAGACCGGCCAGCCGCCGACAACTCCATGAAAGCAACCAAACCCAATTCGATGACTATCCTTAACCTCAGTGCGGTAAGCCTGCCTTCCAGCTACAATTAGCCCTGTAAACGCAGTGTGCGTATGGAGTGAAAAGCAATGCCCGTAATCAATGCAGGCAAAAAATTCCCGGGATACGGCGGTGGCGGAAACAACACCGAAATGCTGGAAAGGGCGATGGCCGGGTTGTGCTACCTCACGGTGGGCATCAGCGGGCTGATTTACACGATTATCGGCGGGCGTTTTGCTCGAACCAACTTTTTCCGCACCCACTTCTTGCAGGCCATCCTTCTGGGAATC
>Ga0268299_1002341_pt1 | contig 23459 bp, 14 predicted proteins | sample NOBtaG_FD_193484 | JGI IMG/M metagenome (GOLD analysis project Ga0268299, IMG submission 193484) | Activated sludge microbial communities from bioreactor in Nijmegen, Gelderland, Netherland - NOB reactor | ecosystem: Engineered > Bioreactor > Aerobic > Activated sludge | place: Netherlands... | reverse complement strand
CATCAAATTGCTTCGACCAGCCTCGCACCGTTCCAGCATCCATGCCGATACCACTCCCTGCAAGCCATCCATGGCCTGACTCCTCCTTTATCGGCTAAATCTAACGATGCGCAACTGTAGTACTAAGGAAGTACTATGCGAAGCGTCAAGCGCACAGACCACAATATCACCTGGCTGAATATCCTCAATCGCTTTCGTTGAGCCATCGCTCATTAGGATCAGAGTGCCTGCTGCGAAACAGCCCGGTTTGCGAATCAAATTAAGACCGCCGCGAACGAGTCCGCCGAGGCCGGCCCGCGCAAAGGCTGCGCCCGCCTTGAAAATTCCCCTTGCGAATTGCGCATTCTGATACGTCTGAATGCCCTGTACGACTGCCAGCATGGAGTCGAAGTCAGGGCCGGCCATCGATGCCCCGCTGCCCATCATCGATCCCATCATTTGATGTTGGTAGCTGACCGCGCCTGCGATTCCCGCAATGAGCTCTAAGAGGCTCATTCCGATGTCCGCAGTCTGACCATTCATGTCGAGTTGATATTGAGTTGTGGCGGTTATATCCAACATGCTGAATAGGCCACTTGGATCGCGCCTGCTTACAGGATTTGAATTCACATACTGAAAAAGATTCATCCCATCGCCATACAACGACTGGCCGTTGAATCCGCCAAACAACACATCCAGTGCAGTGCCGTTCATCGCCAACGCCGCCAGAATCGGCATCCCCGTCTCATTCGGATCGCGCGTGGTGAACCGCCCCAACCCTGGGTGATAAAACCGGTTGCGGTTGTAGTAGAGACCGAGCGCGTTTTCGGCGAGGGTGTGGTGACTGAACTCCGCGTCGTACCGCTCGAAGAACAGCCCTTGATGCCCCACGCGGTTGACCGGATGCGCATAGAAGCTGTCGGCCTTGACCACCTTGCCGTACGGCTCGTAGACGTACTGCTCCAGCAGCGTGCCGATGGCCGGCCACGGATGCGACGATGGATTGGCCGTGCTCGGCCCGGCCACCAGCCCGACCACATTCAGATTCGCGTCCTGCAGCATGTACATGACGCGGTTGTGCTTGTCGATCTGGCAGATGAACGCATCCACGTCGCCGGCCGGGTCGTACACGTACTCCCGGTCGGTCCACAGATACCCCACGTTGCCCTTCACGCTGCCGGGGTCCCCGCCGAGAATGACTTGCGTCGGCTCCGGCTCGGGCGGCTGGATCACGCCCTCGTCGTTGCCCTGCTCGGGTTCAAACAGCCCGCTGCCCACCGGCGGACGGAAGATCACATCCTGGATCCGCCGCACGCCGTCGTAATACAAGTCCTTGGATTGGATGTAAGTCTCGCCCGTGTTGACCGCCGATTGCTTGCGGATCAGCCGGCCCAGTCCGTCATAGGCATAGCGGGCCACGACGTCCTTTGGTTCGCCGGATTCCACTCTGCCATCGGATCCTATGACCGCTTCGCCAAGCAAATTCACCTGGACCAAGCGGTTCCACGCGTCGTATTGGTAGTAGTAGATCCCATCGGAGGCGATGTTTCCGGCGATGTCGTGAATAATGGGCGTGCTGGTCGGCGTCTGGCTCTGGTATTGCGTGGCAATTGATGTAATCCGATTGCCGCGATCGACGGCGTGGGTCGTAGCCAGCGTCACCGCCGTCCCCGTGCCGTTTAGGTTGCCGGTCTGGATGGAACTCGCGACGGGGAGGTGAGAGAGCGACAATAGCAGAAGGGCAACCAAGCCCGTGGCATTCATGCCGTGCATGGTACGCCGCCGCTCCAGCGGGATCGAGTCGCGGTCCATGAAACGCCGGCTGCAATTTACGGGCGACTTCAGTGGGCGCGCGACAGAGCATTGTCGACGTCCGTCGCGCAGGGAAGCTGGGGGCTATCGCTCTGTTTTTGCAGCTTTTCGGCTTTATTGTGGCGGAAATGTAGAATGTGCGCGTTTTTGTCCGGGGCGGGAAGCCGCCCTGGGCGACCCAGCCCCTCTTGCCCGCTGACGACCATGCCACTGCCTTTCAACATGCCGAAAATCGATAAGATATGTGCTCAAGTGTTCAACTTGGGCTAATGGGTGATACTTTTGATTTTCTGTTCGACAGTTTTCAGCGTCTGCGCTAACGCCAGATATACGCTATTTCAAGTACTTCGATCACCGATGGCCAGATAACATGCACAGCTTGCTCAGGAAGCGGATTGATGTCCTTGGTGTTTATCCAGTCGTAATAGACATTGAAGAGTGGATCCATGGTTTCGCCATTGTCACCAAATCTCAAAAAAAAACTGTCTCCGCCTCCGGTGCACCATCCTATGGGAACGTAACCATCGTTAAACACTGTTAATCCAACATAGGCTTGCTGAATCTCTTCTACAATTTGGATTGGAGACATCCAAATAAATTCATGATCGAATTCTCTATCAAATTCTTCTCGAATTGTCGGAGCGTATATCTCAGGGCTTGCTGAAAGCCCACCATCCCTTACCCGAAATGCAAGGTTCATTTGGCAAATTGGTAATTCACGGTATGCGCGAAGTAGATCGGGCATTCGACCTTTCAATATTGAATGTAGTTGCGCGACATCATTAGGTGCGGCAATGTCGCCCTTTAGTTCGGCACGCCGTGATTCAAGCGAGTCAAAAATTGACAATTTATGTCACCCCGGAAGATGATTAAACCGACCCAAATCCCATTGGTGTTGCCAGTACCGTTCTTTGGCTTGATTAAACAGATTTCGTTCGTCAGGCGTTAATCCGGGATTCGGATTGGGAATGCCTCGATGATCAACGCCGCGTATTTCAACAAATGGACCCTCGATATTTTGATCTACATGGTGAATCTCAATCGGTCTATTGTTTCGGTCCAATGGTGCGTTTCCCCGCCTCCCTGGCTTTCTAAAGAGCTCGCTATCGGGGAGACGACGAACATCAAATAGAGTGAATGCAGCGCGGCGGAGATTGCACTTCTGATTGTGCACCCAAACCCCGTTCACGAAATACGTGAACGTGCCGTCGACCTCCAGATCGTACACCGGCGTCGGCGTGGGGTCGAGGCGCAGATCGATCACCACGGCGGTCTTGTCATCGATCGTGCGAAATGTCTCGCCGACGGCCAGCCGCTCGGCCGTCGTCCAGCCTTTCTCGAAAGTCCAGACCTTGTGTCCGGGCGTCGCGCCGACCGTGTCGCCGGTGGACAGCGTGATCCACAGGATGGCCGGAGCGACGCTGCGGAAGAGCCGAGTGACGCGCCCTTGCCTAACCGGCTGGTCGGGCCGGTCTTGCGGCTGGGTCCACACGACGTCGCCCTCCTTCAGGCATTCGATCGCCGTCGGGCCGTCAGGCGTGCCGACCGGCGTGCCGGCCACGAAAGAGTTGCACGCGCGCCGCGCATATCCGCGGGCCTTCGACATCGAACGCAGCGCGTCGATGCCCCCGGACAGCATCCGCGCCGCCGGCATGGCCACTGAAAGGACGTTCATCGCATCCCCAAAGCCGCCGCCGCCGCTCCCAAGTGCCTTGATCGATTGAACCGCATCATAGATTCCAGCGCCGGGCATGAACCCCATCGCGATGTCCAAGGCGAGCCCCAGCCCGATGGCAGCGACCCGTGCCCCCTCGTTGATCGTGCCGATCATGTAGAGGCGATTGCCGTTGATGTCGCTGATCATGTCATCGAAGTCGTCGTACAGCCCCAGCGCATCGCGATGGCTGATGGGATTGCTGTTCTCATACTCATACAGGTTCATCCCATCGCCATACATCGACTGGCCGCTGAACCCGCCGAAGAACACGTCGATTGACGTGCCGTTCATCGCCAACGCCGCCAGAATCGGCATGCCGGTCTCATTCGGATCGCGCGTGGTGAACCGCCCCAGGCCGGGGTGATAGAACCGATTGCGGTTGTAATAAAGACCGTTGGCGTTTTGGGCGAGATTCTGGTGATTGAACTCCGCGTTGTACCGCTCGAAGAACAGGCCCTGGTGGCCCACGCGGTTGACCGGGTGGTCGTGAAATGAGTCGCTCTTGACGATTCTGCCGTACGGCTCGTAGACGTACTGCTCCAGCAGCGTGCCGACCGGCTGCGGCCACGGCGCCGTCGTCGGCGACGGACCGACGGTCAGCCCGACCACGTTCAGGTTGGCGTCCTGCAGCATGTACATGACGCGGTTCTGCCGGTCGATCTGGCAGATGAAGGCATCCACGTCGCCAGCGGGGTCGTAGATGTACTCGCGATCAGTCCAGATCACGCCCTGCAAGTCGCCGATGCTGCCGGGGTCCTCGCCGAGGATGATCTGCACCGGCTCCAGCGGCACTTCCGGCAGGATCACGCCCTCGTCGTTGCCGTGCTCCGGCTCGAACAGACCGCTCTGCACCGGCGGACGGAAGATGACCTCCTGGATGTGGCGAACACCGTCGTAGTAGAAGTCCTTCGACTGGATGTAGGTCGCGCCATTATTGACGGCTGACTGTTTTCGGATGAGGCGGCTCCGCCGCGGCGGATCGTGGGCATCGCGGGCAACGACGTCGGTGATGCGATCAGGAGGCGATGGCCGTCTCTCGGGAGGCGGTCGCGCGAATCGCGACGCATGTCTCCTCAAAAGTCTGGCGGCCGTCCCTAATTACCCCCCATCATGTGCCATCTTGATTCGAGCGATAGAAGACCCCGCCCGTGCATTTGGCCTCCAGGATCGCAGTTTTTACGACGTCGGAGACGAGGAACCACGTTTTATAATGTCGCGGATGAAAGATGTGGGTATCCTTGGGCACTCGCGAAAGGTCAATTACGAACGGGTCATTTGCGACACCCGAAGCGTGCTTCACCCGCATGCGATCGTGACAAGTCAATATATGGAGGCAGTGCATCACGCAATAGGACACGCCCACGGGTCGGTCAAGTTTGACAGGATAGGACACAAGATGACGCCCGTCTATCTCCATCATGATGTCCCGCACTTTGTGCGAGACGACGAGCGGAGTGCACCAAGGGATGTCCTCGATGTGCGGTGCCTGCTCCACCCGCGCGATGAACGTCGGCGGACGGCAAGGAAGCGGTTGACCGGATTCGAGCGGATACTCGATTTCGCGCGGGAGATCCAACTCCAGAACCATCCGGCCGCGAGTGCGCTCGGATAGCCCTGACATGTTCCAGAATTGCCTGGTCTCCATCATCATTCCTCATTGGCGCAGGTGAATTTTACCCGTGTCGAGTTTATTGCCGATTTTGACAAGCGCTTCAGTTAAAGCCTCTCTCGCGGCTTGCCCGGTCTTCGAACCGACCGCTTCGCTAAGCTCCCTATATACATAACTATGATATCCATCTGAGTGAGGGCCGCCCTTGTGCATAGCGGGCGGCATGGGTAGCGCATTGGCCGCGTCGTTCATGGCCATTCCTGCCTGCCTGAATAGCTTTCGATACCTTAATCCCCATTTCCCGTAAATGGTTGCAATGTGATGCCATCGGACACCTTTCATGGAGTTGCGAACCCAACGAGGAAATGTCTTCCCTGCAGGGCTGGCAAAGGAATGGCTGGCAAAGAGATCCAGTGGATTAACGCTACCCACCCCCGGAATGCCGATGTCAAAGGACTCATATAATCCTCTACCAATAGCGGCCAGTATCCATGAGTTGTCCCATCTGCTGTGCCAGAAGTCATCGGCTGTCATGTCCACGGCCCATTCAATATCGAATTCCTGCCGGGCCGAGTACTCCTCAACCATCGAACGAAGGCTATTGATGATGAAATCGCCGGGGCCAGGAAGCAGAAGTTGAACGTAAAGGCCGGTTGGGTCAGTCGCATTGACAGGATTGCTGTTCTCATACTCATACAGATTCATCCCATCGCCATACAGCGACTGCCCGTTGAACCCGCCGAAGAACACGTCGATTGACGTGGCATTCATCGCCAGTGCCGTGAGCACCGGCATGCCGGTCTCATTCGGATCGCGCGTGGTGAACCGCCCCAGGCCGGGGTGATAGAACCGGTTGCGGTTGTAGTAGAGACCGAGGGCATTCTCGGCGAGGGTGTGGTGACCGAACTCCGCGTCGTATCGCTCGAAGAACAAACCCTGATGGCCAACGCGGTTGACCGGATGGCCGTGATTGAAATTGTCGCTTTTGACTACCTTGCCGTAGGGCTCGTAGACGTATTGCTCCAGCAGCGTGCCCACGGACGGCCAGGGGTACAGCGTGGGGTTTGCCGTGGAGGGGCCGGCCGTCAGACCGACCACATTCAGGTTGCCGTCCTGCAGCATGTACATGACGCGGTTCTGCCAGTCGATCTGACAGATGAAGGCGTCGACGTCGCCGCTGGGGTCGTAGACGTATTCGCGATCAGTCCAGACAACGGCGTTGAGGTCCGAAACGCTGCCGGGGTCCTCACCGTAGATGATCTGCGGCAGGATCGGCCCGCCGGGGTTGATGACGCCCTCGTCATTGCCGTACTCCGGTTCGAACAGACCGCTTTGCACTGGCGGACGGTAGATGACGTCCTGAATGTGGAGGGATTAATTCGATGGGAAGGGTGGCGGTCAATGGGCGATCGGCACTGTTGGCCGGGATGGTCGGGAAGTGAGAGTTTCAAGTCGGGCGTCGCGTCTGGAAAACTGTGGCTGATCCTCGGAGCAAATCCGAACGGAAGCAGCAGTCAGTCTATCGTGTTAAAATAGTTGACGCCGTCGACAGGGTGAAATAGCTCTATTCCGCCATCATGCTTGCTGATTACGCACTCGTTTGTGGCTTCCGAGTAACGAACAAAATCGCCCTGCTTCGTCCACTTCTCCCTAATCGTGCCGTCGTTCTCCATCTCAAGTAGATGTCGTGCTCGCTCGTCATTTTCCCATGGATAAGCATCATACCAGTGCTCCTCTGCTGGGATCAACTGAATGCCGGTCAAATCATTGCATTGCCACATGTCAAGAAACCGCTGCGATACTAAGGTGTCACCAGGAAGCCCACGCGCTTTGAATACATCCTCTCCGGTCCACGATTGAGGTTCAATAATGACTCGGTCAAACCGCTGCAGAACTCCATTCCCGAGGCGACACATCGGACAAACATGAGGTGTCGTAACACGCCACTTGAATCCCGATGCATGAACATCGACGGCAGCCGATGTTCTTATCACACCTACTCGAGCGTAGGCCGGTGGCTCTCCTTTGAAGCGTCGATGTTTCTTATGACGCCTGATGGTGACTGGATTGAATCCCTCAAATCCCGTGATTCCATATTCGGATAGGACCTTCATAAGCCTAGGAGAGACGATGTGATCATCAATGCCCACGACGAAATCTGCGAAACCTGTACCCCACGTCTCCAATTCAATTTCGTATGGGGGAAGCCATTGGCGCATAGATATGGCACTGCCGCATTTCTCGCATCGCTGAGCTTCACCAATCCTTGCATGCTCAATTTGTAGAAACTCGGTATCAAGACGATATTTATCTCGAGGCGGCGGCTTTTTTAGCACATAGAATCGCACTAGGGCTCTCTCCGTAAACGCTACAATATCGACACTCTTAAGAAACCATGCTATCGACCGAGCAGCTCTTTCCAAACTGATTCGTGAGCGACGCCTAATGGAAATCGCTCAGCAAGGTCGGGCTTTGCATAGCGGACATTAATGAAATTCTCGAAGTCCATTTGCGACGCATTAGGGTTCTTCGCAAGCCACTGCTCCATTTCAAAATCTAGGTTACGGTGCCATGTCTGATACCCGCGGTGATGATACGCCTCATCCGCCCTCGTTGTCAGCTTGGAGTCGCGGTACGAGTATTTTCCCTTCAAAATTGGGTGTTTTTCTAGTGCGCGGTGGACTCTCTTGGATATTACATGGTGCAATTGCCCTCGCATCTTGACGACGCCTTTGGCAAACTTGCCGAATCCGTGTAAGAGCAGTCCTGCCCCACCCTTGATGACACCCTTTGCAAGCATGGCCGTCTGAACCGACTGGATCCGTTGGACGGCGGTCAGGAGTACATCAAATTGCGGACCTGAAGAAGCGGCCATTGCCGCCATCATTGAATGTTTGAACGTCTGAGAGCCGATGATAGCCCCTACGAGCTGCACAAGTGTCATGCCGGCGTCTGCGGATTCGGCGTTTCGGTCATTCTGGAACCCAGAGGTCGCTGTGACGTCCACTAGGCTAAACAAGCCAGCGGGATCCAGCCTGTTCATTGGGTTTGACGATTCATATTGGAAGAGATTCAAGCCATCGGTATACATTCTCTGCCCATTGAACCCGCCGAAGAACACGTCGATTGACGTGCCGTTCATCGCCAACGCCGCCAGAATCGGCATGCCGGTCTCATTCGGATCGCGCGTGGTGAACCGCCCCAGGCCGGGGTGATAGAACCGGTTGCGGTTGTAGTAGAGACCGAGGGCATTCTCGGCGAGGGTGTGGTGACCGAACTCCGCGTCGTATCGCTCGAAGAACAAACCCTGATGGCCAACGCGGTTGACCGGATGGCCGTGATTGAAATTGTCGCTTTTGACTACCTTGCCGTAGGGCTCGTAGACGTATTGCTCCAGCAGCGTGCCCACGGACGGCCAGGGGTACAGCGTGGGGTTTGCCGTGGAGGGGCCGGCCGTCAGACCGACCACATTCAGGTTGCCGTCCTGCAGCATGTACATGACGCGGTTCTGCCAGTCGATCTGACAGATGAAGGCGTCGACGTCGCCGCTGGGGTCGTAGACGTATTCGCGATCAGTCCAGACAACGGCGTTGAGGTCCGAGACGCTGCCGGGGTCTTCACCGTAGATGATCTGGGGCAGGATCGGCCCGCCGGGGTTGATGACGCCCTCGTCGTTGCCGTACTCCGGCTCGAACAGACCGCTCTGCACTGGTGGACGGAAGATGACGTCCTGAATCCGGCGGACGCCGTCGTAGTAGAAGTCCTTCGACTGAATGTACGTGCCGCCTTTTTGGACAGCGGACTGCTTGCGGATCAAACGGCCCAAGCCGTCGTAGGCGTAGCGGGCGACGACGTCCCCGGCGTCACTGCTTTCGGGACGGCCATCGCCGTCGAAGGTGAGCGCTCGCAGTTCGCTGACTTGGACCAGCCGATTCCATGCGTCGTACTGGTAGAAGTAAAGGCCATCGCTGACCAGGTTGCCGGCGATGTCGTGGATGACGGTTGTCGTATTCGGCGAGTAGCTTCCGAATTGCTCAGTGATTGCTGATATCCGGTTGCTGCGGTCCACGGCGTGGGTCGTGGTCATAGTGACTGGCGAACCCGTACCGTAGAAGTCGCCAGTCTGCGAGAATCCGGGTGCCGAGCCATCGCCGGCCCAGTTGCCGAGATTGTCCAAGTACCACGTCGAATCAAGCGGCACCGGCGCGCCCGAGCCCGCCGCGACAATGCTCTTGTTGTCCCCCGCGAGTTGTCCGAGACTCGAGCTGATCAACCGATTCAGCTCGTCATACCCATACAGGTAGGATCGGTCATTGTCATGATTGATCGTCTGTCCGCCCGCCACCGTCGGTTGTTGCGTCACCCGGGAATATGTGCGGTTCCCCGCCTCGTCGTAGCCGTACTGGTAGCGCAGCATCGGATCATTGTTGGACTTCTGATAGTTCAGATCCCTGACGCGGCCGAACCGGTCGAGACCTGAATACCCGCCGCCGCCCTCATAGGACTGGGTCAGCGTGCCGAACACAGATTTGATGCGCTGCGCGATGCCACAATATTGGTATTGATCGACCAGCGCCGAATTGGGAAATCGGCTGTCGGCAACGGCGGTGATGCGGCTGAGGCGGCTGTCGATGTCGTCCAACGACTCTCCGTAGATAAATGAGATGGTGCGGCCGGTACTCTGCCCCACCTGCGGCGGGTAGACAATGCCGCTCAGTCGTTCGAAATTGTGTCCGCTTCCGGAATTGTTCGGATCGGTCAGATACGAACTGCTCTCCCAATTGTATTGCACAAAGGGCGTCGAGGCGGCGACCGCGGTCTCGTGCGCCTGCCACTCGCGGTAAAGCCGACCGGCCGAGTCGTACTGGTACTTGTTCTGACAGAACAAGACCTCCACGCCATGGTGGACACGGTAGGTGGTGATCAGTTCCAGTCGATTCTTGTCATCGTAGCCGTACATGATTCGGCGCACACGGTTGGGCGGATAGATGCTTGTCTGATTGGCGCCCGGCGGCGGATACCAGGCCGAATCGTCAATCTCGGTTTCAATGCGGCGATTGAGTTCGTCATATTCGTGACGAAAGATGATGCCGCGGGCGTCGGTTCGAGTGGCGACCGAGCCGTTGGAGTAATAGGTGAATGTCAGAATGTCGGTCGTGCTGGGCTCCCCAGTCACAGCGTCGGGGAATCGGACTTCGCCGATCCACGCGTTGTTGCCACTGATCGCGCCACCGGCGCTGTCAACGACGGTCGCGTCATAAATGAACTCCGTCTGCTGATTGACGGCGCCGGGGACCACTGCGGTCATTTTTTTCACGCGACCGGACGTGTCGTACTCGTAATTCGTTCGCTGAATCAGGTCCGCGTCGTTCGAGCTCGAGTTCTCAATGGTGGCGAGCGTCCGCCCGAGGCCGTCGTAGACTGTTTCGGTCGTGGTGCCATTGGGATGCCAGACCTTGGTTTGACGACCGGCGGAGTCGTAGGTGTAGCACGTGATCAGGACAGGTAGTGCGGTCGTGCCGAGCGCGGTGTGCATGCAGGCCGTGACCCGGCCGTCGGCATCAACAGTCACCGGTGCCGCGCCGTGCACAGGCGGTTCGCCGCTAACGTAGAAATCATCCGTATCGTTGTTCGTACCGAAGTTGGCCGTGGCGATCACCCGCCCGGTGATGTCATACCAGCTATTGGTATAGGATCTAATCGAATTGGAATCCGTCAGCGGCCCGGATGTCGATGAATGAATGCGCTGGTACGTGGTGGATTGAATGGCCCGATCGTCGTTGTCATAGAGGGTCTCTGTGCGGGTCATTTCTACGTCACCGGCCAGCGACCGTGTCGCGATTAACCGACCCTTGGCGTCGTATTCATTCTTGCGAATTGGCGAATTGGGACTGTGGACCTCAACGGGTCGCCCCATGTTGTCATAGTAGGTTAGCGTCGACGTATAATCGGTGCCGTTGCCCACGCTGACGTTGTACCGGCGGACCTCTTCGACCTGTCCGCGCGCGTTGTAGATGTTCTCGGTCAGCGAAGTCGGCGCCGGCGATGCAGCCAAAATGGCTTGCGCCGTGGGGAAGTCACTTTGATCAATAACACTCAAGGGGTTGGGCGACGATGGGATCTGATTACCATACTCAGCTGAGAATCGCGGCCGATCCAGATTGTCAAACCAGGTCAGCGAATGCGAAAGCGCATTCCCAGCGTGATCTCGTTCGGTTGAGATGACCGGTCGCATTCGCCAGTCATACTCGTATTCGGTGGTCCAGCCGATGTCATCCTCATCATTAGGGCCCGGGCCCGGCTGCCCCTCTAAAGGAACGTAGTGATACTGGTTGTTGGGCTGATCGCGGTAGTGCCGCGTCGTGACCAACTCCCCGGCATCGTTGATCCCCGAGCCGTAGTAGCGCTTTTCGAAAAGGACCAAGTTGTCAGTAAATTGCTGCCAGTCTGTGATGCACCCAGTCTCGTTTGGATTCTCATTTCCGACACAGAGGCGGGCGGTTCCCCAATACTCATGCTGGTCGTTGGTTCCGCGATAGACCCGCGCCAGACGTCCGCGTTCGTCGTAGACGTTTCGCGTAATCGTACCATCGGGATCCTGCTGGCGACCGATGTTGCCGAATCCGTCATAGCTGATGCCGGCAGTCACGGACGCCTGATCTGCGCCCGAGGCATTCATACCCACGATCCGACCGTGCTCATCGTAGGCCGGCGTAGTGATTGAAATGGACTGAAAAGCCTCCTCATCTCCTTCAAATGCGTCATCAAACGCAATGACCCGGGCCGTTTCCTCGGACACCAGAGTTTTCCCACGCATGATTCGGATCTTTGCAGGGGAAAGTGCCTTGAAAGTGTCGTCGTCTGGGATCAGATCTGTGAACGTGATCTGCTTTGACCCGTCTGGATACGGAAGATTGGCGACTCGGGTCTCGCGCAGGTTCGGGTATTGGATTCGCTTAAGTCCATGCGGCACCTCGTACTCGAAATTGGTCGTCAGGTTCAAGGCCGTTCCATAACCCGTGCGAGCCCATCCGGTCGGAGGTGTCGCGCCAGACCCGTCAAAATCGATGATGGCCCTGGTGGTTTGACCAAGGTCATTTCGTTCGGTGAACTCCATGGTGAACAAGAGCGGCGTGGCCGAAGGCGTGTTACCGGCGAGCAGTCCGCTACCATGCCAATCCATGTTGCCGGATGCATCGTAGTGGAATCGTTCCACGGGATAGGCGGGGTCTCCGCCTAGGGTTTGGGGCGCCGGTGGACCAATGATGGTCTTCTCCTGCACGCGTGTCAGGTGCTCATCATTCGGATCCTGCACCAGGACGTAGGCGGTCGTTGTGACCGCACCACTCGCGTCCTCCGGATTCGTCGTGATAACAGGAAACGTGACCTGCTTGGTGATCAACTCGGGATGGCCAACAGCATTCCGCTCAAATCGACTCAGGTACATGAAGTCGCCTGTAGTACCCTTCTTGACACCGGTCGCAATGAGCTCCCCCGGACGAGCGTTGAATAGACCGGCCGTGGCGGGATCGCTGGAAAGCACATTTGCATAGCCGGCGCAGTCGCAGCCATCATCTTCATCATCCCAGCTGCAATAATCGTCCTCATATTGAAAGACTTCGATTAGTCCTTCCGTTTCTGCTTGACTGGCGAGTTCGGCTGCGCCCCAGCCGAGCGATCGCTTCTGTATGAGCCTCCCCATGCAATCTCGCTTGTAGGTCTCCGAAAGGCCTTCTTGAGAGACCACCTGTCCACCGCCGTCGGTCTCAAAGGACCAAGTCCGGTCGCGCAGTACAAACCCCGCAGGGTTCATCTCCACGACACGGCGCGTCCGTACGCCATCTCTGGAGATTGGGTCGTACGCCCCGCCTTCAGCCACAAGCTCGTCAATTACCGTAATAAAAAACGACTTGTTGAGGGGCGCCTGATACAAATGACCATCAACACTTCGAGGATTCTCGAATCGGTAGGGGAAGCGCTGATGGATCATTGCGCTTGCCGATGTCAGCGGATCGGTCGATCCGTCGCTACCCGTAGGTGGATATTGCACCAGATAGTGAAATCGGAATTCGCCCTGACGCTTTTGGCCTGCCCGGCGATCAACAAACCGCTGGCGCCGATCACGGTTATTAAGTACGGTCAAATTGGAATCCGACTGAATCCAGTCATCGATCAATTCTGTCCTTAGCTCGACGGAGCCCTGGTCTACATTCGGTTCCCCATAATGAGTCATCTCGATGTCAGCAAGCGCTGAGAATGAGCTTTCCTCAATTTCATCGGTTCCCGGTCGGCGCACTTTTACGATTGCCGATGTCGGAGCGCCCGCTGACCAACCGGACACGTCTGATGTACTTCGGTCGAATAGGAAATTGGGTGAGATGTCCCCCTGAGAGCTTTGCAGCTCAATTCGCCGTGCGTCCAGAATCCTTGCAACGGTGTCCGGCTCATAGATGAATTTCAAGGTTGCCCGATCGTTCATGTCAGGAAGTCCACTCGTCGTGGAATACCCATCGCGATATAGGCTATACATCTTGTCAATCGAGCCATTCTCATTTTTCTTGAGAACTGTCGCTTTGAGCAGCCGCTGCCCGACTCGATATCGATCGCCAAATGTGTCGATATATGTTGAGCTCGCATCGCCAAACAGATTTGCGTTGTGACACATGTCCAGACGCGACAGGTGCTCAAACTCGGCGGGAAAGGCCGGCGGCGCGGAAGCATCTGTAACAAAGCCGCTCTCGCTGTAAAGATACTTGGACGCCATTACCCAGTTCGGGTGCTCAACAACCCAATCGTGATCTATGTTGTCGATTTCGTCGATTGACTGAGTGGTTGTTCTGCAAAACCGCTCTGATGGGATGGTGAGACAGTCTGGAATGGGTCCGCCGTTGTTCGCATCAATCTCTCCGGCGTACACGTGAATGGAATGCAATTGATGCTGCTGGTACGCGTCGCGGAGTTCGCGGAGAATGGTCGTCGCGCCGATAGGCGTATCAATAGGCATGATCGCCACTGGCTCTGTGTTAACCGGAAACGCTCGATGCGTATACACCAACGTCCAAACCGTCTCATTATTTGAAACGAGGCGGATGGCCCGAATTTGGCCCTTCTCATTGCAGTTCTGATAGCACTTCTTACAACCAGGACCCGCAGGTATGTCCGATTCGCCGATTTCCGTCTGCATGAATGTGCAGTAATCATACTCGATTCGATTGCCGTATGCATCTTCGATTTGAGTCACGAGACCATAGTAGGGTATCCCAAGGCCTCCGTTGTTGACCGGCTCCTGGGGATAATTGGCAATGATCTGAGGAGGCTCGTGAGCGTTGACTCCGTTGAAGTCCCTCTTCCAGACATCTTCGTAATGCGCTTCAAACGTGTACTTAATCGATTTTCGATTGAGCCAGCAATGAAAGTGTGTGGGCCTCCCGTCTCCATCGACGGAGGTGGATGGCTGCAACTGGGCGTCAAACCAGCTCGGGGCGACATATTGGTCTGTGAACTCGTCATGCAAGAACGGAATTGAATGGTGAGAATCTGGAATTAAATAACAGCGCTTCTTGTCGGGATAGATGATCGGATCGCCATGCATGTGATGGTAACTTGCATCGATTAGCAGAATTGGGTTTTCACCCATCATCCAGGACATGCCATTCCAGTCCCAGCGGGCGCCGGCGGCCGGCGCGCGCCCTGTTTGTCCAAAGCCGCCTGCCAACGGCATTTCGGTCTGATTCTCTGAGTAGGTCCTGACATGGCGGAATACCGCGCCGCCAAAGGGCAGCTCGAAATCCACTGCCTGAATCAGCGGTTGGCCGGTGATAACATCGATCACGTCATTGTGCATAGGGCGTGACAGATAGGGGCTTGGGCCACCAAAATGGGCGACACCCTTGGATACCAGTGGAAGCGAGCCCAATTCTGGAATGAGCGTCTTGGGCGGATAATCGGGTGGGCCGAACCCGCGCCACAGGTCAATCTGCAATGGGAATCCGCTGTTCGATCCAAGATTGTGGTCTGGGATGCCGGTGCCCTGATTAAAGATATTCCACCAGCAGTTTGAATAAGTAGGAGGATTTTGATCGCAAGACCCGGAAACCTGTGCCGACGGCGGAGCACATGGAACAGACTTTGCGAAGATCTGAAATGCGCCGGGAGTATCGCTCTGATGCTGCCACACCGCGTCTTGGTCGTAGGGACCTTGATCGACATTACGCCAAGCTGGACCGGAAAACGCCGCCGCCGAGCCTCCGCGGTACCAATACGTTGACGAAGGATGTTCGTACCCGGCAAACACGAGCCAATATTTGCCAGGCATCAGAAATACGCTATTTTCGCCTGTTGGAAGGGTAACCTGAAAGTACGTCTCGGGGGCCGGCGCAAGCGGAATGCACGTCGATTCACCCACTCCACAAGTCGGAAGGTCATAGACTGCGCCCGCGAAAACTACCAAGTCAGGATTTCCAAAGTCAGCAATGGGCGTGTCTGCTGGTGCGGCACTTGAGTCATTTCTAACGATGAAAACATACCCGACGTTCCAATTCTCCTGGTCGAGTTGGACGAGGGCCATCTTGATCCTCGTAAGCTGATAGAAAGACGTGGTCTCGAAGGGCATTGCCCACTGGATGTCGACCGAAGAGTTTGAAGAGGGATCGCCTATCTCATAAGGAGGCGACGAAGTGCTGCCAAGATCGATCGGCGCATTCTCGGGACCGAACGTGCTGAAAATCGAAACATCTTCCTCTTCCGCAAGCAATGGGCTCGTGACACCGAATAGCAAGGCCGCCAACACAACCGCTAGAAACACTCGCATGGACATCGAGGCATTCCTCCTTCACGCGCGCTGAGCGTTGTGTCAAGGCCTAAGCGCGCAGACACTTCCTGGGCCCTGAGGGCCGCATCATCAACTTGAGACTCGCACACTTCTGAACCGCAACTCCGTGACCGGCGGTGGCCCCCAAACGGGGTGAAGCCGGCGGGAATTGTGACAAGCGTGGTACGTTACCGATTGAACCCGTGTTCAGTCAATATTTTTTCATGTGTAATTCAAATAATTTCTTCTAACGTAGCAGTCTGCAAACATTTGGCACTCAGTGCCATCTCGATGTCATCGATTCATCGCGCGTTCCATGCCGCGATCTCCATCTCCGTCCATGCCGCCCATCCTCGACTATCCCCTTTCCACCTTGCGGTGCGTTCCTTCCAAACCGTCAATCAAAACTCCATCTCCGCACCCCCTGCGGAAACGATTCACCGAATTTGAAACTGGTCCTTGGTCGCCCTCGGACAATCGGTTTGAACGTTGACTCTGGACAAGGTGCTTGTCTCGCACATCATTCACTGATTCCCCCCGGCTCGGATCGCGCGGTCAACCTGTGGTGCACGCATGGGGTATGGTCACCGACGTTCATCGCAGCCCGCAGACGTGCTCGGCTTGAACGGGGACGCGCACTTGCCTGGCTGGAGACGGGAATTTTCCTCACCCGAATTAAATTTCTGAGACCGTACACTCGGTCCACTTCGTGTCGCGTTTTGCAAAAATTCCTGTGCGTGACATTGCGCTTTGCGCTGGCACCCGACCTGCGCCAGGACCTGTGCCCACATGCAGTTTGATTACGCAGCGGCGAAAACCTGGTTCTTGCGTTCCTCGTTGCAAGTCGCGGTGGATCAAGCGCTTCCGGCACTCCAGTGATGTTCCGATATGAGGCGTTGCTGTCTCATTTGCCTGTGCGCAGTCCAGAGTTCGTGCACGAATTCCAGAATTCGTTTGCAAGAATTGCGGTTTTCCCGTGCGCTTTGCGGAAATTCCGCGCCTGTGAATTCTTGTCAAATCACGGATCGTCCGACATGTCGACGAGTGGAATTCCCGGTTCGTTGATTTTTTTCGCTGGACGTCTCGAAGCGGCGGACTATATATTTTCCGCCGACGGACCGCGATCGCCGTATGCCTGCATGCAGTCTACATGCAGAACGAGGATGTCGACGACGATCGAAGTGCCGTCAACCACATAATCATGTTCGGTGATGCTCAACACCGGACGCAATAGCCCTTCTCCTCAACAACCACTTCGGTTATCGCTGCGCGAATGAACGGTCAAGGAGGACCCCAAAACCATGGCAACGGAACTGCGCATCCAACGAATTCCCATCAAGAAGATCAAGCCGGCCGCCTACAACCCAAGGCTTGATCTGCAGCCCGGCGATGCCGATTACGACAAGCTGCAACGCAGCATGGAGACCTTCGGCTGCGTCGAGCCACTCGTGTGGAACAAACAGACCTGCAACCTGGTCGGCGGCCACCAGCGGTTCAAGATCCTGCTGGCCAAGGGCGCCACCTCGGTGGATGTGAGCGTGGTTGACCTGCCGCTGGCGCAGGAGCAGGCGCTGAATGTCGCGCTGAACAAGATCTCCGGCGATTGGGACGAGAATCGACTGGCCGACCTGTTGAAGGGTCTGGCGGCCATCCCGGAGTTTGATGTGTCGCTGACCGGATTTGATACCACCGAGTTCAGCGACCTGCTGGATCGGGTGTCCGAGGAGGGTGAGGATGATTTCGATCTCGCCGATGATCTGGAGGCCCATGCCGAGGCGCCGGCCATCACCCAGCCCGGCGACATCATTGAATTGGGGGCCCACCGCATCCTGTGCGGCGACTCCTCCAAGGCTGAGGATGTGCGACGACTCTTCGGTAATTTGAGGGCCGATCTGGTCAACGGTGATCCTCCATACAACGTGGACTATTACGGCGGCCACCGACCGACCCCCGATCGCGCGCGACCGAAGCAATCCCGCAACTGGAAGCGCATCTACAGCGACAACCTCCCACAGGTGGACTACGAAAAACTCCTCGAAAAGGTCCTCGGCAACCTCTGGTCGGTCATGGCGCCCGGCGCGCCGTTTTACTTATGGAATGGCCACCGCCAGTTCGGTCCCATGCATGCCCTGTTGACCGCGGCGCAGGCGCACATCTCCTGCGTCATCGTCTGGGCCAAGGAGAACTTCGCGATCAGCTACGCGGACTATTCGCAGCAGACCGAGTTCTGCCTGTATGGCTGGAAGCACAGCCACCCCGGCAAGCGCATCGCCGGTGGCAACGGCGACACTTGCTCCGGCGCGCATCGCTGGTATGGCCCGACCAATGAAACCACATTGTGGAACATCCGGCGTGATGCGACCCGGGCCTACCGCCATCCGACCCAGAAGCCCGTGGCGCTCACGCCCGCGCGGTGCATCCGGCTGGACCGGTTCGGATGCGCGGGGTGGTTGCGCCGCATCCGCGCGCTCATTTGCTTGTGCTCGTGCTGGCGCCTGCGACTGCGCGTCATGGGCGGGTTCGGGTTTCATGGGAGCGCCTCCGCCGGCGCGCCGTAGCGCTCCACCAGTTCAGCCGATGCCTGGGTCACCCCGACGCACTGGATGTACCGCCGCACGATGCCGTCGCAGTAGCGTGGATCGATCTCAATGCCAAAACACCGGCGTCCGAGCTTCTCTGCGCCAATCAGCGTGCTGCCCGAGCCGAGGAATGGATCAAACACCAGGTCCCCGCGCTGACTGCTGTTGCGCAGGGCGCGCTCGGCGAATCAAAAAGCCACGACGGCGATTCGGTCATCACGCTGATCCAGCGGATCAAGGATCGAAAACTCTCGCCCGAGACCCTTAGTGCCGAGGATCGCCGCCGGTGTGTGGAATTGCTGCGCTACGAGGGTTACAGCATCCCCGAGATTGCAGAGGTGCTCAAGAAGCACGAACGCACCATCTTTCGCGACCTCGACGCGATTCGCGCTGCCAATGCGATCTCGGTTGACCCCGGCTTCGTGGATCGGATGACCGGGGAGACCCAGCGCCAGGCCGAAATCTCGATGACGCGGCTGCGCAAGATCGCGCGGGAGAGTGGGGCATCGGCGATGGAGCGGCTCATGGCCGAGGGCGGGGCGTGGAAGGTCCACAAGGAATTCATCGAGTTAATGCAGTCGCTGGGCCACCTGCCCAAGGCGGCCACCGGCGTGGTCGCGGACATCTATCAGCATGGCAGCGTCGATCCGATCGCCAGCTATGACGCCATGGCGCAGCGCATTCATCAGTTGGAATTGATCGACGCCCAGACGGGCTATGGTGATCCGCACCGCGCGGCAAAGTTGAGTGTCCTGCTGGACGAGATGAATCGCGGCAAGCTTGCCGCGCAGCTGGAACGTGTCAGTCAAATCACGGCGACCGCAGCCCCGCCCGGTGAATCAAGCGCGGAGGCGGCACCATGAATCTGAAGTCAACCGAGGAGTTTGTCGCCCAGATGGATCGGCTGGCCTGTGTCGGCAAGATGCTGATGAAGCGGCTGAACAGCGGCTTCGGCGATGTGGAACCGCGCGACGTCGCCGGCGCCATTCGCGATGGCACGATCTTTGAACTCTTAAGTAAACGGTGGATCAGTCACTGCCCCTTGAGACCCCTCGATCGTCTCGAACTGCTCATCGAGTGGGAAGAGATGCTGGATGACATCAACCCGTTCTACTTTTCGATCCAGCAATGCGGACTCACCCTGATCGCCGGCTTTGTGATGCAGGGTCTGGCCTTGCGTTCGGAGCGATTGAATCGCGGTTCGCTGGATGATGTCGAGGGCGCGCTGGATGACGAACTGCCGGACCTCATCGACGGCGATTGAACCGACAGTCGAACCCGCCGCCATAAAGCGCTGGAGCCGATGACGACCGGCCTCCCCTGATCAACTGAAACACACGGCGTTGGGATGACGCCGCCAAGCGAAGGGATGGAGCCCACATGTCACTGACACAAACGCTACAGATCAAGAAACTCTCCGAGTGCCTGCGCCAGGAGCAGCGGACGCGGACGCTGGCCAGCCTGCGTGCCTTCGGCCTGCTCTACCTGCCACACTACCTGCAGCAGCCGCCAAGCCGGATGCATGAAGACCTCTATCCGTTGCTGGAGCAACTACCCTCCCGGCCCGGCGCGCGGATCGCCATCGCCGCGCCACGCGGCAGCGCCAAGAGCACCCTGGTCAGTCTACTGTTTGTCCTGTGGGCCATCTGCCGCAGGAGCCATCGCTTCATCGTGATCCTCAGCGACACCAAGGACAAGGCCGAGAACTTCCTGCAGCAGGTGAAGTTTGAGCTTCACCAGAATGAACTGCTCGCGGCCGACTTCCCCGAGGTGTGTGAACCCGGCGGCAGGGCCGGTCGACTCCCGCGCTGGCGTGATCACGAGATCATCACCCACAACGGCGTCATGGTGGCGGCCATCGGTTCCGGTCAGAACATCCGCGGCCGGCGGCATGCCGAGGTGCGTCCAGATCTGTTGATCCTGGATGACGTTGAGAGTCGGGCCAACACCCACAGCGCCGAGCAGCGCGAGAAGCTGTCGGAGTGGTTCCACAAGTCGATACTGATGGCAGGCTCCCACAAGACCCAGATCCTGATGGTCGGCACCATCCTGCATTACGACAGCCTGCTGGCAAGGTTGACCAACCGCGCCAAATCGACCCTTTGGGAGGGTCACATCTATCGCTCGATCCTTCAATGGTCGAAGGCCACCGATCGCTGGGAGCGGTGGTCCGCCATCCTGCATGGCCGAGAGCAACACCAGGGTCAGGCCGGGCCTTCGGCGGCCGAGGCCTACTTCGCTGCGCATGCCGAGGCCATGCTCGACGGGACCAAGGTCCTCTGGCCCTCGGTCGACAGTTATTACAAGTTGATGCTGATGCGCGAGGGGGATGGCGTGGCCAGCTTCGACTCCGAGAAGCAGAACGAGCCGGTCAATCCGGCCGATTGCTACTTCCTGGAGGAGGAGTTCCGCTACTGGGATGATCGATTCGGAAGCGAATCGGAGTTGATCTCCTCGCTGGCGGGCAGCCCCGAGTTCATCGGGGCCTGCGATCCCTCCTTGGGGGTCAAGGGCATCCATGGCGACGACTCGGCCATCATCACCCTGCTGCGCGACAGCGCGAATGGCAATCTCTTTGTCCTCGATGCCGACATCGCGCGGCGCAAGCCCGATCAGATCATCGAGAATGCCCTGACCTATCAGCGGATGCGGAAATACCAATCCTTCGGCTTTGAAGCAAACTGTTTTCAGACGGTCCTCGCGGATGAACTGAAACGGCGATCGGCCCAACAGGCGTTGTACATGCCGGTAACCGAGATCAGGCACACCACCGACAAGGTGGCCCGCATTCAGCGTCTGCAGCCGCTGGTTCGCTCGGGCACGCTTCAGTTCAGCCGGCGCCACCGGACGTTGATCGAACAACTGCGGATGTTCCCCAAGGCGGCGCATGACGATGGTCCCGATGCCCTGGAGATGGCGGTGGAAGCCACCCAGAATCTCCACACCGGTTGCTTTGATCCCAAGACGGCCCTGATCGGGCGGCCGTCGGCCCATGGCCGGGAGCTCCTCAAGCTGATGGATGAGCGGCGCTGGGAGCGTGAACGCGCGCGCCGATTGCGAGAGGCCTAGCGCGACGGCCGTCGCGCATGCGCTCACTGAGTATCACCGTATTCCAAGGAGGGATTCATGTCTCCCGTCCAGCAACTCCAGATCAGGCAACTCTCCGAGCGGGTGCGCCGGGAGCAACGCGCCCGCAGTCTGGCCAGCCTCAAGGCCTTTGGCCTGCTCTACCTGCCGCACTACCTGAACAAACCCCCGAGCCGGATGCATGAGGAGCTCTATACGCTGCTCGAGGCGTTGCCGTCTCGACCAGGCGCGCGGATCGCCATCGCGGCCCCGCGCGGCAGCGCCAAGAGCACCCTGGTCAGCCTGCTCTTCGTACTCTGGGCCATCTGCCACAGGAGCCACCGCTTCATCGTGATCCTCAGCGACACCCGGGACAAGGCCGAGCAGTTCCTCCATCAGGTCAAGCATGAACTGCATCAGAATGACATGCTCGCGGCCGACTTCCCCGAGGTCTGTGAACCCGGTGGCAAAGCCGCCAGGTCCCACCGCTGGCGCAGTCACGAAATCATCACCCACAATGGTGTGAGGGTGATGGCGCTTGGCGTGGGGCAGAACATCCGCGGGCAGCGGCATGCCGAGGTGCGCCCGGATCTGTTCATCCTGGATGACGTCGAGTGCCGCGACAACACGCACTCCGCCGAGCAGCGCGCCAAGCTGGCCGAGTGGTTCAACAAATCCATCCTCAAGGCCGGCACGCCGGCGACCCAGGTGCTCATGGTGGGCACCATCCAGCATTACGACAGCCTGCTGGCGCGACTGACCGACGGGGTCAAGTCACCCATGTGGGAGGGGCGCATCTATCGATCGATCCTGCAGTGGTCCTCCGCGCCGCAACTCTGGGAAACCTGGACATCCATCCTGCATGGCCGACTGGCATTCGAAGGCCACACCGGCCCGAAGGCGGCGCAGGCCTACTTCGTGGCACACAGCGCCGCCATGCTTGAAGGGACCGACGTCCTCTGGCCGCAGTTTGAGGATTACCTCACCCTCATGAAGATGCGCGAATCGGAGGGACCGGCCAGCTTCGATTCCGAGAAGCAGAATGAACCGGTCAATCCGGCCGACTGCTTCTTCCTGGAGACTGAGTTCCGCTATTGGGATGACCGCTTCGCCAGCGAAGGGGAACTGATCGCCTCGCTCAACGGCAAGCACCAGATCATCGGGGCCTGCGACCCCTCTCTCGGCAGGCAGGGTATTCATGCCGACGACTCGGCCATCATCACCCTGCTACGCGACACCATCTCCGGCAACCTGTATGTCCTGGATGCCGATATCGCCCGGCGCAAGCCCGATCGGATCATCGACGACGTGCTTAGCTATCAGCGGATACGCAAGTATCAGAAGTTCGGGTTCGAGGCCAACTGCTTCCAGGACTTCCTGGCCGACGAACTACAACGGCGCTCGAACCAGCAGTCCCTCTACCTGCCGATCTCCAAGCTGACCCACACCAGCGACAAGATCGGCCGCATCCAGAGCCTGCAGCCGCTGGTTCGCTCGGGCACTCTGCAGTTCAGCCGGCGGCACACCACCCTGCTCGAACAGCTACGGATGTTCCCCAAGGCTGCGCACGATGATGGCCCGGATGCGCTGGAAATGGCCGTCAACACGGCAAGAACGGAGGCATACGTGCCGTTCGTGTTCGAGTCAGCTGGGCAGCTGGATTTCGCGGAACCGAATGGAATTTTCGGATAAAAAATGGCCCGTCCCCATGTCCCGGCCCTTTGAACGAGGACCGACTGAATGACTGGTTGATCCAAGTGATTAAGACCGTCTAACACAATGAGTTCACAAGTGCCCTGTAACAAATCAGAATGCAGCCGAGCGTGAGGAAGGCGGCATGGATGTCGGAGCGGCGTTCGTATCGAATCTTCAGGCGTCGCATGGCGT
>Ga0268299_1002340_pt1 | contig 23460 bp, 24 predicted proteins | sample NOBtaG_FD_193484 | JGI IMG/M metagenome (GOLD analysis project Ga0268299, IMG submission 193484) | Activated sludge microbial communities from bioreactor in Nijmegen, Gelderland, Netherland - NOB reactor | ecosystem: Engineered > Bioreactor > Aerobic > Activated sludge | place: Netherlands... | reverse complement strand
CCCGCGCTCGGTGGCCGAGGCCCGCGAGCGCGGGTACGTCGAGACGATCTTCAAGCGCCGGCGCTACATCCCCGAGATCAAGGACCGAAACTTCAACACGCGGGCCTTCGGGGAGCGCCTGGCGCAGAACTCGCCCATCCAAGGATCGGCAGCCGATCTCATCAAGTTGGCGATGATCCGAATTCAGCACGCGCTTGCCGACGCAGGCTACGCCGCGCGCATGTTGCTCCAGGTGCACGACGAACTCGTCTTCGAGTGCCCGCCGGATGAGGAGCCGGCGCTGCGTCAGCTGGTCGACCGCGAGATGTCCGGTGCCGTGCGGCTGCGCGTGCCGCTCGTGGTGGATATCGGTAGCGGCGCCAACTGGCTGGAGGCGAAGGCGTAGGCACCACCGTCGTCGTTTGAGACGCCGTTGCAGCTTGCGTCAACTGTCGGCGGAATTCCGGACATCCCGGCCTAGCGGGCAACAGCCTCTCGCTGTAAATCCTTTGTGGTCAACCCGTTGCCGCGCTTGGTGTCCTTCGGCCCCGGGTTTGCTACCGTTAGCGGAAACAAGCGCCGCACGGCCGAGCTGTCACCATTTGGCGTGATGCGCGTCACTTCTCGGTCCCCTTTCGCCCCGCACCCTCTGTGCCTGCTGCCACCGCCAAGCGCGGCTTCACGCTGATTGAGCTGCTGATTGTTGTCGTGATCATCGGCATCATCGCGGCCATTGCGGTGCCGAAGTTCCAGAGCACAAAGGGCAAGGCAAACGCGGCCGCGCTCCGCTCCGACCTCCGCAACCTGGCGAGCGCGCAGGAGGCGTACTTCTACGAGCACTCTGCCTACACCGCCGACACCAACAACCTGAAGTACAACGGTTCGAAAGGGGTCTACCTCACGATCATCGATGCGACCAATGGCGGCTGGTCGGCGAAGGCCACGCATCCACAGTCGTACCCGCTCACCTGCGCCATCTTCTGGGGCACGGTCAGCGCTCCGACGCCCGGCGACCCCGAAGGCGTCGTAGTCTGCCGCTGATCGAAGGGGCGTCCGGCGGCACGCCCTTTCGCGTGCCCCCGATTCCACCGCCGAAGGACGCCAGCGCCCTGCGCGATGAGTGGGTGGAGTTCCCGCATCGCCGCGACGGCATGATCCACGCGATGGACGGCGGGCTGTGGCTGCATCGCCACGTGTGGCTTGGTCGACCCATGGCGCACTTGGTATCGACGGATCGCGCGCGCCTGCTCGCGTGGGGACATCGCGTGGGCATTCCCGCCGAACGCCTCCAGTACCATCCCCTCAAGGACCCCCGCACGGGAGAGCGCCGCGAGGCGTGGCACTGGGACCTCGGCGGGCCGTACCTGCCGCCGCGTCGAGACCGCTGACGATCTACCGGCCGAGATGCGCCGGGGCGACCGCGCGTCCGCGCAGTGTCGCCAGCAGCACCAGCGTGAGTACGTACGGCATCGCGAGAAAGAGCTGGTACGGTAGGGCGAGTCCGAGCGACTGCACGAGGTACTGCAAGGCGAAGGCTGCGCCGAACACCAAGGCCGCGCCCGCCGTACCCCAGGGCGTCCATCGACCGAGTACGACGATGGCAATCGCGATGAACCCGCGGCCCGCGCTCATGTTCTCGTTGAAGCTGCCGACCTGGGCGAGTACCAACGTTCCGCCGCACAGGCCGCCCATCGCGCCGCTGAAGGCGATCGCCAGCGCCCGCACGCGGCTCGACGCAACGCCCGCCGCGGCCGCGGCCGCTGGCGACTCGCCCACCGCGCGCAGTGCCAAGCCAGCGTGCGAGTGCCGCATCCACCACGCGACCAGCGGGACCAGCGCGTACAGCGCGTACGTCGGCGCCGGCTGCGTGAACAGCACCCTGCCGATCACCGGGATCCGTGAGAGCAAGGGTACGGCAATCGGGCCGGTCGTCGGCAAGGTTTCGCCGACACCGACCAGCGCCGGCGCAAGATGGAACACCGTACCGGTGACTCCGAGCCCCAACACGGTGATGGCGGTGCCCGTGATGATTTGGTCGCTGCCGATGCGCACCACGAACACTGCGAACACGGCGGCGAGCGCGAGACCCGCCGCCGCGGCGCCGAGATAGCCCACACCGCTCCCGCCCGCGAGCGCCGCGGCCGCACCGCCGAGGCAGCCCGCGATGATCGCACCTTCCATCCCGAGGTTGATCACGCCCGCCCGTTCGGCCACCAGCTCCCCGAGCGCGGCGAACGCCAGTGGCGTCGCCGTGCGAATCGTCGCTTCGAGAAAGGGAATGATCAGCAGCTCCAGCATCAGGCCCCCGCCTCGCGGCGTCTGCGTGCCCGCCAGCGCGTTGCGCCCAGCACCGCAAGCAGCGTCGTCGCGGTGACGATCTGCACCGCGACGGCCGGCACGCCCGCCGTGCGTTGCATCGCGGCGCCGCCGGCCTCGAGCGCACCGAATCCGATCGCGGTCGCCACCACCCAGCGCGGGTCGAGGCGCGCCAGCAGCGCCACGGCGATCGCGGTGTAGCCGTAGCCCGGCGAGATGCCCTCATACAGCGCCCACGTCACACCGCCGACTTCCGACGCGCCCGCGAGGCCGGCCAGTGCGCCGCTCGCGATGAACGCACGGGCCGTCACGCGCGAGACGTCGATGCCGCCTGCGCTGGCTGCCGCACGAGGACCTGCACCGACGGCGCGGATGCGGAATCCGGCAGCGGTGTGCCGCAGCACGAACCACAGACAACCCGCGGCGATCACGCCAAGCGCGAAGCCCAGGTGCAGGCGTTGCCCGGGCACGAGGAACGGAAAACGCGCCGCGGCAGCGAAGCTCTCCGACATCGGATACACGCGCGTCGGCTCCTGCAACGGCCCGCGAACCATCCAGCTCACGAAGGCGGCGGCAATGAAGTTGAGCATGATCGTGCTGATGACCTCCAGCACGTGGAACCGTCGGCGCAGCACGGCGGCGATACCGGCCCAGAATCCGCCGGCCAGCGCGCCCGCCGCGAGCATGCACAGCACCACGAGTGGTCGCGGCCAGCCCGGCATGCCAAGCGCCACGGCCGACGCACCGATCGCGCCCAGGATCAACTGCCCCTCGGCACCGATGTTCAGCAAGCCGGCGCGAAACGCGAGTGCCACCGCGAGTCCGACGAACAGCAACGGCGTCGCGCGCACGAGCGTGGCCGACAGCACCGCGAAGGTGGAACCGAATGCGCCGTCCCAGAACGCGAGCAGCGCCTCCATCAGGCGTCCGTCCCGACGAGTGCACGGGCGTACGGGCTGCGATCGGTCGGGTCCGCCGGGGGTGGGATCTCGCGGACAGCCCCATCGAAACACACCACGACACGGCGCGTGAGCGCGAGGATTTCATCGAGATCCGTCGAGTAGACCACTGCGGCGCCTTGTCCCGTGCGGGCGAGCTCACGGATGGTGGCGAGCACGCGCGCCGTCGCGCGCAGGTCGAGCCCGCGTGTCGGGTTCTCCGCGACCAGCGCCTCCGGCGCACGCTGCCGTTCGCGGCCGACGACAAACCGTTGCTGGTTGCCGCCGGAGAGTGCACGCATCGGCGCGCCGACGCCCGCCGCGCGCACGTCGTACTGCGCAACGACCTGCTCCGCGCCGTCGTGCTCGCGCGCCCACGCCACGCGGCCACGCAACGCACCGGCATGCGCGAGCGCGTAGTTCTCCGTCAGCGTGAACTCCGGAATGACGGCGTCCTCGAGTCGGTCCTCCGGCACGAAGCCCACCGTCGGCGGGCGCTGCACCTGGCCAGAGGTCGGGGCGATGCGGCCCGCGAGCACGCGGAGCAACTCACGCTGGCCGGCACCTTCCACGCCCAACACGCCGAGGACTTCGCCCTCACGCACCACGAGGTCCGTCGGGCGAAGCCGCTCGCGTCCGGCGGCATCGCGCACCGAGGCGCCGCGCAAGGCGAAGACGACGGATCCGTCCGTCGCGTTGACGGGCGTGTCGCCGCCGGCCGGCAGTGCTTCGCCGACGATGGCCGCGACGACCGCATCCTCGACCAATGCGTGGGCGGCGCCAGCGAGCACGGTGCGTCCGCGCCGCAGCACGGACACATCGTCAGCGACGCCCAGCGCCTCGCGCACGCGATGCGTGATCAGGACGACCGTGCCACCGCCGGCCGCGAAGCGTCGCATCCAGCGATACAGCTCCTCGCTTTCCGAGGGCGTCAGCACCGCCGTGGGCTCGTCGAGGATCACGGTGTCGGCGTCGTGCGCGAGCGCGCGCACGATCTCCGCCCGCTGTTGGGCGCCGATCGGAAGGTCCGCGATCCGCGCCTGCGGGTCGAGCGCGAGGCCCGTCGCTTCGCCGACGCGACGGACCGCCGCGGCCGCGTCGGACGCGCGGAACCTCCCGTGCCCGCCAAGCGCGACGTTCTCCGCGACGGTGAAGGCGGGAATGAGCATGAAGTGCTGATGCACCATGCCGATGCCCGCGGCGATGCTCTCGCGCTCGGAGGCGAATCGCACGGGGTGGCCGTCGCGCTCGTAGCTGCCGCGGTCCGCCGTCAGCATGCCGAAGGCGATGCGCATGAGCGTGGACTTGCCGGCGCCGTTCTCGCCGAGCAGGGCGTGGATGCTCCCGCGCCGGACGCGGCACGTGGCGCCGTCGAGCGCGCGCGTGTCGCCGAAGGACTTGTGGATGTCGGTGAGGGAGAGCGCGAGCGCGCTCACAGGCCCGTGGGCGCGTGCAGGAACTGCCACGGCACGCCGAAGCGCGTCTCGAGATCTGCGGCCAGTGCCCGCACCCCGAGCGTCTCGGTCGCGTAGTGCCCCGCGTACACGATGACGAGCCCGTACTCGGCCGCCTCGACTGCGCTCCAGTGCGGACCCTCGCCGACGATGAGCGTGTCGACGCCGCTGCCGTACGCTTCACGCAGCGTCTCGACCTGCGCGCCGGATCCCGAGCAGATGGCCCAGCGACGCGTGCGGTGTCCGGCTGGCACGGCGCTGGCCACGGTGTGGTGCCCCCACGGCGCCGCCCACGCCCGCACACGGGCGATCAGCGTCTCGGTGTCGAGATCCGACTCGCCGCGCACGCCGCAATGGATGTGCTGGTGCTTCGCGAAGCCGGCAGAGGCGGTGAGGCCGAGCTCGCGCGCGAGCAGTGCCGAGTTGCCGAAGACGGCATGGGCGTCGAGTGGGAGATGCGCGCTGTAGACCGCGATGTCATGCGCGAACAGCGCCCGCATGCGCGCTTCGTGCGGGCCGGTGAGCGGGCGGAGGCCGCCCCAAAACAACCCGTGATGCACGAGCAGCAGGTTCGCGCCGGCGTCAGCGGCCATTGCGATGGTCTGCATGGAGGCGTCGACCGCGGCGGCGATGCGCGTGACGGGCCCGCGGTGCCCGACCTGCACGCCGTTGAGCGCGGGCGGGTAGTCCGGGGTCGTGGCGACCGCGAGCTCGGTGTCGAGGTACGCGGCCAGGTCGGCCAGCGCGATGCTCATGGGGTCGCGATCAGCGTCGGGCCCCGGCCGTCGGCAAAGGCGAGGCGGATGGAGTCGATGCGCGCTTGCACGCCCGGCGGCAGCGCAGGCGCGGCCGGGTTCGGCACCCACCGGACGACGTCGGAGGCTGTGCCGAAGCGCACCACGCGCGGCGTGAACGCGCTGTCGCGCACCTCGCGCGCCAACAGGAGGAATGCGTGGGGAATGTCGATGACCACCGACCCCAACGCGGCCTGCGGGGCAAGCGCGTTCTGGTCGGCATTGGAGCCGACGATCCAGACGCCCGGCGTCTCGCGCACCGCCTGGAAGATGCCTTGGCCCGCCGCGTCGGCATTCTGGAAGATCACGTCCGCGCGGCGGGCAATCAGGGCCAGTGCCTGTTCCTTGCCGGCGCCCGCATCGTCCCAGTTGCCAATGAAGGCCGTCAGCACCGTGATGCTCGGATCCACCGATTTGGCACCGGCGATGAACGCGTCGAAGCTCGTGCGCACGGGCGGAAGCTCCGTGCCGCCAATGACGGCAAGCACCTTGCTACGCGTCACGCTCGCCGCCGCAATGCCGGCGAGATACGACGGCTCCTCGAACGCGAAGCTCATCGCCGCGATGTTGGAGCCCGTGCCGGTTCCACCGGTCGTGGCGTAGACCGTCTTCGGATACTCCGGCCCCACGCGTTGCGCGGCATCTTGGAACTCGAAGCCGTGCCCGATCACCAAGGAGTATCCGCTCGCTCCGTACTGGCGGAAGTTCTCCTCAAACTCCGCCGGAGTGCGCGTCTGGACATGCCGCACCGCGGCGCCCAGCGTGTCGCGGACGCGCATCAAGCCTTCGTACGCAGCGGCGTTCCACGATTGATCGGAGATGGGACCAGGCGTGAGGAGAGCGACCCGAAACCCTTGATTTTCTTGGACATCCACATCGCGACCGCCACACCCAAGTATCCCGAGCACGAGGCTGTGGATAAGAATGATTCGCTTCGCAATGTTTCGAAAGCAACACCGACTTAAATGTCTATGTGGCAACAATTTATATGTTTCCAGTACTCAAGTGTTCACAACCCACAATTTCTGTGGATATCCCGTGTCTGATGACCAAGACAGGGTGCCGATGGTGGCGCGCTACTGCCGACTCGCGGACTAGCGCGCGACGCGCGCCTCGCGACCCTCGGTGCCGCGCCCGACCAGCGCGAGCTCCGTCATCTTCACCGTGCCGTTGATGCGCGCACCCTCCATCACGACAATCGACTTGGTCACGATGTCGCCGTTGACCACAGCCGTCGGCTGCAACTCAAGCCGGTCGGCCGCCGCAACGTTTCCGTCGACCAGCCCGCCGACGACGATCTCGTGCGCCGTCACGTCGCCGCGAATCGCACCGTCCTTGGCCAGCATCACCTGGCGCGCCTGACGCACGCTGCCGTCGATCTGCCCCTCGACCTTAAGCACGCCGGCGCAGCTGATGTCGCCGCTGACCGTGGTGCCCGCCGACACGATCGACAGCGTCGTCTCGCCCGCGGTGCGCGGCGCGTTGCGCCCTGCGCTTTCGTCCTTCGAAAAAATCGCCATGCGTTCAGTTCGCTCGGATGCGACAGCGGCGGCGCGTCAGCGCCCGCCGATGCCAGGTGGGGTGCGCGGCGCGACGGGCGCCGTGTCGCGTGCGACCGCAAGCGCCTGCTGTGCCGTCGCCGCGCTCAGCATGCGCTGCACCTGCTCGTAACGGGCCTGCAGTTCCGTCAGCGTCGCCGACAGCGTGTCGATGCGCTCGGCGTCCGCGCGGAGACGCGCGATCTCTTGCGTCATGAGCGGCACGCGTGCGGCCTGCCCGGCCATCCAGCTCCACGAGATCACGGCAATCGCCACGAGAAGCAGCGTCACGCGCGACGTGGCGAGGGCAAGCGCGCGCACCTGCCACGGCTTGAGCACGTAGTGCCGGTGGGCCAGCCCCGACTCGCGGTGCAGGTGCACGTACAGTGCCCCACCCTCCGCGTCGAGGATGTGACCATGCGCATCGCGTGCGCCGGTTGCCTTCACCTGCCGTGGCGTGGGCCGCGCGGGCATCAGTCTAGGGTTCGGCCGAGGATGAGTTCAACCACACGCTCGAAATCCTCGTGGGTGTAGAAGGGGATGCGCAACTCCCCCTTTGGCGACTTGCCTGCCTGCACGATGCGCACGTCGGTCCCCAGATGGCGCCGGAGACGGTCCTCAAGCTCCCGCACCTCGGCCGTGCGCGCGTCCGCCGCCGTGGTGCCGCGCGCCGGCTTCTTGCGCTGCCCCTCGCTGCGAACGCGCTCTTCCACCGCCCGGACGGAAAGCCCCTCGGCGACCGCAGCGCGCGCCAGGTCGGCCATCGCCGTCGCGTCGCCAAGCCCGAGCAACGCGCGCGCGTGGCCCACCGTGAGCGCGCCATCCCAGATGAGGCGACGCACCGAGGCGGGCAACGCCAGCAACCGGAGGATGTTCGCGACCGTCGAGCGATCCTTGCCGACGATGTCGGCGACTTCTTGCTGGGTCAGCGAGAACTCGCGAATGAGTTGCTCGTACCCCTCCGCCTCTTCGATAGGATTCAGGTCCGCGCGCTGGAGGTTCTCCACCATCGCCAGCGAGAGCAACGTCTGGTCATCGACATCCCGCACGACCGCGGGAATCTCCGTCCACCCGAGGCGCTGGGCCGCGCGGAATCGCCGCTCGCCGGCAATCAACTCGAATCCGTCCTGGCTGCGGGGTGCCGGCCGCACGGTGATGGGCTGCAACAACCCGCTCACGCGCAGCGATGCCTCGAGGTCCGCCAGGTCCTCTTCGCGGAACTCCTTCCGCGGCTGCAGCGGGTTCGGCCGGATCTTTGCGAGCGCGAGAACGCGATACGGCGTGCGCGGCTCGTCCGTCGCGGGCCGCGGAGATCGTGACTCGCTGGGCGATGGTTCGATAATCGGCGCTCGGGTCGGCGCTTTCGCAATCAGCGCCTCCAACCCCCTCCCCAGCCGACGCCCTTTCTCGTTGTTCATAATTCCCTGCGACGATGGATTATTCATAACTGCTTTTCTGCCAACGACTTACAAGACACGGGCAATCGCGAAATTTTGTAAGTTGTTGCAGTAAAACAACTTAGGAGTTTCGTTCGATAAGCTCTTTCGCGACGCCCATGTACGCTTGCGCACCCACGCTCGCCACATCGTACAAAATGATTGGCTTGCCGAACGAGGGTGCTTCGGCCAGGCGTACGTTCCTCGGAATGACCGCGTCAAACACCTTGGCGCCGAAGTACTCACGAGCGTCCGCGGCAACCTGTCGCGAGAGGTTGAGGCGCGCGTCGTACATCGTCAGCAACACGCCGTCGATCCCGAGTGACGGATTCACTCCCTGTTGAACCAAGTGCACCGTGTTCAGCAGCTGCGAGAGTCCCTCGAGGGCGTAGTACTCACACTGCAGCGGAATGAGGAGCGAATCCGCCGCCGCAAGCATGTTGATGGTGATCAGCCCGAGCGACGGTGGGCAGTCGATCAAGATGAAATCGTAGCCGTCCCGGACGTGATCGAGGGCACGACGCATCGCGAGCTCGCGCTCATCCTCGTTGACCAGCTCAATCTCAGCCCCGGCGAGATCCGGTGTGGCGGGCAGCACATCGAGGTGCTTGAACTGCACGCCTCGCCGTATCGCCTCTCCCACCCGGCTTGGATCCAGCAGCGCGTCGTAAACGGTCTCCTCGAAGCTGTCTCGCGAGAGCCCAATACCGCTCGTGGCGTTGCCTTGCGGGTCCCCATCGACCAGGAGCGTGCGCTGTTCTGCCGCCGCGAGCGATGCGGCCAAGTTCACGGCGGTCGTCGTCTTGCCGACGCCACCCTTCTGGTTTGCGATTGCGATGATTCTGGCCACGTGTGTGCGAAAGAGGAGCGGGGGTGTGTCGGCGAATATACCGACGCACCCCCGCAGTAACTAGTCACGATGTTTCACGTGGAACATTCCCACAAACGGCTGTGGGTATGTTCCACGTGAAACCTATGGGAAAATGGCGACCCGGAGCTGCACGGACGCTTCAATCGTTATCCGGCCAGCTTCGACGGGAGTCGGGGCCGCGTCCGCGGCCGCGGTGCGCAGCATCATCGCCGGTCTCGCGAACTCCGGTGCACCCGCCGAACCCTGGCTCGACATCTCCAGGATTCGACCCACGCGAACGCCGGCCGCCCGCGCCATGACCTGAGCGTCCGCAAGCGCCTTCCGAACTGCCGCGTCGAGCGCCTCGCGACGCGCCGAGTCCGGGTTGGCCAGTGTGAAGTGCGGGCCCGACACCTGGGTGGCACCCTGTCCGAGTGCGGCATCAATGACCGGGCCGATCTTCGCGAGATCGCTCAGTGTCACCTGGATCTCATTGCGCGCCGCGTACCCGGTCAGCGTCGGGCGACCGCCCTCCCGAGGATACTGGAACTCCGGGGTCACCTGCACACTGCGGGTCTGCAGCTGCGCTCCGGTCACGCCAAGCCGACGCAACGCATCCAGAACCGCCGTCTGCACCCGCGCATTGTCGCTCGCCGCCTGGGCCGCCGTCCGAGCGCGGCTCTCAACCGCAACTCCGACCTCCGCGCGATCAGGCGCGACTGATACGCTCGCCTGTCCGGTGACCATCAGCGTGGGCGTGACATCTGCTTCCGTCCGCGTCGCCTGCGCCTGCGCTGGCGTTTGCCACAGCGCGAGCGCCACGACGGCGGTGACCGCGACAAGGGTGCGCGCCAGCCGCAACGCGCGCGCCGAATGCCCTGCGGTCCGTGCACGAAGACTGCTGCTATCCATGGGAGCCTCGACGATAAATAGTTTCATAGTGCTACTAATGCGTACTGCGGGCGCTCAGTCCGGGAGTCGCGTCCACACGAGTGGCGCGTCGACCGCCGTGCCCGCGCGGCGCAACAGGTATGCCGGGCGAGACGGGAAGGCCGCGCGCAGCTGCGCCTCGCGCCCCGGCAGCCAGCGGGCATACACGTTCCCATCGTCGACCAGCCGCCACGGCGCATACAGCAAGTACCCGCGACGATCCGCTTCGATGCGCGCCACGCAGACGTCCGTGTACGCGAGGCCGGGGAGCAGACGCTGGCTGTCGTCAGGCGTAAGGTCGCTCGTGACGAGTCGCGCGGAATCCGCGAGCAACGGCAGCAACCGCGCCAGGGCGCCGCGGCCCTGAAGCCCATCGCGCGCGGCCGCCGCGATGGCCTCCTCAAGCACGCACGCGTCGACGTTGCGATAGATCGCCTCCGCGTCTGGTCGCGAGATCCCGAGCTCCCACAGTCGCACGATCAACTGTGCCCCCCAGCTCTCCTGGACCATGACCAGCGCCCCCGACACGCCCGCGCGTTCGGCGGCATCATACGGGAATCGCATCGACGCGAGGCCGTTGCGGTACTGCGGCACGCGAACGCTCGCGAGGGTCAGCAGCGCATACGCGACGCCCACGCCGAGTCCGGTCGCGACGCCGATCCGCAGCGCCGGTGCCCGCCGCGTCGCGAGCAACACCTCGCGTATCCCGCGCGCACTCCAGAGCACCAAGAACGGCAGCCACGCAAAGAGAAATCGCGGACCCAAGAAGAAGCCATCGTGCCAGTACGCCCAGTACCCCAGCAGCACGAGGCCGGCAGATGCGAAGAGGTAGCCATCCATCGCCGAGAGGCGACCGCTGAACCAGAGCCCTGCCGCCGGGAGAACGAGGGATGGAAACGGGAGTTCAAACAGATACGTGTTCAGCCGCGTCAGGTAGAGCGCGACCAGCTCGATGCCGCGCTGCGGCGTGTGCACCGCACCCCACGGCGACGCGTGGAAGCCCAAGCGCATGTCGGCGCCCCAAAGCAGGTCGTAGCCGAACTGCAGCGGGTGCCCCGTTGTGGCAAGATTCGCCCAGAAGGCCAAGCCCAGTGGCAGTGCCACTCCCACGCCGCTCAGGGCGAGGGCCACGAACTGCCGGCGGCCACCCCGCGCGCGCCACGCCAGCCACGCCGCCGCCGGCAAGGCGAACGCGCCTGCATCGAGCGGACGAATCGTCGCGGCAATGCCAAGCCCCAGGCCCATGACCAACGCCCATAACGGGGCACGCGGACCGTCGGCCACGGCGCGCGGCAACGCCACCGCCGCCACCAGCAGCCACAGCAACAGCGGGCCGTGATTCATGTGCGACGCGAACATGAACGCCGCAAACGGCGTGCACGCGAAGAGCAGCGTTGTCGCGACCCGGAAACGCGGCGTCGCCGTGGGTTCCACGCTGCGGAGGAGCATCCAGAACAACCAGACGCAGGCCGCGCCCACCAGCGGACCGACCAGCCACGTCGCACCCACCAGCACGCCGGGCACGAGCATGGCCGGGCCGCCGACGGGATACTGTCCGTAGGCGCGCGTGCCGAAATCCACCTCGTGCAGAATCGAGAAGAACGCCTTCGGGCCGGGGATCGCATGCGTCAGCTGACCCGCGGCAAGGTCCCGCGCCTGCAGCACCTGCACGATCTCGTCGATGAGGAGCGGTCGCGCGGAAAACACGCCGATCGCAATCGCCGTGTAGCCGGCCAGGGCGAGCAGGCAGATGGCCAGCACCGCGCGGCCCTCCTGCGCATGCGGCGGCCACGCGCCGGCGGGCGCCGCCTCCGTGCCGGCACCGCCGGCCGCACGTCGGCGCGTTCGCGCGATGAACCACGCCAGCACGCCGACCATGCCGCAGAGCCCGACGCCAAGCGCCCAGTCCTCGAGCCGCGCGGCGAATCCGCCGTCTGGCTCGCCGCCGGGAATCCAGTGCGCGAGCGGCAGCAAGGACAACGCCAGCAACACGGCTGCCGCGGCGCGCGCTACCACCGGCCGAGTTCGAACGCGAGGTTCTGCAGGTCGGCGGGGCTCACGCCCGGAATGCTCGCCGCTTCCGCCAGCGTCGCCGGGCGCCGCGCGGCCAGCTTCTGACGGGCCTCGACGCTCACATTGATGAGCCGATCGTAGGCGAGGTCGTCCGGCAAGGCCAACGTCGCGAGCCGCTGCAGTCGCGCGGCAGCCGTCCGCTCGCGCTCGAGATAGCCCGCGTACTTGATCTCGAGATCGGCCGTGGTGACGGCATCGGGGGCCAGGGCGCTTCCGACGCCGGCTGCGGCAAATAAGTCACGAAGTGCTACTTTCTGGCGCTTCGCCACCTCGAGGAGTGGCACGGCCTGCAGGAGGGCCGATTCCCCGCTGGCCGCGAGCACCGGCGCGGCGGCGGCTGGCGTGAGGCTCGTGCGCTCGGCCAACGCGCGCGCATCGCGCTCGTCCTCCAGCCGGCGCTCCGCCATCCGGCGCTCGTCATCGGTGAAGAGGCCCAGCGAGTCGCCGATCGCAAAGAGGCGCGGGATGGCGTTGTCCTGTCGTACGGTCAGCCGGAACTCGGACCGCGAGGTGAACAGGCGGTAGGGCTCGTCCACGCCGCGCGACACCAGGTCGTCCACCAACACCCCGATGTACGAGGTGTCGCGCCCGAGCGTCATCGGCGCGTGGCCCAGCGCGCTCGCGGCGGCGTTGAGACCGGCCACCACGCCCTGCCCGCCCGCCTCCTCGTAGCCGGTAGTGCCGTTGATCTGCCCGGCGAGGAACACGCCCGGCAAGGCCCGCAACTCGAGCGACGGCCACAGTTGCGTGGGCGGCACGTAGTCGTACTCGATGGCGTAGCCCGGTCGCGTCATCACCGCCCGCTCCAAGCCGGGGACCGCATGCAGCAGCTCGAGCTGCGCGTCGACCGGCAGCGATGTCGACAGCCCGTTGACGTACATCTCCTGGGTGTCGTGGCCTTCCGGCTCGAGATACAGCTGATGGCGCTCCGCATCGGGGAAGCGCACGATCTTGTCCTCGATGCTCGGGCAATAGCGTGGGCCCCGCGTGCCGATGGCGCCGCCGTACATCGCGGACTCTTCGAGCCGTCGCTGCACGACGTCCTTCGCCGGCTGCTCGACGTACGTGATGAAGCAGGGCAGCTGCTCCGGATGGCGCGTGCGGCCGCCCGCGCGACGCGGCGTGTCCCAGAATGCCGACCACGAGAAGTCGAAGCGCTCGATCTCGCTGTCCTGGCGCTCGAGGCGTGCAAGATCCACGCTGCGGCCATCGATGCGAGGCGGTGTCCCGGTCTTGAATCGACCCGTCGCGAGACCCAGCTCCCCGAACTGCTCGGCGAGCGTCGTCGTCGCCGCCTCGCCGGCGCGGCCGCCGCTCACGCTCGTGCCCGTGCCGATGTGGATGCGCCCGCGCAGGAACGTGCCGGTCGTGATCACCACGGCGTGCGCACGGATCTCGCGCCCATCGGTCGTCAGCACGCCCGAGAGGCGGCCGTCGCCGCCGAACAACAGTCGCTCCGCCGTGCCCTGCACCGTCGTCAGCAGGGGCTGCTGCTCGAGCAGGCTGCGAACGGCGCGCCGATACAACCCGCGGTCCGCCTGTGCGCGCGGCGCCCATACCGCGGGGCCCTTGCCCCGATTCAGCATGCGGAACTGCAGCGTCGCGAGATCCGTCGCGCGGCCCATCACGCCTCCGAGCGCATCGATCTCGCGGATCACCGTGCCCTTCGCGATGCCTCCCATGGCCGGGTTGCACGAGAGTTGGCCGATGGTCTCAAGCGACGTCGTAAGCAGCGCCGTACGCGCACCACGCCGTGCGGCGGCCACGGCGGCTTCCGTGCCGGCGTGGCCGCCGCCGATCACGCAAACGTCTACGTCGTGCGCAGGTCGGGCCATTCCCCTAATCTACAGGAGACGCCAGACCCATCACCACGCACCGCCGATGCCGATTCCCCTCTCCGCCAACGCGTCCACGCTCCTCTTCCAGAAGGCCGCCTTCGAGCGCGCGGGCCTGACGCGCGCCGCCATCGACGAGTGGCTGACGCTGACGCCCGAGGAGTTCCGCGTCGAGGGCGAGCTGATCGCCGTCGGACCGGTGTTCGATGCCGAAGCACTCCAGGCCCTCGTCTCCGCCTTGGAGGACAAGGGCCTGGCGTACTACGACGACTTCTTCGAGATGAGCGGTAGCTGGCCCGACTGGGTCAGCCTGCACGCGATGGCCGCTCGGCGCTGACGCTCAGTTGAGGTGGCGCCGGAACCAGCGCAGCGTCTCCGGCCAGGCGCGGCGCGCCGCCTCGAGATTCGCTGGCCGCTGGTCTTGCGCCCGCAGGAAGCCGTGGCCGGCACCGGCGTAGACATGCTGCTCGAAGGTCCCGCCGATCGCCTTGATCGTTGAATCCGCGCGGCCGATCGTCGCATTCACGCGCTGATCGTCCTCGCCGTAAAGCCCGAGCACTGGGATGCGGACCTTCGCAATGTCCTCGGCGGCCGGCGACGAGCCGTAGTAGACCACCGCGGCCTTCAGGCCCGGGGCGTTGAACACGGCGTGGTTGAACGACGCCGATCCGCCCCAGCAATAGCCCACCACGCCGTACACCTTCTTCGCAGCGGGCAAGCCCATGCCGTACTGCCCGACGGCGGCGACCATCGCGTTCATCTTGTCGGGCGTCACGCGCTGGATCATCGCGCGCGCATCGGCGGCGGCCATGGAGTCCGTAGTGGCGCCTCCGCGCTCGATCGACAGCAGGTCCGGTGCGATGGCGATGAAGCCATCGGCCGCGAGCTGGTCCGCCACGCCGCGCACCCAGCTTGAGAGTCCGAAGATCTCGTGGATGACCACGACGACCGGCGCGTTGTCGCGGCGCTCGGGATACACCACCCACGCCGCGATCGAGTCGCGCGCGCCCGGGGCGGTCGGGATCATGGCCCACTCGGCGTGCCGAGGGCTGTTCTGCAGCCGTGCCGCGACGTCGGTGGCTCCGGCGGGAATCGGCGTGCCTTGCGACTCCGCAGACACCGACTCCACGGAGCAGGCGCTGACCGCGAGCGTGAGGGGCAACAGGGCGAGGGCAACGAAACGCATCGTCTACTCCAGGGAAGATCGCGGAACGGAACGCGGGAGGTGGCCGCAGCCACCTCCCGCATGAACGTACAGTGTGGCCGGACCGTTCGCCTACGCCGGACGGGCCGCCAATTCGGGGAAAGCCGTGGCCCCCCAGCGCTCCGCCAACAACTGCCGTGCCCGTGCGACGATCTCGTCCGTGGACGGCGAGTCGGCATACGCCTGCAACAGGCGTTCGCGCAGCTCCGCGGCTGAGGGCAGTTGCGGCAAGTGCGGCAGGTGCGGCTGCAACTCGTGCCACGCGTCCTCGGTCCGCGCTTGGCCGGCGGCGAGCCGTGCCCGAAGCTCGATGACCTTCGGATGCGCATCGAACTGCTCACGCGCGTGCTGCAAGGCGTGCACCGCATCGGCGCGCGTCGCCGCGAACTGCTCGGCGAGCTGACGCGCGACCCGCTCCATCACCGCCGTGCCAACGCGGCGCTCGTTCCGCACGACTTCCTTGGGCGGCTCCCCGAGCTCCCACACGAGGCCCAGCCACGACATGGCCTTGAGCGCATAGTACGTGGGATCGAACTCGTACCAGCGGAAGCCTTGGCGCGTCGACCGTTGGTACGCGTGATGGTTGTTGTGCCAACCCTCACCCAGCGTGATCACGGCCAGCCACCAGTTGTTGCGCGAGGTGTCGCCGGTGACGTACCGCTGCGAGCCATGCACGTGCGCCAGCGAATTGATGAAGAAGGTGCCGTGGTAGAGCAGCACCGTGCTGCCGAAGAAGCCGATAAACAGGCCCGACCAGCCGTCGAGCATGAAGCAACCGACGGCGAGCAGGATCGCCGGCAGCAACTGGTGCCGGTCGAGGAAGCGGAGCTCCGGATACTTCGCCAGGTCCGGAACTTCGTCGAGGCGCGTGGAGCCATGCTTCTGGTCGAAGATCCAGAGCACGTGCGAGTACAGGAAGCCGCGGTGCAGCGGCGAATGCACGTCGTCTTCCTGGTCCGAATGCCGGTGGTGGTGCCGGTGAAGGGCCGCCCACCAGAGCACCGACTTCTGCGCTGAGCTCATGGCGAGCATCGCCAGCAGGAACTGCCCCGCGCGCGACGTCTTGAAGGACCGGTGCGAGAAGTAGCGGTGATAGCCAGCCGTGACCCCGAACATGCGGACCACATACAGCAGCAGGGCGAGGACGATCGAGGTCGTCGTCACGCCGGTCCAGAACGCCGCGAGCGGCGCCAGGTGGACCACGATGAAGGCCACCGTGTTCGGGTAGATGATGTCGTCGTGGACCTCGGCGGTCTGGCTCACGTCGTGCTCAGGCAGGGGTAAGATCGAAAGCTAATCGTCACGCAAACCGGGCGAGCCAATCGGTGACGTGCGCCTCCATATAGTAGTGCGGGGCCAATGGCGATCCGGCGATCCAGCCCACATGGCCACCCGCCGGCGTGAAATCGACGTGCAGCGCCCGATTCGTCCGCGCGTGGTGGCGGACTTCGTCAAGCACGGCAGACGGCAGGAAGGGGTCGTCGACGGCTGAAAAGAGAAGGGCGGGCGTGGCGATGCGCGGCAGGAAGCCAAGGGAGCTGGAGCGCTGGTAGTAGTCGTCCGCGCCGCGGAAGCCGTGGACGGGCGCCGTGAAGACGTCGTCGAACTCCCAGAAAGTCTGGGCGCGCAGGAGTCGCGCCCGGTCTACGGGCAACGCTGGGTGCACCTCGAGGGCGGCGAGTGCCTTGCGGCGCAGGCTCCGGACGAAGTGCCGCACGTACACCCTGGAGAATCCGCGTTCGAGGTGCCGAGCGCCCTCGCCGAGGTCAAAGGGCGTCGAGACGGCGGCAGCGGCGCGGAGCGTGCGTGGGGCGGCATGCTCGCCGAGCCACTTCAGGAGCACGTTCGCGCCTAGGGACACCCCGACGGAGAGGAGGGGGGACGCGGGGTGTCGCCGAGCGAGCTCGTGGAGAAAGAATTGGGCGTCCGAGGTTTCGCCGGAGTGATACATGCGCGGCGCGCGCGGAATGCGTCCGTCGCAACTCCGCCAAACCAGCATCGCCGCGCCCCAGCCACGACGACGCGCCTGGTGCAGTAGGCCTTGGGCGTACGTGGAACGCACCGTGCCCTCGAGGCCGTGGAAGACCGTCAGGATCGGGGCCGCGGGCGTCGGCGGATCGATGAGCGCTACGGAAACCTCGTCGGCATCTGGCGTCGCCCAGCGCTCGATGCGCTCATGCGCCGGAGGCACGCGGCGCACCAGCTTGCCGAAGACCGTGGGCAGATGGGGTCCCGGCAGCCACCAGGCCGGGCGGAAGGTTTGGTCGGACACAGGGTTCCCAGTAGATTTCCGTCGCTGTCGCGCCGCGCAACGCGTGCGCGACATGGTCCGCAATATCAGGGGAACACCGGGTGGAAGTGCAGGTCTTCGGCACGCAAAAGCACCAGGATACGCGCCGCGCGCTGCGATTCTGGAGTGAGCGACGGGTCAAGGTGCACTTCGTGGACCTCACCGAGCGCGCCGCGAGCAAAGGCGAGCTGCAGCGATTCGTCCAGAAGTTCGGTGTGACGGCGCTCATCGATAAGGCATCGAAGCGCTATGCAGCGCTCGGCCTCGGTGCCGCGCGCTATTCTGACGAGAAGTGGATGCAGATCCTCACCGATGAACCGCTCGTGCTGACGCAGCCGCTGACCCGTTGGGGCAGCAAGCTGAGCCTTGGACTCGCGGAAGACGATTGGAAGGCCTGGGTGGCCTCGGAGCGTACGGCGTGATTTGGATGTGGACCGGATTCTTGGTGTTCGTCGGCATCGTGCTGGCGCTCGACCTCGGGGTGTTCAACCGAACCCCCCATGCGCCGACGCTGCGCGAGGCGCTGCTCTTCACGGCCGGCACGGTCGTGATGGCGCTGGGCTTCGCGGTGTTCGTCTACGCGGCATACAACGGGCATTGGCTCGGCTTGGGCACCGCCATCGACGCCGTGGACAAGAGCGTCAACGACGGGCGATTGGCGGCCGTGAAGTTCCTTACGGGCTACGTCGTCGAGCTCTCGCTGAGCATGGACAACGTGTTCGTGATCGCGCTGATCTTCCAGCACCTCAAGGTGCCCTCCGTGTACCAGCACCGCGTGCTCTTCTGGGGCATCCTGGGTGCCTTGGCCATGCGCGGCGCGATGATCGGCATTGGCGCGCAGCTGGTGGCGCGATACCACTGGGTCCTCTACTTCTTCGGCGCCTTCCTGGTGATTACGGCCATCCGGATGCTGTGGCGCAAGGAAGAGGAGTCGGAGGCGGAGGTCGAGAGCGTGGTGGTACGCTGGCTGCGCCGCCATTTCCCGGTGACGGACCGCTACCACGAGCAGCACTTCCTCGTGGAGATGAACGGCAAGACGTTCCTGACACCGCTCGCCGTTGCCTTGGTGCTGGTCGAGACGACGGACCTGATCTTCGCCGTGGACTCGATTCCCGCGATCTTTGCGATTACCGCGGATCCGTTCTTGGTGTTCACGTCGAACGTGTTCGCGATTCTATGCCTCCGCAGCCTGTATTTCGGGCTCGCCGGGCTGATTGAGAAGTTCCGTTACCTGAAGGTGTCGCTCGCCTTGGTGCTCGGCATCGTCGGCGTAAAGATGCTCGCCATGAAGTGGATTAAAGGCTGGCTTGGGGAAGACACGAACTTCTGGCTCCTGGGAATCATCTTTGGCGTCCTGATTGGCGGCGGTATCGCCAGCTGGGCGGCTGATCGAGGAGAATCGAAGAGCGCTGCCTAGCGCTCTTCTCATCATTGACTTTCGTTGTTCTAAAATTCAGAATACAGCGTGCAGCAAGCACCGCAGACTCGACCCTTCGACATCGTCGTTGCACTCCGACTCACCAAGCCGTCGGGGACGCTCGCAGCCGTGGGCGAGGAACTGGCGGCATCGGCGAGCCAAATCCACGCCTCTCTGCGCCGCCTTGAGCTGGCCGGGTTGCTCCGACCCGACTCACGAGCCACCAACGCGAGGGCCCTGCTGGAGTTTCTCACGGGCGGAGTCCGGTTTGCCTTTCCCGCACAGCGTGGACCGCTGCGCGACGGCATTCCCACCGCGTACTCCGCTGCCCCGCTGAACGCGACGGTAGACGCAATCGATGTGGTGGTGTGGCCGGCACCCAGCCACCCGCGGGCTGTCCGGGGCTTCAGCGTGACGCCGCTGTTTCGCCGCGCTCCGCTACTCGTCGACCGCTCGCCGGAGACGTATCGGGCGCTGACAATCGTCGACGCTCTGCGCCTCGGAGATCCCAGGGTGCGCCCGCATGCACGGGCGGCGCTCGAAACGCTGCTCGGGAGCTAGGCCTCGCCGACGCCTACGTAGGCAGCGTAACGCGCGCCCGCAGTGTTGCAACCTCGGCGTGTCGAACGCACGATTCCACGTGATCGTTCACCAGCCCCATGGCCTGGAAGAACGCATAGGCGGTGGTGGGTCCAACGAAGCGCCAGCCCCGACGACGGAGCTCCTTGGCCATGGCCGTCGACTCCCGAGTCACGCTAGGGATGTCCTCGCGCCGCCGCCGCACGACTTGGCGCTCCGGAGCGAAACCCCACACGAAGCGCGCGAGCGATCCTTCCTGCGCAACCAACTCGGCGTAGGCCCTGGCATTGTTGATGACCGCCTCGATCTTCCCTCGATGCCGCACGATGCCGGCATCGCCCAGGAGTCTGGTCACGTCACGAGCGCCGAACTGCGCCACGGCCACAGGGTCAAAGTCGGCGAACGCAGCTCGAAATGCCGTCCGTTTTCGGAGAATCGTGATCCAACTCAGGCCAGATTGAAAACCCTCAAGGGCGAGTTTTTCAAAGAGGCGCCGATCGTCGGTCACCGGCACCGCCCATTCCGTGTCGTGATAGCGCACATACTCTGCGTCATCACCGCACCACCAACAGCGCATTAACGAATCACTTGACGGCTTCATGAGACGGTCTCAGGCGTATCCGCGAAGCGCGAAGAACTTCGAGACTTCTTCCGCGTCCTCGACCACCTCCAGCCAGCCTGGGCGCAGCGCCAACCGGACCACCAGCGACCCAGACTCCGACACAACGGCAATGGCATCCGTGAAGTCACACTTCGCCACGGCCTCGTCCGGCAACTCAATGCCGGGAATTCCGCTGAACTGGATCGTATGATCCGGCCCGAGGTCCGGTCGTCGCTCCAGCCAGGTGACGCCACGGAACACCACGACGTCGTTGCCGTTCGAAGTGAACGCTGAGTCGCGCGCCGGCAGCGCTTCGGAATCAGGCAGGAAATCCGCGACCACGCACGACACCTCGAAGCCGGTCTCGATCTCCGCGCGGTCCACATGTGCGCGCACCGTCCCGCCGCTGCGCAACCGCACCCGGAACTCTCCCTCCGCCAGCTCCCATGCGGCCCAGCCATGCCGCAGGCGTCGGAACGCCTCGAGGGAATCGGTGTCCGCGATGAACGAATAGCTTCGGAGCGCTTCAGCCATGCGACAAATCTAGAGGCGAACCCCGTCCGCTCAGAACACCAGCAGCAACACGCCGACGACGACGCAGATGGCAATCGCGTCCAGCGCCAACCCCGCCCGCGCCATCTGGCGGACGCTCAGCACACCGCTGCCGAAGACGATGGCATTAGGCGGTGTCGCCATCGGCAGCGCGTAGCCTACGGACGCCGCCAGCCCGATGGTCAGCATGAAGAGGAGCGGCGGCTGCCCAAGCGCCGCTGCCAGCGAGACGGCGATCGGCATCCCCATCGACGCCGTCGCGGCGTTGGACGCGAGCTCGGAGACAATCACCGTGACGATCGCGATCCCGAGCAGCACGAGCGGCAGCGGCAGGCCTTCAAGTCCGCTCATCCACTGACCAATGCGAGTCGCCAGCCCGCTGGACTCCATGGCGGCGGCGAGCGAAAGCCCGCCCCCGAACAACAGGAGCACATCCCACGGCAACGCGCGCGCCTCCCGCCACGTCAGCAAAGGTCGTGCGGCGACACCATCGGTTGACCGTCCGGAAATTAAGAACAGTGAGATGCCGCCGACGATGGCCACGCCCGCATCCGTCAGCCCAGGCACGACGTCCGTGAGCCCGAACACCGTCACGGGTCCAATCACCTTCGGCTCGCGAAAGAACCACCCCAGCGCCATGCCGAGGAAGACCCAGAGCACGCGCCGTTCACCGATGGAGATTGGGCCGAGTGCCGCCTGCTGCTCCCGGAGGACGCGGACACCTTCCGCGTCCAGCACCACGCGCTCCCGATGGAACACGTGCACGAGCAGCACCCAACACACCGGCAAGAGGATCGCGGCGATGGGCAATCCGAACTTGAGGAACGAGAAGAAGTCGAGATTCACGCCGATGAGCTCGCGCGCCGCGCCGGCCAGGATCAGGTTCGGGGGCGTCCCGATGAGCGTCGCCATGCCGCCGATGCTGGCCGCGAAGGCCACGCCCAGCAGCAGCGCCACCCGCTGGCTGCGCGCCGCGGCGTCGTCGCCGAAGCGCGCGCCGATGGCCAACGCGATCGGATACATCATCGCCGCGGTCGCGGTGTTGGAGATCCACATCGAGATGAACGCCGTCGCCAGCATCAGGCCCAGCACGAGCCGACGGGAGTCCGTGCCGACGCGCAGAATCACCCCGAACGCCATGCGCTCGTGCGCCCGCCAGTGCTGGAGCGCCTCGGCGAGCAGGAACCCGCCCAGATACAGGAACACGACTTCGTTGGCGAACGGCGCGGTCGCCTCGCGCGCCGACGTGGCGCCCAACGCCGGGAACAGCGCGATCGGCAGCAGGGCCGTCACGGCCAGCGGCAGGCATTCGCTGATCCACCAAATGGCCATCCAGGTCCCGACCCCGAGCACCGTGGCCTGCGCTGCATCCAACCCACCGGGCGCGAGCAGTCGCAGCACGAGGAAGGCCAGCGGCCCAGCGATGAGGGGCACGCGACGCGGAAGCGCTGCGGGAGTAGACGAAGAGGGGTCCACGGCGGCAAGTTGACCCGCTCGTGGGGTAAAGACAAGCACAGCCGCCCTCAGTCCCGACTCGGTGTTCCTCGCTCTCGCGCTCGCCCTCACCCTGCAAGACACGCTGACTGCAGCGCGCAGCGACACGGCGACCTATCGCACCGAAGCCCTGCGCGCCCTCGTCACCGAAGCCGCCGAGGTGAACCGACGCGTGCCAGCGGCACTCGGCGGCTATCGCGCCCAGCTCGAATCCGAGATCTCGATCGGCAACCGACGCTCCGAGCGCATGGAGATGTCCGTCCAACTCGAGCAGATCGCGAGCACGCTGGAATGGGACCGCACCGGGCGCTACCGGCAGACCGTCATCGGCTACCGCTCGCAGCAACTCGGCACGAGCATCGCCACGCTGGGCCTGTTTCGCTCGGGCTGGGCGGTGCCCTCCCTGTACGGCAACCGACTCGCGCTGCTCTTCGGGCGCGACACCGTCGACGCCATGCGGCGCCGGCGTCCGACGGATCCGCAGTACGCGGTGCATCCGCTCGCCGACGACCGCGAGTACTACTATCGGTTCTCGGGCGGCGACACGGTCTTCACGATGGAGGTGGATGGGCGCGAGATCCCGATCGTGCGCGTCGACGTGCACCTGCGCGACGACGTGCCGGCTCGCAGCGTCGTCTTCGTCGGCGAACTCGACCTCGACGCGACGCGCAAGCAACTCGTCCGGATGCGCGGCTACTTCGCGGTCGTCGGCGGGCCCAAGCCGCGCTTCGACATCCTCCGCGAAGCGCGTCTGCAGGGCATCGCCTTCATCGAGGCGGTGAACGCCGAAGTCGACGGGCAGTTCTGGTTGCCGGGCTACCAGCGCTTCGAGGCGCACGCCACCTCGAACACCGTCGGCGAGAGCCGCGCCATCTTCCGGATCATCACGCGCTACCGTGACCGTGAGCTCTATCCGCCGCCACCTGACGTTGCGGTCGGCACGCCCGAGGATACGCTGCGCGTGCAGCCGTTCCGGCTCGCGGTCGAGTCCATGGACTCGATCTCGCGGTATCGTGGCTGGACCAGCGAACTCGGCGCCGCCAACGTCGATGTCTCTGCCGAGGACTTCAACGACGTCGCGCCGGACCAGTGGAACCCGCGCGGACGGCCACGCTTCTCGCTCGAGACGGAACGGTTCCTCGACGTCATCCGCACGGACCGCGTACAGGGCGTATTCCTC
>Ga0268299_1002339_pt1 | contig 23461 bp, 10 predicted proteins | sample NOBtaG_FD_193484 | JGI IMG/M metagenome (GOLD analysis project Ga0268299, IMG submission 193484) | Activated sludge microbial communities from bioreactor in Nijmegen, Gelderland, Netherland - NOB reactor | ecosystem: Engineered > Bioreactor > Aerobic > Activated sludge | place: Netherlands... | reverse complement strand
GCGTAGTGTTGGTATGCTGTAGTGAAGATGACTCCGAATTGGAGGTGTTCTGTTTGCCGTAGAAAGTCAAATCCATTGCCGTTTGGCGGCATTTCGATGTCCAGAAAGACTATTTGTGGGCGGTATTGATTGGCGATTGCCACACCGTGTTCCACGGACGTGGCGGTGCCCAGCACGGACACCATCGGACAAAGTTCGTCCAGCATACCTTTCAGGGAGTGAACGGCGCTGGTTTCGTCGTCCACAATGATGGCGTTGATTCGTCTCATGCGTGTGAAAATACCGGATTAATGGCCGGAAGGTACTGCGTACTTCTCAATCCTTGCCTGCATGCGTGGCGCTTTTTGAATTTTTTGAACATTAAACGACACGATGGCGCGTGTGCCCCGCTCCTTGGGCGAGATGTCGGATCGGTCCCGAATATCCAGTTGCAGGTCGATATCGAAGAGTTGGTTGAGCGTCAAAGCCTTGTTTTTGAGTATGGCAATGCCTTTTGAACGGCGTTTGTAGTCCGCATGATTGGCCGATCCGTCTTTGCCGGCATTTACGCCGGGGCCGTTGTCGGTGATCGAACTGTAAAGTCTGCCTTTACGCAGGGTGTATTCGATGTCAATGGTGGTAACCCCGGTGGGGGCGGCACCGTGAATGGTCGCATTTTCCAGGATCGGTTGAAAAAAGAGCGAGGGGTAAGGCAGGTCTGCGGGAATGTTTTCGGCGCCGGAAATGGAGTAGGAAAACTTGTCGTCGCCGTACCGGAGCCGGGCCATTTCTAAGTAGTGCCGGCAAAAGGCGACTTCATCTTCGAATGGGATGAACGTTTTTTCGGAATAGTCCAGCGTTTTGCGCAGCATGCCCGTGAATATTGCGGTGTACGTGCTGGCTCTGGTCGGGTTTGGCGGGTAGAAAAAACGCTGTATTGCGTTGATCGCATTCCCGATGAAATGCGGATTGATCTGTGCCTGCAGTGCCACGAGCCGAAAACGGGCAACGGCGAGGGCCATGAGCCGAAGCCGGTCGCGGATTTGATAAATCCGAACGATGGATAATCCGGTGAGCGTCCAAATCGCCAGGGAAAACCAGATGGTGGAATACCAGCGGGCGGGCATGATAACGGCCCAGTCACCGGAAGTACGACCGAACACGTTGTTTTTCGTAAGGGCTGTCACGGACAATCTGTATCTTCCGGAGGGCATGTTCACGCCAAAATCGAGGCCGGACTTGGCCAGACGGATCGTGTCGGGCTTTCCCTGAAACCCGTTGCTTATCCAGTGCACCAGGTTGTCGGTGGTGATCCACCGGATCGGGGGCAGTTCTTCCGTAATGACGCAGTCGAACAGGAGGTTGCCCCGGCTCCGGTAGTCGAGGCCCGCAAAATCCACTTCCACGAGCGAGGCGCCGAGCGGCAGCATGGTCGTACGCGTTTTCGACGGCGCGTCGTTGAGAAACACCTCCCGGACTTCGTTTTTTTCCCGGTACCGTATGGTGGTGATGTAGGTCGGGAACTTCCCTTTGGCGGGCAACGGGGCGAGCAACATCCGGGTCAGGCCGCCTGGAGAGGCAGCCCAGAGTGTATCCTCATGCACTACGATTGATTTGATGTCGCTATTGGCAAGGCCATCGTGGTGGTTGAAGCGCAGCACCGACCAATCGTTTGTGTTGAGGCAGAAAACACCCCTGTTGGTCGCCATCCACAGGTGGCCGGATGGTTCCCGTTGGATGGAATGGATGTTGTGTATGGGCTGTTTCAAGTACTCGTTGATCCGTTCGACCCTTACGATACCACCTCCTCGCACTTCCACTCGCAGCAACCCAAGGTCCGGAGTAACCACCCATAGTTTGCGTCCGTCTCCTTGGTGGATGGCCACGATTCGGTTTTGCAGGTCGGGAAATCGGGTGCCCCAGTTGAATCGAAAAGAGTCGGCAGCGCAGCGAATGCCTTCGATTCCGCCCGTCCAGACAATTCCGTCCGCATCTTTCACGATGGCCGTGATGCGCTGATCCGAGTGTCTGCGCACGGTGTGGGCAGGACGTGCCACTTCGAACAGGCCGCCGGAGGTGCCGCACCAAACGCGGTCTCCATCCGGAAACATGACCTTAGGACTGCCAGCGGATAGGATGGGTATTCTCTTGCCGTTGTTGTATTGGGCGTATATGCCCTCGTCGGTCACGATCCATATTTCGTTTTTCGTGAGCGGGTGAATACCGAGCACCCGGTTGTAGCCGTCTACGGAATGGTACCGCTCAACTGAAAGACGGCTTCCGGCAAGGATGTTCACGTTGCCCTCGTCGTCGCCGAACAGGATTCGCCCGGCACTATCCCTTGCCACCGAAACCAGGTTGTTGGAGCGGATCCCGTCGTTTTTGGTGTAGGTGATCGGCGCACCTATCGGCAAGCCATACACTCCGTCATCGAGCGTACAAAACCAGTAGGTTCCTTGTTCATCCTCGATCATACTGGTTGTTTTTTTGCCCGGCAGGTATACCTTTGGATTGGACAAATCGCGCTTGTCGTTGTCAAAACAGATCGCGCCAAGAGAAGGGGAGCAGACCCAGAAACGGTCGGAGCGGTCGGCGTAGACACGGCCACTTACTTTTAATCTCGTTTCTAGTCTAACTACTTTTTCGTTTTTTATTTCCAACAAAACAATTCTATCCTTGAATGAATATAGAATTCTGTTCCTAATATTCTCTATGCCATCCGTTTGACCAGAGACCAAAGTTTTTTTGTCAAATTTATATATTTGTATTGGAGTGCTACTGTTGAATTCAAAAATTGACCTAGTAGCTAATGCATATCTTTTTCCATCAATTTTTTCTAAATTCAAAATTGCATCAGAAAACTTAATCAGTTTTGAAGATTTATTATCTAACCTGTAAACATTATCAATCTTCCCTAGTAGCCAAACTTTTTTATTTTCATCTTCATAATAGTTACATAATCCAGAATGTAATTCAACATTTTGGAGACTTAAATCTTGATGATATGTTACAAACTTTCCGTCTTTTCTGTAACATGGTTTTTGTCTAAAACATGAAATCCATAGGTTGTTTTTACTATCCTCCCATATATTAAACACTTCTGGATCTGGCAAGCCATTTTCAGTTGTGAATTTGCGAAATTTATTGTTATCATAATATATTAGACCTTGGTCAGTTCCAAACCAAAGTATACCTTTGCTATCCTGAAAAACACAATAGACCAAATCACTAAGGAGCCCCCTTTGAGCATCAAATCTGATGAATGACGGTGTTTGAGAATTTGCTTTTAAAAAAAGTAAAAGCAACTCGAAAATTAAACACAATTTATTTATTTTTAATTTCAAGGCTGAACCTCTCCTCAAAATACATATTTTGCAATTTGATCTAAAAGCACTATAAAAAAAAGCATACATTGTATCACCTGTTATTATAAATACACCACAATAATATGATTAAGACTATTAAAATTTTTGCAATATCTGTTTTAAACTACCTTAGGCATAAAAAAAGTTATTCTCAAGATGGAGAAGATGTTGTACTTGATTCATTTTATGAGGGTTGTAAAAATTACCGAGGATTCTACGTTGACATCGGCGCTCATCACCCAGTACGCTTTTCCAACACTTGGATGTTTTACAAAAAAGGATGGAAAGGAATCAACATCGACCCAACCCCTGGAAGCATGAAGGCATTTAATCTGCTGAGGAGAAGGGATATTAATTTAGAATTAGGAATTGGGACTAAATCAGAGTGTATTGTTTTTTACTGTTTTAACGAACCAGCGCTTAATACATTCGACACAAAATTGGCAATGGAAAGAAATACTGGACAGCCATATAAAATAATAAAAAAAATTGAAGTCCAAACCGAAACACTAAACAATATACTTAATGAGTTTTTGCCTGATGGAATACAAATTGATTTTTTTACAATAGATGTAGAAGGGTTAGATTTGCATGTGCTCCAATCAAATAATTGGGATAAATACTCGCCAAAATATATCCTTGTCGAAGACATTGACTTTAATTTGTTGAGCCCGAATAAATCACTTATTTACGAGTTCCTTTCTCAAAAAGGATACGAAATTGTTTCTGCTCTAAAACGGACTATTATTTATAAAAGCAAATATGTGCAGTGAAAAAAGTTGAAATTATTGCCATCCTTATTGTTTATAGTATTAGTACTCTGTATTCACAGAAAGACACAGAATTTTGGTTTGTCTGCCCAGAGGTATCGAACGGTGGTTCTTTTCATTATGACCGACCTGTTGCCTTTCGATTTTCAACGTATGAATTTCCTTCGACGGTATTATTGACTCAGCCTGCCAATCCTGCATTTCTTCCTATATCCGTTTTCATTCCGACAAACTCCACTGGCTCCATTGTATTTCCTCCCAATTTTGATGTCGTAGAAAACACTCCCCCAAATACAATTCGTAATAGTGGATTTTTTATTGAATCAACAAGTCCAATAACAGCCTATTATGAGGTAATTGGGACCACTCCTCACAATCCTGAGATTTTCTCCCTAAAAGGTAAGAATGCGCTAGGAAATACATTTTTTATCCCATTCCAAAACATAGCAAATAATACAACCACATTTAATCCTCTACCGTCTGCTGCTTTCGATATTGTTGCAACTGAAAACAACACGATGGTTACTATTACTCCAACTAAGCCAATCGTTGGTGGCACCGCGAATCAACCATTCACGATTGCCATAGACAAAGGGCAAACATACTCTGCTCAATCATCAGGTTTATTTGCAAATGAACACCCAAGTGGGACAAAAGTTGTTACAAATAAGCCCGTTGCGATTACTATGAAAGATGATGGCCTAGATGGGGGTACATTGTTTGGTAATTTTTGTCGCGACCTAACGGGCACTCAGGTTATTCCTATTGAAAAAATTGGAACAAAATATGTTGTTCAAAAAGGCTTTTTAAACGGCAATGAATTTGCGTTTGTTGTATCAACATCTCCCAATACACAGATTACCATGGATGGTGTATCACAGGGAGTAATTGATGCTGGTCAAACATTAATTCTGTCAATAACAAGTGGAGGTCATTTTATTGAATCCTCATCCCCTGTGTATCTTCATCAGATGACTGGAATTGGCTGCGAGCTGGCCTCTGAAATACTGCCAGCATTAGACTGTACCGGTTCATCCTCGGTTCGATTTGTTCGTTCAACCAATGAGAATTTTTATCTCTTTTTGGTTACTGAAACTGGAAATGAGTCAGGATTTTCGCTAAACGGTAATCCAAATATAATATCCCCTAATAGTTTTCAGGTAGTACCAGGGTCAAATGGCCAGTATGTATCTTCTGTTCTTTCATTTTCAAATCTTCAAGTACCAACCAACTTATCATCAATTATCGAAAATACACTTGGAGATTTCCAAATGGGTTTTTTAAATGGCGGAGTAACTACAGGATGTCGTTTTGGCTATTTCTCAGATTTTAGCAATCAAGTCCCCCTCCCCCACCCCATCACCCTCTGCCCCGGCGAATCCGTCACCATCAACGGTCAGACCTACACCCAACCCGGCACCGTGCTCGACACCTTGCCCGGCATTCAGGGCTGCGACACGCTTGTGACCTATACCATCTCGTTGGCAGAATATGACCTCCTTTTTCAGTTGGACAGCCTGTCCTGTACCAATGGTCAGGCCGACCTCCACTACACGTTGTGCAATCTTTTAGGCGGAGCACTTCCCCCGACAGTACACGTTGCTCTGTACGATTCCGATCCGAGTGCAGCCCCTGCCACGCACCTGGGCAATATTCTCGTGCAAACGCAAGGTACCACCAATTGCATTTCCGGTACGCTATCTAACGTGAGCGCCATGCTGGCACCATCTATCGGCACAACCCCCATTTTTGCTCTGGCCAACTTCGACGGTTCGATACCGCCCCCCATTTCCCTGAGCAATTTCCCGATGGCTGACCTTGCAGAGTGCGACTACGCCAACAACCTCAGCAATTTCCTCTTACAATTGCCCGGAACTGTCTCACAGGCCAAAAACGAAAGTTGTACTGGCCCCGGAAGTATTTTCGTGACGTCCACCTCGGGTGTTCCCCCCTTCGAATACAGCCTGAACGGTGGCCCTTGGGCGAACACCCCGACCTTTGGCAATCTGGCCGCTGGAACATACCTGCTTGCTGTGCGCGATGCACAAGGCTGCTTGAGCACAAGCGAGCACACCATTTTCCCCTACACGCCAATTTCCGTACAAGTTGACAGCATCGAGCATATTGACTGTCGCCGGGAAAAAGGCCTGATCGCCATTCGTGCCACTGGTGGAAGCCAGCCATATTCTTTCCGTTTGACCAATAGTGGGATACCTCAGCCCGACGGCGTTTTCAACGATTTGGAAGCCGGTGTCTTTACGGCCGTCGTCACGGACGAAGATTCTTGCGAAGTGCGCCTGGATGGCCTTACAATTACCCAGTCCACCGATACCACACTCGCCTACGAAACGATTGACCTGTGCGCCAGCCAATTTTTCGTGCTCCCAAACGGCGACAGCACCGACCGAGCCGGCTCCTTTCCAGTTGTGTTGACACGCGAGAATGGTTGCGACAGCACCATCGTTTTTACGATCGGCATTTCGCCCAACAACTACTACATTCCCAATGCTTTTGCCCCTGAGCAATACGGCCCCAACGAATCGTTTACCGTTTTTACAAATCCCGCCTGTATCCGAAACATCAACCTCATGCAAGTGTACGACCGATGGGGCAGTCTAGTGTTCGAACGTCGCAACCTTCGACCCAATGATTACGCACAGGGCTGGCGTGGCGACTATCGCGGCCAACCCATGCCGCCCGGTGTGTATACCTACTACATCGAAATGCAGCTGAACAACGGCTCCCTCGTGCCGCAAACCGGAAGCGTCGCACTGATCCGATAACGACCGCGCGGGCAACGCAAAAAACCAGCCAAAGTCCGTGCGGCCACTTTGCCGGAGTTGCCTACTTTTGCAGCGCCCAAGCAGCCGTTTTTTCATCACTGGTCCATCATGCTCAAACCCGGAGACAAAGCCCCCGAGTTCACCCTTCGTGCCAGCGACAAATCCCAGGTCGGCTTGCGGGACTACCGGGGCAAGAACGTCGTGCTTCTGTTTTACCCCTTGGCGTTTACCGGCGTCTGCACCAAGGAACTGTGCCTCATGCGCGACAGCCTTGCCGAATACGAACAATTGGACGCTCAAATTTTAGCCGTGTCGGTAGACAGCCTGTACGTCCTGAACAAATGGAAACAAATGGAGGGCTTCAACTTTCCGCTACTGTCCGACTTCAACAAAAGCGTCAGCAAAAAATACGACACCCTGTACAAAACCTTCGTGTTCGAAATGAAAGGCGTGTCCAAACGCTCGGCCTTTGTCATTGACGGTGAAGGCATCATCCGTTACGCCGAAGTGCTCGAAAACGCCGGGGAGTTGCCCAACTTCGATGCTGTTCGCAAAACACTGGAGGGTTTGAAGGTTAGAAGGTTAGAAGGTTAGAGGGTTAGAAGGTTACTGGTTTCGCCTAACCTTCAAACCAGTAACCTTCTAACCCTCTAACCCTCTAACCCTCTAACCTTCAAACCTTCTAACCTTCTAACCTTCAAACCCGAAACCTTCAAACCAGAAACCCCCAAACCAGAAACCTGCAAACCTGTATGCCCACACCACTCTGGGAAGTAGATGAGGATGTTTTGGTGGAAGACGATATCGCATCCGATCTTCCGGCCTACCTCATTGTGTTCAACGACGATGTGAACTCGTTCGAATGGGTGATCCGGTGTTTCATGGAAATTCTCAAGCACTCCCACGAACAAGCCGAACAACTGTCCATCATCATCCATTTCAAGGGCAAGGCCACCGTAAAGACCGGGCCAAAGGGCGAGCTCGTTCCGCTGTGCGAGGCATTGCTCGACCGCGGCCTTTCCGCTGTGATCGAGGAGTAGCCGGCCTGCCGCCTTCAGTTGATTCCTCCCGATTCGGGGCCCCCGATTTTCCATCATCTCTCAATTTCCCGCCAACAGGATGAACCTAACCGCCCTCTCGATACGACGCCCCTCCTTCATCCTCGTCATTTTTGCCGTCCTGACGTTCATGGGGGTGGCAAGTTATTTCAGTTTGCCCATCGAACTGGTGCCCAAGTTCGACCCGCCGGTGGTCACCATCATGGTGCCTTACCCGGGCGCGTCGCCCACCGAGGTGGAAAACGCGGTGGCAAAACCCGTGGAGGAAGCCGTCTCCTCGCTCGAGGGAATCCAGCAAATACAGGTCGGCGCCAACGAAAATGTCTGTTTCCTCGCCGTGGAACTGGACCAGGAAGCGGACATTGACCGGGCAGTCCAGGAAATGCAGCGAAAGGTGAACCTGATCGTGCCCACGTTTCCCAAAGAGGTGCGGGCGCCGGTGATCAACAAATTCGCCCTTTCCGAACTGCCCATCCTGCGCCTTGCCGTGCGGGCAAACACCACCGGCCCGGAGTTTTTTGATTTGGTCAAAAACCGCTTGGTGCCCGAAATGACGCAGGTCAAAGGCGTGGCTCAGGTCGGCATCCTCGGCGGCGAAGAACGGGAAATCAAGGTGAACATCAGCAGCGGCAAGTTGGAACAGTACGGCCTGTCGCTGCTCGCGGTGGCCCAAGCCGTGCAGGCAGCCAACCTCGACTTCCCGACCGGCAAAGTGGTAGGCAAAGACACGCAGGTGCGCATCCGCCTCGCCGGCAAGTTCCTGACCCTCGACGACATCCGAAACCTCGTCGTGGGCAAGTCCCGCTTCGGCTCGTCCATATTTATCAAAGACATCGCCGAAGTGCAGGACGGCATCAAGGAGCCCGACCTGCTGTGCCGGGCCGGCGGGCTTCCCGTCCTCGGCTTGGAAGTGCGCAAACAGGGCGATGCCAATGCCGTGCAAATGGCCGAATCGCTCCTGCAACGGCTCGACGCTTTGGAAAAAAACTATGCCTCGTCCGGCCTGACCTTCGAAGTCGTGGCCAACACGAGCACGTTCACCAAACAAGCCACCGAAGCAGTCGTACACGATCTTTTTATTGCCGTGCTGCTGGTGGCCTTGGTCATGCTGCTGTTTTTGCACAGCCTGCGAAATGCCGCCATTGTGCTGGTGTCCATCCCCACGTCCATCGTCAGTACGTTCGTGATGATGAAATTGATGGGCTATTCCCTCAACCTCATGTCCTTGCTGGGCCTTTCGCTGGCCATCGGCATCCTCGTGGACGATGCCATTGTGGTCATTGAAAACATCTACCGGCACCTGGAAATGGGCAAGCACCGGGCACAGGCCTCCTACGACGGGCGGCAGGAAATCGGGTTCACGGCACTCAGCATCACGCTGGTGGACGTGGTGGTTTTCCTGCCCATCATTTTTGCCACGGGCATGGTACCCAACCTGTTGCGGCAGTTTTGCATGACAGTGCTGGTGTCCACGCTCATGTCGCTGCTGGTTTCGTTCACCTTGGTTCCGTGGCTCACGTCGCGAGTGGGCAAGGTGCACCGGTTCAAGGGCAAAAACATTGGCGGTCGGCTGGTGCTACGCTTCGAGGGTTTCCTGGATTGGCTTTCCGAAGGATTCGTCACTGCACTGCGCTGGGCATTGTTCAATTGGAAAACAAGGGTGTTCACGTTGGTTGCGGCAGCCGTGCTCACGGGCGGATCGGTGCTGCTCGTCACCGAAGGTTTCATCGGAAATGCCTTCATCGAGCCGGGGGAGCGCAACGAGTTTTTGATGGAAATCGAACTGCCAAAAAACTCGGCGCTGGCTCAAACCGGCGCCGTCACCTCGGAGGTGGAAAAATGGCTGCTCGCACAGCCCGAGGTGGTCAACACGTTCACCACGGTGGGCACCACCGGCAAGTCGTTCGGGTTGAGCACGCCCCATATCGCGGAAATCCTGGTTTTCCTCGCCCCGCTCCATCAGCCCCGAAAAGTGTCCACGCACGTGTTTGCCCGACAGGCCAAGGTGGCGCTGGAGTCCCGCATCGCCGAGGCAAAAATCCGGGTGTCGGCCATTGACATCCTCGGGCTATCGTTTGCCCCGATCGAGGTGCGGCTCAACGGCCCCGACCTCGACAGCATACTCGCCATGTCCGAGCAAATCCAGCAGGCCATGGCTGCCGTGCCCGGCTGCGTCGAGATCGTCCCGAGCGTGGAAGCGGGCAACCCGGAAGTCCGGGTGGAGGTGGATCGTCAACGGATGGCCGACTATGGCCTCACGATGGCGCAAGTGGGCCTGACCCTGCAAACCGCTTTCAGCGGAAATTCCGACGTGCGTTTTCGCGATGGCGCGTACGAATACCCGATCCGCATCGCATTCGACGCTTTCGACCGTCGCAGCGCAGAGGACATTCGCGACATCACCTTTGTGAACCCCTTGGGCAGCACGGTGTACCTCAAGCAGTTTGCCAATGTCGAGGAGGGCACGGCCCCTACTCGCCTCGAACGTCGCGAACGCTTGCCATCGGTGCAATTCTCCGCATCGGTGCTGGGCAGGCCCGTTGGCACCGTGGCCCGCGAGGTGAAAGCCCGTGTGGAAGCGCTCCGCCCGCCTGCCGGCGCGCATTTCCAGTTTGGCGGCGACCTGCGCCGACAGGAGCAGGGCATCGGCAGCATGGGCTTTGCGCTGTGGGCGTCGTTGGTGCTCGTTTACCTCATCATGGTGGCGCTGTACGACAACTGGGTGTACCCCTTCGTAGTGCTGCTGTCCATCCCGCTGTCGGTGGTCGGAGCATTCCTGGCCCTCGCCCTCACCAACCAAAACCTGACCGTGTTCACCGGGCTTGGCCTGTTGATGCTGATCGGGTTGGTTGGAAAAAACGCCATCCTTGTCGTGGACTTTGCCAACCAACTCCGGCAACAGGGCACTACCCTGAGCAAGGCATTGCTCAAAGCCACCAAAATGCGCTTCCGCCCGGTACTAATGACCAACATTGCCATGGTGATCGGCCTGTTGCCGCTGGCATTGTCCACCAGCGCCGGCTCGGCGTGGAAGACCGGACTGGCATGGGCCATCATCGGCGGCCTGATCTCGTCCATGTTCCTGTCCCTGATTTTCGTGCCGGTGGTCTATGGCCTGCTCGACCAACTGCTGGCCCGATTTGGCCTGGATAAAAAGCGGCCGGTGGAATTCGTGGAGTAATACATGCTACTTGCTGCGCAAACGCACCACCGGACAAATCATTTCTTCCAGACTGATGCCGCCGTGCTGGAACGTATTTTTGTAGTAGTTGTGGAAATGGTTGTAGTTGTTGGGGTATAGGAAGAAAAAGTCCTCTTTGGCAAAGATGAACGTACTGCTGAGGTTGGGTCGCGGAAGGCCCGCCTGCTTGGGGTCTTTCACCACCAGCACGTCCTTGGGATCGTATTGCAGGTTGCGACCCACTTTGTAGCGCAGGTTGGTGGTCGTTTCGCGGTCGCCGACGACACGGGAGGGCGATTGCACCCGGATGGTGCCGTGGTCGGTGGTGACGAACAGTTGAACCTCTTTGCCTTCGAGCCGTTGAAGGGCCGTCCACAAGGGGCTGTGCAAGAACCAGGAACGGGTCAGCGACCGGTAGGCACGCTCGTCGCCGGCGAGTTCCTTGAGCACCTCCATTTCGGTTCGCGCGTGCGAGAGCATGTCAATGAAATTGTACACGATCACGGTCAGGTCGTTGTTCAGGCAGCGCAGGATACTCTCGTTCAGGTCCTTGCCGTGGCTGACGTTGGTGACTTTTATGTAGTCCCACTTGATACCCTTCCGAAACACGCGCTCGATTTGTTTCCCAAGGAAAAAATCCTCTGCCAGGTTTTTTCCGCCTTCTTCCATGTCGTTTTTCCATTTGTCCGGAAACGCCGCTTCGATGTCGGCAGGCATCATGCCGGCGAATATGGCGTTGCGGCTGTATTGCGTCGCCGTGGGCAGGATGCTGAAAAAATAGCCTTCGTTTTCCGTGCGGAACATTTCGTTCATGAACGGCTCGATCACTTTCCACTGGTCGTAGCGAAGGTTGTCGAGCAGCACCACGATGGTCGGAACGCCCTTGCCGAGATGCGGGAAAATGTGCTTGCGCAGCAATGAGTGGGACATCACCGGGCCGATCTCTTTGTTTTTGTCCACCCAGTCGAAGTAGTTTTTCACGACGTACTTGCTGAACTCGATGTTTGCCTGTTGTTTTTGCTGGGCGAGGATATCGCCCACTTCGGCTTGGTTGGCATCGAGGCGCAATTCCCAGCCGACGATGCGGCGGTATGCGTCCACCCATTCCTCATGGTTGAGGCCACCGGTGATCTGGAGGTACATTTGCCGGTAGTCCTGCTGGTAATCAAATGCGGTTTTTTCCCGGATCAGTCGTTTGTTGTCAATGATCTTTTTGAGGGTCAGCAGGATCTGGTTCGGGTTGACGGGCTTGATGAGGTAGTCCGAGATTTGCGAGCCGATGGCTTCCTCCATGACATGTTCCGCTTCGTTTTTGGTGATCATGACCACGGGAACCTGCGGGTTGATTTCCTTGATTTTGGGCAACGCCTCCAAACCGGTGAGGCCGGGCATGGACTCGTCCAGGAAGATGACGTCAATATCGTTGCCCTGTTCAAGGTAGAGTTCCACGGCATCGTGGCCGTTGGTGGCGGTCACCACGTCGTATCCTTTTGCCTGAAGGAACAACAGGTGGGGCTTGAGCATATCAATTTCGTCGTCGGCCCAGAGAATTTTTATTTTGTCCATAGCAAAGGCATTGTGGGTTGAACATGAAGGAATGCTGCGAAGGTAGTACAGTATGGTGGTTATCTTTGCGAACAAGAAATGGATACCATGCAGAATAAGCGAAAAATCTTCAACGATCCGGTGTACGGATTCGTGTCCGTGCCGCACGGGTTGCTGCTCGATCTGGTTGACCACCCATACTTCCAGCGGCTTCGGCGGATTCGTCAGGTCGGCCTGGCGCACTATGTTTATCCGGGTGCCCTGCACACGCGCTTTCACCATGCTCTTGGTGCATTGCACCTGATGCAACTTGCCGTTGACGTGCTGCGGCACAAGGGCGCGGAAATCACGGCCGAGGAAGCAGAGGCGGTCGGCGCGGCCATCCTGCTGCACGATATCGGCCACGGGCCGTATTCCCATGCGCTGGAACACACCATCGTGGATGTACACCACGAGCGCCTATCGCTTCTGTTCATGGAGGAAATGAACAGCCAATTCGGGGGGCAACTGACCTTGGCCATTCAAATCTTTTCGGATCAATACCCAAAGAAATTTTTGCACCAGTTGGTCTCGAGTCAGTTGGACATGGATCGGTTGGACTATCTGAACCGCGACAGTTTTTTCACGGGCGTCTCGGAGGGCGTGATCGGGTACGACCGGATCATCAAGATGCTCGCCGTACACGACGGAGAACTCGTGGTAGAGGAGAAAGGCATCTACAGCATTGAAAAATTTCTGATTGCCCGGCGGCTGATGTACTGGCAGGTGTACCTCCACAAAACAAATGTATCCGCCGAGCAGATGGTGGTCCACTTGTTGCGCCGTGCCCGGGAACTGGCCGTCGCCGGCATCCCATTGGAGGCCTCTCGGCACCTGCATTGGTTCTTGTACCGGAATTCCGACGAGCAGCCGCCGGTTTCTCTACTGCTTGAACATTTCGCTCAACTTGACGATGTGGACATCGCCGCAGCGATCAAGGCTTGGCGCTATGCCGCCGATCCGGTACTGTCGTTGCTAGCCACGGGCCTGCTCGATCGGCGGCTTTTTCGCCTGGAGTGGCGCAGCGTACCCGTGGAAGCGGATTATTTGGAACGAATCCGCAGCATGGTCTCCCACAAGTTCGGTCCAGCAGTCCCTTTGGAGCATCTGGTATTCACAGGCAGCGAAAGCAACCAGGCTTACGATATCAGTGTAGAAAAGATCAATATCCTGTTCAAGGACGGGCGTGTACTGCCCATTGACGAATGCTCCGATGTCCCGCTCTATACCCAGGTCATCACCAAACATTTCATCTGCTATCCCAAAGAACTGCAAGTGTAAGGTCTCTCAGGATGGCTACCTGATAATCCGATTCCGATCTGTTTGTTAATTCACTGTGATTTTTTAGTAGCCCAAAACAAGTTTTCATTTTTTTTTGAAAACTATAAAAATAATAGATCGCATCTAAACAGCACAAGTAATTGATTTTCAATTGAAAGTTTCAATTACTGATGTTTAAACATCTAAATTTGACAATCCTTGACATTTTTATGTTTAACCGGCGCTTGGTTTAAGTTAAACAAGACAATACCTTTGGGGCATCAACAAACAAACAAGGAGATCGCCATGACAAGTTATGAGTTTAACAGTAAACTAAGCGGCTTGGCCGCCTTGCTGCACTCCTTCGCGTACAACCTCACGAAGAATTCGGAGGATGCGAAAGACCTGTACCAAGAGACGGCATTCCGTGCGCTGTCGAACCGAGATAAATTTCAACCTGGTACGAATTTCAAGGCCTGGATGTTCACGATTATGAAGAACATCTTCATCAACAACTACCGGAAAAAGGTCAAGGCCAATACGATTCTCGACACGACAGACAACCAGTATTACCTGAACTCCGGCAGCCATGCAACGGGCAATGCAGCCGAAGGGCAGATAATGCTCAAGGAGTTGAACACCATGGTTGCAGCGCTCGACGACAGTATCCGGATTCCATTCCTGATGCACTTTGAGGGCTTCAAGTACCAGGAAATTGCCGATGAGTTGGCGCTTCCGTTGGGAACTGTCAAGAGCCGTATCTTTTTTGCCCGTAAAGAACTGAAGGAAAAAATCATGTCCAACTACGGGTTCCATCCGAATTGATCTGCTTCCAAAATACCACCCCAACTTGAGGCCGCCTATTTGGGCGGCCTTTTTTGTTGCGCGTAGTTAGCGCCCCCCCCCTCTGTCCCCCTTTTATACACTTTCTGTCCCGTCGAGCACGTCATTCGCATATTTAGAATACGCCACGTTTGCCATCCTGAAGGGAACCGACCGCTCCAGAAGGGCCACGCACGCGGTTTTGCCCTCGTAAAGCGGACGGTTTCCTTCGGGATAACAAACGTGGCGGGTGGAAAACAATAGGTAGCCGAGGCTTGGAGGCAATGTGAAGACAAAACATAGTGTGGCCCCGCATGGCCTGATTGCACGGTCGCCTGACGAGCGAAACGCACAAAAAAACAGCCGCCCCGTTCCGAGCGATCGGAACGAGGCGGCTTTCACTATTCTGTGAGGAGGAACCTAAGTTCTCCTTACTTCGTCTGAATCATCTTCTTCGTAGCGCTGTCGGTAGCGGTTTCGAGTTGGTAGTACAGAACACCCGTCGTGTTCACCAAGGCGCGTTCGATCACGAAGGCGTTGTAGCCTTTGCTGAATTCGCCTTTTTGCACGAAGAGCTGACGGCCCGTTTCGTCGAAGATCGTCAGGGTAGCGTTCGCTGCCTCGGGCAGGTGGAAGCCAACCTGTGTCTTGTTCATCCACGGGTTCGGTTGGTTCTGGTACAATTCGAAGCCAAGACCGGAGACAGTCGAACCGTTGTCGCCATTGAAGCGCAGGGCGATTGCCTGGCGTTCGCGGTTCAGGCTGTATGCTTCTGCCTTCGTGATCCGGCCCGATACGGAGAGCATTTGGCTCAAGGTCCCGGTTGCTTTCGCACGGAAGGTGACTGCAAACTCGCCGTTGACACGTTCGTTGTCGAACGAAGTCGTCAGGCTGTTCTCGCTGTTGAAGATACCAAAGTTGAGCATGGCCATCTCGGCGGAGCCAGGGATCACATCCACCACTTCCAGATTCGGGAAGTAGAGCGTGAACTGGTAGCCAACTGCGCGTTCAGCAGCGCGGAAGTTCACCGTGAAGACTTCGCCGGCTTTCACCGAGCGGTCTTGAACGTCGAACAAGAGCGTGCCGTCCGTGCGGTCTTGCGTGGTCATCAAACTGCTCGTCACTGCGTTTCCGTTCACATCACCCACTTTCATCGCTTTGAAGTTCTCAGCCAATGCATCTGTCTGCAGGTTGGCCAGTTGCTTCGTTTCGGGGAAGATGGTCTGGAACGGATTCAGCGGATTCGGGAACGTGAATGCGTCGTCCACGAAGCGCCATGACGTATTGTTCGGCAGTTCTGTGTAGATACCAAGGATCAGTTTGCGCAGTTCAACGATGTCGAACGTGGTGATCGAGCGGCTGTTGTTGGCATCCGCAGAGATCATCTTGTACGGCGAGTTGAGCGGCTCGATCCCGAGGATGTGCTTGTTGATGAGCACCAAGTCAAAGGTCGAAACGCCGTTGAGCGGGTCGTTGTCCTTGATCGGCGTCACCGTGTAGTCACCATTGTACGGAACACCAGCGAACAGGAAGTTACCGTCGGAATCCGTGGGTACGAGCAAGTTGACCGAAGGATTGGTCGGGCTTGCGCCATCCAGTTCTACGTTGGCATCTTCAAGTCCGTTGCCGGCTTCAGTTTTCAGCGCACCGGCTACGGTGGCGTGCGTCGTGTTGCAATTGTTCATGTTGTCCTGTACCTCCACATAAGTCACGCAGAAGTCTGCGTTGCCAGCGAGGTCAATGGACCACACTTCCACGTTGCGTTTGCCGAGTTCGAGGCAGTCGAACGTTACCGTCTTCTGCGGCGTGCCGTCAGGGTTGGTCGGGAAGGTAGTGCCCGGAACCGCGCCAGCCTTGCGAATGGCAGTCTCCAATTTGCTCGAAGGTGTGCAGTTGTCGTCGGTGTGCAGCAGGAAGTCCTTGTCGGTCAGCGTGATCATCTTCGTCGGCATGATGTTGACGCTCAAGCCGTTGATGCAAACCACCGTAGGCTTCTTGCAATCTTTCACAACAAAGATGTATTCGCAGGTCTGCTCGTTGCCGCAACCGTCATCCACGATCCACTTGATCTTGTGCGTGCCATAAGGCAGCTCAGGAACAACATAGGTGTTCAGGCTCTGTTGCGTGTTCCAGCGAACAGCGAACGTGCGGTTGGCACCACTTGTCGTTGTTTGCAGAGCAAAACCGTACTTCTGGTTTGCCGGTACCGGACGGAAGTCGAACTGACGCGACGTGCCCGGGCCGCCAGCGGCGTTGCCAAACTGCACGTTGTTGAAGCCGGGCAGTTGAGCGCTGTTGACGAGCGTTTCCATGGTGCCATCGCCATCCAGATCAAGGAACAGCAAGTAGCGAGCATTGATATTCGCACCGGAGCACAGGTCTGTAGCGGTGATCGTCAGATCGGTCGGGCCTTCGCACAGGTCGTGGCTTCCGATCGTGTTATCCCACCAGTACATGGCATTCCACAGGTTGGCATCGTTCGGCGTGATATCGCAAACATCGAGCGGGCTGGCCGGGCAGTTTGCAATTTCAGGCTTCTGCGTGTCAATGATCTTAATGGTTTGCTTGTACGTGTAGCAGTTCGCGTTGGCGCTCCAGAACGTCGAGTAGTTGGTCGGCGTTTGACCCGGAAGAATTGCAACCACAGTCGGGGCCCACGGGGCCGGTGTGCCGGCAGCCGACACGGTCGGTCCAGGCAGGTTGGACGGGTGTTGCGAGTTCGGGTTCGGGTTCGGGTTCGGAACGTTGATACAGCCTGCGTTCGGGTTGTATGTGCACCAGTTTATGATGGTCCACGTACGTTCGATCATGTAGCATGCATCCGGTACAACTTTCAAGGTATCGTCCGTGTGGGACACACCGAGAAGTTCGCAATCCACACCGAAGAAGGTGGGTTCGCCGTAGTTGCCCTGTCCATTGCAAACCGTTACGATAACGTCGTTCGGGAAGCGTACAAAGTAATCTTGTTCGTAAGCCACGATCACACGCTGCGTGCAGGTCGTCGAGTTGCCACCACAGTCGAACACGCGGAACGTGCGGGTGATGGTACCGCGGTTGCACACGGTGTCGAACAACGTGATGTTGCGCGTTTCGGTGATCGTATCCAGACAGCAGTTGTCAAGTCCAGTAGCGAAGCCATAAGCCCAGAGGCTGGGATCAAAGCTTTCGCAGCTGACGTTGGCTTGTGCCGGAGCGCTGCAGAGCGGCTTGATCTTGTCTTCGACAAAGACTTTCACCATGCAGTCGTTGTAGTGGTTTTCGTATTCGTCCTCGGCGATCGCGCCAGCAGGCACCGGAATATCGTAAGCGCGGAACACTACGAGTACGGTGTCGTTGATGTCTTCGCAGCAGAACTTGACCTGATCGAGGAAGAATTCGTTGCTCTGGCAGTCGTTCGCATCCATGCGACGGGCCTTGAAGTGTACGCTTTCGCATACGTCGTACGAGCCATCGTCGAAAGTGTGCGCGTTGACGAATGCCATACCGTCAGCGCCAAGTGCGACTTGTGTAAACTCATCGCAAACCGCTATCGGCGGGATCTGATCTTCCACGTACAGTTTGAACGTGCACTTGGAGATGTTTCCGCAAGCATCAATGGCCGTGTAGGTCACATCGTACTCACCGCGCGGCAGGCACTGCGTGAGGCCGAAGTTGCCCATCGTATCCGGTACCCAGTGGTTGTTGCCGGCGAAGTCGCTCAAGAAACCGGTGCCTTCGTAGATCACCAGGTTGCCTGTGGCGAAGTCCGTACCGATCACACGGTATTCGAGGCTCGTTACATACGAGCAGCCTTCCGTGATAATCACGCTTGGGAGTGCAGCCGTTGCACAGCAGTTGAACGGATCGGTGCTGACCGTTACAGCAGCCGGGCAGTCGAATGTCGGCCCTTGCGTGTCAATCACTTTGATCACTTGCTGATGCTCGCGCGGGTTGGAAGCGCTGAGCGGCAAGCACATGTTGCGTACTTTCCAGGTGCGGACGATCTCGTAGCTGCCGGGGCAGATTTCGTAGCGATCGTCGGTGCGGCTGATCGAAGCCATGCACAGACCACCCTGGCCAATCGGCGAACCGTTGATGGACGGGTTGCCGGTGACGGCAGGATCGGTGCTGTTGGCAGTAGCGCAATTGAGCGTCACGTCAGCCGGGAAGATAACAGCAGCCAGGTTGAACGCAGCGATCGTGATGCGCTGGGTGCAGGTGGATTGGTTGCCGGAGGCATCCGTTACCAACCACAGGCGCACGATCTCGGCACGCGGGTTGACGCAAGCGCCAAAGTCCGTGAAGTCATCCGTAACAACAGACGTCGTAGAGCTGCAATCCGAGATCAACAACTGGCCCGTGAAGGACGGTGTGGTCGGGTCGCTGCAAGCGATCGTGATCGGGCCCGGGCAGGTGAGGACAGGAGCTTCCTTGTCTTCCACTTTGATTTTGCCCCAGCAGATGTTGCCGCTTTGCGAGTGTACGAGCGTGTAGTTCAGTGTTTTGCCGATGTGCGTGTTGTCCACACGGTTGGCCGGGTTGTAGGTATTGGTACCAGCCGGGTAGGTGATCACAACACTATAGTCATCGTCGCAGAGGTAGGAACCTTCGAGTACGTTGTCGGGCGAAAGCGCAAACACGCAGTTGCCGCCATCGTTGGAAATCGAAACGTTCACCAAGTCGTTGCAGACGATCGTCGTCGGGGTGGCCACCACCTGTACTGTCTTCGTGATCTTTTGCTGACAGCTCGGGTTGGCCAGAGATTGGTCAACCGTGCCGCCCACAAGAACGCCGTTGATGATCAGGTTGGTCGTGATGCCGTTTGCGCTGGCATCGAAGGTAGCCATTACCGTATGCGTGCCTACGCCCAGCGTAGCAGCATTGAAGGTCGTCGTAGCCACTCCATTGACCATGATGCTGCCCGGAACCACGGAGCCTGCGGCACCGTAGGTTTCACCAACCAGTATCTGGAACGGAGGCGTGTTCAAGCAGAACGGACCGTCGAGGTTCAGGAACACCGGCGTCGGGTAGAACGCTTTGTTGCTGATCGTGGCCGTCTGACCCAGATTGTTCTGGATCGTGATCGAGTAGCCAATGCCATCTACATGGATGCCGGAGAGCCTGTAGTTCACCATATCGTTACCGGTACCGGCCACGAAGGTCGTGCCCACAGGCAGCGGCGTCGGAGCAGCCGGCGGAGCCGGGCTGGTCGTCAGGTAAAGACCTGTGTTGGAAATGACCGTCCACGTTTGCATGGCAAGCGACTTCACGGTGATGAGGTCAACGAATTGGCCGTTGTCCATCGTCGTGGCATTGCCCACGCCACCAGGGCCTGCGCAAGTGGTAGTTACCGTGTATTGCGGCACGCAAGGACCGATACCTTCGAGCACCGTCACGATTGCCGTGCAGGTTGCACTGTTGCCGCATTGGTCGGTTACCGTGAGGGTCACCACATTTGTTCCAAGGTTGGCGCAAGTGAAGGAACTCGGCGTAACCGACAGCGTCAGGTTAGGCATCAAAGTGCAGTTGTCGAACGAACCGTTGTTGATCAAAGCGGCAGTGATCGAAACGTTGCCGGCTTTGTCCAGTGTAACGGTAGCGTTCTGGCAAATTGCCGTCGGCGCTTTCGTATCGCGAACCGTCACGATTTGCGTGTGTACCAGCTGGTTGCCAGCCTGGTCGGTCACGCGCCACGTGCGGGTCAGGGTATAGTTGAACGCGCAGTTGCCATTCGTGCGAACCTCGGTGAAGGTGATCACCAACAGGTTGGACGGCGTGCAGTTGTCGTTCACATCATTATTCGTCAGGACGAACGGAGCCGGAACAGCGTCGCATTCAACCGTGATATCGCCCGGCATCAGGATGTCGGCATCGAATTCGGGTTTCTCCGTATCCATCACCATCACCTGGAAGGAGCAGGTGCTCATGTTGCCTTGAGCATCCGTGGCTTTGAAGGACACCAGATAGGTGCCAACCGGCACAACCGAACCGGCCGTCGGGCCAGCGGTTTGTACCACCGTCGGGATGCTGCAGTTGTCAACAGCCACCGGAGCGGGCCAGTTGATCTTGGCAGAGCACTGATCCGGGTCGTTGCCGAACACCAGCGGACCAACCGGGCAGTTCAGGAACACAGGAACCTGCGTATCCAGTACCGTCACCGTTTGCTGACAGGTGGCGAAGTTGCCACACTGGTCCACCACGCGGTAGGTGCGGGTGTACACATTGCCGGCAGCGGTTTCGCTGAGCAGACCGAAAGAGTTCACGTTCAGGCCGCAGTTGTCGGAAGCCGTGCCACCAGCGGACTGGAACTCGGTCAGGTTGGCATACGGCGGCTGTTCAGCCGGCGAGCACTGGGCTTGCAGCGGAGCCGGGCAAGTCATCGTCGGAGCAACATTGTCGTTCACCGTGATGATTTGCTGACGCGACGTTGCGTTGCCGCAATCATCTTGTACCGACCAAGTGCGAACAAGGGTAAAGTTGTTCAAGCAGTTGCCCGGCTGGATGATTTCGCTGAAGTCCGTGATAACCGGAACACCGCAGTTGTCGGTGGCCGTTTGCGTCGGAGCAACAGGCACAAGGCTTGCGCAAGTGACCGTTGCATTGGTCGGAGCGGGCTGGTCCCAAACAGGAGCCTGCGTATCGTTCACATTGATCGTCTGCGTGAACACCGCCGTGTTGCCGGCGAAGTCCGTAGCGAGCCATGTGCGCGTCAGGGTGTACTGGTTGATGCAGTTGCCCAACAGGATGGACTCAGAGTAGTCCATATCCACCGTGCCATTGCAGTTGTCGGAAACCGTTACATCAGCCACAACCGGAATCTGGTTGGAGCATTCCACGTTCACCGTTGCAACCGGCAGGTTGCCCAGCGTCGGAGCCACGTCGTCATTGATCGTGATCGTCTGCGTGTGTACGATCGCGTTGCCGCAGTCGTCTTCGGCAGTCCAAGTACGGATGATCGTAGCAGCGTCGTTCGGACCTGCGCCCGGAGCGAATACTTCGTTGAATTCCACATCCACCGGAGCATTGCAGTTGTCGGTAGCCTGAAGCACCACCGGCATCGGTACGTTTTCGCCGCAAGCAACCGCGAGGTTGGCAGGCAGTGCGAATCCGGCAGGAGCCGTCATGGTCTGGCCAATGTTCAGCGAACCGGCGCTGGCAGCGGAAGGACCGCTCCATGCGAAGTTGCCGTAGTTGTTGCCATTACCGATAAGGCTCAACGAAGTGCCGATCGGGTTGGAGCCATCTTCCTGCACAAGAATGTCCGTGGACATCATACCGGCAGCCGGGCCGTCAACGGCCAGGAATGCGCCTTCGTAGCTCAGGAACTGGAGCACCATCGTGTTGTTCAGTACCAGCGCAATACCGTCGGGCGAACCATTTTGTACGCCGTTCACCGGATATGCAAAGGATACCGCACCGAAGCCGTTGCTTTCAGCATCAATGCTGCCCGAAAGCGGCATCGTAGCGTACACAAGACCGTTGGCGCCGTTGTACAGAACCAGCGAGTAGTTCGCCAGGTTGAGTCCGGCGTTGCCGGCTACTTCGATGAACTCACCAGCATCCGTACCGACGTTGTCGTAGTGGACTTCGTTGATCCAGACAACCGGGATCACGTTGTCCCACTGCGGGGCTTCGGTGTCGTTCACGGTGATCGTCTGTACGAAGGTGGTAATGTTGCCGCAGAAGTCTTCTGCCGTCCAGGTACGCGTAATGACGTACTGGTTGGGGCAGGTGCCCGGAATTTCCACTTCGGAGAATTCCAAATCTATCGCAGATGTGCAGTTATCGGTAGCCGAAACCACCGGTACTGCAGGCACTTCTTCAGAGCATTCCACATTCACCGTCGCTGCTGGCAGTCCGACCAGTACAGGTGCTTCCGTATCCGGAACAACCGTGATGGTCTGCTGCTTGGTCGTCGTGTTGTTGCACGCATCGTTCGCCGTCCACGTCACCGTGATGGTGCCGCCAACGCACACGTTGAGCGTGGTAATGTCGAAGTCATAGTTCAGTTCCGGATCGGTGTCGCAGTTGTCGCTAGCTGAAGCCGAAGCCAACCAGTCGAGAACCGCAGCCGACGGATCAGAGTTCGGGCTGAGGTTGCCGCAGTTCAGCACCAGCGGAGCCGGTACCGTGATCGTCGGTTTTTCCGTATCCGGGATCACCGTGATCGTCTGCGTCTTCGTCGTGTTGTTGTTGCAAGCATCGTTGGCCGTCCACGTCACCGTGATGGTGTACGTTGCCGGTGCGCAGATGTTCAACTCGGAGAAGTTGAACGAATGGTTCAACTCCGGATCGGTATCGCAGTTGTCGGAAGCCGAGGCAGTGGCCAGCCAAGCAGCGATTTGTGCCGACGGGTCGGACGTCTCGCTGATGTCGCCGCAATCCAGCACCAGCGGGGCCGGTACCGTGATCGTCGGTTTTTCCGTATCCGGGATCACCGTGATCGTCTGCGTCTTCGTCGTGTTGTTGTTGCAAGCATCGTTGGCCGTCCACGTCACCGTGATGGTGTACGTAGCCGGGGCGCAGATGTTCAACTCGGAGATATTGAACGAGTGGTTCAACTCCGGATCGGTATCGCAGTTGTCGGAAGCCGAGGCAGTGGCCAGCCAAGCAGCGATTTGTGCCGACGGGTCGGACGTCTCGCTGATGTCGCCGCAATCCAGCACCAGCGGGGCCGGTA
>Ga0268299_1002338_pt1 | contig 23480 bp, 20 predicted proteins | sample NOBtaG_FD_193484 | JGI IMG/M metagenome (GOLD analysis project Ga0268299, IMG submission 193484) | Activated sludge microbial communities from bioreactor in Nijmegen, Gelderland, Netherland - NOB reactor | ecosystem: Engineered > Bioreactor > Aerobic > Activated sludge | place: Netherlands... | reverse complement strand
CGAGCCCGAGCTGGCGGAGGATCGTCGCCGAGTCGAAGTAGACGCGCTCGCACACGATCCGGTCGCCTTCGAAGATGAAGAAGGCCGTCACCGGGCAGCGGAACTCCTTCCCCGTCGGCGGGATCACGCCGCGGAGCGCGCCCTTGTGCGTGCCGAGCAGGTCGAACTCGACGATCACCGCGTCGTCGGCATGGTAGAGCGCGCGGAGCTCGTTCCGCTGGTCGGGAAAGGTCGCTCGCGAGGTCGCGAAGTACCCCCGCACGGCCTCCTCGCCGTCGAAGACGTCCCCCGTCGGGATGATCTCGTACCGCGGGTGCTTGAAGGTCGCGATCGTCGCGTCGAAGTCGTGCCGGTTCTCGGACTCCATGTGCTCGCGAACGACGGCCTCGCGCCGGGCGCGGAGATCCTTGCTGGTGTCGGTCATGGGCGGAGGGGTAGCGCGGACGAGAACGCACGACAATGGCCGAGACGGTTGCCCGTCCGCCTCGGGTTGCATAGAGTCCGCGAACCGCGGGCCGTTAGCTCAGGTGGTTAGAGCAGCTGCCTTTTAAGCAGCGGGTCGTAGGTTCGAGTCCTACACGGCCCACTTCACTTTCCCCCGCGTGTCTAGCGGGTTGCACGCGCGGCGCTTTCGTCAGGCCGCGCCCTCGGTGGCTTCCGGTGCCGGTTTGGTGCCGGTTTGCCCGTCGTCGGTGGTTCGAGTGTCCAGCATGCGAACGGCCGCCACTCGATGTGCGGTTGAGAGGTGGGCATAGCGGAGCGTCATGGCGAGCGTCTTGTGCCCCATCAGCTCCTTGACCGTCGCGAGATCCACGCCGCTCATGACGAGCCGGCTCGCGAAGGTATGGCGGAGGTCGTGCCAGCGGAAATCGGCGATGCTGGCGCGCTTCACGGCCGGGCTGAAGACGCGATTCAGGAAGTTGTGGGCTTCCATCGGGGTCGCGCGGGTTCGGCTCGGGAAAACCCACCCGCTGACGCAGCGGCTGGGCGCGTCGCGGAGGACCGCCACGGCTGTCTCGTTGAGATGAACGTGGCGGGCTTCGCCGTGCTTGGAGCGCGGCACCGTGAGAACCAGATTCACAAGGTCGACGTGCTCCCACCGGAGGTTGAACTGCTCGGCCTGTCGGAGCCCCGTGTGCAGGGCGAAGGCCACGAAAGGCCAGTCTTCTTCGCCGATTTCCTTACGAAGCTCTTTCTCTTCCTCGTCGGTGAGCCACCGTACTCGGGCGTTGTTCTCGCGAAGGAACTTGATGCGGCGGAGCGGATTGCGCTCTACGAGATCGTTCGCCAGCGCAACGTTGAAAACGCGACGCAGGAAGGACAGCTCACGGTTGATCGTCGCCGGAGACGACCCGCCGGCAGCCCGCCGCGCCATCCAGCGCTCCACGTCGATCGGCAGAATGCTGCGCAGCGTGCGGCCCCTGAAGCGTTCCGACCACACGTTGCCGTGACGTTCGTAGTTGCGGAACGAGCGCATGCGATGCTTCTCGTTCGCCAGGTACTCGGTCACGAATTCGGAGAGCAGAATGTCCCGATTCCGCGCGGGGAGCGTGCCGTTACGCGCCTCTACCTTGCGCTGCTGGTAGCGGTCGATCGCTTCTTGCTTGGAGCCGACCTTCTCGCGCCGTTCGTAGCCGTGGACGTAGTAGCGAATCCAGAAGATGCCCGAGCCCTTTGGGCGCTCGAATACGCCGCGCTGCTTCACGTCGCGTCGTCGCTTGCGCGGCTGCAATGAGATTTCTGCCATGGTCGGGTGCTCGGTGCAGGATCGATGCCAGCACGCCGTCAATCGAGAGCGCGAGCGAGTGGGGCAGCGGCAGGCTCTTCGTTGACGCGGACGAGTTCGCGCAGGGTGCTCTCGCGGAAGCGAACTGCTCGCCCAAGGTGGACGACGGGCAAGCGGCCCTTAGCTGCCCACTTGTAGAGAGTGCGAGGTGCGACGCTGAGAACATCGGCGGCGGCATGGACGTCGAGAAGCCGCTCCGGTGCATCCTCCGAAGGGCCGGGGTGACGACTTCGGCGCCGCGTGTGAGGGGCAGGTGCAGCAACCGACTCAGTCACCGACGGCATCGCCTCAGGATTCTCGCGAAGGCGGTTGACGTGGCTCATGGCTCACGTGCCCCGACGTCCGACCGTGCGTAGCTCAAGCCTATGACTTCGTCGTGAAACTCTTCTTCCTCGATTGCCCGCAGCGCCGCGCCGCTCTCATCGAGAGAGGCGGAGACCTTTTCCAGAGCGCCATGTCGACGTGCCCAGCCGTAGCCGCGACGGAGATTCTCCGCGAGGGACGGTTGAGCTTCGAGCAGCGTTGCTAATACGTCGGCGTCGCTGCGACGTCGGCCAAAGTGTTGCTCGATCTTCTGCCAATAGCTGCATGTGATCCGACGTTGCTGTCCGAGATCTGCCAAGGCTTCAATCGCCCGCATCCCCTGTCTGCTCAAGGTCATCAAGAAGCTGCGCAGGTGTCTCTCGCCAGGGCTGCCGTGCTTGAGATCATCGACGGTCACGCAGTGTTGTTCTGCCGTTGTCGCGTCTGCGTCGAGCTTCTGCGCCTCACGAGCTGCGTTGCAGGTGTTCACGACCATCGCCAGTAGGTCAGCCTTGTAGTCGTCTTCCTTGGTTGCTGGTGCTACCCGATTCGCTGCGGTGGGGGTCGTAGTCGTTTTCATTGCTCGATTCCCTTCTTGGTTTCGCGCATCTCGGCGCGGGCATCTGATCGGTGTTGGGATGGGATGCGGGTGGCAGAGTCGGCGCTGGGCCGCTGATACGCGCGCCTGAATCGAGGGCAGTTCGGGGCACGTGCTCGACGATGGGAAAGTCGCAGGGTGTCACCCGCGCAGATGGCGGCCAGTGCTGCCGTACGACTCGTTCTCGCGTTGCAGCCGTTCATGGCGCGGTCTCTGGATTGGCCGCGGAATCACTCGCCTTGGTCTCGGCGCTAGCATCGTCTTCGCTGTCATCACCTCCAGCACCGTCACCCCTTCGGGGTGTGACGGGTGATGGTGGTAAGGAAGGTCGACCAGCGCTGAGGGTTTCAGTGGGAGTGATCTGAGGGTGAGGGTCACCGCGACCCTTGTTCGTCGTGCGGTAAAGCGCTCCTTTTCCCTCGCCGGCCTTCTCGACGAAGCCTCGATCCAGCAGGAGCTTGCGTGAGCGATCGAAGGTGGCCTCCGGCTGCCGGGTCAACGCAAGCCACTCCGAGTACGTCAGGCCAATCGGTGTTCCTGGCTGCTTCGACTGCCCGCGCTCTCGCAGGCGCAGCAAAGCAAGCGGATTCGACGCCCGTTCAGGCAGGGAATCCAACGTCATGTCGACCGACGTCGATTCCGCCGCCACCAAAACGCAGGAGTTACGGTTGTCGCCTAAAGGGACGACGTGATGTTTGAGCCGCAGATTGTCGAACTCGGCGTCGTCACGCTGCTTGAGGTTCTTGACCGAAACGATTCCCTGCTTCTGGCTGACTCCGATTTCCGTTTCTGCCGCTGCCTTCAGGGATGAGCTGCCGCGTGCACGACCCTGCGCCGCGTGCCCCTCGTGATGGATGATCCAGATCGTTGCGCCAACATCCTCGATGATCTTCCGCCATGCGTAGACGGCACGGCTCGTATCCTTGGTGACGTTCTCGTCGCCGGTTCCAGCGGCCAGGCACGCTGACCAGGTGTCGACCACAACAAGCTTCGGCTTCTCTGCGAGGAGTCGAAGTTGTCCGCGAAGTGCCTCAACGTCGTCGCTGTTGAGGGGGTCCACCGGTTCGAGGATGAACCGGACCCCCACGGCCTTTCCCTCGATCCCGTGGTGCAATCTCCAGGCTCGGACGCGGTCCTTGAGGCCGGCTTGTCCCTCCGCTGCGATGTAGATGACGGGTCCAGGACTCTTGACGGCATGACCGAACCAATCGCCCCCACTCGCGACGGAAAATGCCGCATCGAGTCCGAGGAAGCTCTTGCCGTGGCCGGATTGCCCGTGAGTTAGGACGAGTGATTTGGTCGAGCACACTCCGTCGATCAAGAACTCGCGGTCGGGCTCACGAAGTATCTCCTCGTCGTCGATGAGGCGGAAGCGTGGCGGACACCGAGGAGGCTCCTGGGTGGGTGTCGGCGGCGGCTGTTGTTCGTGCTGGCTGGTCTCCATCTGGATGGCTCCCTTGGCGCCCATGCCGTCGGACGCATTCACCATTCAGGGGGTCCAAGAATCGGGCCACCACTATGCGTAAGGGTCTAATCGGATTGATGATTTGCCGGGCGAAAGTCAGGGGCACTTTTACCGGCAGCCGCCCAGGGCTGGGCGAGGCCGATTCGACGAAGATCGATTCGTGGCCGAATTTGTAGAGCGGGCGCTGGGCTGAGCACCGTGCCTTACGCCGCAGCGCGATCAGCTCGGCGAATCGCGCAGTACTGCCGCGAGCAATTTGATCGATGCAACTGTGCAGTCGATCTGAGGGCGGCAGCGCGTATGAGCGCGGGCACCGCGAGCGGCTTCTACGCGCTGAGGTTAGTCGGATGCTGGGAGGCTACGGCGATGAGCGTCCATGCGCTCCTGCACGGTCTCCGCATCTTCCTTTTGAAGGCCGGCGAGGATCGCCGATGCGAGAAGGTCGATTCGCCCGGCTCTCAATCTGTCATCACCGTAACGGTTCCAGGCGTCGACTACGTGCTCAGCGATCGGCTTCACGTCGAGCTTGACCACGTCCCAGCGCGCGAAAAGAAGTTCAGCTCCCGGCGAAACGTTTTCAGGGACGCCGTCGTAGTTGGCAGAAAGCGAGCAATGCCACGAGGGAGTCGCTTGCTCCAAAACATCGGCAATGAGTTCGGCCAATTTGGACACTGGAAAGTCATGAGACCATTTGTTTGAGCGCTCGAAGACTTCGTTTCCCACCTCGGATCTGAGTGCCTTTTCCAGCGCCTTCCGCAGCGCGCACCAATCCTTGTAAAGTTCCTCGCGGGAAATCGTGAAGGTAGCCGGATCGGGTGAAGGGTAGCGGTTCTCGAACTCTTTCCTCGGCCGTCCCATTTTCGGCGAGATCTCTCGCGGTGTGATCTGCATCGTCGGCAGTAGCTTGCGGACGTGAGCACCAACGAGGAGCGTCAAAGCTGCCGCCGCATCGGCCACTTCGGGAGGTGGTTCTCCGAGCCAGCGAAATCGTTCCGCCGCGAGATGACGGATTTGGTCGCGCACGAGGGGTGTCCAATAGAGCAGGGGATCGTCTTCGAGCGCACGCGAAAGATCATCGAAGTCTCGCGTTTCGACAAAGGGCACGAGCGCTCTCGGAAGAACCACCTGATTCCCCCATCGCGCCTGCGCTGACCCGAAATCGGAGAACCGAGTCTCGTCGGGAACGATGCGCTGGGTTCGTAGCCCGTTAGCGACGTGGCGGACGAGTTCGGAAATCAGTCGCGGGTTGTGAAGATCCGGGACGTGGATTGGTTTCTGCTTCGTCCTGCGGCGCGATCTCTTGACGCTCGTTCGCGGGGAGGGTGTTGCCGCCCCACTTTCCACCGACTTGCCGGAATCGGAACGGCTCGGGTCATCCGCGTACCCCGGTGGAAGCGCGTGCGAGATATCGGCCTTTCCCCCTGGCTCCCTCGTGGTCATGCGTCCTTCCTTCGCCGTCCACCGGCCTGTCACCCGTGGTCCCTCTGGGTCATCGCGCTGCGATCGGTTCGCGCCAGCACCCGTGGCACTGCGGCCCGCGACTACATCGGCCGTCGCACCCGCGGGAGCAATGACAGCTCTCGCAGCCGTGCGGGCAGACCGTTCGCCCGCGCCCGCAGGCCGGGAGGGACGGCAGCCCGAGCGGCACGAGCCACGCCTGATACGCTGCACTCGCCGCGGCAAGGCCGAGCACTGCCGCAGCCATCTGTACGATACGAGGCATGCGTCACTCGCCCGAACGAAGTATCGGCGTCCACCACACAAGACATAAGCCGGTGTCCACGCGATGCCGCATGGCAGTCGCGTAACGCTCGGTCCGCCACTACGACCGTGTGAGATCGACGCGTTGCGCGCGGCACGTGTGGTGCATCTCAGCTCGGCTGACGGATTGCTCTCGCGCGGGCCGGGCACGCGCAACGCGGAGGTGGCGTGTGAGGAGTCGCAGGGCATTTTGCGCGGCGGCGTATTGCGTCGTGTCGATGGCTGCCTCGGTCGGTCTCGCAATAGGGGTGGGCACGCGCGCGTATGCAGACACCGCGGTCCCCCTCGTTGACAGCGAGCCGGGCGCGGCGACGGCGCACAACGCTGCGCCGTTCACGATCGTGGCACCGGAGCAGGGGCTGTTCGACATGCTGCTCTCGCCCGGCGCCTCCCCGAACTTTGCAGCGCTCGCTGACGGCAACGTCACGACGCCTGCCGATGTCACGGGCGCCGTTGGCCTCAGCCAGCTCATGGTGGCGACGAATGCGGAAGTGCAGGTGCAGAGCAAGCAGGGGGCAGTCTTGGCGAAGGAGAGCCAAGCGGCGTTCTGGGATGCCGCCGTGACCGGCGCCGTGATCCGGAACCCGAGCATCACGTACGACACGCTTCGCAGTCGTTGGGTGATGGTCGCGCTCGCGCGGGGCGGAGGAGCGAAGTCACGACTGCTACTCGGTGCCTCGCGCAGCCACGACGCGACGGGGAACTGGACGCTCTACACAGTGAACCTCGACTCGTCGGACGCAGCGTTCGGCGACTCCCCGAACCTCGGCTTCACGAGTCAAGCGCTCGTGGTGACGGTTCCCATGTTCGACGCTGTGACGTTCGATTTCATTGGAACGCGCGTCTACGCTTTCGACAAGAACGACGCGTATGCGGGTGCGACCGCCTTCTATCAATCCTTCACCTCGGACACCGGACCGCAGGTGCCGGCGATCACGTACGACGACGTATCGACGGCGTGGTTCGTTCAGATGTGGACGGGCAATGGCGATGTCTCTGGGAATGGCTACCTGCGCTTGTGGCGCCTAGACGGGCCAGTGGGGTCCGCTACGTACGCAGCTGGCGATTTTGTGGGTCCATTGCCGCCGTGGAGCTACTCCCCGCCGACCGGTTACGTCGACTTTGCTCCTCAGCTCGGCAGTTCTCAGAAGTTCGATTTGGGTGACACGCGAATGCGGAGCGTCACGTATCGCAATGGCGCGGTGTGGGTCGCCCACACGATCTTCCTTCCGCTCGGAACGCCGACGCGAAGTGCCGTGCAGTGGCTCCAAATCGACCCCGGAACGGGCGGCGTGCTGCAAGGTGGCCGCATCGAAGACGTTGACGGAGCATCGCCGCAGCGATTCTACGCTTTTCCGAGCATCGCGGTGAACGCGACCAACGATGTGCTGATCGGCTACTCACGCTTCTCCTCGCAACAGTATGCGAGTGCGAACTACGCCTTTCGGAGCGCCTCCGACGCGCCCAATACGCTTCGAGACGATCGCGTGCTCAAGGCGGGCGAAGCTGCGTACTTCAAGCCGAGTGGCTCAGACAACCTCTGGGGCCGCTACAGTGCTACCGCCGTTGATCCCGCGAACGACTCAACGATGTGGACGGTGCAGTCATACGCTGCTGCGCCATCGGGCGGGTTCGATCGTTGGGGAACGTGGTGGGGGCGCATTTTCGTGGCGCCCCCAGCGCAGCCGACCGCGACGTCGACTGGCCCAACGCCGACGCGCACCGTGACGCCGTCACCGACGCTCACAGCTACGGCGACGCCCACTGCAACGCCGACCCCGACACCGACGGCGACCCCCACGCCGGGATGCGGGCTTGCGCCCGAAGCCGGATGCCGCACGCCAGCCGTTGCTGGCAAGTCAGCGCTCACGCTCAAGGACAAGCCCGACGACGCGAAGGACTCCTTCGCATGGACGTGGGCGAAGGGCAGCGTCACGGCAGGAAGCGAGTTCGGCGATCCGACTACGACGACGCACTACGACTTGTGCGTGTACGACGCCGCGGCGGCACTCGTGATGACGGCGAGCGTGCCGCCCGGCGGGATCTGCGGCAAGAAGACGTGCTGGAAGCCGACCAAGCGCGGGTTCAGTTACGCCAACAAGGCGCTCGTGCCGGATGGCATACAGCAGTTCGTGCTCAGCGACGGCGCCGTAGCGGGCAAGGCCAAGATCGTGGCAAAGGGCAAAGGCGTGAACGTCGACATGCCCCCGTTGCCACTCGTGGTACCTGTGCGCGTACAGCTCAAGAACACCGCGGGCGTGTGCTGGGAAACAGAGTTTTCGATGCCGAGCAAGAACGAGTCGACGCAGCTCAAGGCTATGTCGGATTGAGGTGCGCGGGGCACACGAGATAGCCCTCTAGAGCGACACCTCGCGCGGCGGTACCGGATCAGGTAGAACGACCGCAGCCACCGGAGCTGAATCTCAGGGCTCGGTGCGAATCACCCTCCGCCGGCCAAGCGCGCCGCAACTTCCGAAAGGAGTCGCGGCGTGCCCAGACGATGCTGGCTGCTAGTCCTCGTGACGGCCACTATTCTCTTGCTGCTTGCCTTTCCAGACGTGGCGTACTGACGGCCCCGCGGTCGGGACGGCTTTGGACCTGGTCGTCTCGACCGCATGTCGCTGGCTGCCCGGCGCCGACAGGTCGCGCAGCGGTGTTCATCGTTTCAAGATGGGCACCAGCAACCCATCGACTCCGTGGATATAGCTACACGTATCTATTCCGTTCCGGTTGACCCGGCCGCCTGCTGTATGCGACGGACATCTCTAGAACGACCGATGCGCCGCACAGCCGGCGAGGAGTAGGGTATGTCCGTCCGGTACGCCGTCCTGGGACTTCTCGCCGACAAGGAAATGCACGGCTACGAGCTGAAGTCCCGGTTCGATCGGCTGACGGGCGGCTTCTGGCAGCTCAACTTCGGCCAGATCTACAGCACCCTCGATCGCCTCGAACGCGAGGGCTTGGTGGAGCGGGTAGCGGAGCCTGTTGGCGCCGACCGGAAGATTTTCCGGATCACCGTCAAGGGGCACGATCGGCTCGACGAGTGGGTGCTTCGCCCGGTCTCGCAACCTCGCGCGCTTCGTGACGACCTGTTCGTCCGGCTGCTCTTCTGCGACCGTGCCGTCGCCGATCCCATCCTTCGCATGATCGGGCGCCATCGCGACGTCTACGAGCTGGAGATGCGAAAGCTGGCGAAGCGCAAGGCGCAATTGGAGAAGGCGGGGGTAGCGGACGACGGCTTCATCACGGACCTTCTCATCGACGCGGCGCAGTTCCACGCCGAGGCCGAGTTGCGGTGGCTGGCGCATGTGGAGGAGAAGTTGCAGGTTCGATGGCTCCGAAAGTCGCCCAAGCGCCCACGAGAGTAGCCACCAGTCCGCCGGCCGTCGTAGTCGACGCCGTGTCCAAGGCGTACATGCGGGGACGCGTCGAAGTGCAAGCGCTCGCTGGTGCCTCGCTCACCGTGTCGGACGCTGAGTTCGTGGCCGTCATGGGGCCGAGCGGCTCGGGGAAGTCGACTCTCCTGAATCTGGTCGCGGGTCTCGACGTTCCGACGAGCGGTACGATCACCGTCCGCGGTCACTGTGTCTCGGCGATGAACGACGACGAGGCGACCGCCTTTCGCCGCCAGCACATCGGCTTCATCTACCAGCACTTCAACATGTTCCCCGATCTCACGATCGAACAGAACGTCAGCGTGCCCCTGATGCTCGATGGTGTGCCGGTTGCTGACATCAAAACGCGAGTCGCGCGTGCGCTCGAAGACATCGGACTGTACGAACGACGGAATCATCTGCCGACAGAGATCTCGGGCGGAGAGCTGCAACGGGCCGCCATCGCTAGAGCGCTCGCTGCCGAGCCGGCCATCGTGCTCGCGGACGAGCCCACCGGGAACCTCGACTCGGCCACTAGCGACCGCGTGCTACTCGACATGCGAAGCGCGGTCGACGAGCAGCGTCGGACGATCATCCTGGTGACGCATGACGCCCGTGCAGCCGCGTACGCAGATCGGATTGCGCGATTGCGCGATGGCGCGTTCGAGGTATCCTAGCCTGCCGACGCTTTGGGACCTGTTGCCCCTCGGGTCTTGCGCCGGGCGCACGAGGGCTATCTGGACCCGACCGACCGCAAACCGACGCTCCATGGTGTCCGCATCGCGGGAACCGGGTCCTATCTCCCTGGGCCGCCGATCACGCGAAACGAGCTGCGAGAGCGGTTTCGCGATCCGCCCGATTGTCTGCCTGAACGAGTTCGCGAAACCATCCTAGCGGAGTCGGGTATCGAGACGCGGCACTTCGGCGTTGACCTGGCGACGTACGAAGCCCGCGAGAGCAACACTTCGATGGCGGCCACCGCCGCGCGCCACGCGTTGGAAGCGGCGGGCTGGACCGCAGCCGACGTCGACCTGCTCGTCGTTACCACGGTCGTCCCGGACCAGCTCATGCCGCCGACCAGCACCTTGGTCCAGCAGGCACTCGGGATTCCCGCATGCGCGGAGGTCGAGATCTCCGCGAACTGCACCGCTCCGTACAAGGCGCTCCAGCTTGCCGCGAATCAGATCAGCCTGGGTCAATGCCGGCGCGCGCTCGTTTGCTCGTCGCAGTTCGTGAGCTTCCTCGGCATGCCGCCGTGGTCCGCACCCGAGAAAATGACGCCGTGGCAAGCACAGCTTCGCTGGGTACTGTCCGATGGGGCGGGTGCTGTCGCTCTCGAACGAGCTGACCGCGACATCGAGCTGCGCGTGTGGACGCAGTCACGGGCGACCGATCGTACGCCGGGTATGGAACTTCCCATCGGTGCCGCGCATACGAATCTCACCGAGGCAGTCCAACGCGGCATGCACCATGTCTCGCAGCGAGCGCGACGTTTGCGCACGGACGTCATGCGTGAGGGATGGGCCGTAGTAGAGCACATGCTCGATCGGCTCGAAGTTCGGGCTGCGGAAGTCGACCACGCGATTCCGGAGCTGCCGGGCACCCAATTCGCCGAGATCGCTCGGGAGCACGTCGTGGGTCGCCTTGGACTTCGAGAGGGCACCTGGCGCTTCGACCTGCCAGAGATCGGCAACGTGGGGGGTGCGACCCTTCCGATCGCATTGGATCGGTTGGCTCGCAGTGGCCGGTTGAAACCCGCCGACCTGGTGGCGTCCTTCGCGGTGGAGTCTAGCAACTGGATGTTCGCAGGGCTCGCGTTCCGGTGGAATCCTTGAGCTAGCCGTGTAAGTCACGCGGGCTGTGACGACGAAGATCCGTCTCCTTGCCGGACTGTCCCTGGCGCACTTCGGCCAGCATCGGACCCGAGTCGTGCTCACGTGCCTGGGTATCGCGATTGGCGTCGGCGCGGTTGCGGCCGTGCTGGCGCTGAGTCGGTCCATCGTGTCGACTTTCCAGTCGTCCGTCATCCAGGGCGCAGGCGTAGCGCAATTGCAGGTGAGCAACGGCACCGCGGGACTGGATCGTGACCTAGCCGACACTCTCTCCTTGGTGCCAGGCGTCGCCGCAACCGGTGCAACGGTTCAACACCATCTCTTCGTGCCCAGCATCGGCAAGCGGCTTACCGTCTTCGGCGTCGAGCTGGGCCGGGACGAGGCGTATCGCGAGGTGCAGACCGGTCCGGACGTTGCGGACATTCCCGATGTGATCACGTTCATCGCCAACACGGATTCGATCGCCGTGTCAGACGGTCTCATGACGGCACGGGGATGGAAGCGTGGCGATGTTGTGGATGTCGTCGGGGCACGTGGCACTCAAAGCCTGACGATCCGCGGGGCGCTTCATCCGCGAGGGCCGCTCAGCGTCTACGGTGACGATGTCGCCCTGATGGACTTGGACGCAGCCCAACTCCGATTCGGCGCGCCGGATCGTGTCCACTGGATCGACATCGTCGTTGCTGCCGGTGCCGACGTAGACGGCGTGCATGCTGCCGTCGCCAGCGCCATTGGTGGGCGCGGTACAGTCGCGACACCCGTCACGCGCGGGCGCCGAGTCGAATCGATGCTGAGTCTGTTGCGTGTGCTCCTGACGAGCGCCAGCGTGCTCGCGATGCTGGTGGGAGTCTTCTTGATTCATCACACGCTATCGACGTCGTACAGGCAACGGCGCGGTGACTTGATTCGGCTTCGCGCGCTCGGCCTCTCGCGCTGGTGGCTGGCGTCCTATCTGATCGTGGAAGCCGCGATGCTCGGATTGGTGGCATCGGCCGTTGGTGTGCTCGCCGGGATTGGACTTTGGTTGGCCGTGACCGACGAGTTCTCGACCACGATCTCGTCGCTCTTCGTTCCGATGCCGCCCCCTCGTTTTGCGCTGACGGGGGGCGAGATCGCGGGCGCCCTAGCTCTCGGCACTATTGCCGTGGTCATCGGTGCCTTGACGCCGGTTGTGGCTATGCTCCGGGTTCGCCCCCTGGCCGAGGACGAGGCCATTGCTGCGCCGACGTTCCGCGGCGCATGGGGGCTCTTGGCTGCTGGCGTAAGTTTCATTCTCGCAAGCATCGCAGTCGCACCGCTCGCAGATGGGGCCGGGTTTGCTCGGCAGGTAGCCGTGGTCGGCGCCATGGGCGCGTGTATCTTTCTCGGCACGACGCTCCTCATCCCCGCGTTGCTCATGGCATCCCGCCCTCTACTGGGCGAAGGGTTGATCGAGGTTTGGGCGCTTCTGAGCCGCTGGACCGTACATCAGGTGTGGCGTCAACGGCTTCACACGGCGACGACGATCGGAGCGTTGTCGTGCGGGGTCGCGCTCGCCGTTGCTTTCACCATCCTCCTCGGAAGCTATCGCACTGCCTTCCGTAGTTGGTTCGACCAGACGTTCGTTACGGGTGACGTGCTCGTCAACTCGGGACCCACGATCAGCATGCTCGGCGGCCAAACCATCGGACCGGAGCTAGGATCGGAGATCGAAGCCTTACCAGGGGTGGCCCAAGTGCTGCGCTGGCGTTTCATGGAAGTCGAGTATCAAGGGCGGCCGGTCGTGTTGCAGGCCATATCCGAGGAAGTCCTCGATCGGATCTATCCAGCGTTCGCAGACTCAGACGGCGTCATCGTCAGTGACACGCTGGCTGAGCACTTCGACTTGTCGGTCGGCGACATCCTCACGTTGCCGGCGCCACGTCGTCAGTTCAGCGCCCGAATCAAGGCCGTCGTCCCCGACTACGTCCTCCATCTTGGCAGCATCAAGATGGGATGGAAAACGTTCATCGAGCATTTCGGCGATCAGCGCGTCAGCCTGTTCGGAGCGAACGCGCGCGAGGGGGTGGCTCCCAACACCTTGAAGGCGGAGATCGATGCTCTCGTTGCCAAGCGCTACGACGTCACGACCCTGACCGCGGGCGAGGTTCGCCATCTCGTCGAGCACCTCGTCGACCAGAGCGTTGCACTCACGTACTGGCTACAGATCGTTGCGGCGCTTGTTGCCCTTGCAGCGATGGTCAATGCGACGTCCGCGTCGATCATCGACCGTGAAAGTGAATTGCGGACGTGGCGCGCTCTTGGCCTGCTGCGTTGGCGCCTGGTTCGACTCCTCGTGGGGGAGGCAGCCGTCGTCGGCCTAGTGGGAAGCTGCCTTGGGCTCGTCTCCGGTGCGTTGCTGGGCTTCCTGCTGACGACGGAGATCGCACGGGCGGTGGCGGGCTATCGGCTCGTGCCGATATGGCCGATCGTGACGTTTATCGGCGTTCCGGTACTCAGTACGTTAGCAGCGGCCGGTGCTGCGTGGGCCGTCGCGTTTCGCTGGACGCGAGGACGCCCGCTGACGAATGCATCAGTAGTAGTTCGCTAGATGGATCGTCGACCGTGAGGCTACCGGCGTCGTGATGGCCGTCGGTAACGATCGTTCGAGCGATACCCCGTCCTCGTTCGGGACAGCCCACTAGATACTCGTATACCCATCAACATAGTTGGCTTCTTGTAGAGAATTCCAACGTGTGCCGTTGGTGGGCTAGCTCCTTCGCAGGCATCGCGCTTTCACAGAAAGCCGCTCGAAGGAGACCACCATGCGCCGCTTCACTCTCGCGTTCGTCTTCGTCTCTCTGCTGCTACCGGCCGTGGTAAGGGCAGAAAGTTTTACGGAGGATCTCAGCCTCGGATCACAGGGTCCGGAGGTCTCTTTCCTCGCGGAAGTGCTCGCGCAGCTGCCTGGAACCTACGACCCTGACGTCACCATCAACGATGTCTTCGGTCCTCAAGACCAGACCGCGGTCACACGCTTCCAGTACTCATATCTTGGAATTCGGGACCCTGACGTTCTCGGTCGGGTCGAGGAGACCACACGCGCCGGTTTAAATGCGCTCATAACCGTCGAGCCGGCTGCTGACTTCAATGCTCGGGCGCAGGCTGCGTTGGACGCATATCGGCTTACCCAGAGTGCCGCGGCGCTCGGGAACCTGCACGACGCTCTTGGGGCGCGTCACGAATCAATGGAAACACTCTGCACCGTCAACCCGCCGAAAGCGCGGCAACGGTTTCTCTCCAAGGCGTTTCGCAAACGTCTTCCCCGACACCTCCGCTACATGGTCGAGGAGGAGAACGTCAGCGTGAAGGGTACAGTCATCGTGACCATCGAGGAGCAGAGGGTCCCTCCCTATGCCGTTGAGCAGCGGCGCTTCTTGCTTGGCAAGAAAGGAGTCGCGTATCGTCTGCCGAGAGACTTTCAGGCGGTGACGGGTACGAAGCTTGCCGTTCGAGGGACCCGCATGGGTGACGATCTTTTCCCTGGCTCAGGACCGAAGGACGTTCGGACCGTCGGCCATCCCCCGACGTTCCCCGTCACCCCGGCCGCTGCCGAAGAGAATCTCGCCGCGATCCTGCTCGAATTCCCAGATGTGCGTCACAATGAGACACCCCAAGCAGTGTCGGCGGCCATGAACGAAATCGCATCCTACTTCGCCAAAGCATCCTACGGGCAGACTCAGGTCACGATTCAACTTCCACTTGTTTGGCACATGGCTACGAAGCGATGGGGACGCGTCGCAGGAGAGACGAACGACGCCGCGGGCCTTGGTTGCGATCGATGGGCCGTCTTGGCCGAGGCGATGGCCGCAGCGGCACAAGAGATCGACTGGAGCAAAGTGACCGTCATCATGCCGGTGCTTGTTGGCACCCCCACGGTGCCGACATGCAACCCAGGACAGAGCGGAGCCGGGGGAGCAGTCCTCGGCCGTATTGGCATCAAGACACCGGACGGCGTGACACGCACGGTCGGAACGTCGATCGTCAACGATGGCATCGTCACGTTTGCGGACAAGCCGCACACTCAGATTCACGAGTTTACGCATACGTTCGGGATCGGCCACACCGCACTCATTCGCTGCTCCGGAGGCACTCTTAGCGCGAACGTCAGGGGGTGCGATGTCGGTAACAGCGCCTCCGATGTGATGGGTGTTGGCAGTCCAGCGCCGACGGGTTGGGGAATCGGCGACCTGAACGCTGAAGCGAAGCATCAGCTTGGCTGGCACACGAGCTTGTATCCAGCGCAGGAAGTAACTTCGCCAGGCACGTACCAGCTTAGTGTGAGCGGGCGAACCAGCCCCGGCGTGAAGGCCCTGGTCCTCTCACGAAACCCTTCCGAGGATCTGTGGATCGAGTATCGGCGCCCGGAGGGCAACGACGTGCCGATTGGCAACGCCACTCCCCTCCAAACTGGCATGCGAATCGCCGCAAGGCTTCCGTCTCTTGACCCCATGTACGGTTCCCAGGTCTACGTCGTCCCACCGTTTCCTTTCGTTGGTCCGTCGGAGGGGGCTGCTGTCGGGCGTACGTGGTACGATCCGATCTCCAAGTGGGCGATCACACCTACGGCAATGACAACGGACAACTTGACCGTGCAGATCACGAAGGTTCCCAAGCCTGTTCAGTGCGTACCACGCCACCAAGTAAAAGCGATAGGACAGAGCGTGACCTTTAGCGCCGTGGATGGCACTGATCCTGTGGTTTGGCGGAACATTGGCGGCCCCCCGTTGTCGGCGACCGGACGCACACTGACAACCGTCTTCAACTCAGCCGGAACATTCACCGTGGAGGCACGCAGCGAAGGGTTTTCACTGACTGATCGATGCACCGTCGACATCGCAGCCTTGCCTGTTGGACATCTTACTGTGGATGGAGCGCAGCAGACTACCATTGGGCCTAACGGAAGCGTCGCCCTCGCGTGGTCCAGCACCAATGCTACGGACGGCTGCCACCTGTGCTACATGCCGAATGACGGTGCGTTCTGTGATGAGACGATTTCGACTAGCGGATCAAAGGTGGATACGGGGATCAGCGACCCTCGCAGATATTTGTTGCAGTGCTTCGTCCCTTCGTACGTGGATTGGGACTGGAGGACGGTGCATACGCGCTCTGAGGTGACGGCCACGACGCCGGAAGGGAACAATGCCGAATGTGTTTCCATTGAGGTGCTCCCGAATCCGATGCAGCACCGCGACGACCACACGTTCGTCCATCTCGGTGAAGTAAAGACCGTGCTCGTAAATTTTCTCAACACCGGCACGACCACTTGGCGCGCGGACGAGACGCCTCACCGTGCGATGAATGTGGCTGCGCATGCTGGAATCAACTGGGACGTGACAGTCGCCCCTCTGCGGCGCGTCACTCTACCTGGTGAGGTCGCTTCGTTCTCGGTGGATATTCGCTACATAGGCACGACTTATGGAGACCGGCCGCTGACGTGGCAGATGTCTGAGAACGGTGTGCCGTTTGGTCAAGCATGTCGCGGACTCACGAGGACGATGTCCTCTGAAGAGACGCCTAACTTTTGGGAACCACTGGGGTGATGAGATGACATTCTTGGCGCGCATATTGGGATTTGTGCTGGCATTGATACCGCTCGTACCGACTACGGGATACGCGGCAGATGCCGTTAAGGGAAAATATCGCATTCTTGGGTTCGACGGTTGCGGCGAGTCCATTTGCTACAGCGTGCGAGTGGTGGACACCGCGTACAGCCTGGGCGGGCTCAAGACCGAGCAGCGTCGGTGGGTAGTCGACTCCACGTCCTCTCCGCTTAGTGAGACCGCGCTATTCGTGGCTAAGGATCTACGTTTCCGCGTGACTAAGGATCAAGGTGCGGTGGAGAGCATCGCTGCTGCCTGGAGCAGCCCGCTCTATGCGCTCGATTGCTCCGGTGCCGATGAAACTGGCGACTGGTCTCACAAATGCGTGAAACGGTCGGATCGACAAGGCGAGCACGGGCTCCAGTCAGCGAGCACTCTGAATGCTCGGAGTCAGGTGGCTTGCGAAGGTTGTCTGTCGGACAATCTGAAATGCACCCTCTCCAAGAATGGATCGCCGATCGCTACGGGAACCGGACAGTATTTGTCTGGAAAGTACTCATCCAGCATCAGTGACCTTGGCCCGTTGCCTCAGTGCGGCTCCGATATCTTTCCGACGATTCCGGTGTTGCCGCCGGCCGTACGGTAGGCGTCGGCATCGATCAATCGTCGTAGCCCCAACACACGCGTTCGGGTTGTAGGTCGCCCGCATCGCACCGAAGACTCGCGGCGCAAGGCCAGCGGAGGCGTCGACAGGCTCGGAAGCGCCGTCAATGGGCGCATCATCCGACGCCACCGGGTGCGCGACTGCCGGCAACGTGCGCCCTCGATCAGCAGGGAGAGTGCCCTACGTGGGATACATCGTTCGCTGCCGGACGTGCCGACACGTCGTTCTCCGCGGTGTTAGCCGCATCGCGGATCGAGAGAGCGATGCGCTCGTGTCCCACCTGAAGGATTGTCGGCCGGATCTGGTTGGACCGAGTGATCAGCAGTGGCGGCCACAGCTTGGCCCTTTGCTTGATCAGTTCGACGTAAGCAACGCGATCTGACCCTGAGTTCCGAACGCTCCCGACGGGCCGCTGTCGGACGACTCGCGGACGCTTCGTGCTGGAGCTACCGAGCGCCGCGCCACGCTTTGGGGCCGTTGGGCTGGTGGCGATTGAACCACGTCCAGCAGAAGCGCGTCTCGTGGGTGTCCCCACTTAGGCCATCTCGGTAGCGGACGAGGCCGAATACCACGAGGCAGCGGCGGTCGTCCCACCAGTGCATGAAATCGGTACGCATTTCCGGGGTGAGTGCGCGTGCGCTGCGGGCGAGCACGACGGACTGGCCGGGCGGAATGGGAAGCCGATCCCACTCGTGGACGTCGCCGTACGGGGGGTCAGGAGGAAGCGGTGCGTCCATCAACTCAAAACGACATGCCGACTCGACGACCCAGCCTGGGCTGCGTCCATAGTTAATAAGCGACACTTCCACCGACATGACGCTTTCGTTCTTCCGTACCGCGTCGCCGACATTGATGTCGCTGAGCTTCGCCATTACCCATGGGCGTTCGAGATTCGCAGCGGCGCGCTGGACGCCGATCGCCTCGGCGGCGATGTCGAGCTGCCGCTCTGCGATGCGCGCCTGTCGCTCCATGGTCGTTGCTTGGCGGTCCATCAATGCAGCCTGCTTGCGGCCGACGTACACGCCCACGCCCACGAGGGCGAGGGTGCCGTACACGAGAAACCACGTGGCCCTTGCCGTATCCTCAGTGGCCTTCAGCGCTGCCGTCGCCGGGTTGACCTGAGTGCTAGCGGGTTTGATTCCAGCACCAGCGTCAAGCGCGCTGCTCTCGATGGATGGTGTGGGATGCGCAGCGTTACCACGCCCGACGTAGGCATCGACGAGGAGCGCCGAAGCGGCGATCGAAGCGGCGATCAAAGATGATCTACTCATCGCGTGGCGCTACGTGTACTCGGTCCATCCGGGCGGACCTTCAAAGATCAATCGAGGGTCTCTGAAGCCCTCACGCACGACGAAGCAGAAACGCGTCACGTGAAGCGGAGCATCGGGAAAGATACCGCGATACTCAATGGCTCCATAGAGCACAGCCTCCATCGACCGACCAATTTCGCCTTGCTGACGAGGTGTAATAGAAAGAGGTGGGGCGTCCTGGTACGCCACTTGACCGGGTACAGTTGCGATCGGCGCGGAAGGAACACCGCCCAGTTCCACAAAGTCCCTGTACGTGGGTGTTGCTGGAAGCGGCAGCGGTAAGACTTCAAACTGAATGCAAGTCCGCATCACGAACGCTGGCATCCTGCCGTAGTTGAGGATCGCGCACTTTGCTGTTGGTCTCCGCATCAACGCGTCGTCCGGCTGCATCTGAAACATCAGCATGCGTCCTTGCGAATCGGTTTCCCAATCGACAACCTCGCCCGGCATCACGACAAGGCGAGGGCGCTCCACATCTACGATCGCTCGTTCGGTCGCCTTGGCGCTCCTCAGCGTTGCGGCGGCACTCTCGTTGCCCGCCACGACCTGCCTGTTGATTGCACGGAGCGTACGCCAGGTGACGAGCACGTACGTGACGGTAACGAGAACGAGGGTCCAGTCGCTGACCCATGACTGTTTCCACCACTCCCGATCGTTGGTAGCGTCTGCCGCGATTCGATCAGGCGGTGGCTTGTGGTCGCTTTCATCGTTGGGGACGTGGACCGCGGCGACACCGTCACGGGCGATGATTCCCGCCTGAGGTGTGGCTGAGCCGGGTGCGGATTGACTACCGACGACGACCAGCATCGCAAGTGCGATCAGCAGCGCCGACCATCTAGGCATAGTCACGAGCAGCTACCATTGCGGGGAGTGCGCGATCAACGAGGTGAGTGGCGTGCTATGAACTCCGAGGCGTCCATGCCTTTCCCGATCCGAGTCATGAGCGCGTCCTCAAGTGCCTCGCGACGTACCTCTGCATCCGTGCCGAGCGGCGTTGTCGGACGCGGCATCCGCCGTTCCGCGCCTTCTGCCAGCTCCGCGATCCTCGCGACTACCGGCGCGAGCTTCTCGGGAATGACTCCGCTTTGAATAATCTCTGCCGCCACGGCCTTCGCGTGTGCAACCTTCTGAAACTCCACCCGCCGGACGTTCCATAGAGCGGTCTTGAGCGCGACATCCATAGGCTTACCGGTCGGAAGGTGCTCGGGTCGAATCGCGGCCCCTTTCGCCCATTGATCGAGCGCCCGAAGATGAACGTCTACGGAAATCTGATCCTCCAGCGCACCACGCTCGTGGATGAAGTGCGCGGTCGCAGCTTTGCCAGCATCGATCCGGTTGACCTCGTCGTGTTCACGCCTCGCGTCCGCATCAAGCATCGTGATGACGGCGCCCGCGAACGCGTCCTGCTGCACGATCTGCCGATAGCGATCACGGAGCTTTTCCTTGCTGCCGCATTGCACGACGCGCACGCGAGCCAGTGGTTTCTGGACGGCGAGGCAGCCGTTCACCACGATCTCGTCCGCTTCGCCTTCGACGAGGACCTGTGCGCTGGCGGACCTAATGAACTCCTCGGTTTCGCGTACGTTTCTTAACAATCCATCTGCGACCATTCGGTTCATGTCCCCGGTGAAATCGTCCCAGTACGCTACACAGAGGCGTTGGATCAGCTTGTCATCTCCACGCAAGCGTTTCGAGAATTCACGGATGAATGCACTTCCGACGACCGCGCGACGAGTCTCGCCCTTGAAGTTCGCTTTCATGAACGCCATCGTGCCGGCAAACGCCGTGCAGCACGCGGCGCCGATCCTGAGTCGGGATCTTGGTGAAGTCTCCGTTCACGAGGTCGGTGATGATCGCGGCCAGAACGAGTCCTGGAACGCCCTGTGGTTCGACGAAACCGAAGAATGCCGGCGTCCCCGTCACCAGGCGCGCGCCCTGGGGGCCGACGACCAACCCCCCGAGCTGGTTGCAACGATAGACCAGCACGGTAGCGACGCTGTTGAAGAGCTTGACGATCCGCGCGAACTGCACCCAGTCAAGAGTGTAGACGAGCTGATCGTAGACCATCGCGCGTGCGGCGAAGCTGGGGAACACGCGCTCGGGAAGTGATTCGACTGTCGTGTCTTCTCCGGAGGTTTCCCTGAGCAGAGCCGTCGCAACGTGCTCGCGGTCCACCGCGATCCTCGCCTTTGTCTCCTCGGGGGTCAGTAGCCGTTCGCCCAGCCGCGCGCCGACCACCAGCCTGGATATCCAGAGGTCCAGCGCACGCTCCTCGTCTCGCACTGCCGATTCCTGCGCGAGGAGGAACATCAGACCGGGTGAGGCGAGGTCGGACGGAACGAACGGGCGAGGATTCGGAACGATGACGGTCTTGAGGTTGAGCGCTCTTGCGAGTCGCCGAGTTGCGCCCGCAATGTCGGTCAACGTGACGAACCACACCTCGCGGGCGATTCGGGCAGTCAAAGTGGCATCGTCCGCACACCTCAAGCGCTTTCGCTCCGCGGTCGTGAGGGCGTGCCGAACGATGAAGCCCATGAGGCGGCTATTTCCGAACCAACCGCTTCTTCGCGCCCGTATCAGGAGCCGTTGCAGCTCGATGAAAGTCAGCGGACGCAATTCGACAGACAGTTCCTCCCCTCGAAGCACGAACGTGCGCGTCACGCGCTTCGCTTCCACGTCCAGCGCCGTACCCAAAGCAAGGGCGGCGCGTATCTCTCGAATCGCTCGCATCGTAAACCGGCGATGCTAGCTGCGGCTCCACCGATGCGCAAAGGATGGAACGCGTTGTGCGCCGCGCGCCCACGATGACGAAATCGGAAATCTGTGGCCCAGACTTCCGCGCGCTCATATCACCGCGAGAGAGGGACCCATCGAAGGGGGCCATCGACTCTTCGAGCCGCGCGCGGCTGAGCGCAACGGAGCTTGGAGCCATGAAGACATCAGTGGTGTATATCTCTGGTCTACATGTGGAGCGCATACTCCCATCAGCGGTGTCAGTATCGCGCCGAGCGTCACGAATGCGCGACGCGTTTGCGCGATCGTGCGATGCTGCGGACGCTTGCGCTCGTACTGCATCGTGCGGTTAGCCGAGCGCACCGAATGGCACGTTGCTCGCACGCATCGAACGATGACGCCTCACGCGGTGACGATGCAGCTTGAAGCAGCGTAGCGTCATCGACTGGCGTAGCCCACAAACACGACGGGCGCCCGCGAAGGCGCCCGCCTTGCCCCGACGACGTGCTCTAACACGGCGCCGGGCTCGCACCGAAAGGGATATCTTCCGATGCAAACCCACCATGCCACACGCTCGCCCTACGGACGAGCGACGTTCGACACCTTCGACTTCCGAGCGGCTGGCGGCCCGTTGCCGCTCCATCTCCACGTCCGGCGCTGGCGCAGCGATGGTGTCGTGGCGTCGCTGCTTGTTTACGCGCCGACGCTGGGCCAGTGGTTCGAGGGGGATGAGATGCCGGGAAACGTGCGGGCGTTCGCAGTGGCCGCGCTCTCGGCGTACCTCGGCAGCGCACCCGCGTTTGCCTTCACGTCGGGGGTGCGCTCGTGACGGCCCGCCTCGTGAACCCTACAGGCCGCAATACCCGCGCCTGCGTCGTCGAGCTTGGCCCTCACGCCTTCTACTTTAGCTACGAGACGTGCATTGCCTACGCGGGGCCGCTCGGCAGGGCGCGACGGGCGAACACGTGGGGTCCGACCACGGGACGACACTTCCGCGAGCTTGGATGTAGCAGCTTCGCGGTCGTCGAGCCGGAGGAGTTGGAGGCACTCGTGTTGCACAGCGTGTGCGCGTTGCCTGGCGGAACACGCACGGAGCCGGTGCGGCATGTATCGGCAGTCGCTTCCCGTCTCAGTCGCGGCACGACTTGCCCGCTTGTTTCGGAGGTGTGCTCGTGACGGCGCGTATTCGCCACGTCCGTACGCTCCGGATCGTCGCCGAGAAGCGGGCGACGTACTACGCCAGCGGGCCGCTTTCGACCTCCGGGGCGGTCGTGGGCACCGTGCGCCCGTTCTTCGATGAGCTGGACCGCGAGGTGTTCGGTCTCGTCCTTCTGGACGGGAAGAACGAGCCGCTGGGCTTCCACGTCGTGTCGGTGGGGACGCTGACCGCTTCCCTGGTCCACCCGCGCGAGGTGCTCAAGGCGCTGATTCTGGCCAACGCAGCGGCGTGCGTGCTGGTCCACAACCACCCGAGCGGCGTGGCGAACCCGAGCGCAGAGGACTTCGCGATTACGGAGCGGCTATGCCGGGTCGCGGCGGACCTAGGCGTGCGAGTGCTCGACCACGTCGTGATCGGCGCCGCGACGCACTACAGCTTCGCCGATGAGGGGACGTTGCCGGTGGTGTAAGCTGTTGACCCTGGCGGTTATAGGGCCGCGCCCGTGCGCGATCGTGCATGCGTGTGGGTGCGGCTGCCGCCTCTCTTCGCGGCTCGCGGCGCCGAGGGAACGGGCAGGGCACTCGCACCTTGGTGCCGGTTTGGTGCCGGTTCAGCCGCTGAATTGGGGGCACTCGGTCGCACACGGTCGCACGCTAAGTATTTGACATCACGCGAAGTACGCATTTCGTCTACGCGCGTGATCGGGCTTTTAAGCAGCGGGTCGATGGTTCGAGTCCATCACGGCCCACTTCATCACCCCCGCGCCGATCCCCCCAGCTCACCGGAGCCGTACGCGCCGGTGCACTGCCGGCGTCGCGGCCGGCGTCGACCTCATGCCGAGCGACCCGATCTCGCGGGCAGCGAGCGGTCCGATCGGGAGCGCCGCGTGCTCGACGTTCCACACCCGCACGATGCAGTCGTGGTCGCCGAGCGT
>Ga0268299_1002337_pt1 | contig 23490 bp, 22 predicted proteins | sample NOBtaG_FD_193484 | JGI IMG/M metagenome (GOLD analysis project Ga0268299, IMG submission 193484) | Activated sludge microbial communities from bioreactor in Nijmegen, Gelderland, Netherland - NOB reactor | ecosystem: Engineered > Bioreactor > Aerobic > Activated sludge | place: Netherlands... | reverse complement strand
AGATTGATGTGGTAGAACATCGACGGCTGGGGATCGGCGCTGCCCATCATAGGAAGACTCCTCCTGATGGAGAATCTTCTTAGCACATCTGCGGCGGGCAAAGGAGAGGGTTTGTCAACAGCCTGCTGGGTGGTTGCTCCAGAAAAAAAATGCATGCTAGGATGCGAACATGTTCTGTGCGGCGAGAATGCTGTCAGGATTCAATTGCAGGGAGTGTTACTTCTCTCTGCATCTGCTGGAGGAAGGAGGCCTTGATGAAACGCGCTCTGATTGCCCTCGCGGTCACATTGGTCCCGTTGTGGGCGTTCCAGACAGTGGTTGCTGCTGGGTTTTTCAAGATTGGGGAACTGGCCCCTACATTCGCGTTGACGTCAATCACCGGGGATGCTCTTTCGCTGGAGCAGTTACGAGGTAAGGTTGTTGTCTTGGGGCTGTTTCACATTTGTGACCCTTGCATGATGCAAGGGTCGAATTTGCAGAGGGTCCATGAAGCGATGGCCGGGAAAAATGTCGCCGTCGTGGGCATTAATTCTTCGGGAGACTCGAAGCGCGACGTGGGAGAATTCTTGAGCGCCTTTCCGGTGAAGGTGACGTATCCATATCTGCTTGATCCGAGCAAGATGACCGATAAGCTCTATGGCGGTGGCAAGTTCATTCCCAACGTGTATGTGATCGACCAGCGTGGAGTAATTCGATGGCAACGGGTCGGTAATATGGATTTAGCTGGTGCCGATGTCATTACTCAAGAGGTCGAAAAATTACTCGCTTCCCCACCTGCAAACGGTGCAGGGGTAATGTAGTAAGGAGATCAGGGCGCATGGACGAATGGAGCGAAGGCAAACAAAATTTTCTCGAACTCGTAAAGAATTGTGATGCCGCGGTTGAAGTGGTGATTCCGACGAAGCCAACGAACAGCATGTTTCTCATCTCTTTGACCAAAGGGTCAAACCGCAAATTCATCACGGTGTCGGAGGACGACATTGTCGATCTCCCAGATGAAGCTGGCATACGTGCGAAAGTCACGAAGACTCTGCAAGATGCAATAGTCGCGTTATAGCTTGCTGAGGAAAGGGGACGCGAGTGAAACAGCTTCTGCCGGGGATTTGGCAATGGTCCTGGTTTTCCGAAGAAAAGCAGCTTGATTTTAATGGATTGTTTCTTACTGTAGGGGAGCATCGGGTCCTGATCGACCCGCCGCCCATGACGGCCGAGGTGACTACCTTTATTCGACGGCAAGGGGGAGTGGACTACATTGTCGTCACGAATCGCGATCACGTGCGTGACGCAACCACCTACCAGAATGAATTTTGCTGTCAATTGCAGGTGCCTGAAGCTGATCGGGCGCAGATGGACGTGAAACCGTCAAAGACGTTTAAGGATGGCGAATTATTGCCTGGAGGTGTGTGGGTCATCCAGCTCAAAGATCAGAAGTCTCCCGGCGAGTCAGCGCTGTATATTCAGCAGGGAAGAGGCGTAGTGATTGTTGGTGATGCGCTCATTGGCAAGCCCTCAGGTGCATTGAGTCTACTGCCTGCTGAGAAATACCAGGACCTGCAGACGGCCAAAGAGGGGCTTCGCCGCTTGTTGAAATATCACTTCGACTCGATTCTTGTGGGGGATGGAGCTAGCATTATATTCGGAGCCAAGCAGGCAGTTGAGCAGGTGCTGCAAGGATAATAATAATGCCCCTCCGCAATGGACTCTCAGAAGAACTGAACCGTCAAGGTAACGAACATTTTGCCCGTGGGCATTACACGGATGCGTATGCCTGCTATGCCAAAGCTTTGGAGTGTGACCGGTTGACAGGCGATCATCGAGCGTTGAGCGCCACGTTGGGCAACCTCGGCAATATCTGCGCGGTCAGTGGGCGGCGCGAGTCGGCCCAGAGTTACTATCAAGAAGTACTGGAACTCCAAAAGGTACTGGGAGACGAGAAAGGCATTGGAACGACTCTCGCCAATTTGGGGAATCTGCGTGCCGATGCAGGAGAATGGGATCGGGCTAGGGCGTACTATCTTGAGGCTCTCGATATCATGACGCGAGTCCATGATGAGCTGGGTAAGGCGGTATTGTTTTCTGATCTTGGTCTGATCGCGCGAGAAACCGGGCAGTGTGAAGATGCCCTGCGCTACTATGAACAATCATTAGTGCTCATGCGTCGGCTGAACAACCAGGGTGGTGTGGCGGATGCCTGGCGGATGATGGGGCGAACGTTTGCCGTTCAAAAGCGGTATGAGGATGCCATCGCCTGCTGTCAAACCAGTCAGTCAATCGCAGAGCGAAATCGTGATGAATTGCGAGCCGGCGGTGCACGGTATGTGCTAGCTCAATGTTATGAAGATCTGGGGCAGTTACACATTGCCGCTGAATTATTGGAGCAAGTCGTACGAATGGACCGGAAATACAAACTGCCTAAATTGGTGGAGAACGCCGATCGCCTAGAATCCTTGCGTGCTCGCCTACAAGCGGAAAATCCGACCGTTGAGCCCAGGCGGTTCCAGGTATGACTGTTGAGGCTGGCCAAGCGTGGGAACAAGTTCGGTCTCGGCTGTGTGGTGTCGTGCCTCAATTTTATGAGCTGGAATCCGGTGCTGCCCTTGCCCTTGATTTGGGGGATGATGGGTGGCTGTTAGAGGTAAGGTCTGACGGCCAATTTCTCTGTCAGCACGGAATCGCGATAGATGACGTAAAAAGCCTGATGTGCGATGGGACGACGGAGGATCTTGGAAGTGATGAAGTCGCGAAGCAGGCCAAGTATTTCTTAGGGCCGGCGGTATCCAAGAAACGTCCGGCGCTTCTGAAGGCGGGATTTGCAGAACAGACGGATATGAACGACGAATACGTTGCGATTACGTTTCACAAGCCCATCGATTTTCAGCGATTTGACGACGTCCTTGCCGCCGTACGTTGGTGCCAGACGCTCTTTAAGTGGCTCAATGCAGATTGAAGTGGGTCAATGAGAGAGCGTCTTCTTCTCCAACCATGCAGCCGGCCTGTGGTTTGGCCTGATTGGCCTGGTCTCGAATCTTGTCCGAGATCTGTGGCAGACTCCTGGCCGCATGTGACCAGGAGGAACCATGAAGCGTGTCCAGACGCTCTCCGCGTTGTTCTCGTTCCCAGGATTCCGCGCTCGCAGCCGACTGCAAGGGATCTTTGGCGATCCCCATGCCCGGCTCGTCACCCTGGTCCGGCGAAAAAAACGGCCGTGTGCTCGGGCTGTGGGACGCGGCACCGCACCTTCTATGACCGCACGACGCGCCGAGTGCGGGATACTGATGCCGCCGGCTGGCGCCTCTATCTGGCGTTCGAGCAACGGCGCGTGGCCTGCGCGCGCTGTCAGGGGGTACAGGTGGAGCGGCTGGATTGGCTGGCGCAGAATCCGCGCTATACCCAACGGTTTGCCCACCACGTAGGCACCCTGTGTCGGGACCTGTCGAACAAGGCCGTGGCCCAACTGCTGCACCTGCACGAGCACACGGTCAAGGACCTGGACACCCAGTACCTGCGGGCCTGGCTGGCCAAGACGCCCCAGCCGGCCCCGCAGGTGATCGGCGTGGATGAGTTGTCGATCAACAAGGGCCATACGTATCGCATCGTGGTCAGCGACCTGGAACGGGGGCGCCCCATCTGGGTCGGCGGGAGGGGCCGGACCGAAGCCGACCTGGATCGCTTTTTCGTCGACCTGGGCCCCAAGAAGACGGCCCGGATTCGGTTGGCGGTGATGGACATGTGGAAAGCCTTCCGTACCTCGGTGCAGACCCATGCCCCCCAGGCTCAGATTCTCTTCGACAAGTTCCACATCCTGCGCCATCTGGCGGACGCGATGGATCAGGTCCGCCGCGCCGAGTACAAACGCGTCGCCGCGAAGGAGCGGGCCTTCATCAAGGGCCAGCGGTACACGCTGCTCTCTCATCAGGCCAATCTCACGCTGGCCGGCCGCCGCTCGCTCCAGAAGCTGCTGCGGGCCAACAAGCGCCTGGCCACGGCCTACCTGCTCAAGGAGGAGTTCGGGCAACTCTGGTCGTCTCGTCGGGCAGGCTGGGCGCGCCAGTTCTTCACCCGCTGGCGGGAACAGCTCAAGTGGCAACGACTCCGCCCCTTTGAGCGATTTGCCGCCCTGATCGAACGGCACTGGGACGGCATCGTGGCGTATTGCACCCCCCGCAACAAGGTCAAGCTGGGCTTGGTCGAAGGATTGAATAACAAGATCCGCGTGATTCAACGGCGCGCCTACGGCTATCGGGATGAGGAGTATCTCCGGCTCAAGATTCTCACGGCCTTCTTGCCTCGGAAATGAGGACAATTCACCCACACGAATCTGCGTTGAGCCTTTTAAGTCATAGCATGCGCGCAAACTCAGGGAGTCGGCCCTCCTGTGAGCGCTCACCCCATTACAAGCATTGAAGCCTTTCGTGCCACACTCGGTGCGTACCGGTTTCCGCGTGTCATCCTCTCGGCCATTGAACTCAATCTCTTCACTGTCATGGGCCTGCGGACGTGGTCCATCTCCAAGTTGGCTGTGGTCCTCAAGGTGAGCCAGCGTGGCTTGGAAATCCTGTGTCGAAATCTTGCGATGGGCGGGCTCTTGGGGAAGCGCGGACAAGCCTTTCGCGTGACCGTATTTGCTGCAACGGTCTTGACGGAAGTCGGCCACTCAAGACAGACCCCTGAGGCCCTGCGTCGCGGGGCTCCGAGGGGTGGCCGGATTCGCTCGGAATCGGTGGCCGACTTCGTCGGAATACGCACCGTCCACCAAAAATCATGATAAGGAAATTCAGTACGCTGCTCCCTACCGTGAGGGCCAAGACGATTGCCCGAGGAGCGGGCTGACTCGCTTCCTGAACGATGGTCGCTAAATCCAGGGCCAACGCGATAGTGCCATACATCACGGCCGCCATTACGATCCAATGTTTGCGAATTCCCACTAGCCCGCCTATCAGCAATGCCGGGACCCCGAACAGAAATCCTACCAATATTCCGTCCCGGATCGTTGATAATGGCGATGGTGACTGGAACAGAAAAAGCAGAGCTTCGAGTGCGGTCAGTCCGGCGAGAAGAACGATAACGGGGAGAATTCCGTTCATGGTGGCACTATAATCCTCGTCTTAGCCTGCCGCAAGCTACCATCTTCTGCCGATCCCACAGTGCATTACAGTGGTCTCGAACTCTCAACTTCAGAAAGTCCCCGCCCTCGTCACTCATCAGGATGGTGCTTTCCCGGCTCTATGCGTGTACTTGTTCGACGTCAATTAGATTTGAGGGCGCATTGCCGCGGCTGAAATGTTACCGAGAAGGAACCGTTGCCTCATCTACAATGCTACCGGCCGTCGAGGACGACCGGAAAGGAGCATCGATGAAGAGGCAACTGAGTGTAACGAGTCGTCAGGAGTTGATGGATTCGCTGCGGGCGCGCTACCGTTCAGGGTCGCGAGTGGAAAAATGTCGGATCTTGGACGAATTCGTGGCGGTGACGGGCTACCACCGCAAACACGCGATCCGTCTGCTGACACTGGGCAGGGTGGCGCGACCAGCGGTGGCGCGGGCGCGTCCACGTCGCTACGGCAACGCGGTCGCCGAGGCCCTGGTGGTGCTATGGGAGGCCTCCGATCGAGTCTGCGGCAAGCGGCTCAAGGCACTCATCCCAACCCTGCTTGACGCGCTGGAACGACATGGACACTTGCAGCTCGACCGGGATGTCCGTGTGCAGGTGCTCTCGGCCAGCGCGGCGACGATTGACCGACTCCTCGTCCTGCCCAGAAGCGGGAGCCCTCCCCGTCGACGCCGTCGCTCGGGGCCCACGACGACCATTCGACAGAGTGTCCCGGTGCGGACCTTCGCCGATTGGGGAGAGCCTGTGCCCGGGTTCGTCGAAGCAGATCTGGTCGCTCACTCCGGTGAACGTGCCAGTGGCAGCTTCGCGCAGACCCTCACGCTCACGGACGTGGCGAGTGGCTGGACTGAATGTGTGGCGCTCGTCGTCCGAGATGGGGCGCTCGTCACGGAAGCGCTCACGAAGCTGCGCAGGATCATGCCCTTCCAGCTGCGTGGCGTGGATACGGACAACGGCAGCGAATTCCTGAATGACATCGTCATCGCGTACTGTCACGACCATGCGATCGAGTTCACGCGGTCGCGGCCCTATCGCAAGAACGATCAGGCCTGGGTCGAACAAAAGAACGGCTCGGTCGTCCGACGGTTGGTCGGATACCGACGGCTTGAAGGTCTCGCGGCGGTTGGGATCCTGGCTCGGCTCTATGAGGCGGCCAGGCTCTTCGTGAACTTCTTCCAACCCTCGTTCAAACTGGCTTCGAAGACCCGGGTCGGCGTCCGGGTGACGAAACGCTATTACCTGCCGGCTACCCCAAGCACCAGGCTCTTGGCATCGGAGGCCGTTCCAGAAGAGGTGAAAGACAAACTGCGCGCCGTGGCCTCCTCCTTGGATCCGCTGCGGCTGCTCGATGAGATTCGGACGATGCAGGGCCACCTCGCAGAGATCGCCGCCGGCGAGATCCCGGCCCTGCCTGCGAGCCGAGATCCGGAGCTGGAGACGTTTCTCAAAAGTCTGAGGACGGCCTGGCAGAGGGGCGACGTGAGGCCAACCCACGCCGTGCCGCCGACGTCATTGCGGGACTGGCGGACCCGCGTCGATCCCTTCGAGCAGGCCTGGCCCCTAGTTCGCCGCTGGCTGGAGGCTGAGCCCGATCGAACAGCCACGGAGCTCTTCCACCGTCTCGAGGTCGCACACCCCGATACATTCTCAGACGGGCAGCTTCGAACACTCCAGCGGCGGGTCCAGGCGTGGCGGACGGCGGAGGCTCGGCGGCTCATTCTTGCCAATCCCAGCGCGCACGAATGGGCCCGTGATTTCTCCCCCACGCTCGGGTAACATTCTGTGGTGAGGCAACACGCCACGCAATTCTAATTGTCGCTGAACAGTGTACTGCAAATGATCTCGTTCCCACCCTTCGAGGGACCTGCCAGACCCGCTGGGTGATTTACCACTGGTGCACCTCAAGGGGAGAATAGGCCTCTCACATGGGAGACGCAAGTGAACCTACACACATTCTGGATAAGCACGGTAGCTTGTGTCTCGGGCAATGCGCCTTCCGCAGCATCGAGGCGATTTCCATGTGGAAATTCTGTTCGCTGGCCACTGTTTCTGCTCGCTCTGTTGATTCTTAACTGCTTCGCATTCGGTCCTTCGATCGCGGCATCCTACGAAATGCCCGCCGACCACAATTGGACGTCTGTGCTTGTTCCAGATCCGCTCGATCAACCGTCTCACAGCCATCCGGAAGTGTTGGCAGCCGGCTTTGGGTTTCAAGCTGCTGGGTCTTCGATCATTATGGTTCGGACGTATGATGCATCGACCGGTGTCATTCTGTCTGATGATTCCTTCGACTTGAGCATAAAAGAGGAGGGGGCCGAGGAGGCTACTGAGCAAGGGGGACGCATTTTTGCCGGTGGGATCGGGGTTGACAAGAATGGGAAATCAAAATTCATGTTGAGTGTGTATGAGGCGGAGACTGGCAAATTTCTATGGGAAGGCCAACTGAACCTGATGAGAGTTGGTGATGAGGGCGTGATGAAGGTAAGGGCCAGTGTCACTCCGATCCGCCACTCGACGTTTCTTGCAGCTTGTGGCGTTCCGAAGGCATTCGACACACTCTTTTCTCTCCGAGCGGTCAATCCAGTGACGGGAGGCCTCATATGGGAGGATCAATTTGCCCCTGGCGTCAGACGCCAGGGACGGGTGGATGGAGTGTCGATTGGAACTGAACACCTGAAGCCGACTACCACTTCTATCGCCCATATTTTTGACCTGCTGGTTCGAACCTACGACCACAGGTCTGGTGTGCTGCTATGGGAGGATTCGTTCGAGCAGTTGGATCAGGTTGAGGAGTCTTCGAGAGTGCCGGAAACTAACAGCTATCCACAGGCGATTCCCTTCTGGAGTCCCACAGACGGCTTTACTGTCAATGTAGTGAAAGTCACCTGTCGATAAGGATTACGATTTGCTTGGTGCCACTGCAATGTTCAGGCTTTCGGTCCATTGTTGTTGGAAGCTCTCATAGGACAGAAGGAGTCGGTCTTGCATTGCCGCTGCAATCGTTTGCCTGGCTTTGAGGTGAGCTAACACTTCGTGAACCTTGTGCATGCCGAATCGTTCGATCAGGTAGCGGGTAGCGCCATTGGCCTCATGGTAGGCCATGCTTGCCTTGTCTGCCGGTAGATTCTCCCAACCCCCCTCAAGCGCAGCCAACGGAACCAGGCTATGCTCTCCCTGGGGCATACTCGTGATGTCATGCCAGGAATCACCGGCAAGTTGCATGGCTAATCCCTCATTCAGCCACGTGGGAATTGATCCGGCGGTCGCGCCCAGTTCTTCGTGAATCAACGCATGAACAAACTCATGCCGGAGGACTCTCGTCAACCAGGCTCGATCCGTCGCGGCGCCCTGGGTGGGAATTTGGATGCGCCCCAACACAGGGTCGAAGAGTCCATCTGCCCAGTTCGGGCTTCCAGTGGCAGCCTGGAATTGGTTCTTGGTGTGAAGCACCACCATGATTGGCTTCGACGGGAAAAAGTTAAACTTCTGGCCGATTTCCCGGTACGCCTCTTCAAGGATATCGAGAACGGCTGTCCAGGTTTCAGGGTCCTCGGCCCCATCATACTTGACGGTGAAGTGGACGCTATGGTGGGTCGAAAACTTTTCCTCCGCCTTTTCTGTGCGATGCACCTTAGCCGTGACGGTTTTCAGGTATGACTGTAGACCGGGATCTTTCTTCATCCGATCCTTGGCTTGCGCCAAATGTTTGCCCGCCTCTGCAAGACGATCCTTCTCCTGTAAGAGGTCCGCGAGAGCAACGTGCGGGAATGGTTCATCCGGAGTCAGCGTCACGACCTTCTGAAGGAACTGTTCAGTAAGAGCTGGATCTCGGAGGCCCCAATAGGCGTGGGCGAGGTTGAGATGGGCCACTGGGTTCTGCGGATCAAGGGCGACGGCCTTTTGAAAGGATTTTACGGACACTTCGGTGCCACCGGTCTTTTCCTGCAGAATGCCTAAGTTGTTCCACAATATCGCGATGTGGCGCTTCGTGGCAGACTCTGTCAGAATCGAGGCTGGCAGTTCGGCAAGTTTCGTCTCCGCTGCGGTGATATTGTGTTTCTCAAGCTCCTCGTGAATCGCTCCAAGAAGTTCGGAGTGTCGGGGCACCGGTATGCTGACGGGATCGATCGTTCGCGATCGCTTCACCTCTCCAAGGGGGGCGGCTTGTGGCGGTGCTACTGGGGCTGTGGGTTCGGTGGCGCCCTCTTCGGCAACGATTTGTGCCGGCAGGGCCGGAGTGTCGTGGAAATACCGAGGCTTGAGCCACGTCTGATAAAACACGAAGATGGCAATCAGCACAGCCAATGGCCCGAGAATATGCTTGATATTGCGTCGATACATAAGGATCCTTCCATGAGTCCTACACGAACCCACTTTAGCATCCAGTCCGGGGAGGGCCAAGGAAAGTCGGAAAAGCCGTAGGGCATCGGGTATCGGGCCACCGACAGGGGGGCACTCGTTGAGCGGCCGAAAGGCCTGTGATACCATCCCGCACCAGGATGCCAAATCCTGATTCTCCTCATGTTCGCGATCCTCTTCGAGCATTGCTGCATCGCGTGATTCGGCCGATTGAGTTTGCCTGCCGTGACGCGTATGCCCATCTGCCAAACGTCAAATATCTCGATCGGTTCATTTCCGAACAGGTGATTGGTGCGCTAGGGGAGCATCTCTACCCGCGGCCCATCGAAATGGAGTTACTTTCGTTACGCAATCTGTTTGTCGATTTTTACACGCGGCTCACGCCAGTCGAGCAGCGGAATCGTCTCGCCCAAGCACTGGCACTCCTTCGCCGACTGCAGGACGGGGGCGGTGTGATCCAGCCGCCGCCAGTGGGCCCCACAAAGAAGCAGCCGCGTGCGATTCCGGTACGTACCGATACGCCAAGGCCTCTCTGGGATCTGCCAATTCAATTTGTGAAGGGAGTTGGTCCGAAGCGAACCCTTGTGTTGCAACGGCTGGGAATCAGCACGGTGGAGGAGGCATTGTGGACACTGCCTTGGCGGTATGACGACCGTTCAGTTGTCACGCCGGTCGCCAAACTGGTTCCCGGTGGCATTCACTGCGTATGTGGGGTGATCATTCGAGCGGAATCGACCCGCGCGCGGTCGCGTCGACTCTCGATCCTGGACGTGTCCGTAAAGGACGCAACCGGGACGGTCCATGCCGTGTTTTTTAATCAACCCTACCTGGAGGAGGTCCTAAGGGAGGGGGTGAGGGTCATAATGGCTGGGCGGGTGGTCGCCGGCCGCCGTGGATGGATGGATCTGCGATTGGAACCCACACAATTTGAGGTGTTAAGCGGGGCGGACGAGGAGTTGCTGCATGTCGGGCGGATTGTACCCATTTATCACGAGACAAAAGGCTGGACGTCGCGTCAGATGCGAGTGCTTCTGCACAGCCTGTTAGCTGAGTACAGGGTCGATGTGGAGGAAGTTTTGCCGCTGTCTGTGCGGGCGCGTCACCGGTTGCTTCCAATCGGTGACGCGGTACAACAGGTGCATTTCCCGGCATCGCATACTGATCTCGCAGCTCTCAATCAAGGTGTAACCGCTGCCCATCGCCGGTTAGCATTTGAAGAGCTGTTCCTCATGCAGGCGGCCATGGTGCTTCGGCAGCGGCAATTGAAGAAGGAACGCAAGCCATTCCGATTCAACCCTCAGGCAGCGCCACTGAGGGAGCTGGCTCAGCGATTGCCCTTCACGCTGACTGCGGCGCAGGAACGGGTGTGGCGGGAGATCCAGTCGGACATGGTGACATCCCGGCCGATGAATCGGTTGGTGCAGGGGGATGTGGGGTCCGGAAAAACGGTTGTTGCACTGCATGCGCTGGTGATGGCGTGCGGGTCTGGGTGTCAGGCGTCGCTGATGGTTCCCACAGAAATTCTCGCAGAGCAACACTATCTGACGCTCAAGCCGCTGTTGGAATCGGTGGGTCTCAACGCGGTACTGTTGACCAGTAGTGGGAAAACCAAGGCGCGCCATGCGGTGCTGCAGCAGTTGGAGTCCGGCGAGGCGCAGGTGGCGATCGGCACACATGCCTTGATTCAGAAACGGGTGCAATTTGCACGCTTGGGGCTCGTCGTCGTCGATGAACAACATAAGTTCGGCGTCCTGCAGCGAAAAACCTTGCTCGACAAGGGATATCGACCGGATGTGCTGGTCATGACCGCCACGCCGATTCCGCGTACCTTGGCGATGACGGTCTATGGAGACTTAGATGTGTCGGTGATCGACATGTTACCGCCTGGTCGTAAGCCGGTGCGGACCATGCTCTATACGGAAGCTCAACGCCACAAGACTTGGCAGTTGATGGGAGACGAACTGAAGGCTGGGCGTCAGGCCTACGTCGTCTATCCGTTGGTCGAAGAATCTGAGAAGATCGATCTCAAAGCCGCCATTCAAGGGGCGGACCAGCTGCGGCAGGATGTCTTTCCAGGAGTGCAGGTGGGGCTGCTGCATGGCAGGATGGCGACGGCTGAAAAGGAACAGGCGATGGCGGCCTTCAAGGCCGGTACCATTCAGATCCTGGTGGCGACGACGGTGATAGAAGTCGGCGTGGATGTCCCCAATGCGACGGTGATGGTTATCGAGCATGCAGAGCGGTTTGGGCTGGCGCAGCTCCATCAGTTGCGGGGGCGAGTCGGACGAGGAGCGTACCAGTCTCTGTGTATCCTCATGGCCTCGTATCTTCCGCAAGAAGCGAGGCCGCGGCTCAGCCGAGACGGAAGTCCGGAGCCTAGCACTTCCAATGCGCAGCAACGGTTGGCCGCGCTCGTTGATTCGCAGGACGGGTTTGTCATTGCCGAGGAAGATCTTCGTATCCGGGGCCCCGGCGAGTTTCTGGGGTTGCGTCAGTGGGGGATGCCGGAGTTTCGTGCGGCCAATCTGGTTCGGGATGTGCAATTGTTGGAGTTGGCCAGGCAAGAGGCCTCCGCGTTGCTGGAGCAGGATCCACTGCTGGCGTGGCCGCAGCATCAGACATTCAAGGTCGCCATGTTGCGACGGTGGAAGGGCAAACTGGACTTAGGAGCTGTGAGTTAGTCGGCAGAAGAAATGCCGCTCGGCTGGATGGAGGACGCATGGGACTGCTGCAACGGTTGAGCCACGACCTTCGTGCCGGATGGGTCACGTTGCGACATGGCACCGCGAAAGCCGCGACGCGAGCGCTGGAAGAGGGGGAACTGCTTCGATACCGTCTTGAGCTGAGAAAAGTCGAGCAGCAGTTGTACGACCTTCATGCCGACATCGGGGAACGCACCATCGAGCTGCACGATCGCGGCGAGCCGGCTGATCGCATCCTGTCCGATGGTGAAATGACACGCATGATGAAGCAGGTGCAGACGGTGGAGGACGAACGGACGAAGCTGCTATTGGAAATGAATGACATTGCGGTGGACGAGGAGTGAATACTATTCGATGAGCGCCCATCACCCGTCCTCCCCTCGACTGTTTGCCGGCATTGATATCGGAACCTTAACCTGCCGTTTGCTCATCGCGGAACTCACATCGTCTGGAACCTTGCGGGAGCTGCATTCGGATCGGCGCATTCTGCGGTTGGGGCAAGGGGTTGATCGGGATCGCATGCTGCGGGGTGACGCCATGGAGCGAGTGGCGGAGACGCTGAGCGAGTGGCGTATGGTGATGGACAGGTACGAGCTAGCAGCCGCCACCGCGGTGGCAACGAGCGCGGTGCGTGATGCCGAGAACCGCGATGAGTTCGTGAAGCTGGTCCGAGAGCGAACAGGGCTTCAGGTTGAAATCATTTCCGGTGAAGAGGAAGCGCGCCGGACGGTACTCGGCATTCGGTCCGGCCTGCCCTACGGTGTACGCGATGTGTTGGCGTTGGACATTGGTGGAGGGAGCACAGAATTTATTCTGGATCTCCCCAACCAGGCTACGATGATGCGCTCGGTGGACATTGGGGTGGTGCGTCTTTGCGAGCGCGTGCTGCACCACGACCCGCCTACCAGCGAGGAAATTCGTCAGGCCCGTGAGTGGGTGCGGAACGAGACGGTGGCCGCCATGGCAGATCTGGCATTGCCGGTTGGACTTTCCTTTGTGGGAACAGCAGGCACGATTACCGCCTTGGCCGCGATGGCTCAGCAGTTACCGGCATACGAACCGGCTCGAATTCACAATTACTGCCTCGCGAGGACGGTGGTGCAGGATTTGGAAGCAACACTCCTGGCTCGCACCAAGGCCGAACGTGTGGGGTTGCCCGGGTTGGAACGCAACCGTGAGGACGTCATCGCCGCCGGTGCGATCATCTTACGAATGGTGATGGAGATGGTCGGGATGCCGAGTCTTCTCGTGAGCGATCTCGGTCTTCGCGAAGGGGTGTTGGTCAATCTGGCAAATCGAGTAGTACCACAGGGCCCGGCCAATGCCTAGCACTGAGGCTGTGGCAGTGGCTTGATCTGTCGAACGCGAATCGCAGCGAGGACACAGGTGCTCTCATCTCAAGAGAATCAGCGCTGAGAGTACCAGCGGAAGCCGCCTTGTTGTTCAGTGAAATTGGCCTGCGGGATCCCGCCAGGCTTTTCGAGGAGCAAGACCTTGAAGTCGATCAGGCCAAACCACGCCGGATCGGCGATATCGTGATAGTGGCAGCCCTGAAGTTTCGGAAGGATGTCACCTAACGTCTTGGTCAGTTCGCTCTCCGTGTATGCCTTCACGGCGAAATGTTGCCCGAGCCCCTGACAAAAGCGTTGAATGGTATAAGCGGCGCCAGTACAGAGCACCTTCGTATCCGGTTTGATTTGCAGAAATTGGGGTAGCGACAGGTACCGCTCCTGAAATCCAAGCCAGCGCACCGCTTGCCGCAGATGGCTGTATTGCACTTCGTATTCGGTATGATGCGGGAGCTTGACGGCTGCCGGCCAGCCCTCCTCGGTGCCGAATTCCGTCAGAAAGGCACGGCCTCCCGGTTTGAGGACTCGCCAGACCTCGGCAACGAATCGCATTGGCCCCAGGTTGAAGATCACTTCTTCCGGCGGGGCTTGTTCGATCGGTAGCCGCAGCCGTCGGATCCAATCCAATGCTTCCTGATGTTGCGCAGTCGTGCCCCGTCCTTCCAAAAGTTCCTGACGGGTGAGTTTGGCGGGGGTCATATCCGCCATGTTCTCATTGTCGATGATGAGGTCGACCGAGTTATCCTTAAACGGAAGACATTCTCCATTGGCATGGGTGCCTGTGACGGTCCAACCGCCGGCCTTGGCTCGTTTCGTCTGCAACTGTAGGAAGGGGCGGGTGACGTCAAGCGAGATGTATTGGATGCCCTGTTTTTCGAATGGCAACAGTTCCTTCCCTATTTCGCGGGCGACATAGCCGAGTCCGCCTCCGATTTCCACAATGACCTTCGGCTTCGGTTTGAACCAGCCCAGGCGCCGTAATTGGCGCATGAGCAGGCGTCCGTACGTGCTGCCGCCCAGCGCCTCGCATGGTTCACGGAACAGATGGGAGACGGTGGTTTCAATAAGGTCGAAGTGACCGTCTTCAAGGTCGCTTTCTTTGAGTTCGTGGACATGGAACGCCTCGAGATGTTCTTCGCCCTCGAAATCTTGTTGTCCAGACCAGCTTTCCCGGATTTGTTGCAGCAGCAGGTCCCATTTGGCCTTGTGGCGATGTCCCCCCGGCGGTTCGGTGCCGAAATAGCAGAGAGAATAATTGGGGATCGACCACCGTTCCAGATGCCACGACCCTGGTTGGCCGTCGGGCCCGCAGATCTTGTCACCGTATTTCCCCAGGAGTGCACCGACGGTGATGTGCCCGTTCATGGACGTGAGCATCTCGATTCCAACCCGGTTGAGACGGACGAGCGGGAAATCGTCATCGAGCGGGGCCAGCCACCATTCGTCAAAGGCATGCTGGTAGGCGACCAGGTCAGGAATGCGCCAGGCAATCAGGTTGAGGACGTCGCCACTCAGGGTGAGCGGCTGTTGGATGGCGGCAGCAGCTTTCATCGGATAGGTGATCCACTATGAACGACGAGCCGCAGCCTACACGAGGCTTGCGCCGACCTGCAAGGACCTCGGTTGCGTGGCCTAGGTTTGGGAAGGGAGCATGGGGGAGTCGGTCACGATGATCATCCCGCGCATGATGGGATGAATACGGCATTGATAGGGGTAGCGACCCGGAGGCAGGCTGGGAATCGTGTAGGTTCCCCCTGGCTCGACGGCACCGGAATCAAAGGCGCACCGGCCGCTGTCCTCAAAACAGCCATCGTGGGTCACGGTGTGGTGAGTAGGGGTCGGATTATCCCAACGAATGGCACCGCCTGTGGTGACAGTTGCCGCTGCCGGGACATAGTAGGGGGAGCCGCTGTCCATCATCACTTGGGTGGCTGGAGGAGTGGCGAAGGAGGGCCAGGCCAGGACCATGCCTGTAACCAGACTTAGCAATGTGATGTGCGAGTTCATTGAGTGGTGACTCCAGTGAATAGATGCATCCTTTATTATACATAGAGACAACCTGGATACGGAAGGATTCAGCCCAGTAAGGCGGACATGAATTGGAGAGGGGAAGGCATAGGTGAGTCGTGAGGCCTACACGGTTGCAAGAACCCGCTGGTTCATGCTAGATGGAGGCCGCTTTACCACCGACGTGCCACGCTGAAGACCTGAGAGGAGGACGTGGAATGGCAAAGAAGATCGTGAAGAAGAAGGGCGCGGCTGCAAAGCCTGGTCGCCCGAAAAAAACTGCGGCAAAAAAATCTTCGTCAGCAAAGGCAGCCAAGCCCAAGAAGGCTGTGAAAGCTCAAAAACCTGCCAAGGCAAAGAAAGCGGATCAACCCAAGAAGGCTGCTGCCAGGAAGCCCGGAAAACAGCCGGCAAAAAAGGTCGTGAAACGGAAGGTTGCCGCCAAGCTCGTCCGGTCGTCCAAAGCGAAACCGGCCCCCAAGGCCGTCAAGCCGAGGGCTAAATCGAAACCCAAGCTCAAGCCCTCGATAGCTAAGGTGAAAACGCCGATTGAATCTCCGGTAGTGGTTCCGGACACGAAGCCCGTCAAGTCTGTGGTGCCCGAGGCAGCCAGGCCAGCCAAGGTGGAGGTTGAACCTCAACAGTTGGATCTGGACGACGAAGATGACATGGCGGAAGATCTCGATGACGTGTCCGAGGACATTGAAGAAGAGATGGAAGAAGAGCTCGGCCTCGATAGTGAAGGCGACGATGTAGACTATCTTGAAAAATCGGAAGATCTGCTCGACGACGCGGACGAATATCGGAACAATTAGCCGTAGGTCATTGCCGTGGCTTCCCGGGATTAGGTGCTGTCAACCCCTCGATGTGCTCGGCGTCTTCTCAGCAAAGAAGGCTTCGCGAAACCATTCAGGGATGATGACTGTTCGTGGTGTGCAGCATCGTCGCACCACGTGTATTGATAATCTCGGCGGGCCTCAAGGATTCGCCTTCCTCAATTATTCTGGTCTCCAATACCTTGCATGAGCCATTTTCTGTTTATTGCCGGAGCGTTGCGTGAACGGAGCTCGCTCGAGAGTGCCGAGCTTCAGCTCGGGGCTGGGATTTGGGGGCTGTGCACGGCGTTGATCCGTGACAATCTTCAGAAGTTCCTGACGCCGGATTCTCGCGGGTTGGTGTATGTCCTCAAGGAGGGCATACGTGCGGAATTCGCCATCGTGTCGCTGGTGCAACCGTTTCACGCTCTCGACGAGTTACTTAAGGACGAAGTACGGACAGAAGCCCGGTATGGATTTGTGCGGGTGATGCCGGTGCGACGGTGGCAGGCTCATGCGCCGGATTGTCAGGCACTCCTTCAGCAGGTGCTTCGGATTGAAGAGCAATCGGAGCTTTCCAGGCGTCTCGGGCTTGGTATGCATCGGCTTACGAATGTGGAGTATCAGGCAATCGTTGAAAGGTTAGGACCAGAACAGTGATCAGCGGCTGACACCTACTCGAAGGGTTACTCGAGAGTGCCTCCGGTCATGAGCTGGTAGGCCTCTTCGACCGTGCCGACTTCTTTGATATCAATGTGAAATTCCCATGCAAGCTGGGTGAGGTTCCAACGCGGATCGTCCCGTTGGCCCTGCGGGATGAGAATGGTGTGGTAGCCCTCGCGGGCTGCTGCCCGAATTTTATCGGGGATCCCTCCCACTGGGCCAATCGTGCCGTCTTTTGAGATCGTCCCGGTCATGGCAATGCCGCGCCTGATAGGATCGCCTTTCAGCAGCGCGGCAAATCCCACGGTCATCACCCCGCCGGCACTTGGGCCGTCGGTTTCTGTGGCGGCATAGGCGATGCCCAAGGCGCTGATCGTGCCGGTGTGGTCCACGTTCGGTGTATGCTCGATCGCATATTGAAACGCCAAGGCCATCGAGTGCAGATTTGTAGGGCCAGGCTGGATGTTCCCGCCTTGTAGTTGCAGCATTATAGGCGAGGGACTTGATTGATGGTCCCATCGCAGCAGCAGCACCTCGAACACGCCAAGATTGTTGGTCTGGATTGCTGCGAGCATCGGCACTTCGACCACAGACTCGGCGGAGGCCGAGGGAATGCCCGCCAACATCCAAGCGTAACAGAGGATGCATGCCCAGAAGGGGCGCGATATGGATCGCGCAAGGGTTTGGAAACTAGTGGCTGGCATATACGAGCGAGTCTAGCAAAGCGAGGGGTGGTGTAAAGTGTCGGCACAAATTACCTGGCGGTTGGGGCCGAGCGTCTTCATGGCATCGTGCCACGGCTACCACCGATTCTGCCGACTGGTTGTTTGGGCGTTGAGTCTGGTGTTGGGAATCGGGCTGGTTCCTGCACTGGCACAGGCTGAGTGCACGGTTGAGACGGGGGGGGCGAATGCTGCAGCTGTGTTCACCTTGCATCTAAGCGAGACATGCACGCAGGTGGAACGGGAAGCGCGCGCGGTTTCCGCAAAGGATGTCATGCGGGCGCTCGCTGCTGGGAGAGGCGTGGATCTCGACGGCGTGGTGATTCAGGGAGATCTGGTTCTTGATGAGTTGCCGGCGCAGAAGATCTCGGCGGTGAAGGGGTTGTCGTTGGAGGATCGGCGTTTGCTTGAAGGGCTGAACGATGAGGAGGTGCATGTCATTCATGGGCCCTTTGTCCTGAAGCATTCACGGGTGACGGGGCGCCTTGTCAATCGGTTGAAGCAAGGATTCCTCGTGATCACCGGGCCGGTGGTATTGATTCAGACCGGTTTTTCCGGCCCTGTAGACTTGTCGAGGACGGTATTTCTAGGGCTGGTTGATGGATCGAATGCAACGTTCGAACAAGAGAGCTATTTCGTCCAGGATCGGTTCACCCAGGGGGCCATGTTTTCAGAAACCCGGTTCGGCCCCCATGCTCGCTACCATCGTTCTGTCTTTACCGGGCCGGCCATTTTTCGGGGCGCCGACTTTCCTGGCCTTACCGAATTTCTCGAAGTGGTGTTTGAGCAGGACGCTAATTTTTCGCGCGCCGCGTTCCACATGGGTACCGGCTTTTCCGGAGCTCAGTGTCGAGCCAAGTGCGATTTCTCGTCGACCCAGTTCGACCGGGAAGCGTTCTTTCTTTTCGCACGCTTCGATCGTGCTGTGACGTTTGTTTCAGCGCGGTTCCACGCGCAGACCGACTTTTCCGATGCCACCTTTAAGGAGGCCGATGATCTGGGGCAGGCGATCTTCGCGCGCGCGCCGGTGTTGATCCGGACTACCAGGATCACCTCCGCCATGCCGGGTCGTCCGGATGCCGGTCCATTCTCCCAGCAGGTCACGATCGTCCTGCTGGTCGCCGCTCTGGGGCTCCTCATGTACATCCTCAAATCCAAGTGAGTGGCCCACGACCCCCAACATATAGTTTTGGCCTTGCCCCATTCCCCTATAAATTGGTATAAGATCGAAAATTTATCCAAAAAGGTGACTGAGACCTGATGGACCAACCTGAACTGCCCTACCAAGTCAAGATCGAGAACTTCGAAGGTCCGCTCGATCTCCTCTTGCATCTGATCAAAAAGAACGAAATCAACATTTACGATATTCCGATTGCGCTGATCGCTCAGCAATATTTGGATTATCTGTCGGTGATGAAGGAGTTGAATCTAGCCGTCGCCGGGGAGTTCTTGGTGATGGCCGCCACGTTGTTACACATCAAGTCTCGCATGCTGTTGCCGGTCGACGAGGTCGCGGTGGATGAAGAGGATGGCCCAGATCCTCGCGAAGAGCTTGTGCGGCGGTTGCTCGAATATAAGCAGTTCAAAGAGGCCGCATCGCAATTGGATTACAAGGAGCGCCTCTGGCGGGATACATTCGGCCGCGAGCCAGGTCCTCCGGTGGAACTCACGAATGACGAGAGCCTACTCGACGACCTTTCCCTCTTTGATTTGGTCGATGCGCTGCAAGGGGTGCTGTCGCGCCATCCGGGAAAGCGGTTGGTCGAAATCATTCCGGATAACCTGACCGTCCGAACCCGCATGAGCGCCATTATCGAAGCGCTGGAAGTGCAGGACTCCATGCCGTTCACGGCGCTGTTCGAGGCATCGAGCCATCGGTTGGTCGTGATCGTTACCTTCCTGGCGTTGCTGGAATTGATCCGCATCAAAGTTGTGCGTGTGTTCCAAACGGAAACCTTTGGGACGATCCTGGTTTCTCGTGCCTTCACGGCGGTGGCAGAAGGCGACTTGGTGGAGGAGTCTGAATGGAAGAACCTGTGAGTCTCAGCCCGGAGCATGACATCGTCCAGTCTGCTGAAGCGCCGGATGTGGTTGCAGAACCAGCCGCAGTCACTGTCGAGCAGGACGTGGAGCAGGAGCCCACCGTGCCCGTACAAGTCGAGCTGTCGGCGCCGGCATCTGATCCCGCCTTTTCCGACGTCCGGGCATTGAAGGGAATTGTGGAGGCATTGTTGTTCGTGACGGCAGAACCTATTCCAGTAACGCGCTTGTTAGCATTGCTGGGAGCGGCGACGAAACAAGAGATCGAGGAGGCACTGGCGAGCCTTGGACACGACTATGAGCAGGAGGGGCGCGGCCTCCAATTGGCTGAGTTGGCGGGGGGGTACCGCATCGTCACCAAAGCCGAGTTCGCACCCTGGCTCAAGCGATTGGAAAAGGTGAAGGCTCCTTCGAAACTGTCTCGCTCCGCCCTGGAGTCTCTAGCGATTATCGCCTACAAGCAGCCGATTGTCCGCGCAGAGGTCGAGCAGATTCGCGGCGTTGAAACCTCGGGAGTGATCCGGACGTTGTTGGAGCGTAAACTTGTGCGTATCGTAGGTCGCAAAGAGGAGCCCGGGCGTCCCATCATGTATGGGACCACCAAGGCCTTCCTTGAACATTTTGGTCTCAGGGATCTTTCGCAACTGCCGCCCCTCCGTGAATTCAAGGAGTTGGGGGAGTCGGAGCAGGTCATGCTGCCTATCGACGAATCTGAGCCTATGGGCATAGAGGGCGAATTTCAGGCTATAGGGGGCTCGAGAGAGGGTATCGCTGAGGTAGTGGCTGAATCAGTCGCAGGAGTAGAGATGAATGGTCACGGCGGGTCAGCGCCTGAAGATGCTTTTGTTCCAGAGAGCGGGTCTCAAAATGACATGATGGTGGTCGAGGTCGCGGAAGAGTCCTAGTTCATTCGATATTGTGTGACGGAGGGAGTGGGGCTTCTTCCCCCGGGCTCGATTGCAGCGAGTGGATGGAGCACTGACAGGCAAGAAGGCCTTCGAATGGTCCGGCTGGATCTCGAAGGCCTTCTTGCTGTGCGGTGAGCGCAGCAGGACGTGGTTAGCGGCACCCGATGGGAATGAAACCTGCCCCAAAGATCTGCGAGAGTGCAAGATAGCGTGTATTGTCGTAAAACGAGTAGCTCGGAGCATACCAGTTTTTGGCGGTAGGGTTTCCGCCGTAGGAAGGATCCGTTCCGAATACGTGCCCTCCACGCGTGGTTTGATTCAGATGTATCCATTCTGCGTACATACTGCAGACTTCTGGTTGCACCGACCCACTCCCAGAATTGGCCGCGTACCAGTCACGTCCCGAATCGGGGACCTGGGACAAGTTTCGCAACGCACCGATGGGCGTGTCGTACGCGAAGTCGTGTGTGCTTGGATATTGCCGCGAAGGTGAACTTACGCCCGGAAGAGGAAGGGGGATGTCGGGCGGCGAAGGGACCACGAAGAGCGCCCGCAGAACTTTCGGTTGGCAATCGGGTCGCTCCTTGTTCGTGTATAGAACCGTGCCTTCAGGACCCGGGCATTCCCACATGTCGACCGCAGGGGACTCGAAGGCCTGTGCGCCGGATTGGAGGGGCAGACTTACGGCGAGAGTTGCGAGCACCAGTCGTAATGACCACATGGTAGACCTCCGATTCGTTCGGCTTGTTCGATGATGTGTGACGGCTAACTCTTATGATTCTCCGGAATGCAGAGCCTATGACAATCGAAAGAGATGCGTCCATCCAGCTTACGGGGGATGGATGCCTACTGCCCGATCCGGGTGCGTCGGGCGTTTTCTGGTCGGGATACTGCGTCTCCTGATGCATGTGTGAACACGCTCTTCGACCGCGCCGCTCTTGCCTTGACTCCCTTCTTTTCGCTTTGTTAGACTCTCCGTTCTAAGTTGTTGAAACATACGCTAATCTTCACCAATCTCGTATCACGAGGAACACCATGATCAAGGCTTGGCTGCTCGACGAAATGTTTCGGTTTGACCGGCGGTATCTTGCCGCAGAAGGAAGTCAGAGCGAGTGGGGTGCCGGTGACTCCGTAGCCGAGGAAGAGGAATTGCCTCCAGCACCGACCGGGATTGCTGCCAAAGCCGGAAATGGCCGGGTGATGATTACCTGGGATGCTGTGCCGGATGCGATGTATTACAACTTATATTTCATGACTACGAAAGGCGTGCAGATCAAGTTCTCGGAACTGACGCGCCCCATTGCCAGCGCAGAGGATTTTAAGGCCGTCATCGGTGTGACGAAGGAAAAGGGAACCTGCATCGAAGGCCCGCAGCCGCCCTTCGTGCATGACGATTTGGCGAACGGCACCTGTTATCACTATGTCGTCACCGTCGTGACACAGAAGGGTGAAAGTCCGGAGTCTCAGGAAGTCATGGCAATCCCAGCCCCGTACTTGATTGCCAAGGTGATCGGGCGGGAAGGAGTCGATGATGGTGAGTTGAGCTCTCCGACGGGTATTGCGGTGGACAAAGACGGGATTATTTACGTCGCCGATACGGACAATCATTCCATCCAGAAATTCGACAAAGAGGGAACGTTTCTTGGGCGCTGGGGCGGAGAGGCGGGCAGTGCAGAAGGGAACTATTACTATCCGCGCGGGCTCACCACCAACAGTGATGGGCAGGTTTACGTAGCCGACACCGGAAACAATCGTGTACAGCGTCTCGACACCGACGGCAATCCGATGAAGGCCTGGGGCAAATTTGGGTTTGCCTGGCGCGGGGCGGATATGAACAAATTCGACGCGCCCTGGGGCGTGACGACCGACCAGGATGGCAATATCTATGTCACCGACACCAACAATGCCCGGATTCAGAAGTTTAAAGGCGATGGAACGCCGCTGTTGAAGTGGGGGCGGGACGGAAGTTTTGACGGTGCCTTTTTCTTTCCCCGCGGAGTGGCGGTGGATTTCGTCGGCAATATCTACGTCGCGGATGAAGGGAACAACCGGATTCAAAAGTTCGATACCCGCGGCAGCTTTCTCACCAAGTGGGGTCGGGAAGGCAGCGGCCCCGGCCAGTTCAAGGCTCCCTGGGGCGTGACGTGTGATGCGTTAGGAAATGTGTATGTCGTCGATCAGGGAAACCATCGTATCCAAAAATTCGACGGAAACGGTACGTTCCTGTGTGCCTGGGGCAATCGGGGGAAAACCGAAGGCCAGCTCAACTTTCCATCCGGTGTCGCCGTAGATAAGGAAGGTGCGGTGTACGTTGTCGATAGTGGCAATCACCGGGTCATCAAATATGTGCCCACGGACGAAGAATTGAATCGGGGGAACGAAGAGCGTGAGCGTGCGCAGGCGGTGAGCGAATTCCCCGCTCCCGGAAATCTAGCCATTAAACCGGGCGATACGGAAACGTTCTTGAGCTGGCTGGATGTGCCGAAGGCGGTTGCGTACAATCTGTATTTCCACACCTCGCCGAATCTGACCCAAGAGAGCGGGACGAAGATCGAAGGTGTGACGAGCCCCTACAACCATGCCGGCCTCACGAACGATCAGGCCTATTTCTATGCGTTGACAGCCGTCTATGAAGACGGAACCGAAAGCGCATTGTCCGAGGAAGTCTCGGCAACGCCGGTCTTGATCGATATCACGGCGCCCCAAACCCCCTATGCCGTGGTGAATCATGGGGCATTTATGACGAATTCCCCCGAAGTCGTGGTCACGATTTCCGCCACCGATCTTGATACGGGGGTCGGCGCTTACTATATCT
>Ga0268299_1002336_pt1 | contig 23505 bp, 18 predicted proteins | sample NOBtaG_FD_193484 | JGI IMG/M metagenome (GOLD analysis project Ga0268299, IMG submission 193484) | Activated sludge microbial communities from bioreactor in Nijmegen, Gelderland, Netherland - NOB reactor | ecosystem: Engineered > Bioreactor > Aerobic > Activated sludge | place: Netherlands... | reverse complement strand
AAACCAACTAATCAAACAAATTCTATTGCTGGAACTCCAATTTATATGGCACCTGAAGCATTTGAAGGCAAATTTATGCCTCAAACTGATATTTGGTCAGTAGGTGTAATTTTTTACCAATTATTAACTAATACTTTTCCTTTCGCTAATAATGATACTCCAATACTACTAAAAGCTATTTTTTATCAACCACCTAATCCATTACCTCAATTTATTCCAAGTATTATTCAAGAAATAGTTTTTCGTGCTTTAGAAAAAGACTTTACAAAACGTTATCAAACGGCTAATGAAATGCTGCTAGATTTACAAAAAGCTTCACAAACGCTAAAACAACCTATAAATCCGTCTATAACTACTCGAACTTCTTATAATGCTGAAATTAGCCGAAGTAATCCAAGTTGTTTTATTTTTTTAGTTGATCGTTCTGGTTCAATGGCTAATTCCATTGCAGGTCAAGGTGCAAAAAGAAAAGCTGATGCTGTGGCTGATTGCTTAAATCGGTTGCTACAAAATTTAGTAATTAAATGTTCTAAGTCTGAAGGAATTAAAGATTATTACTATGTTGGAGTAATTGGTTATGGGTCTAACATTGGGTTAGCTTTAGGTGGAGCATTAGCAAGAAAAAATCTTGTTCCTATTAGCGAGATTGCTTTTTCTCCTATTCGCATAGAAGATCGTATTAAAAAAGTTGATGATGGAATGGGTGGAATAATAGAACAACAGGTAAAATTTCCTATCTGGGTTGAGCCTTTTGCTGATGGTGGAACACCAATGGCAGAAGTTTTTAGAGCCACTTATAATATTTTAATTGATTGGATTGCTCATCATCCTAACAGTTTTCCACCTGTTGTAATTAATATTACAGATGGAGACTCTAATAGCGATCCAACAAATGAAGCAAAAGCTATAATGAATTTGGCTACAAGTGATGGAAATGTGTTACTTTTTAATTGTCATATTTCTGATAAACAAGTAGCACCAATTTTATTTCCAGAAAGTGAAGCTAATTTAGTTGAGCCATTTGCCAAAAAACTTTTTTGGCTTTCTAGTCTGTTGCCAGCTAAAATAAGAGAGAATGCTTATAGAGAAGGTTATTCGGTGACAGAAAAATCTCGTGGCTTTGCTTTTAATGCTGATATGGTAGAGTTAATAAGTTTTCTTGATATTGGAACTAGACCTGGTAATCTGCGATAAGTTATTTTAATTTAGGAGTCTACCTGTGACACTTCTAGCTAATAAAACTGAAATAGTAATAAAAAATATTTTTCAACTTTCAAAATCTGGTAACAGCGAAAGTGAATATGAAGATGCCTGTGATTACTCAATAGAAGAAAGACGCTTTGCTATTTCTGATGGGGCAACAGAATCTTCTTTTGCAAATCTTTGGGCTAAAAGCCTAGTGACTGGACTTGTAGCAACGGCCCCTTTTCAATTTTTAGAAACAGAAGCCGATTTACTAGAATGGTTAGAACCGCTTCAAAATACTTGGAGAAAAATGATTGATTGGCAAAACCTTCCCTGGTTTGCTGCTGACAAAGCCGAAGCAGGAGCATTTGCTACTCTTTTAGGTGTACAATTTCTTGATCCAGAACTAGTTTCCTTATTGCCAGAAACCAAACCTGTAGATGAAGAAATGCGTTGGCAAGCCGTTGCTATAGGAGATAGTTGCCTGTTTCAAGTTCGCCAAAATCAATTAGCTTCTTCTTTTCCATTAAATAGCTCAAAACAATTTAGTAATAGTCCAATATTACTAGCTAGCAGTGTTAGCAAAAACCAACAAGTTTGGCGTAACTTTCATCATTGTAAAGAAGTTTGTTATGAAAATGACCTTTTCTTTTTGATGACTGATGCTTTAGCTCAATGGTTTTTAACTGAATATGAGCAAGGAAGAAAACCCTGGGTAACGCTTTATCATCTACGGGATGAAGAGGATTTCCAACATTTTATTACTAGACTAAGAAATTCCGGTCAATTACGTAATGATGATGTCACATTATTAACTATTCAACTTGGTAATGGAGATTTAGGTTTAGTAGAAACTATCAATGAAGAACTTGTTGCTGAAACTAAAGAACATACTCCTACATCTACCTTTGTTGTTAAAGACAGCAAAGACACCAAAGACTTTGATACAGCAAAAACAACCCAACTTGATTCAAAACCTACAGATGTTAAAACTCCTCAATTTCGTTCATTAGATCAACCATCTGTGCTAAAACAAATTGGTAAATCAATAATTGGGTTATTGGGTAAAAAAGAAGAGGAAGATAAATAATTTATCTTCTACATTGTTTATTACTAAGCATTAATCGCTAATTAAAAGGGAGGAAAAAATGTATTGGCCTAGCCCTTCTGACTATCAAGACGCAATCCAAAACCCTAATGCTTGTTTTCAATCACCAGAACTACGTGCAGGGCAAGTTGCACTTACCCCTATGGGACTACCTAAAGTTGTCTCTGGTAATTTTGCTAGTGTATATGAAATTACTAGTAATGGACAGCGTTGGGCAGTACGATGTTTTTTACGTCAAGTCTCAGACCAACAACGTCGCTACAACCTACTTAGTCAACATTTAGCAGGCTTTCGTATTCCTAGTTTGGTAGATTTTCAGTATTTACCACAAGGAATTTTGGTAAGGGGCCAATGGTATCCAGTAGTAAAAATGGCATGGGCAGATGGCAAAACTCTTAATAATTTTATTACTGAATCTCTATCAAATCCTCAAGTATTGTTGGAATTAGCAGCTAAATGGCGTGGTTTAATCAATAGTTTACGAGGAAACCGACTAGCACATGGCGACTTACAACATGGAAATATTATTGTTAGCCCACAAGGTAATTTATCTTTAGTAGACTATGATGGAATGTTTACACCATCTCTTAGAGGTGAAAGAAGCCCTGAACTTGGTCATGAAAATTTTCAACACCCTGAACGAAATGTTAATGATTATGAAGAAAATTTAGATAGTTTTTCTGCTTTAGTTATTTACTTGAGTTTAAGAGCTTTAGCTTATCAACCTGCTCTTTGGCAACAATTTCATAATGGGGAAAATTTAATTTTTACCCGCAAAGATTTTCAAAATCCCCAGCAATCACCGCTTTTTCAACAACTTAAAACTAGTTCTGATGAATCCGTGCGTAGACTTGCTAATAGTCTAGAGTCTTGCTGTTTTACTAATGTAGCTGTTTTACCAGAATTTGAGACTTTAATTGCTAGTTTACCTTTAACCAATACGGTTCCAGCTATGGGTGCAGCTAGTAGTTCTAACTCAGCTTTTCCACAAGCACCAAGCAGCAATTTGGGGCAATTTGGCTCACCTCTACCAAGTTGGACAACTCCTTCAGGGCATTCTGGACAAGTACCAGCAACTAATCAACAGTTTAATAATGTTGCTAATGGTCAGATGGCTGCCATAGCTTCAGCAATGCCTTCTATAGCACCTGCGCCTCCTATAGTAAAAACTAAAGCTCCTGTTTGGTTAATTTTAGTAGCTATTTTTGCTGGTTTTATTGCTTTTAGCACAACAGCTTTTTCTCTCTATCTTTCCTATCAACATAATCAAGAAATGAGTTATATGGAGACAGACCTGTCTTCATTAAGACAACAACTTACTGAAGAAAAAGAGAAAAATACAAAACTTGTTGAAGAAATGGCTGTAATGGAAAAAGCTTTACAGTCAAAAAAACCATATGTTGATACAAAAAGTACTTTAGGTGATATCTTTGATAAAGCTCTTACACTTAATAGAATTGACAAGCTTGATGCTAAGGTTGATTCCTTAAAGTTTTATGAAGGTGGTTATAATGGAACTGCCCGAGCAGACAGAGTTTATCTAACTAGTTTTTCTCGCAATAGTCGTTTTGTTTTTTGGGAGCTAAATCTTACTCATCCAACACGTGCAGCTAGAGAAGATTTTACTATTGATGTTACCTGGTATAAAGATGGAGCATTTTGGGCAGATGGCCCTTCTAAAACTTATGTTGAGCCAAATTGGGCAACTAGTTTTCATAATAATGGCAAAGGCTGGTCAGAACCCGGTAAGTGGGAAACAGGAGATTATCGAGTAGATTTATTTGTTGATGGAAAAAAAATTGCTACTGGGAATTTTTCTATAGTTGATTAACTTGTAAATTTTATAGCAAGGAAAATGGATGTCTTATATAACAAGAGATAAAAAAGACAAAAAAGAAAAATATGTTTGGGTGGGTATAGAAATTTTACGCATTGCTGATGTAGTTACTTTAAGAGGTTCTATTAGAGAAACAGATCTTTCAGCAATATTAGAAGGTGAATTTAAGAAGCCATTTCTTGAAATAAAACACTTACATTGGACAACCACTGTTTGGGATGAAATTACAGGACAAAACAAAATTGATTTTGTTGCTCACGGTCGAGATGGTGAATGGAAATGGCACACAGGAACATTTTTCTTAAAACAAGAAAAAATTTTAGCTATTGGGCTAATCGAAGATTGTTCCAAATACCTTTCTTTGGATGAAGATTTAGATGATAATAACTGGACTCAATAAAATTTAAGAGGTTTTGATGCCTAAAAGCTTCTAATAAAAAGATTTATCTTTGAGGTTATTTATGTCTGACAATGGAGTTAAAAAATTTATTACCTGGGATCCTAATCGTTCCTTAGGTCTAAATTGGGTAGTTTTTCAACCTAACCAAACACAAGACATAGAAGGTATTATTCCTTCAGGACAAGAACTTGGAGAATATTCAACTTATGTAGCAGCTAAAACAGCACATCCTGATGCACGAATCACTAATGATGCTACTGAAGCAATCAAATATGGCAATATTTAGGACTACTTAGGTAAATTTAAAGAGGAAGTTAATAATGGAAGAACAAGGATTAAGTAAACTTTCTCCTACAAATCAATTAGACAGTATTCATCATGTAGCAATTCCTGTTCTGGATATAAACATTTCCGTAAAATGGTATAAAGAGAATTTCAATTGTCAAATAATTTATCAAGACGAAACTTGGGCATTTATTGAGTTTGCTAATATAAAATTAGCCTTGGTTACTCCTAATCAACATCCTCCACACATAGCTTTTGTAAGTCAGACAGCAGAAAAATTTGGAACACTTGTAGAACACAGAGATAAAAGTCGCTCAACTTACATTAAAGATCCTTCTGGCAATACAGTAGAAGTAATGGCTGAAGGATAAAAGGAGTAATTTGTAGTGGTCAAAGGCTGGTTAAAGTTTTTTATATGGATTTTTAAGAAAAATTTTAAGTTTTGGATATTTTGTCTATATTTATTTTTTTCAATAAGTTGTACAGACAACATATCTGCTACCTTACCCCCCTCACCTATACCATCTCCTAGCTTAATAAATGCTAATGCTGTACCTCAACATCTTAAAAACATTTTTCTTGCTCGTTGTGCATCCTGTCATGGTGAAAAAGGTGATGGTGGAGAGGCTGGAACAATTTATCAAGCTCGTAGTCGTAGCCCTAAAAATTGGACAGCCTTTTTGAAAAATCCAAAATCTATAAATAAAAATAGTAAAAAACTTCCTGTAGAAGGTTTAACAGAAGCTGAATATGCTGCTTTTGGAGAATGGCTAGCTAGAATTACTAAAGAAAATCGTTATGATACTGTAGGTAAATAATTTATGACAAAAATAATTTGTTACTGTCTAAGTCTTTTATTGTGTGTTTGCTTATTTGTTAATGTTAGTTTGGCACAAAATAAACCTCTGCCTAGTAAACCAACAATAGAAAATCCTTCTGCTGCTGCATCTTTAAGCACTACTTTTGATCCGCCAAAAGCTTTTAATCATATTCGTAGCCAAGTAAATTTTGGCCCTCATTGGGCTGGCTCTCCTGCAATTAAAGAAGTTCGTAACTATTTAACCCAAGAATTAGCTAGTTATGGTTTAACAGTTCATCAAGATGCTTTTATGGCACAAACCCCTAACCCTAAATTTCCTACAGTAGAAATGGTTAATTTAATTGCAGAAATACCTGGCAAGAAAAAAGATATTGTTATATTAGCTAGTCACTATGATACTAAGTGGTTTCCTGAGGAAGATTTTCTTGGTGCAAATGATGGTGGTTCTAGTACAGGAGTTTTACTTGAACTAGCTCGTGTATTAGCTAAATCTAATCCAGAGTATACATTATGGCTAGTATTCTTTGATGGTGAAGAAGCAATGAATATAGAATGGCAAGGTACAGACCATACTTATGGCTCAACTCATTTACTAAATAAATTGCGTATAGAAAAAAAGCTAAGTAATATTAGAGCTATGGTCTTACTGGATATGATTGGAGATAAAGAACTTAATATTTGTCGTGATGAATCTTCTACAGGCTGGTTAAAAAATATTATTTACTCTACAGCAGAAGAACTTGGTTATCAGAAGTCTTTTCCAAATGAAACTTGTGATATAGAAGATGACCACACACCCTTTTTGCGTGCTGGTGTTGCGGCTGTAGATATTATCGATTTTGACTATGGCCCGGATAATGATTTTTGGCATACTAAAGAAGATTCTTTAGACAAAATAAGCCTAGAAAGTCTTAAGACTGTCGGGGATACTGTATTAAACAGTCTTCCTAAAATATTTAACTATTTAAATAAAACTACTAAGTAATTTAATATAAACACTTTGGAGGGTATTTAGTGAAACAGATAGCAATTATTCCTGGTGACGGTATTGGGGTTGATGTAACACGTGAAGCAGTAAAAGTGCTAGAACAAGCCCAAAAAGTTTATGATTTTAAGCTAAAAATGAATCATTTTGATTGGAGCGCAGATAAATACTTAAGCGAAGGTATAAGCCTCCCTGAAGGCGCGATGGATATGTTTCGCAATGAGTATGATGCTATTTATGTTGGTGCATTTGGTGATCCTCGTGTGCCAGATATGAAACATGCAGCAGATATTCTATTAGGGCTACGTTTTGGGCTAGATTTATATATTAATTTACGCCCTGTTAAACTACTTCATGACAGTTTGACACCATTAAAATCACGTACACAAAAAGATATTAATTTTATTGTTTTTCGAGAAAATACCGAAGGAATGTACGTTAATATTGGTGGTAATTTTAAGAAAGGGACTCCAGACGAAATTGCTATTCAAGAGGATATGAACACACGTAAAGGTGTTGAGCGAATAATTGTTGCAGCTTTTGAATATGCTAAAGAACATGGTCGCAAACGTTTAACAATGGCTGATAAATCTAATGTTTTGCGCTATGGTCATGACCTTTGGCAAAGAGCTTTTACAGAAATCGCTACTCGCTATCCAGATATTGAAAGCAATACACAATTTGTTGATGCAGTTACTATGTGGATGGTACTTAAGCCAGATCAATATGAAGTGATTGTCACCAATAATATGTTTGGTGATATTATTACTGATTTAGGTGCAGCACTCCAAGGAGGTTTGGGAATGGCGGCTTCAGGTAATATTCACCCAGGAAAAGTTTCTCTTTTTGAACCTGTGCATGGTAGCGCGCCTAAATATGCTGGAAAAAACGTTACAAATCCTATAGGTGCAATTTTAACCGCTGCAATGATGTTAGAGTATGTAGGTCATAACCAGGCAGCTAATGGTATTGAACAAGCTGTTATTAAAGCCTTAGCAGCAGGAAAAATGACTCGTGATTTAGGTGGAAGTCTTAGCACTACAGAAACCGGAGATGTTATTGCTTCTTTATTGGGATAGTCAAATAGCATCATTAGTTATTATTATTTTTTAAGCCATATATTATGTTTTAATATTAGCCCAGTCATTTATGGCTGGGCTAAATGGCTTAACTAATGGGTTTTAATTTAGATTTATGTTTTATATTTTATTTATTGCTCTAGCATTAGCATTATTTTTTGTTTTCCGAGGCACTACACAAAAATATCATTCTTGGGAAGTTATTAAAGAACGATGGTTTCAAGTAGGGCTAGATAATTCTTTACTTTTTAGTAGCGGCACACCCCAACAAGGTAAAGAGCTAATACGTCTTGATGGTAGTTATAATGGTTATTTGATTGCGCTAAGTTTACTTAAAGACCAAAAAAGTAATGTTTTAGTAGAAGTTTCTTACCCTGAAGAAATGAGCAATCGTCTAAAGCTTTATTCTACAACTACTTTTAGTTCTATTAATAAAATATTAACTAGTACTTCTACAGAACAAGAAACTTTAGAACCAATTACTCAAGAAATAAATAGTCGAACATTAAACAAACGTCTTCATCCACAAGTAGTAGAACAACTATCTATTTTAAGACAAGAATATTCTCGTTTAGGGAAATCTTTTGAGCTAACGCCAGAAAAACTACTTTATCGTCAATCTGGTTTACTTCATGACCCTGTGCTACTTTTCCCTATTGTAGATGAAATGGTAATAACAGTTAACTTACTTAGTGAACATTTGGAATATTTGCTTGTACAATAAAACTAAATTAACTACCAAAATAAAAAGGAGATACAAAAGTATCTCCTTTTTTAATTTCACTAATAAAAATTCTTAACTATTTACTAGAAGTTATAACGGGCAACGATTTGGACAATTCTAGAAGTAGCAGCAGTGGTAGAAATACCAAATTGGGCTACACCTAAAATAGTTCCAGGATTGCCTAAGTTAACCCGGTTAAAGAGGTTAAAGAAATCTGCACGAATTAAGAATTTATTTCTTTCTTTAACACTAAAGGCTTTGGTGACAGAAAAATCAAATTGGTTAAAGCCTGGGCCAACAAATGAACCGCGTGGAACATCGCCAGGATTACCATCTAGCAATGACAAGGAAGCAGGCAAGAACAAGGTAGAATCTGGGCCTGTTTGTAGTCGTGGGTTAATACCAGGAGCAGGTGCTTGGCCAGGTTGACCATTAGCAAATCTAGCACGTGCGCTTAAACCAGTTCCTTGAGTATCTAAACCATTATAGAAAATACCAAAGGCATTACCTGTTTGAGCTTGGAAAATACCAGATACTGAAACACCACTAACAAATTGGTTTAATACTTTATTAGAAGACTTAAATGGGAAGTCATAAATAAAGTTCATAACAAATCGGCTACGAACGTCATTACCTGATTCACCGCGTTCTGCTGCTTGACCACCAGCAAAACCAGAAGAGTCACGAGGTAAGGAACGGTTGCCATCACTAGGAACTAATGGATCTGTAGCATTATCAATAGCATGGCTATAAGTATAAGCACCTTGGAATTGACCTGTACCAAATCTACCATCGGTTAAAGTCTTAGTTACTCTAACAGTTAAAGCGTGATATGTAGAAAAAGCATCTGCTAAGTTTACAAAAGCAATATTAAAGGCTGTATTTAATGAGCCTCTTAAGAAGTTTTGACGTAAACTTTGGCTAATAGGATTATTACTTCCTGTAAGGGCATTAACGCGTCTTACACTAGTTCTATTTCCATCTACAACATTTAAGAGGTTAGTAGCTTTAGCACCAACATAATCAACTTCAACAATTAAATTACGGAAAAGTTCTTGTTGAATACCAAAATTAAAGTTTTGTGAGTAAAGATTTTTAAAATCATCTCTAAAGCTATTATTTGGTCTGCCATCTTTTCCTTTAGTTGGGAAAATTACAGGAACAAGTTCATCACCATTCATTACAATAGGAGTAGAAACAATACTTGGTACACGGGGAACATTTTCAATTAAAGCTTCATTAAAGTCTCTTGTTGCAGGGAAGTCAATAAAGGCAATTTCAAATGGTGGATTACCACGAGCATTAGTAAAGAGATTACCAAATACGCGGTCATAGAAAATACCATAGCCGCCACGAATAGAGGTTTTACCCTTCTTAAATGGATCCCAAGCAAAACCAACACGTGGGCCAAAGTTATTATAGTCATTGCTATAAAGAGGGATACTTGGATTTGGGGAATTTTTACCTACAGCACTAAACAAGAAACCACCTTTAGGTTGAACTCCGCTAGGGTCTTGACCAAGTAAACTGGTTAAAAGTCCATTGACTTCATAAGGTACGCCTTTATATTCATAGCGAACACCATAATTCAAGGTAAAGTTTGATAATATTCTCCAAGTATCTTGTACATAGAAATCAATTTCACGGACACGGAAACCACGGAAATTATTATCTGTACGTGCGCCGCTTAAATCAAAAAATTGTGTTTGTTGTTGGAAAGCAACTAAACCATAGAGTGTAGAAGCAAAATTGTTAAATGTACCACCATTACCAGCAGCCGGAATTGGAGTACCGTTAGCATCTGCAATAATTGGGAAGCCAAAAGTAGTTGGAAGTGCAAAACTAACAAATTCTGAACGACCAAAGTTTGTATCACTATTAGAGTAGACAAAACGGCTTTCAATACCAAACTTAAAGGCATGTTTTCCACGATTATAGGAAACGTTATCAGCAATAGTAGTTGTACCTGTAAAACGAGTTTGTGTATCAAAACCACCTAAGCCTGTAATACCACCAAAGCCTAAGTTTAATACTTGACCATTACGAGTACCAAAAGGTTGGAAATTAGTTGGTGCGCCAACAGCTTGGAAAGCAGCACGAACCATATCATCTAACTTAACAGAGTTACCACCACTACCAGGGCCGCTAAATGGAGCATTAACACGGTTGCCACCAAACTTAAATTCATTGATTAAATTTGGGGTAATAACAGAGGTAAAAGCAATAGCAGCAAGTTGAGTACGTTGTAATGTATTACCTTCATCTTCTGTTCCGGGGAAGGTTGGGCCACCTAATGGGCCATCAAAGCGAGTAAATCCATAACGTACAGAAATACGATTTCTATCAGAAAGTTGATAGTCAACACGGGTTGTAACGTCTTGTTGTCGTTGTTCTGCTGTGAAGTTAAAACTAAACGCATCAAGTGTTCCTGGGAATGGGGATCTTAATGGGTCATTACCTAAAGGATAAATTTGATTAAATATTTGTTGAACAACTGGGCTAAAGGTAAAGCCATTAGGATTATTTACACCATTAGGACGAATATCTAAACGACCAAAAGGAGTATTTTCTAAAATACCCATTCTAGCAGTTGCTGAAGGAACAACGCGGACTTGACGAGAACCTATATCAAAGATATCTGCTTCAGAGTTAACAAAGAAGAAAAGTTTATTTTTAATAATTGGGCCGCCAAAAGTACCACCAAATTGATAACGGCTTAATTCGCGCTTTTCTTCCATATCAAAGAAGTTACGTGCGGCTAAAGAATCGTCTCGGTTATAAAGGTATGCTCCTCCATGATACTCATTTGTACCACTACGGGTAGCAACATTGATGATAGCACCTGTATTACGACCAAATTCAGCATTATAGTTATTAGTAATAACACGAAATTCTTGTGTAGCGTCAATGCTAGGTGTAGTAACACCGCCTGGGATACCTGGGACTTCTGTATCATTGTTATCAACACCATCTACTTGGAAGTTGTTATTACGTTCTCGTGAACCATTAACAGAAAACCCACCTAATCCAGAGTTAGCTGGTAGTACGCCTGGGGCAAGTAAAATCAAAGCATTAGGGTCACGTGATAATAATGGTAATTGTAAAATTTTCTTATTATCAATTAGAGTGGATAACTGTTGGTCAGTAGTGTTGATTTGTGTGACAGCATCACCGGCATTAACATCTACTACAATGTTATCTGTGCCTGGTTGTACATTGATATTTGCACTAGTCACAAATGATACAGATACTTGAATATTAGCTGCCGTAGCATTACTAAATCCAGCAGCAGTTACTGTAACATTATAAATGCCTGGGTCAAGGCTAGGTACATTATAAGTACCATCTTCACTAGTAGTAACAGTGCGTTTTATACCTGTTTTAGTATTTTCAACTTCAACTGTTGCACCTGCAACAACCGCTCCTGTTGGGTCTTGAACTACCCCTGCAACACCTCCCGTAGAAGATTGAGCATAAGACAAGCTAGTCATACCCATTAATAGCATTAGTGCAGTTTTACCTGTTAATTTTGATAGCTTTTTAAACATCTCTCCTCCTATAAATTTATCTACTTATAACTTTAGGAATAATTTTTAACTTACTTATTTGTATAACTGTTGCTCTTTATTAAGTCGCCGTGTGACGGCAAAACCTGTTTAAAATTTATTAGAAATTATGATTGATTAATTTTAGTAAGTTTATGAGTTTATCTTACGCAACTAGAATGCCAACCACAATTATTTTTACTAATAGGTATTATTTTATTGTTAATAAATAAGTTAGTTTAACATTACTTACTACTATTAAATTTAGTTCAATGCTTTTCCAAACAAAAAAATGGATTTAAACAATTGAAAAAATGGATTTAAAGGTTTTTAGTAAGGTAAAAAGGCGCATATAGTTTGTTTAATTATTATGCGCCTTATCTAGTGCGTAAAATTATAAGTTAGTTGGCACTATTGAGCAAGCGCAACTACTTTTTCTGCGGCATCTTTCATACCTGTAGCAGTAGTAAAGTTAAGGCCTGAGTTTGCAAGCAGTTCACGTGCTGCTTCAACATTTGTTCCTTCAAGACGAACTACTATTGGAATTTTAATTCCAATGTTTTTAGCTGCTTCAATCACACCAGCAGCAACCATATCACAACGAACAATTCCACCAAAAATATTGATTAATACTGCTTTAACTTTTTCATCTGCAAGTAAAATACGAAAAGCATTTTCTACCCTAGCTTGAGATGCTCCACCGCCTACATCTAAAAAGTTAGCAGGTTCACCGCCTGCAAGCTTGATAATATCCATAGTAGCCATTGCTAGCCCTGCACCATTAACCATACAACCTATTGTGCCATCAAGCTTTATATAGTTTAGGTCAAACTTTGAGGCTTCTATCTCTAATGGTTCTTCTTCGTTAAGATCCCGTAATTCATTAAAAGTTTTATGACGAAATAGCGCGTTATCATCAAAGTTTACTTTTGCATCCAAGGCATAAAGCTCGCTATCTTCAGTTAGCAAAAATGGGTTTATTTCTAATAATGAAGCGTCCATATCAATAAAAGCTTGATAAAGTGCAAGAAAAAACTTAGTAGCATTAGAAATTAATTCTGCTGGAAGTCCTAAACCAAAAGCTAATTTACGCCCTTGAAAGGCTTGCATCCCTACTAATGGGTCAATATATTCCTTTAAGATTGCTTCTGGATTATGTGCTGCAACTTCTTCTATATCCATACCCCCAGCGGCAGAAGCCATAAAAACTACTCTAGAGCTAACACGGTCAACTAATAAGCTTAAGTAAAACTCCTTTTTAATCTTTAAGCCTTCCTCAATCAAAAGTGTTTGTACTTCTCGACCTTCTGGGCCAGTCTGATGTGTAATTAACTGCATACCTAGTATTTGACTAGCTAAAGTTTCTACTTGTTCCAAACTATGGCCTAACTTTACACCTCCGCCTTTACCACGTCCGCCAGCGTGAATTTGGGCTTTTACTACGGCTGGAACACCTAATTTTTCAGCAGCAGCGCGAGCATCTGAGGCAGTACGTACCATTTCTCCACGAGGTATTTTTACACCATATTTGGCTAACAATGCTTTTGCTTGGTATTCATGAATCTTCATTAATCAAAAACCCCTTATAAAATTTTAGAAAAAGAATATTTTATTTATTTAAGTTTGACTTCTATTTGGTAGGTGACAACAAGTTTATGTCCAAAAGGCAAAAGTAAGTCAAGCAAGCGGAAATGTCAAGCCTTAAAACTCAATAGCATTTGACAAGTGTTAGTGGATCTTTTTATCTTGCCAAGATACAATGTGCCTACCTATTGGGTTAATATTGCTTAATAATCTATTAAATTTTAAGCATTTTAATGGCTGACAATTTTTTGTAATTTGCTAGACTAATCAAAATATAAATTAATAATTTTATAGGTATTATACTAAACTAAAACTATTTAACTATCCTACATAAGGAGTTTTTGCATGGATGCGACTGAGCGCAAAGAGATAGTAGAGCGTTTTCGTTCTGCCCCAGGAAAATTAGAACGCAGTATTGATGGTTTGGGAGAGTATCAATTAGAGTTTCGTCCTGCGCCAGGAAAATGGAATATCCGAGAAATAGCTATTCATCTTTGTGATAGTGAAATAGTTGCGGCTCATCGCATTCGTAGGGTTTTAGCAGAAAACGATGCTAGGCTAACTAGCTATGACCAAGACCTTTGGGCTAGTAATCTTAAATATGGTAAACGTAATCTAAATAATGGTGTAGAACTATTTAGACTACTACGTAAATCTACCTCAGAATTATTTGAAGACCTAACAGAAGCCGACTGGGAGCGAACAGGTATACATGATGAACATGGCAAAATGACATTACTTGACCTAGTACGTCTTTATGCTGAACATTGTGAAAATCATGTTGCGCAAATTCGCCAAATTCGTCTTGAACTAAGCAAGCAGTAAACTTTAAGGCTATTGATTTATAATAATTTACAAATTGTAGAAATTTAAGTCTATTAGCTACCATCCTATTTTATCATTAATTATTATTACATTATTATTAATATTGATTTCTTAAAATTTATTAACAAGGAAATAAGATGAGTACATTAAAAGGTAAAACATTATTTATTACAGGTGCTAGTCGTGGTATTGGGCTAGCAATAGCACTTAGAGCCGCACAAGATGGAGCCAACATAGTTATTGCTGCAAAAAGTGCAGAAGAACATCCAAAACTACCAGGAACAATTTATAGTGCAGCAAAAGAAATTGAAGCAGCAGGAGGCCAAGCACTTCCCTGTTTGGTTGATATTCGTTTTGAAGATCAAATCCAAGCAGCAGTAGAAAAAGCTTTAGCTCAATTTGGTAGTATTGATATTTTAGTAAATAATGCGAGTGCAATTAGTTTAACTGGTACTTTAGAAACACCTATGAAAAGATTTGACCTAATGCACCAAATCAATGCAAGAGGAACATTTGCTTGTTCACAAGCTTGTTTACCACATTTATTAAAAGCTGAAAATCCCCATATCCTTAATATTTCTCCGCCACTTAGCATGGAAGCACGCTGGTTTGCTGGACATGTTGCCTATACAATGGCTAAATTTGGGATGAGTATGTGTGTACTAGGAATGGCTGCTGAGTTTAAAGATCAAGGTGTTGGAATAAATGCACTTTGGCCTAAAACAATTATTGCTACTGCTGCTGTACTAAATTTATTAGGTGGTAGCGAAGTAGCTAGACAGTCTCGAAAGGCTGATATTATGGCAGATGCCGCCCATCATATTCTTACTCGTCCAAGCCGTGAATGCACTGGAAATTTCTTTATTGATGAAGAAGTTTTAACTAGTGCAGGTGTTAGAGATTTTGAAAAATATGCTACAACTCCAGGTGTAGAACCATTGCCAGACTTTTTTGTCTAAATCCAAAATTTTTCTATTTCTAAAAAGGTGTAATTTGTAATGAGAAAGACGGTTTTATTTTTAATTGTAGTTATTCTTGCATTTAGTGTGATTAGATGTAGTAATAACCCTACTCCAAACAATACTTCTTCTGAGCCAACTATTTCTGCTGAGAATGAAAAAGCTTGTAAAGAAGTTATAAATGCTTATGTGCTTGAGTTCCTGCGCCGCAACCCAACAGTTAATACTTACTTAGGCGGTGGTGGACTTGATGCAAGCTTAAAAGAAGTAGATGGAAAACTGCGTGATCACTCAATCGCTGCACTAGAAGCAGAAGATAAATGGTTAAAAGAAACTTTAGAAAAGCTTGAAAAAATTGATGAAAAAACCATTTCTCCTGCTTTAGCAATTGACCGAAATGTAGCTTTAGCACAGACTCGTTTTCTTTTACATCAGCATCAAGAACGCCGTTATCAAGAACGGGCTTTAGACACATATATTGATGAACCTTTTCGCGCTGTTGATTGGCAACTTCAAGGCATGACTCAAACAGGAGAAAAAAGCTATGGAACAGCCGAAGAATGGAAACTCTTAATAAATCGACTTGGAGAAGTTCCAAAATACTTAAAAGTTGCTCAAGAACAATTAGAAGCAGGTGTTAAGGCTAATAACACGCCCGATTATCGTATGCTACGGCGTAATGGAGTTGATACATCAGAATCAAATGCAAAATATTTTGAAGCAGAAATACCTAAAATTGCATCTGAAAGAATTTCTGGGCCAGAGCGAGACGAGTTATTAAAAAAACTTACTGAATCAGCTAAATCCGCAGCAACCGCCTATCGAGAGCTAAAAGATTATGTAGCAAAAACCTTTTTTGATGACTTAAATGCTAAAAATGAGGCAGGTCTAAAAGCTCAATTTCGTGGTGATCGCTTTATGATGGGTGAAAAAGAATATAATTGGGCCATAAAAAATAACTTAAAAATTGACAAATCTGCGGCTGAACTTTATGAAGAAGCCTGGCCCATTGTCCAAGCTACTCGTGATGAAATGATTAAGTTAGCTCGTGAAATAGGTCAACAAAAAAATCTAAAACTTCCCGAAGATGGCCCCGCGGCAGTAAATGCAGTAATTGAAGAGCTTTCAAAAGATTATCCAAAAAGCGATGCAGAAATGGTTAATTGGTACAAAGAAGCAGCCTTTCGCTTAGTTGATTATTCACGTAAAACAGGCATTTTTGATGTACCAAACGACTATAAATTAGAAGTTGTGGAAACTCCTCCCCCACTACAATCTTCAATTGATGGTGCGGCTTATTATCCTGCACCGCCTTTTAAGAATAGTGGTGTTGGTCGTTTTTATGTCTCTACAACTAATAATGATGTGGCAAAACTAAAGGCTAATAACCGTGCTTCTATTGCGGATCTCTCAGCACATGAAGGTTTTCCAGGTCATGACTGGAATTATAAAGTTATGACCCAATATAGAGATCGCATTTCTCCAGTTCGTTGGCTAACTGCTGGTGCTGTAGAAGATTCCTCTTCAATGTGGCAAGATTCAATGGCTTCTGAAGGTTGGGGTCTTTATTCTGAAGCTCTTATGGCAGAACCTCAAGCAGACTCACCTAATGGATTTTACACGCTTGAAGAAAAACTTTACCAGTTACAAGGCAAGCTATATCGGGATCTAAGAGTACGTATTGATACTGGTATCCATATAGGAAAAATGAAGTATGATGAGGCAGTAGATTTATTTTCAGAAATAGTTGATTTTCAACATGGATCATGTCAATCAGCCGAAGCATTAAAAAATGATGCTAAACGTGCTAGTTGTGATTCTTCAGAAAAAGCAATATTTCGCTATTCTAAATGGCCGACTCAAGCTATTACTTACCGAATAGGAAAAGATCAAATTTTCGCGCTACGTGCTGAGGCTAATAAACTTTTAGGTGATAAATTTTCTCCTAAAGCTTTTCATATCCTTTTTATGCAGTATGGAACAATTCCTCCACCTTATTTTCGTGCTGAACTGCTAAAAGAGCTAAAAGAAAAAACCAAATAAGCCTTCCAAAAATTAAAATTGTCCTACCAAGAAAACCTTTTTTTTGGTAGGACAATCCAAGCAAAAAAACTTAAAATAAACTTCCAAGCTAACTAATTAAAAATTAGGTTAAAAATGGCTAAAAATATCCCACAAGATGCTAATTATCAAAATAAAGTTAAAGAAAGTTTTGAAAAACAAACTTTAATGACAACTCTTAAAGCTAGCTTAAAAGAAGTTAGTCCAGGCAAAGTAATAATAGAAATTCCTTATAGCAAAGAATTTACGCAACAAAATGGATTTATTCATGCTGGAGTAATAACTAGTATAGTAGATACAGCTTGTGGTTATGCAGCTTTTAGCCTTTTTCCACCTGATTTTGATGTGTTAACTATAGAGTTTAAGATAAATTTTCTTTCACCTGCAATAGGAACAAAATTTCAAGCACATGGTAGAGTAAATAAAAGCGGTAGAACAATTTCTGTTACTAACGGTGAAGTTTATGCAATTACAGATAAAGAAGAAAAGCTTATTGCAACAATGATGGCAACAATGATGGCAATATCACCAAATCATCAACAAAAGAATTAAAATTTATGAAAAAATTAATGTTGTTGTTTTTATCAATTTTTTCTCTATCCTATAGTGTAAGTGGTAGCTCATTTTTTTATCCTAAATCTAGTTTTCTACCCCATCAACACCCAAAAACAACTGTAGGTAAAATTCTTACATCAATAGAACAGCAAACTTTACAAACAGTTTATTATGATCCATCTTATGTAAAATTACCTTACCCAAATGGAGATGTACCTTTAGAACGTGGAGTTTGTGCAGATGTAATAATTAGAGCGTTTCGCGCTGCTTCAATAGACCTACAACAAGAACTTCACCATGATATGAAAACTAACTTTAAGCTCTATCCTAAAATTTGGGGCTTAAAAAAACCTGATCCTAATATTGATCACCGTCGAGTAGCTAATTTGATGACGTATTTTCAACGTAAAGGCTACGCATTGGCTATTAGCCAAAATCCCAAAGATTACCTACCTGGAGATGTTGTTGCTTGGCGACTTGATAATGGACTTTTACATATTGGCATAGTTAGTGATTTACTTGATTTGTCAGGAAAATCTTACCAAGTTATTCATAACATTGGTGCAGGGACAAAAGCCGAGCCTAGGCTTTTTGAATGGAAGATCATAGGTCATTATCGTTGTTTTAATGTTACTTGAAAATAACTAAGTATTTCTCTATAGCAGAGATCTGTTTACAGACTTAACAACTGAGTGACATAATTGTTTACCCTAAATAAATAAGATAAATAATAATAACAAAATAATAATATTTAACAAGTAGATTATACTAATAATACATTCTACACAAAATAGATGCTTAGGTAAAAACTGTAATGGGAAATGATCGTCAAAAAGCGGAAGAAACATTAGTAATAATAGATGCTTCTCTTACCCAGGCATCATCACCTGAAGAATTTTTATTAGAAACAGAAAATTCTGACTCATCCACATCCAATGCCACCACCCAATTTAATAAAGAATCTTGGGAACCAATAATAGGTACTGAATTTGATGGTAAATATAAAATAGAAGAAAAAATTGGTGAAGGCGGTATGGGATTAGTATATCGCGCTAATCATATATTTATAGATCGCCCTGTAGCTATTAAATTTTTACGTCAAGAATACTTAACTGATACTGCGGCAATAGAAAGGTTTAAGCTAGAGGCCCGTGCCGCAGCACGTATTCAACACCCTAATGTTACGACTATTTTAGATTTTGGTATTAGTGGCGGAACGTTTTATCTAGTAATGGAATACCTAGAAGGATTCTCCTTAAGAAAACAACTAAAAACAAATGGTGCATTAAGCCTTAAAGATACAATTAGAATTATGCTTCAAGTATGTGATGCTTTGGATGCAGCACATAAATCCAACATAATTCATAAAGACCTAAAACCTGACAATATTTATATACATATAAAAGATGGTATAGAACAAGTAAAAGTATTAGATTTTGGTATTGCAGAAATTGTTGGAAGAGTGGTTAATGAAGCAGATCAAACTTTTTTAGCAGGTACACCTCATTATATGTCACCTGAACAATATCAAAATGATCCTGTTAGTCCAGCAACTGATATTTATAGTTTAGGAGTAATTCTTTTTGAAATGCTAACAGGCCAATTACCATTTGATGAATTTTCTCCTGTATCATTAGCACTTAGGCATTTAAGTAGCCCTCCTCCTAAATTAACAAGCATAGACTCTAGCATCCCAATAGAATTTGAAGAAATCGTTAATAAAGCTCTTGCTAAACAACCAGAAAGACGCTATCAAACAGCCCTTGAGTTAGCAGAAGATTTGCAAAAGAGCGAAAAAATTACTACTCAATTTAGTGTAGCCCAAATAGTAACAAGTGAATCTAGTGCTATTTGTTCTAATCCTAAGTGTGGTCAATCTGGCTTAGTTGGAAATCGCCGCTGTCCAACCTGTCAAGCATTAGCTGTTGGTTCATTACTTCGTCACCGTTATTTAATTGATAAAATGGTTGGCAAAGGTGGTTTTGGCACTACTTATCTAGTAAAAGACTTAGATTGTTTTGAAGAACAAAGAATATTAAAAGAACTAACCTTAAGCTTAAAAGATGAAGATCCAATGGATCTTAAAGATATGGCTGAAAGACTATTTCGACGTGAAGCACAAGTTTTATTAAACTTATATCATAGTGGTATCCCCCGCCTTTACGCCTATTTTGCTGAAGAAAATTTTTCTTATTTAGTACAGGATTTTATTCCTGGCCAAACTCTTTCTGAAGAGTTTAAGAAACGTAAAAGCCCTCTTTCTGAAGAAGAGGTAATGCCAATATTAGCTTCTTTAGCAGATATACTAGACTATTTACATAGTCATACACCTCCGGTAATTCACCGAGATATTAAGCCTCATAATTTGATGCGTCATCAAGATGGGCGAATAATGCTTATAGACTTTGGAGCAGTTTGTCAGGCAGCAGCAAGCCCAAATGCTAATCATACTGTTATAGGCTCATTAGGTTATGCACCTCCAGAACAATTTCTAGGTCAAACAACTATACAAAGTGATCTTTATGCTGTTGGGGCATCAGTAATATATCTATTAACAGGTGTTCCACCTAGATTGCTACTATCTAATTCTAATACAGATAAACTAGATAAAGAATTGATGGGCAAAATCTCCCCTCAACTTTTAGCATTATTAAAAGAATTAGTCACCACTCAAGTAGAAGCTAGATTACCTAACACTTTAACCTTAAAAAAGAGGCTAGCATCACTTAACAATACTAATACTGATGTTAGCATTAATAATAAAAATCAAGTTGAAACAGTATTAGTTAATATAAATGACAGCAAAGCTCAAAGTGTTATAAACAACACTCTTCAATCTCCTGCACCTCAAAGGCCATCTTTATCAGGAGCATTTGCTAAAATAACTAGTGGTCTTCCTAGTACACCTAGCTCTAATAATCCATCTTATCCATCTAGTAATACACCTTCTGCTAAAACAGTTTCTTCAAACTCAACAACTTTTCCTAGTTCCTTATCTTCTCCTAGTTCAGCCCCAACTATCAAAATTACAGAGGAGCAATCTGTTGCTAGACCCAATATAAATTCTACAACTAAACCAACTCCATCATCTACACCCTCATTATTTCAAGCTCTTACACCTAAGCCATTACCAGCAATTGTCCCTCAACAACCAAGCTCAAGTTTTCAACAAGTATCTAAACCATTATCAAGCTCACAATCTCTATCAAGTCCAAGTGTTCCACAACAAGCAAAAGTTGAGCCTGCTAATACGCCAGTTATTGATTTTCAGGCAGCAGCGCAACTTTGCTATGAAGTAGAGAGTATGTTAAGAACGATTGATTATGGAACACATTTTGCGGTACTTGGCATTAGCTCTGATGCTACATCAGAACAAGTAATTGCAGCTTATAGAGAGCTAGCTAATAAATTTAACCCTAGTAAATACTTACATTTATCTAGCTACAATCCTAGTTTACAGACTGACTTAAAAAAGATTTTTTCCCGCTTAAAAGAAGCTTTTGAAACTTTGATTGATCCAAATAAACGTAGTCAATATAACCGTATTTTCCGTACTGGTACTTTTGAAAAGCTAAAATAATTTGCAAATCTCTATTATTAAAATAAAAATCTTTGTCTCTTTGCTAAATAGTCTTAATATATCCCTATAAATTTCCCCTTAAATTATTTTCCTTTGGAGCGGTTGTCATGAAATTTTTGGAGATATTAAAACACGATACAAGCAGCACAATGTCCCCTGCTCGAGCCTTTTTAATTTCTATGCTTTATATGATTTCGGCTGATGAACAAATTGAAAGTCAAGAAATTGCACGACTATTAACTATTACTGGTAGCACTAAAACCGGGCCCCTTAGCCTACAAGCAATTAACCAAAAATCTCTCGACTTAGCCTTACATTATCGTAGTCGTAATTCTTTAGATCATTTCTTACTAGAAGTAGCACCTGTTCTTTCTCATCTACAAAAAAAATGTATTTTACTTAATATATTTGAATGTGCTATTTCTGACCAAGAAATTGATATTCCCGAACAAACAGTTTTTGATAAATTTATAGCCGCTTTTGAAATTCCAATGGAAGAACTTTCTCCACACTTGACAACAATTTTACTAAAAAATAATTTCTCTATTTTTAGTAATAATCCATAAACTTTTAGGTAGAATATGACTATTTTAGAAACAACTATAACTAGTGTTACAGTTTATACTAGCTATGCTAGGGTGACTCGTCAGATCAAAACTAAATTAACAAGTGGAAACCATACTTTAGTAATCAATAACCTACCTGACACTTTTTTATCCGACTCTGTACGTGTAAATGGGCAAGGTAGCGAGTTAAAAATTATTGCTGTAGAAGTAAACCAACAAATGTTAAGCGAGTCTCCAGAAGCTAAAATAGCTGAACTAGAGAAAGTTTTAAAAAATTTACAACTAGAAGAACAAAAGTTAAATTCTGAAGCTAAGATAATTAGCGGTAAATTATCCTTACTCAACCAACTACAAACATCTGTTGGAACAACTTTCCCAAGGTCTATAAGCTACAACAAAAACTCAATAGAGAATTTAGATAAAACGCTAAATTATTTAACTCAGGAGTTAGAAAATACTTATAAACAAGAGCTAGAATTTAAAGAAAAACAAAGTGATTTAGCAAAACAAATAGCTATAACCAAATATGAACTAGATAAATTACAAAATAAGGATGTTAAATTACGCTGGGAAATACAAATTTTTGTAGAAATGTCTAGCGAAGCTGAAATCTTCTTAGATATATTTTATTTAGTTAGCGGAGCATCCTGGCAGCCTTTATATGATATTCGATTAATAGAAGATAAGGTTACTTTAAGCTATCTAGCTAGTATTACTCAACAAACTGGCGAAGAATGGAAAGAAGTTAACTTGTCACTTTCCACTGCACAAGTAGCAACAACTAGCACAATTCCAGAATTATCTCCTTGGTACTTAAGGGTTTATTCTCCTCCTGTATATCCTCCACCTCAATCAATGGCTAAATCCGCTGGCCCTTTAGCAGCATTTGGTGGAGCCGTTAGACGACGTTTAGAAGAATCCTCAGAAGATGAAGACCTAGCTTTATCAGACGTATTAGCTGAACCAGCACAAATATCAACAACTACAATAGAAACAAATAGTTCTGGTTCATCTGTTACTTATCGAGTGCCAAAATCTACTGATATTCCTAATGATGGTTCACCACATAAAACAACTATTGCAATAATTCCTCTGGAAACTAATTTAGATTATGTTACTGTCCCTAAATTAGCACACGAAGTATATTTACGAGCAAAAATAAAAAACACTTCTCCATATTTATTTTTAGCAGGTAAAGCAAATATTTTTCATGAAGCACATTTTGTTGGAAATACAGAGATAGAATTAACTGCCCCTAATGAAGAATTTGAATTGCAACTAGGGGTTGATAGCCGAATTAAAGCGGAAAGAAAGCTAACTCAGCGCACTGTAAGCAAAACTTTTCTTGGAGGCAGCAAACGTATTACTTTTACCTACACTAATACTATTACTAATAATATAACTAAG
>Ga0268299_1002335_pt1 | contig 23516 bp, 25 predicted proteins | sample NOBtaG_FD_193484 | JGI IMG/M metagenome (GOLD analysis project Ga0268299, IMG submission 193484) | Activated sludge microbial communities from bioreactor in Nijmegen, Gelderland, Netherland - NOB reactor | ecosystem: Engineered > Bioreactor > Aerobic > Activated sludge | place: Netherlands... | reverse complement strand
TGGAGCACCTGGGGCTTAGCGAGCTAAATGCGATCCTTCGCCCTGTCGATGCATTCCTTCAGGACCACGGCCTGATTATGTTCGTTGTCGGAGGCCCCATAGAGTAGAGTGACGGTCTGTGCTTGTGAGAGCCGGGCGAGATCTTCGATCGCGCGGTTCTGTTCCGGTCGGTTCAGTTCCTTGCGATAACGTGTCCGAAATTCCATCCACTTGGCCGGGTCATGGCCGAACCATGTGCGGAGTGCCGTACTGGGAGCCAGTTCCTTTCGCCAGGCATTGAGACGCGCCTGTTTTTTCGTACATCCCCTCGGCCATATCCGGTCGACCAGAATCCGAATCCCATCGTGCGCGTGTGGTGTTTCATAGACCCGTTTGATTCGAATCATGATGGCACCGCAACAAGCCGCGCGCGGCTACTCCTCGATGCCCACGGCAAGACCGATTGATGCACGGAGCAGATCGTGCCTGGTCACCGAATAGGTCACCTCTCCGTTCTCCTCGACAGGGAGGTTCAGCAAGTGGTTGTCGACCATGAGTTTGATCGCCTCCGGTATCGGCGTCGATTTACCGACGGCAATGGGATGTCCGGCCATCAGTTCTGTCGCCGTCAGACTGTTCAAGTCCTGTCCTGCCTCAAGGGCCTTGAGGATATCAAATTCACTGATGAATCCCACATAGCGGCCATCTGCATCCAGCACCGGACCGCCGGACACATGCGCGGAAAGCAACTCGATAGTGATCGTCATGCCGTCCTGTGCGGTATGGAATTGGATCGTATTCGTTCCGACGATTTGTCCGACGGTTTTGAAGCCGTCAGCTGGAATTCCTACGTGGCTCATGATGTCTCCTTCCGATGCGGCAACAGCCATCGAGGGTGTGAGACGTGTCTGCAGGCCGATGACCTGTGGTCTGCGCTGTTTCTGCGAACTACTGATCTTCCCTTGTGCATCAACTCAGCAAGCGAAGTGCCTGTCCGGACGGGTCGCGATTACCTGTATTCCTGCGCCGTTGCAGGCAATGATCATGCGTGCGTGAGCGATTCCGCACGGGGCAGACAGTGCGGAATGTCCCGGCTGACCCGGATTCTCCATGAACATCGTCGCGAGGCGTTTGAGACCGAAGCCCGGCGGGGGTTCTCGCCCTAAGGCCGCGTAGGCGTACCGGCAGTCCATCGAGGAGGCCGAACGAGAACAACCCCGCCGGGAGAGAGCATCGGATGCCGGAGCAGGTACTCATGAATAGTCCCGGGGTGAGGACATTCGGTCGCGGAGTCCGCATGCCGTAACAGTACTGAATGCCGGATTTCTTTCGCTGCCTGAGTGCCTTCAGCAGGATCGCATATTGCATTGCTTCCTGTGATGGGCTGGTGCACGGGTAAAGCGAGTCGTCTGCTCTGTTCACAATGATGGAGGTGCGCAATGGACACTCAGGTGGTTTCTTCGGGCGATGGCACCATCGACGAGCAGATTCTTGGTTTGCTGCAGCACCACCGGCGGCTGACCTTCCTGACCCTGGCCGAATCCCTTCCATTGTACACCTGGCATACATTATTTGCGGCGTTGAGCAGGCTCCGCGGGCAACAACAGGTGGACTTGTTACCGCTGGCTGCAGATTACGAAGTGGTCTGGCGGCAAGGGAGAGAATGCCCGTCCCTGATGTCCGAAGGGCGGGCCAGGATGTGATGGCGATGTTGCGATGGACGGAACCGCGCGGCGGGTGCAAGTGATCGAAGGAGGCACAGGATGTCCTGCAGTCGATGCCAGGGCCTGATGGTAGCTGAAAACCTATTTACTCCCAGCGAAGGCCTGTCGCATACGTGGGTGCCGGTGACGCGTTGTCTCAATTGCGGCAACTTGGAGGATTCGTTGATCCGACTGGCGCGACGCCTTCCCGAGCAACTTCAGCGAAGCGTTCGTCCTGGTCCGCGACGAAGAGGTATATGGATTCACACGTTATGGAGGCCGGAGCGAGACTAGCCGCAGGAGTTGTGCGGAGGAGTGTGGCCGGCCGTGCCTGACGGATTGAGAGTGGTCCAGCGCGGCCATCGCTGGAAGAAGGAGGTGCCATGGAGGGGTACGGAAAACGTGTGCTGGTTGCGGAGGACGAAGAGAGTGTGCGGCACCTGCTGACCCTGGTGCTCGAAGAAGCCGGCTATACCGTACATGCGGTGGAAGATGGCATGGAAGCTCTGGCCGAAATGAAGAAGCGGCGCTTCGATGCGGTGGTTGCGGATTACCGCATGTCCCGTCTGGATGGGGAGCAATTCCTGCTGTTGAGTCGCCTGATGTGGCCGCAGACTCCGACCGTCCTCCTCTCCGCTGAGCATGCCGATCTGCCTGTCATGTTGAAAATGCAAGGCGCCTGCGCCCTCGTGCCGAAACCCTTCGATTCGCAGGGGCTGTTACAGGCGCTGCAGGCTGCCATAGAGGCGGCCTGTAGTTGCTGCTCCCCGAGTCCGATCCCGCGTGAGGGGACGAATAACACCCTCTCGGTATCCCCCTCCTAGCGGGTGGTCACCTCGAGGAAGGCGTCTGTGCTGAATGGAGGATGACCGGGTTGAGGGTGACATTCTGCCGTCTGCTCAGAACCGCCTGAATATGGTATCGTGCGAACGGCTCTCGCGAGAAGTTGTGTGAGCGGCGGGTGTGATGGCTGGATACGAGTTCCTATGGAGAATGCATGAAGAAAAAGACGGCGCCTAAGAAGGCCGCTTCGCGTCCGGCGAAACGGATGACATCAGTGGCTAAAGAAGAGAATGCTCCGGGGCCGGTGCAAGATATTCAAGTGCGCATCGCGGCACGGGCGCATGAACTGTATGAGCAACGGGGGTGTTTGGATGGGTACCACCTGCATGACTGGCTGGAAGCAGAGCGGGAAATCCTGGGACATCCGGTGGTGATGGATAAGTCCTCAGAGCGTATCTGACCGGGTGCGCGAATAATCAGCCGGCAAAGTGTGGATAGTTTGCGCCGCCCCTGAAATCAAGGGCGGCGCCGTCCGGTTAGTTCATCGTCTGTTCCAACTGATCGACCATTCCTGAAATCGCATCGAATCCGGATTGCCAGAAGGCGGGGGAGTTCATGTCGACTCCCACCTCCGCAAGGATCGCTTGCGGCGCCTTCGACCCGCCTGCTGCGAGCAGCTCCAGATATTTCGGCACGAACGCGCTGCCTTGTTCCTGATACATGCGATAGAGCGCCAGTACGAGCAGGTTCCCGAAACTATACGCATAACAATAAAACGGGCTGGCGTAGAGGTGCGGAATCGTCAGCCATTCCCATTGGAATTCCTGCGGCACCCGCAGGGACTTACCGAATTGTTGCCGCAGCAACGTCATGTATGTCTGTGCCAGATCGGTTGTTGTCGCCCCCTGGGCCACCATGTCGTGGGCGGTTCGTTCGAACGCGACAAAATAGGCTTGTCGCATGACCGTCGCATAGATATCGTCTAGTTGGTTGACGAGCAGGCTCTGCTTGACGGACCGATTGGTTTCGGTGGCCATCAGGGCATCGGAAAGAATCCGCTCGCCGAAGACCGAGGCCGTTTCTGCCAGCGGCAATGTTGAGTGGAAAGTGAACACATTGTGCTGCTCGGCCATCATGGCATGGACGGCATGGCCTAATTCATGGGCCATGGTGGCGATGTCGCGCGCTTCACCGGTGAAATTCAACATGACGTAGGGCGTCAGGTTGGGGGTTACACTGTAACAATAGGCGCCGCCCATTTTCCCCGGCTTCGTGCGGGCATCGATATGGCGATCGGCGAACACACGTTGCGCCAATTCGGCGAGGCGCGGCGAAAAGCCGTAATAGGCGTCCAGCACCATCCGGACCGCATCCGCGTAGCGGTAGGTCTTTTGTTCGGCCCGGTGCGGCGCATAGATGTGGTAGCGGTTCATGGTTTTGATCTTGCAAAGTCGCGCCTTCAATTTGAAATACCGTTGGAAGATCGGCGCATTGTTCATGCAGACGGAGAGGAGCGCATCCACGGCGCGATCCGGAATGTCGTTGCTGAGATTTCGCGACTCCAGCGGCGTCTTGAAGTGCCGCAGCTGAAGATTTTCCGCCTTCCAGTCGTTCACCAGGGCTTTATAGATTTCCCCCAGGAGATCCTGCTGAGACTCATAGACGCGATACATCTCCCGATAGGCGGTTTCCCGGACGGCGGCTTTCGGGCTACGGAGGTAGGCCGTCAGCGCTTCGCGATTCATCGTTTTCTTTTTCCCGTCGATGCGCATCGTGAAGGTGAAGCCGTTCGTGACGACATCGTAGAGCTGGTGGACGGCGCTTTGTCCGGTGATGTTCTTGATGTTGATGATCTTCTCTTCCGGTTCCGAGAGCGTATGCGGCTTGAAGCGGCGGATGGTCTCCAGGTGGTAGCGGAAGTCGCCGCTGTTCGCCATGAGGCGCTCCGCATTCCGCTGATCCACACTCTGCCACCACAAATCGAAGAACAGCAGATGGTTTTGGAGGGCGGTGAGCTGCTCTTCCACTTTGGTTTTGAACGACCGGGCCTGGAGCTGTTTCGTGTCTTCGGAGAACCACAAGTACGCGTAGGCTCCGAGCCGACCCGACTCCCTCGCGATCTGTTCCGAGAGGGTGAGGAGATTCAGGAAGCCCTGCTCAGGCATGGTGGCGGACAGCTCTGCGCGCGCCGATTCGAAACGGGAGACTTTTGCGCTCAGGTCTTTCAGATAACGGTCGAACTGTTTCACCGGATCGGTCACGAGGTCGGAGAGTTCCCAATGATCGGCAAACTCGCGGGAGGCGGACGAACGGCGTGATGACGTCGTAGGGGCAGTCTTGCGCGAAACGGCCATGGTCGAGGCTCCTAGAAAGTAAATGATAGAAGGAATCATACCATCGTCGGAAGCCAACGGCGTGGAGATTCTTCGAAGGTACGCGTCTCCGGAGGCGGACGCCCCGTTGACAGCTCCGGCTCGAATGTTACAATCCGCCCCAAGGTGAAGCGATGACCGAACAGGAAATCAACCGCGCGATTCAGTATGTGACAGCCGCGACGTCGTATGGACGGGACACGGTGGCGGAGATTCTCCGGACCGGCTTGTCGGAACTAGCGCAGTTGTCCACGCAGTCAACCTGCCGTTTTGAGCGTGAAGACCTCATGGGTTATCTTTGTCTCTGGACGATGAAACGCACCGGGCATCCGGAGCCGCTGGTGCGTGAAGTGCTTGATGGCGCGGGCCGCTGGCTGGATGAAGTGGCGACGACGGTGGCCCGGCGGCGCGAGGCGCAGGAGAATGCCGGGGATGACGACGAGCCCGGCGCAGCAACGGCGTAAGTACCCACGTTTCACGAGCGATGCTTCACGGACCCCGCGCACTCCAATCAATTGAGCGGAACCGGGGTGCGGTCGGTCAGGCGGGGAGGGTGCTCTTCAGCGCTTCCAGATTTTTCGTCACCATCGCATCACCGTTCTTGGTAGACACGTCGATGCCCTGATCCGACACCTGCCGGCATTCTTCGATCCGATTCAGCTTCTGGAGCGATTGCGCCAGCGCATAATAGGCGGCGGAGTAGGTGGGCTTGACCGTGATGCACTGTCTCAAAGCCTTGGCGGCCTCTTCAAAATTGGCGTCTTCCATATAGGCTTTTCCGAGTCCGAACCAGGCGACGTCATCGTCGGGTTCGATAGCCAGCACTCGTTTCAGCGGTTCGATTCTCGGATTCGGCATCGGCTTCTCCAGGGTCAATCGGCACGGTGAAGCGAGACCGTAGCACGCGTTTCCGCTCATTGTCTACGCTCTTTCCTGCATGATACTCTGGGTTCGTACCTCGTCTCTCGTCGTTCGTATCTCGCGACAAGCAAGGCATTGGGCTGATAGCCGCCTACGAGATACGCTTCACGTTTCACGGGTTTTTGTCATGGGAACAACCGGGCTCATTTACGATCCACGTTACCTTGAGCACGACATGGGCGCCGGACATCCGGAGTCGCCCAACCGGCTGCGTGCGATCATGCAGCGGCTCGAACAGAGCGGTACACTCGCCAGTCTCACCAGGATCGACCCTCGAACAGCCGAAGACGAGTGGGTCACACTGGTGCACCGGCCGGAGTATGTCGCGATGCTCAACCGGCAGGCGCCGACGCATGGCCGGATCTCGCTCGACGCCGATACTTCCATGTCACCCGGATCGCTGCGCGCCGCCTATCTCGCGGCCGGTGGAGCCTTGGCGGGGGTGGATGCGATTATGACCGGCCGGGTTCAGCATGCCTTCTGTGCGGTCCGTCCGCCGGGGCATCATGCCGAAGCCGATCGCGCGATGGGCTTCTGCCTGTTCAACAACGTGGCGATCGCAGCGCGGTATGCGCAGAAACGGTATGGCGTGCAACGGGTCCTGATCGTCGATTGGGACGTGCACCACGGGAACGGGACGCAGCACAGCTTCGAGTCAGATCCGTCGGTGCTGTTTTTCAGTACCCACCAATATCCGCACTACCCCGGGACCGGGCGCGCCGGCGAGTGCGGCCGCGGAGCGGGAGAAGGGCTCACAATCAATGTGCCGATGGAGGCGGGGGAAGGCGACGACGAATACCGGGCGGTGTTTCAGAAAGTTCTGCTGCCGGCCGCCGACGCCTTCAAGCCGGAGTTTGTGATCATCTCCGCCGGTTTTGACGCCCACCGGGACGATCCCCTCGCGAGCATGGGGTTGACTGAAGAGGGGTATGCCGATCTGACAAATATCGTAGCCGGAATTGCCAGGCAACATGGCCAAGGACGCCTGCTGTCGTCGCTCGAAGGCGGGTACAACCTCACGGCGTTGGCCGCATCGGTCGAGCGACATCTTCAGGCGCTGGTGGCGGCATGAATCTATGGGTGAAGATCCTGCTGGGCGTCGCCGGTCTCGCCGGAGCCATCTACCTCTATTACACCGAGGTGAAACCGGTCGTCATTTTCGGACTTCGGCCGGAGTATGCCCACGCCATTCCTTTTCAGAAGGTACCGGAGGGCCTGACCAGTCTGAAAGCCGAGTCCTGCGGTCAATGCCACCGGGAAATTTATGACGAGTGGAAAACCAGTATCCACGCCCAGGCCTACGAAGACCCGTTCTTTCAAGCCTACTGGAAAAAAGACAAAAACATCTGGGTGTGCTTGAATTGCCACACGCCGTTGGAGAATCAGCAGCCGACGCTGGTGAAAGACATTCCCCGGGGACGGGTGGAGAAAGCGACACAGGAACCGAATCCCCATTTTGACGCCGACCTGCGGAACGAATCGATCACCTGTGCCGCCTGCCATGTGCGGGATGGAGTGATCCTCGGACCATTCGACGATTCCGCCGCGCCGCATCCCACGAAGTTCGACCCTAGTTTCCGCAACGCGCAGTTCTGTTCGCGTTGTCACAACGTGGTCTCCGGTCCGGCCCAGTTTTACAACGTCGGTCCCTGCGGGACCTACGCTGAATATGAAGGCAAGTATTTCATGCAGGAGCGGGGCTTCATCTGCCAAAGTTGCCATATGCCGGAGGTCGACCGGCCGGTGGCCGAAAACGGGCCGATCAGGCGCGGGCGTCGACATCTCTGGCGCGGGGGGCACGATCCCGACATGGTGAAGCGGGCTGTGGCCATTCAGGTGAAAGCCGATCCTCCGGCTCCCAAGCCGGGCGAGCAGGTCACCGTGACCCTCTCCCTCATGAACGCCGGGGCGGGGCACAAAATTCCGACCGGCGATCCGGACCGGCACTTTACGGTGGAATTCACGGTTCAAGACTCAAACCGGCAGGTGCTGGCCGAGAAATCGCACACAATGGGCCGCTGGATTATGTGGCAACCGGCCATCGTAGAGTTGTACGATAACCGCTTGCTCCCCTTGGCCAGCCGGGACTATCAATTTGCCTACCGGATGCCGGAGGCGTCCAAGGGGTTGACGTTGAAGACCCGGGTTCGGTACCACATCCTGACCGACGGGCAGCATGAGATGTTGAAGACCAAGTACGGCCTGATGGCGGACGATCCCTACGCCTTCACGGTCTATGAGCGGGAAGTGCCGCTGAATGAAATGCTGGCGGCCGCGTTGGTCGATCCCTTGCCGGAGCCGCCGCCGATGGCCTGTGCGAGTCCGACCGTATCCAAAGGGTAAGTCATCACCCACCGAGATCGAGGAACCCATGCAACATCCATTACTCATCGATTGTGAAACGCTTCAGAAACGCTTAGGGCAACCGGGCCTGGTCATTCTCGACGTGCGAGGCAGGGCCGCCTATGAGTTCGGAGGTCATATTCCCGGTGCCGTCCATTCCACCTGGCATGAATACAGCGATCCCGATGCCGTGGCTAAAGGTCTGCTGGATCCCGACCTGAAGCGCATCGAGAAACGCGTGCAGGCGCTCGGCATCAATCAGGACAGCGAAGTGGTGATCTATTCGAACCCCTTCGACAACTGGGGCGACGAAGGACGCATGTTCTGGATGCTGGAATACTTGGGCCACAAGAATCTCAAAGTGTTGGACGGCGGCTGGGTGAAATGGATCCATGAACGCCGGCCGTTCGAGCATGGCGCGGTCCGCTGCGCGCCGGGCAACTTCGTCGTGTCGCCGGTCGAGTCGGCGATCATCATGAAGAATGAGTTGAAGGGGATCGCCCGGAAGCCGAACCCGACGACCACGATCGTGGATGCGAGGAGCCTGGAAGAGTATCTCGGAAAAGAAATCTCCGGCATTCCGAGGCCCGGCCATATTCCCGGTGCCGTCCATGTGGCGTGGAGCGGATTTTTGAATGCCGATGCGACGGTCAAGGATCTGGCCGCCATCAACGCGCAGTTGGATCTCAAGGGGCTGAATCCGGCGCACGAAACGATCTGCTACTGCACCGGAGGCGTGCGCTCGGCGTGGCTCTATTTCATTTTGCGACTGGCCGGTTATCAGCGGCTGCGTAACTATCCGGGCTCCTGGTGGGAGTGGAGCCGGGATTTTGCCTGCCCGGTGGAAAAGGATTTGCTCGCGTTGCAGAAACTTCTCGGTCTGTCGGAGTCGCAGGTGCCGACCGGCATGCGTCCGTCTTGACAGGATGCAGGCCCCTCTTTATGCTGAAATACAGTATCGTTGGAATCATGCGGTGCACATACTTACAGAGGAGGCTGTTCATGCAGACTGCGAAATGGCGGGGAGTCGTAGTAGCCGGTGTGATGATGGCGCTCGTCGGGGCGCCGATCGTTGCCGGTGTGGTTTTCGCGGCAGGAAATAAGCATCAGGCCGAAGCGGTGGAGCATGCCAAAGAAGCCGTGGCGCATGGGAAGCAGGGCCATGCGGACGCCTTGGTGAAGCATGCCGAAGCGGCGCTGAAGCATGCCGAGGGCGCGGTGGCCGAAACCAAGAATCCGCATGTCACTGAAGCCATCAAGGGGCTCAAGGACGGGATCGAGCACGGCAAGGCCGGCCACGCCGATGTGGCGACCAAAGCCGTTGAGAACGCCCTTCCCCATCTGTCGGAAGGTATGTAGTCGGTTCTTGCGCGTCGACGGCGTGTAAGATGAAACGGGCAGGGCCGTCCCTGCCCGTTTTTCTTTGAGTAGAAAGGCGGCATCATGCGGGTCGGGTATCTCCAATTTGATCCGGTTTTTGGCGAGGTCGCGCGGAACCTCGACCACGTGACTGCTCGACTCGAGCAGGTGGAGACCGACCTGATCGTACTGCCTGAATTATTCGCGACCGGCTACCAGTTCGTTTCGCAGGAAGAGGTGTTCCAACTTGCAGAGCCGGTGCCGGACGGGGCGACGACGAAACGGCTCACGGACATTGCCGCACGTCGGGGGATGACCATCGTAGCCGGCCTGCCGGAGCGGGACGGCGGGCGCTGTTTCAATTCGGCGGTCGTGGTCGGACCCAAGGGATTCATCGGTTGCTATCGGAAAACGCATCTTTTTTTCGAGGAAACGCTCTGGTTTACCCCGGGTGACAGCGGGTTTCATGTGTGGGACATCGGCCCTGCCAAAGTCGGCGTCATGATCTGCTTCGACTGGTATTATCCGGAATCCGCCCGCACGCTGGCATTGCAGGGCGCGGATATCATCGCGCATCCGTCTAACCTGGTGCTGCCGAACTGTCCCGACTCCATGGTGACCCGCTGCTTGGAGAATCGAGTCTTCAGCGTGACGGCGAATCGGATCGGCAGCGAAGCCCGCGGGGGGAAAGACCGCCTGACGTTTATCGGATTGAGCGAAGTCGTCAGTCCGCGCGGCCGGATTCTGCATCGCGCGCCGCGCGACATCGAGGACCTGACTCTCGTTGAAATCGACCCCGCCGAGGCCAGGCTCAAGGCGCTCAACGATTACAACGATCTCCTGCGCGACCGGCGCCCAGCCTTCTATGCCGACTAATTCCGCGTCGTATCCTTTTCATGACTCAACTTGCGTCACTTACGAACGCACGGTAGGATGAACCATGTCAATTCCACTCGGTAAAGGCATTCTTCTCGTGGCCGCGCCGGCATTGAACGATCCCAACTTCCGACAGACGGTGGTGCTCCTGTGTGAGCACGGACCGGAAGGGGCGCTGGGTGTGATCGTGAACCGTCCGACCGCCATGTCCATCTCTGAGGCGCTGCCGCAGGTGCCGATTCTGGAAGGTCAACCGCATGTGTTGTATTCCGGCGGCCCCGTGCAAACCAATCAGGTGATGATGCTCTACCGCATCAATCAGACTCCCGAGAATTCGCACCAGGTATTCGATGGTGTCTGCCTCGGCGGCGACCTGGAGATTATGGAGCGGATTCTGATGGAGCAGCCCGGGAAGGAATCGTTTCGGGCGTACTTGGGGTACTCGGGCTGGGGGCCCGGACAGCTGGAGTCGGAAATGCAAACCGGCTCGTGGATTACGCTGCCCGCCGATCCCTCGATTGTGTTTGAAAAAGAGCCGACCCGCATCTGGTCGGATATCTTCCTCTCGCTCGACGACACTTCCCGCCACTATGCGGACATGCCGTTCGATCCCTCCTCGAACTGATCGTATTTCGTCGCTCGTCGTTCGTATCTCGCGAGAGGCACGAGTCTAGCGCTGAGAGTTAGTAGCGTATGGTTCTGGCCTAGAATCCCCCGGTCTGCATGCCTCACGATAGGCCATCAGCTCCTATTTTTTGCGAGATACGCTTCACGAGATACGGCGGCTTCCAGCATCTTCCCCAGAAACCGTCCTGTGTGAGACTGCGTGACTTTCGCGACCTGCTCGGGGCGTCCTTCGGCCACGATCTGTCCGCCTGCTTCGCCTCCTTCCGGGCCCAGGTCGATGACCCAATCGGCCGTCTTGATGACATCCAGATTGTGCTCCACGATGATCAGGGTATTCCCGGCATCCACGAGCTTGTGCAGCACCGTCAGCAGTTTCTTGATGTCGTCCAAGTGCAGGCCGGTGGTCGGTTCATCGAGGATATAGAGCAGATTGTGCGCCGAAGGATCCTTCAGTTCGGCGGCGATCTTCAGCCGTTGTGCTTCTCCGCCCGACAGCGTCGTGGCTGCCTGGCCCAGCCGCAGATAGCCCAATCCGATCGAGGACAGTAGGTAGAGTTTTTCGGTCAGCTTCGGTGAGCCAGAGAAAAATGCCTGCGCTTCCGTCACGGTGAGGTTCAGCACATCGTGGATCGTCTTGCCCCGGTACCGGATGCTCAGCACCTCCGGCTTGAAGCGCTTGCCGTCGCATTGCTCGCAGGTGGCATAGATGTCTTCGAAGAAATACATCTCCAGCTTTTCATACCCGTTCCCTTCGCAGCGCTCGCAGCGTCCGTCGGCGGAATTGAAGGAGAAGTGCCCTGGCGTCAAGCGGCGGCGCAGGGCTTCCCGCTCGGAGGCGAACAGGGTGCGGATCTCGTCGAAGGCCTTCAGGTAGGTGATGGGGTTGGAGCGCGGCGTCCGGCCGATCGGCTGTTGGTCGATGAGCCGCACGCCCTTCACATGTTCGAGTCCCTTGATGGCCTGGAACTTTCCCATCGGGAGCGACTCGATACGAAAGGCGCGGGCGGCGGCCCGGTACAGCGTCTTTTCGATGAGCGTGCTTTTGCCCGATCCCGAGACGCCGGTGACGCAGACCAGCATGTGGAGCGGAATGCGGACTACGAGATTCTTGAGATTGTGCTCGGCCGCGCCGGCGATGCTCAGGACTTTGCCGTTGCCCGAGCGCCGCATCTTCGGCAGGGGAATGCGGGTCTCTCCGCGCAGGTACCGGGCGGTGAGCGAGGCCGGGTCGGCGAGGAATTGTTCGCGTGGCGCCGCGCAGACGATGTGCCCGCCCTGCTCGCCCGAACCGGGTCCCATTTCGACGATGTGGTCTGCGGCCTGAATCATCGATGGATCGTGCTCCACCACGACGACGGTGTTGCCATGATTGGCGAGATCGCGAAGGATCCCGGCCAGGGTGTCCGTGTCGCGGGCATGCAGGCCGATCGTCGGTTCATCCAATACGTAGAGTGTGCCCACCAAACGGGAGCCCAGCTGGTTGGCCAGTGCAATGCGTTGTGCTTCTCCACCGGACAAGGTTTTCGTCTGCCGCGACAGCGTGAGGTAGCTCAATCCTACACGGAGTAGAAAGTTCAGCTTCGCATGCAGTTGGCGCAGAATATCCTTGGCGACCTCCGCGTCGAAGGCGGGCAGGGCCAGGCGCTCGAACCAGGCGGCGGCCGCTTCAATGGTGAGTTCACCGATCTCCACGATATCCTGCCCCGCCAATTTGACGAACCGGGCGGACGGTTTCAGACGGCTGCCGTGGCAGGTCGGGCAGGTGGCCGGACTGCGGTAGCGGCTGAGCAGCACGCGCACATGGAGCTTGTAGCGTTTGGTTTCCAGATAGTCGAAGTACTGCCGGACTCCTTCGACTTGATCGCTCCCTTCCCAGATCAGCTGTTGCACCTCTTCGGGAAGCTCTTGAAACGGGGCCGTCAGATCCACGCCCTGTTTCTTCATCGCCAGCAATATTTGCTTCTGCCACCAGTCCGATCCCGGCTTGCTCCAAGGCTCGATGACGCCGCCGGCAAGCGATTTGCTGCGGTCGGGGATGACCAGATCTTTGTCGTATTGCAGGATATTGCCGAACCCTTTGCACTCCGGGCAGGCTCCGAGCGGGTGGTTGAAGGAGAACAGCAGCGGGCGTAACGGTTCGAACGTCCGCCCGCACCCCTGACAGCGAAAGTGGGTGCTATAGGTCCGGAGCCCTTGTCCGATCACCAGGATCTGGCAGGTGCCTTCGGCTTCCTGAAACGCCACTTCGATCGCCTCGATCAATCGGTGGCGGTTATCCGGTCGGAGGACGAGTCGATCCAGCACGACCTGGATGCCCGATTCGCGGGTCTCCGGGAGCACCGCCTGTTCGTGGAGATCCAGGAGTTCCTCGCCGCATCGCAGCCGGGTGAATCCCCGTTTCAGGAGTGAGTCGAGCAGGGAGCGGTCGTGGCCCGGGCCGAGATCCTTGAGGGGAAAGAGCACCATCGCCCGCGCGTCAGGGAATCGTGCCAGCAGTTCCTCGGCGACCGACCCAGGATGGTAACCGCGCGCCTCCTGTTTGCACTCCGGGCAGACGGGCTTGCCGATTTTGGCGAAGAGCAGCCGCAGCAGGTCGGCGAGCTCGGTGGCGGTGCCGACGGTCGAACGGGCGGTGCGGATCGGATTTTTCTGTTCGATCGCGATCGCGGGGCGGATATTGGTAATCCGATCGACGTCGGGCCGGTTCACCTTATCGAGAAACATCCGCGCGTAGGTGGAGAGCGATTCCACATAGCGCCATTGGCCTTCGGCAAACAGTGTGTCGAAGGCCAGGGACGATTTGCCGGATCCGGACAGGCCGGTGACGGCGGTGACCCGGTTGTGAGGGATCCGCAGGGAGATACTCTTGAGATTGTTCTGGCGCGCGCCTTCGACGATCAAGTCGTTCGTGGTGCGATCTGGGGGAATACGGTTGGCCACCCTGGAGTCCTCTGTCGGAAAAAGACCGACCATCGTAGCAAGCGCCGCAGGCGTCTGCAATGTCACCGGCCGGCGTCGGTGCTGAGACCTGTGTGATCCGTTCAGGCAGATTCGTATAATGACCCACTCATCGGGAGGACTCCATGGTTGATCGATCGGCCTATCTCGCGCGCATCGGCTATCACGGCTCGTTGGTTCCGTCGATGGAGACATTGCGTGGCTTACATCTCTCCCATGTCCTGACCGTGCCATTCGAAAATCTGGACATCCAGCTTGGACGCCCCATTGCCTTGGAGCCCGCTGCCCTTTTTGAGAAGATCGTGACGAGTCGTCGAGGCGGGTACTGCTTCGAGTTGAACGGGTTGTTTGCGCTGTTGCTAGAAGACCTTGGATTCGCCATCACCAGGTTGGCGGCCCGGGTGTTGTATGGGGCGGAAGGCGTAAGGCCGCGGAGTCACCAGGTGCTACTCGTTCATCTGGACGGGAAGCGCTGGATTGTGGATGTCGGATTCGGAGGGCAGGGATTGCGTGAGCCGTTGCCTTGTGTGGCTGGTCTGGAACATCGGCAAGGGCCGGATCAATTTAGGCTCACGACGGACGAACGGGGAGAGCATGTACTGCAATGTCGTCTCGATGAGGCCTGGACGGATCTCTATTCCTTTACTCTCGAGCCTTGGCTGCCGGTGGACTACCAGTTTGCCAACTACTACCACTCGCATGCACCGCAGTCGCTGTTCGTTCAGCGACTGATATGCACGATGCCCACCCTGGATGGGCGGAAAACATTCATCGGTAACCAGCTCAAAGTTCGAGGAATTGATGGCTTACAGGAACTTCATGTAACAAGTGAAGGGGAGCGAGAACAGCTGCTCCAGGAGCACTTCGGATTGATCATTAACGATCACTTGAGGTTTATTGGTATGGGCGATGAGTAACCGTTCGTTGAGGGGCGGGAGGGGCAAGGGAGGGAGCATGAAGGCACGAGTAGGTCGTCGGCCCAAAACCTATAGTCAGGCAGAGCGGCTTGCCAGAATGCTACGGGCGCTTTCGAGCCGATCGATGTCCATCAACGAGTTGTCCGGCGAGTTCGGGGTCTCCAGGAGGCAGATCTATCGTGACATGGATCGAATTCAAGAAGAAGGCCATCCACTGGAGCAGTCAGATGGCGGTGGAGAAAAGTCGTGGCAATTGCCATTGGGCTATAAGGGGCTGCCGCCGATTACCGTCTCTGCCTACGAACTCATGGCGCTGCATTTTGCAAAAAGGCATCTCGACTATTTGGCGGGTACGCCGTTTGCCGATGACCTCGACGGTCTCATCAAGAAGATCGAGGCGGGGTTGCCCCACAAAATTTTCAATCATCTGTCGCGCGTCAACCAGGTGTTTCTGCCGCGCACCGGTCCGGTTCGGGACTATGCCGGGCAGAAGGTCATTCTCAAGAAGCTTCAGAAGGCGTTGCTCCTGCAGTGCACCGCCGTTCTTCTGCATCGCAAGCCGGACTATGACGACCCGGTTGAGCACCGAGTGGATCCCTATCTGCTGTTGCTGTATCAGTTCGGGTTGTATGTGGTCGGCTATTCGCACCGGGCAAAACAGCTTCGCATGTTTGCCGTTGAGCGGATCGTATCCATGGAGGTCCTTGAAGATCGCTTCATTCTGCCTGAAGGAGTTGAATTGGATCAGGTCTATGACAATCTCTTCGGCTTGGTCGATGAGCCGGCTCAGAGGGTTTGCATTCACTTCACGCCGAACGTTGCCTACTTGGTCAAAGAGCGACGGTGGCATCCGAGCCAAAAGAACGAGATTCAAAAAGACGGTTCCGTCATTGCGACCTTCACCGTTGGTGGAATGGACGAACTTGCTTCGTGGGTGCTTTCCTGGGGACAGGAGGCGAGGGTGCTGGAACCTCAAGTGCTCGTTGAAGCCGTAATCCTTCATCTGGCTCGTGCCTTAGACCGGTATCGCTGAGTTCCTCTTAGAAATTCACTGCAGAGTATCCCACCGCAGAAGGCCCTCGTTGGACATGCGCAGTTGGCGGCCAAGCAGGCCACCTCCTATGTGGAGCCATTAGAACCAGCTTGCGTGCTCGACGGTCTGATCCGGTCCGTTACGATCTATGACATTCTCTGTCACGCCTACATGGTAACGTCCTCTCATCCATTTTATGGGGGAGGGGTGGTCATGCTGACGAGGCGGAATCTCTTCAAGTCTGCCGTGACATTCGGTTTGAGTGCCCTCGCGCCCTGGCTAGATCGGCCAGCTCTCAGCGCGGTGGCGAAGGTGAAGCAGGGTTGTGAGCCGGCTGGAGATGATCCGCCCCCGGAACTCCAGAGTCATCTTCTGGAGATGGAATACTTGGAGAACCTCAAGGATGACTTGGACTGTGCCGAGGTAGTCGCTTTCTTCAGTCCGTCCTTGAAGAGGGGGGCTCGGACGGACACCGATTCTCTGAGGAAGACACGGCATTGCCCCTTTTGCGGCGAAGTGGGTTTGCACGTGGGACCGGAATCCTTCCGCTGCAAGTGGTGCGAGGCAGAAGGTTCGGTGATCGAGTTCCATGCAAGGGTTCATGGAATATCTCATGAGGAGGCGGCGGCGCGGCTCGATGGTCTGTTGAATGACGGGACCCTCAGAGGCCGCCGTTGTGAGAACGAACATGCGTCCAGGATGCTGGTGGAAGCACAAGGCTTCTACCAGGAACTGCTCCGTAAGAAGCCGGAAGGGGCGATCGCCCGACAATGTTTGGCTGAGCAAGGGGTAGCGCAATCCACGATCGAGCGGTTTCGGCTGGGCTATGCGCCGCCTGAGCCGGATGATCTCTTGAGTCGTCATCTGGTCGCTGCCGGATACGTCGTTCCTAAACTCCTGCAAACGCTCCACATGAACGAAGACGGTGAGCAGAAGATGGTCGATCGGTATGGCGGAGGCAATCTGCTCATTCCGATCTGCGATTCGGAGGGGCGTAGTTGGGGATTTATGAAGAAGCCAATTACGTCGCCACAGAGTTCATTGTCGGTAGGATGGACGGAGGACACATTGTCCGTCTCTGAACGACGGCTGCGTAGGCTGATCTTTCCCCATCCCGTCTGGCCGGAGGATTTCAACCGCCATCAGAGGTTGTTGATTGCAGAGACACCTTGGGAGGTTGTGGCATTGCACAATGCCGGTATCGGGAATGCGGTGTACCTTTTTGACAGCGCGACCGATCCCGTTCGGTTACGGACCCTGCTGTCTGTTGGTCGCAACTTTGTCTGTGCCTTCGATGCCAAAGGGTACAGGTCGGTGACCGCGTTTCGCGTTGTTGAAAGGTTGAAGCATGAGACGCGCCGGCTTTTCGTGATGGAGGTCCCTTCAAGGGGTGGGCTTCTCGCATTGCTGCAGTCGGAAGGACGCCAAGCGGTGCAGGATGCAATAACTCAGGCGATCCCGTTTCATCAGTGGATGGGTGAGTGAGTGTGGGAAGGAGGTTCAGCATGGAATGGCTGTTGCCGCTCATTTTGCAGATCGTGATCCCTGCCGATTCACTCATGCAGGCCACCCTGAACAAGTCCCTGGCGCAGGTCATACAGGAGCAGATCAGTTGCCACAAGGAGTTCGATGAGGCGCGGCCGGAATTCGAGCAAGCGAATCAGATCGACGACCCATTTCAGCGCCTGAACGCCATCGACAGGTTACGGAGGACTGTGTTACTACGCTGCGGCGTGAGGCCGTGATGCTGGTGTATAGGAGTTTTGGATCGCTTGGAATTCCCCTTGGCAAGGGAGAAGAGATTTCCGCTAAGGCATCATAGCAAACGAAACAGGGCGAGGACTAATTGATGAACTCACAGGGAAATGACAAGGAAAGAGGGAAGCCGCTTTTTTCAGAAGGCGATGTTGAGACTGCCTGGCTTTTTGATTACGTCGGATGGTCTCATCAGAAAAATGATGCTAGAGAGAGCCTCATACAGCTGCCTCCGCTTCAACGCGACGCTGTGTGGAAGATCGGACAGGTCGAACGGCTGTGGGATTCGCTGCTGCGCGGGTTTCCGATCGGCAGCTTCTTGCTCGCTCCACGTGACAAGGGGGAACCGTCTCGCGGCATTGAGTCCCATGAGCAACATGATTCGACTTATTCCGGGTGGTACCTGCTTGATGGGCACCAACGTACGCGAGCACTGATTCTAGGAGTTGCAGGCCTTAAAGGCGCCCGTTTATGGATTGATATGGCACCTCAGAGCAATTCCATGACCGACCGGGCATTTCTTTTCAGGGTGTGCACTGATCAACATCCGTGGGGAATGCAGCAGAGTGACCCTAATCTTAAGAACGAGGAAGCTACGCTAAGCAAGGCGCGTGGTCAATTGCGAGAGATTCATCCACATCTGAAAAATGCGTCGTCGCACTACGATTTTAATCTGTCGCCGGATGATACGTGGCCTGTCAGTGCCACACTTCCCGTGCCTTTTGTCGAACTCATGCACCTTGTGAAAGAATCCGTGAATACCCATGAAATTATCACGTGGACTGATCTCTTGCCTAAATATAAGCGTATGGAGTTTGAGAAGCATCAGGATTCGAATTATGAGAAACAGGTGATCGAGGCGATTTTAAATATGCACAAGCGGATGGTGGTGTTGCTCAAACTCGATCCTGCCATTGATCCTAGGCTATCTCGTCAAGCCTTAGAGCTCCCAGATGCCCCAGATGCGATTGAGACGTTATTCGAGAGAGTAAATTCCGGTGGCACACGGCTGGAGGGTGAGGACATGATGTTCTCGCTCCTGAAGGCCAAATGGGCAGACGCTTACAGGTTGGTGCAAAGTATTGTCGATCATGAGAGAGTGGGTTTTTTGCTGCCGCCAACTGCAATTGTCCTTTCCGCTGCAAGACTTGCACGCGCAAGGCTGGCATCAACCAGTCGAAAGGGCGACGATGATGCTGCAAAGCCAAAAGTGAAACAATTCCGTCGCTGGATTGCGGAAGAGGATGGAGATGGCGAAAGTACATTTTTGGGGGAAATGAAGCGTTTCATCGGAGACTCTAAAGAGCTTATCAAGCCACGTTTTGTACGTATTATGCTTGCGTTTATCGATGTCACTCAGTATCGAAATGAGCGAGACATTGGTTTGCCTCGATCTTTGCTCCAGTCTCTCGATCGATTCGCCATTGAGGTGGTACTGCGTTGGATTGACACACAACTCGATGCTGGAGATTTTCAACACACGTTATCTCTTTCACTCCTACCAATTCTGCGATTTCTCGTCCATTCGCTACTTGCTTGGACTAATTCTGAGAAGGCATCACGACGAGCCTTTAATTTAATATCGGATAGAACTGGTCAGTTCCCTGACGAGGAGATCTACAAAAGCCTGATCAATGAGGAGGAAGGCTCACCACCAGTTGCTTTAGAGATGCCGTGCCCGCATGCTCTGAACGATGCCGTGATCCTCCCTGAGAGGGGAACGGTCAAGGGATTGCGAACCTATACAGAGCTGTTCTTGAACAAGGAATCTCATGAAGTTCAGGGAGAATTCGTCAGGCGGTTCTGGGATAAGAGAGTAATATTGCTCTGGTTTCAACGTGCTTACCTGGAAAAATTGTTTCCGGGCTACGATCCCTTAAAGATGAGGTCGGACTCACCTTTCGACTACGACCATATTTTGCCTTCCAGTCATCTGGCGAAACAAGGGAAGAGCCCAAAATTTGGAGATACAATAGGCTCGGACGAAACCGAAAGGTTCCTGGCCAATCGCAGGCTGTATCGCGACTCGATCGGGAATCTTCGGATCTGGCCAGGCTGGGCTAACCGTAGAGATCAGGATGCGGCTCCAGACAAGAAACTCGGTCTCATTCACGATGGCAACATTGTTGGTGATGACAAGCTCAGTGATCTCGGCTACGAGAAGTGGAGCGACATACGTGATGCATCTGCGATTTATCGGGACCATGACCAACTCTGGAAGGGAGCATCTGGGGAATCTCTAGATTGGAGTAGCCCTGACCGGAGGAGAAGCTTTCAAAATGCAGTCGAGCGGCGCGTTGGTTGGCTGTATGAATCTCTCCATGATGCATTTGAGTATCGGGTGTGGTTACCCATCGGCTCCGAGAAAGTACACGAGTGAAGTAACCGCTTTCGCACATTTCTTTAGTATACGAGTCGCGCTCCTTGATGACTGTGAGTATCTCGGCCCGCATTTGGTTCAGCCACGTTTGGTCTAGATCGGCATATATTTTGAGCTCTGCCTAGCTCGGTGGTCCATCGTGTCACTTATCGATATTTGGCAAGGATTTGCACGGCCATCACGATCTGTGTGCGGCTCAGATTCAACTAAGATCCTGCTTTCGATGGAGGCGCCAATCTATCTCCACTTCCGTGCAGAGTAAACCTTTTGTGCTGTGACCTTTTCTGTCACATCCCCGTGGTAGGCTTCCCTTGGTCACTCTGAACATCTATTCGCTACAACAAGGCGAGGACGGTCCGCGATGCGCGTGGTCGGGAGTCTCGCGTTCCGCAACGATCGACCCCAAGAGCGAATCTCAGGTTGAGGGGAGGCTTTTCGATGAGCAGCCATATCTACACCAACGGGCGCGGTAAGCAGTTTGTCATTGATGAGTCTTTTATCGATGATATGAGGAAGCGGATTTCCATGGACGATGGATCTGATCCGAATGAACTCGCTCATCTCACGCCGGAAATATTGATGGAAATGATTCCAACAATGGAGCGATTTGAAAGATGCGGCAATTAGAGAGCCTGTGGGATGGTCCGGTGGACCCATGTGATCGGTGATCTGGGCGCCGTCCTAGCCAGGATTACTCATGAATGTCGTCGCGAGGCGGTCGAGACCGAAGGCAGTCGGGGCCTCTCGCGAGCGAGGCCGAACGAGAACAGCCGCACCGGGCGAGAGGATTGAACGACGGAGTAGGCATTCATGAATAGTCCGCGCTAGTTGCTTCAAACAAAATAACAGTCTTCTTTCCTATCTTCTTGTGACCTTCTCTGTCACACCCCCATAGTACGTTCCCCTCGTGCATTTAATGTAAAGGAGGGGAAGTATGTTCACCAGACGTATCTTGTTCAAACTCTTGGCGACGGTTGGAGTGGGCTCGGTCTGGCCGACTCAGGCGTGGGCTAAAGAGTTCCGCCCAACCACCTCAGCCCCTTACTCCTCAGTACCGGTTCATCAGACTTCTTCGGACATTCTGCCCACAATTAGGGACTCGCTGTCGGTTCTGTCCGACGCTGAACAGTGGGAAAATCTGCTGGACGATCTGGACGGCATCGAATTGATCGGACGCTACAGTCGTCTTACGTCGGCCGGTGACGGCTCGCGCGGTAGCATGGGGGCTTGCCCGTTTTGCCGGCAGAGCCACGCTTCGCTTATGGTCAGTAGCCGTGACGATTCCTATTTCTGCACGCACTGTCTTGCCGGCGGCCACGCATTGGATTTCTATATCAGTGTGGAGCGGCTCACACCGGCGGAGGCGATTCCCAGGCTGACTGGGTTGCTGGCTTCCGGTTCTTTGAAGGGAAACCGACCTTGGCTGGAGCGAATGGGTCTTGCGCTTGACGAAGTGTGCTGGTTGGCCTGCGAGGCGCTGCAGCAGGGTTATGCTGGTCGTGCTGCCCGCAAATGGATCGAACGGGAAGGTGTGACCCAAGAGACCAGCGAACAGTTTTCACTCGGCCTCCTGTCGAAGGAGATCCGGCAAACACTCATCCCGCACCTTCGCACAAAAGGATTTGATCAAGCCGAGTTGGAGGACTTCGGTATTACCGGGTGGCTTGCTCGCCATGGTGATGAATCAGATAGCAACGTGCTGATCCCAATTAGGGATGCGGACGGGAGTTGCCGTGGGTTCTATGAACAAGCCACGTGCGAGAACGCTGAGGTCATGTGGACACCCTATTCCTTGCCGTACGGGTTCGCACTGCTTTCGCCCCATCGCGCCGATCGGGTGGTCTTATCTGCTGAGACCGGGAGAATGTCATCTGGATCGATAGTTCTGGGTGAACGGCCTTGGGATGTTGTGCTGCTGGCTGAAGCTGGAATCAAAGATGCCGTGTATGTGGCACTACTTGATCCAACAGAATACCGTAGGCGCCTCAATCTGTATTTGCAGCGAGGGCACACTGCGATCTGGCCCATCCGGCAAGACGACATCACGGTGGAGTTTCTGCGCGGTCTGACTGAGAAGTATGGCCGCTCCGTCGGGCAGCTTTACTTCGCGATCCTGCCTCCCGGTCTAAGGCTGCCTGAGGTGATCCGGCGGGACGGGATCCACTCCGTGCGCGCGCGGCTGGCCAAGGCAAAACCATTGAGGGAATTGCTGGGGTTCTGATTGTTGGACAACAGGGGTTGTCCCGGAAGATTCTCTTTCGACTGTCTCGACCTATGGAGCATTAAGTGGACCGCCATAGTCGCATCTCGTCTCGTACACACCCTCCGACCTCGTTTGATAGGTTGAGCACCGACGGCCGTTCTCATCCGACGAATGTCCGATCGGCGTCCTCATCGGGGTAAACAGGAGTGAGCAGCCACTTGCCGATGCGAGCAGTGCGAGCAGCATGACGACGTGGATCATGACGTTGTGCCTGAGCGCATGTGGCAGTCCATCCAGTCTTGATTTCATGCATCGATTATTCAAGAATCCCAGCATCGGAGCAAGTTTGCCTCAACGTTGTGCGCGAGGCGCCGATGTGCGTCGGACTCTAGTCGCCGCATCGTCGTGTATGCTGTGCCGTTTGCCCCGATCATCCTTTCCTAAGCCTGTCCCGGCGGCAGTTCCGCTACTGGCGCCCGCCCTTTTCCAGCCGGACTGATTGCACCGACCAGTCGAGCCCTCCCACCGGCACATTGCGACCATCGACAGCGTCGATGCGGATCGTGATGGCCGGTTGCGTACCCAGGCGATCGGCCAACTTGCCAAGGGGGCGCGTTACATCGATCAGCAGGGTCGGCAGGCGTCGCGGAGCCGATCCCACCGACCGGTCCCCCACGATGCCCGCCGAGCCCAACATGACAGGCTCCGCTCCTTCGAGGATCGCCGCCGCTCGCAGCTTGAACGGTTGTCCCCCTGCGACCGTCATGCCCTCCAGCACCAATCGGAGGTGGGAGGCCTGTTGCCACCCGGTCGGTAAGTCGACTGAAAACCGGTGCGGTCCTTCCTCCGCATGAACCGTCAGTGCGGCCAGGACCATGACGCTCGCGAGCCAGGAGATGAGTCCCATGGTCACCGTTCCTCCCGTTCCACCTCTGCGACGGACAGCAAGACGTCCTTCGCGCGTACCGGGATAACTTTTCGGGCCTCAGGTTTCACGCCCCGCTCGACTAGGGCCAGGCGCACCGGACCGACGGTACCGCTCAAGGCTTCGAGTTTGGCGGTGGAGAGCCTGACCGCGATGTTTCGTGCATTCTTCGACAGATGCCGACGCTCCCGATCATTCAACACCACCGGCACGGTACCGAGGTAGCCCTTGCTGCCGGGGCCTTCATCGGCTTTTGCCGCTTCGGGAGTTGCATAGAGTCGATACACAGCGCTCTTATCCGTGGGAACGGCGAGCTCGTTCAGGTGCAGTCTCGCGCGGCCTCCCTGTTCGACGACTTTCATCATCTTAGCACGCGTCTGTC
>Ga0268299_1002334_pt1 | contig 23522 bp, 16 predicted proteins | sample NOBtaG_FD_193484 | JGI IMG/M metagenome (GOLD analysis project Ga0268299, IMG submission 193484) | Activated sludge microbial communities from bioreactor in Nijmegen, Gelderland, Netherland - NOB reactor | ecosystem: Engineered > Bioreactor > Aerobic > Activated sludge | place: Netherlands... | reverse complement strand
ACCAAGTGATGCTTTCCAGGCGTTCACGTCGGCTGTGATCTGTTCGCCACCGCCAGCCAGCCAATCCGAGACGAACACATCAAAATCGTCCACTGAACGGCTGCCAATGATGATTTCGGTGAAGGCGCTCTGTTCCAGCGTATTCAAATCGGTCATGTACGTTGCCATGCTCTCAGGCGTCGGCCCAAGCCAGCGATCGGTGATGGCTGTGTCCAGCGTGTTGAAAACCGTGTTGTAGTATTCAATTTCACGCAGCACGACGGGGTTAGACAGCAAATAACGCTGGGCTTTATTGAGCGTAGCCGGGTCTTGATCGACCCATTTCGCCATGTCTGCGAAAATGTCTGCCTGATAGTCTGGATAGCAGTTGTGCGAGAAATTGTAGCCAATGTAGGCCATGTACGAATATTCGCCTGCGGGTGATGTCGGGCCGGGGACAAGCTCACAGTTCTCGTCGAATACCCACTCATAGCCCTCGAAGAAGCCATGATCGTTACGCGACGCGCCATACTGCTGATACTGCTCCCAGTTGACGTGCATATCCATCTGCCAGTTGAGTTCCTTAATCGTGGCTTCGATAACTGCCGGATCAAGTCCCTTGCGGTAAACGACGCCGTTACCACGTGTACCAGAGCCAGCGCGTCCACGTTTTCCATCTGGGCCAGCAGGGGCGGGCATGATCGAAAGTTTGGCGTCAGGGAACTGCTCGTACAGGTCTTTGACCAGACCGCCGCCGATCCACCAGGGGGCGAAGAACAGACCATGCCGCCCTGCCGCCACACCAGAGGCTGCATCGCCTTCACTGTAGGTGTAGAAATCGGGATCCATCAGACCTTCTTCATACCAGCTACGCAGAACAGCGAGAGCATCTTTCACGGCTGGGTCGAGGCTGGCATAGCGCAATGTGCCATCTTCGTTTTCCAGCCAGCGTCCCGGCATCGTGCCAAACGCGCCGAAAATGGGATCGAGGCTCTGATACCAGGTGACGAGATTCTTGCAGGCATTCACCCCGAACTGGCACAGACCATTAGAGTTGAAAGCGCGCAGAGTTTCCGTCAATTGATCCAGTGTCTCCGGCATCGGCAAACCAAGCTGATCGAGGAAATCCTGGCGAATGTAGCCCAGGTTGTCAACGTTATAGCCAGGGCCATAGGTGAACGCCGTGCCATAGATGCGACCATTGCGTGTGACTTCAATCCAGTTGTCACCGCTGGGGTATTGTTTCTTTTCTTTTACGAGGTCTGAAGCAGTCGCCTCAAAAATGTCGGTAATGTCTTCAATCGCATCATTTTCGATCAGAATGGCTAACTGCTGCGCGTTCGGGACGAACATATCAGGCAGTTCGCCGGACGCAATCGCCGCCGCCATACGCTGGGTTGCCGCTTCACCGTCCGCCTGCCACGCCGGGTTATACTTCAGGCCGAGGTTATCCAGAATACGGTTATACATCGGGTTATTGGTCGGCCCGTCGCTGCCCTGGAAGGTGACACTGGTGCCGTACCAGGGCATGGAAATCTCAATCGGCGGGTCATATTTGTCGAATGATGGGTAGGATGGCATCCAGTCCATGTCACAGGAGGATTGGGCGCTGGCTAACGCGCCGCCAAACTGTGGCAGAGAGACGAGGACGCCGGATGCGGTTGAAGCTGAGACAACTTTGAGGAAATCGCGCCGTGAAATGTGATTCATTTTTTGCCTTTCATCAATTTAATTTAAAAAGGACTGTATTCGCGGAACCGGAATTGGACATCACCTCCTTTATAGGCCGCTACAGGCTGCTATAGGCTGCGCTCGACGCGCGCTTCATGAGCTTGGTGCGAAATAAACGATGCGTAATTTCGAGCTGCGGGTCGTTGAAATGCTCCACCAGTACGCGCACAGCCTCCCCCCCGATCTGCATGAGCGGGTAGGCCACCGCTGTAAGCTGGTTCTGATGCGCATGTTCAAAATCGTCAAACACGATAGCTGATAAATCATCTGGGACAGCGTATCCGGCTTCATGAAGCCCGCTCAATCCTTCTACCGAGGAATACCAGTTGATGAACAAGACCGCAGTTAAGGCAGACTGCTTTTGAGCGAACCCATGCGCCACAATCTGTTTGATATTTCGTTCAGGTGTCAGGTACAGCCATTCGTCACGGGGTTCAATTCCCCACGCGCGCATCTCCTGATAATAGCCTTCAACCCGCCGGTCAAGGCTGGGGGCATTAACGAGATGCCCGATGAAGCCAATCGAGCGGTGTCCAAGTTCCAGCAGGTGACGTGTCGCCATTCGGCCCGCAGCGATCTCATTGCCACTGACAAAGCTGATTTCGTCCCCACCCTGTGGTGTGCCAATCTCCACACACGGGATGTTAAGCTGGCGCGCCCGATCCTGAACACGATCTAATAATTCCGAACTCATCGAGATGATTCCACTGGGGCGCAGCGCAGGATCGGAAAAATAAACGGCACTGATGTGTTCAGGGTTTTCATCCGGGTCTGAAGCCGTGATTCGCAGTTGAATCCGATCTTCATCGACAGCCATCTGGATTCCGCGCAGCAGATTGCGGAAATATTCCGTTGATGTGATATACGGTGAATGCAGCAGCAGAATCGATTTGACTGCGCGCGGGGCAATAATCGTCGCGCCATCGTTGGTTGAATCCAGATGGTTAACAGCATCCATAACGCGCTGGCGCAGCTCGTCGGAAACGCCTTCTTTGTGGTTGATTGTTAACCAGACCGAAGTGCGTGATACTCCGGCGTGGCTGGCAATTTGACTAATTGTTGGCATTGTCTCTGAATAAATCACTGTTTTTTTGTCAGTATATCGTTTTTCAGACGCGAAACAAAAAATGCTTATTAGGTCATCATCTCTGCCAGATCAGCCGCCAGCATCCGATTAGTTTCACGCGCTCCGGTTTCCGCCAGCCGCGCATGGTTGGACTGGAAGTGCGCCGAATAGGCAAATCGATTTTCATTCGTCGTGTTAATGAGCGAACGGTGCAGCGTATTGCGGTCAAAAATGCAGGTGTCGCCTGCTTCCAGTGTCGGAAGTTGAATCGCGTTCGGCGGTTCATAGAGCGATTCGCGGTGACCGGGTGCAGTCGTCGTATTTTCTTTCGATTCCAGCCGTCCGAGGCGGTGCGATTGTGGGGCAATCCACAGCGTCGCCATTTCCGGCGGAATGTGCATCAACGCCACAAACACGTTGACGATCCCGCCAAGAATATGCGTGTATTGGTTATCCTGATGCCAGGGCAGGCCTTTTCCACCGCCCGCCGGGACAACCGCCAACATGCCATAATAAACGCGCGGCGGTGTGCCAAGCAGGTCTTGCGTGGCAGCGATCATGTTGGGATGCCACAATAATTGATGCAGCTTACGGTCAGCCGCGCTGATATTTTCGATATTGTCACGGTCAAAAATTGAAGGTTGCCATTTATCGCCTTCCCGCACCCGCGTGCGCGCTTCTTCCATCACCGAGTCAATCGCGTCTTTGGGGATCAATTCGCGGATTAAGATATAGCCTTCGCGGTAAAAATGGGCGATCTGATCTTCAGTAAGCATGTCAAATTCCTTCTCAAAATCAGTTATTTACTATTTGAGCTAATTCAACCGCCCGTATCCGTTTCGGGTCGAGTTCACCCGTGTCAGCCATACGCGCGTGGTCGGCCTGGTACTGCGCGGCATAGGCAAAACGGTTGCGATCTGTGGTATTGATCAGCGAACGATGGAGGGTATTGCGGTCAAAAATGCAGGCGTCGCCGGGTTCAAGCGTCGGCAGTTGAACCGGATTCGGCGGCTCATAGAGCGATTCGCGATGCCCTGGCGCTGTCGTGGTGTTCGTTTTCGCTTCCTGCCGTCCCAGGCGGTGAGTCTGCGGGCCAAGCCACAGCGTCGCCATGTCCGGCGTGATGCGGCTCAAAGCGATAAAAGCGTTGATCGCGCCGCCAAGAATGTGTGAATATTGATTATCCTGATGCCAGGGCAGGCCATTACCGCCGCCCGCCGGGACAACCGCCAACATGCCGTAATACACACGTGGGGTACTACCCAATAAATCCTGCGCAGCGGCGATCACGTTCGGATGATACAAAAGCTGATGGATGCTGGCATCCTGGGTCGGGTTGTCATGGTCAAAAATCGTCGGCTGCCATTGGTTGCCCTCGCGAACCCGTGAACGCGCGTCCGACATGACAGACTCAATCGATTCCGGCGGGACAAGGCCTTGAATCAGCACGTAACCTTCACGATAAAAATGGGCTATTTGCTCATTGGACAACATAAAAAAAACTTCCTCTGAAAAACAATTTACTAAATATTTTTCAGAGTATAGAGCCTTTTACCCCTCCGTCAAGAATCCAATGCAAGAATGGTTTTGATGGTTTTGACCACATCTGCGTCAAGCGTGTAAACACCTCGGCCTGCACGGGTATTAAGCGCATCAATTTGCGCCTGCACCAGCGTCACGCCGCCGCCATCACGCGGATTCAAAATCGCTGTCGGAAATGTCAAGGATAGGGCCAATTCCGGCAGATCAGAATGCACCAGCGCATTCGGCCAGAAGGCATCGGCAGGCCATGTGTATTTATCAGCTTCTAAAAGCGTTTTGAAACTGATTGGCGCATCCCAGGTCACGACGCCGTGCGCACCGCCAATCGCAGCCACATGCAGCGCTACGATTCCACCCAAGCCGCATCCCGTCACGACAATTTTCGCCGGATCAACTTCGGGTCGCGAACGCAGATAATCCAGTGCCGCCAGCCCATCGCGAACGCGCTGCGCCATCAACGGATCACCCAGCGCGGCGCTGATATAAGCGACAAAACGGTCAATCCCACCCCATCCTGCCAGTTCGTAGGGGTAAAGCGCAGGCTTGGTGTCGCCCCAACCGCGAACGTCCACGCTGAGGAGGCTGTGAGGCGATTCGCTCTCACGACCATCGAGAAAACCCAACGCGCGCATCAAAATGCCGTGACGCTCAAGCAGGCGATCCCGGTGCTGGTCATCGAAATGCAAAATCGCCCCTGTAGGCCGCGCCGCACCGCAGAGAAACGTCGCAGGCAGTTCAATTCCCGGCTCTGGCTTCAGTAAAATTTGCTGCCAGCGATGTGTCCACACCAGGAATGGTTCGCCTGCGTCGCCTTGTGTGCCTTGTAGGGATTCCCTTCGGTCACTGTGCGCCCCTACGAAATCGCGAATCTGATTCACGTCAACTGGACGCCGATTTTTTTCCTGCATCTCCGCTTCCAGCAGTGTGAGCGTGCGCATATTCACGTCCTGGCGCGGGTGACAGCGCATTTCGTCGTAAGGATCAAGCGAAAAATCGGCCTTGTCCGGCACAGCGCGCTCGACAGGCTGATTGCGCAGCCACTTGTCCATAAACAACGTGAAAGCGTGAGCCTGAGCTAAGGTGTAAGCATGTCCACCCGGATCAACGTGAAAAACAAATTTTTCCGGCTGTCCCAGCGCTTCGAAAAATGCCGCGACCTCGTTTGCTAATGCGCGGGTGTCGTCAATGCGGAATACTTCGTCCTTCGCGCCAGCCATCAAGAGCGTCGGCTTCGGCGCTATCGCAGACAAGAAATCCGTCTCGTCGATCAAGTCAGCGTAGCGTCCAAACATAGCCGTTTCGGGGCAGCCGGCATAGGCTTGAACGATGTCCAGGTCAGCGCGTGACGACAGGCAGCACGATGGCCCCATAACGGTGATACGTTCATCCAGCACCGAGGCTAAAAGCGTTGTCGTGCCGCCGCCAGAGACGCCCGTCATCGCGACGCCGTTGCGGGTATCGACATCGGCGCGGCTGTAGACATAATCGACACACCGCAGCGCATCAGCCACAAAATAACGGCTCGACGTTTCGCCGACCAGATAACAGCGTACACCATCGACAAAATGATCGTTGCCTGTTTTCTTTTCACTGGCCTGCCCCGGCGGATCAAAAAGCACCGCCAGGTAGCCATTGCGCGCGAAATACTGCGCCGGAAATTGATAACTTTCGAACTGCTTGCCGGAATGCCCCACCGGAATCACGACGGCAGGGTACGGCGGCGCAAAACCCAGCGGGACATACACGGTTGCGTTGACCTGCCAGCCCGGAAACGAATCAAACAGCACATTTTCGATTCGATAGCCGCGTTTTTCGAACTGGCTGACGGGTGTGACCTCAAGCTGCGGAGCATCAGCGCCAAAGGGCATTTTGCCGTAAAAATCGGCAATCGTTTTGCGGACACTCTCTTGATAAGCATCAATTTCGCCCGTTGTGAGCGCATTTTTTCGGCGCTGCGCCGATTCGTCCATGCAGTTCAGCGCGCGCTCGATGAGATACTGCCGCAGCATGTCGCGCAGATCAACGGACGATGTTATGGGATGTTGGGTCGTGTGTCTCATAGGTTGAATAACCGCCGTGTGAAAATTTGCGCTGCCGGGTTGCTCAACCGCCCGCGCAGTTCGGGCTGGACGATGCGGATCAGACCTTTGCCAACCGATTTTTCTGCTGCTGCCAGCGCTGGCCCCCATTCACCGCGCCAGCCGCCGTTGCCCGTCAGCAAAATCGGCGTCCAACCCTCGGCCTCAAATGTCGCCTTCAAAAATGGCGTCACATAGCCGAAAAGTTCGTCAAACCAGAAGCGGAAATCGTTGGTTTCGAAGCCTTCGACCAGTGGATGCCCGCTGTCACGCGAGACGAAATGCCGCGCGTTCATCCCTGCGGCATCAACTCGGATTAAATCGCCCGCGATCTCGTACTCTCCCGACGACAAGTTGAGGAAAATCGCCGTCGCGCCCTGCTCAACAGCCCGCAAAATTTCCTCACGATTCGCTTCGTAGTCGTACCACTCGTCGATGAGGATGATGTCGCTTTTCTCATCTCCGCGTACTGCACTCAGGCCAAGCTCATTGACCAGACCTGCTGCGTTGCCCTCCGCATCGCCAACGACGGCAATATTTTTCGCTTTGATCTCAGCCAGCGACGGAAAAACGTCGAGTTCGATGGCGGCATCATGCAGCACGTTTCCATTCGCATCAATCAGCCCCGCACGCATCGTCACAGATTTGCGAACATCGCTTTTGGGTACAGGGATTGTCAAATAGCCCTGGAATGCGCTGTCGCACGACTTGATTTCCGCCGCGACGGACTGCGAAAAAATCGTCTTTCCGTCCATTTCCATCTGGTAATGCAGGGTCACGCCTTCTGGCACAGTGATCGGGTCATTGCAGACCCAGGCTTCGATTTCGACACTTTCGCCCCCGAAATAGGCATAGCGATCCGTGCGCAGGCTGACCATCAGCGGCGTCAGAATTTCGCGATAGACAAAATAGGATGGCTTCGGCTGGCGATCAACGTCCATGATGGTTTTCATCCAGCCGTCGGGAAAGGCATCGATAAACAGGTGAATCGCGAATGAGTTCATGCGCGTGTCACGGCGCATGGCTTCGGTCATCAGTTTCGTCACCCAGGCTTGATGTTTGCGGCTGGAATCCGCCCAACCGTCGAGCGTTTTCGGTGTCTCGAACCACAGGTAATGGAAACGTCCCGTCTGCGCATCACGAATCGCATTCGGCGACCAGGTGGCTTCTTCTTCCGGCGACTGTGGCAGCCATTCACGTGGGTAATATTTGCGCATGACGTTCACGGGGTCGAGACCTTCCGCGCCAAATTCACCGCAGGCATACATCCACCCCGGCTTGACTTTTTGCCAGTAGCCGCGATTCAACTTGCCCAGATCAACGCCATGCCCGTTATACCAGCCGCAGTAACAGTGATTATCCGGCAGGCCAACCGCAGGCGGGTCATAATCGCCATCCACAGGCTTAATCACGCGGTCAGGGTTGTGCAGATGGACAACCAAACTCGCCGCCTCAAAGAAGTTTTCCAGTTCCGGGCGTGTCAGGTGGCGATTCGCCTTGCCCCAGGCATTCGGAAATGGCTCATTGATATAGGTCACAGCGATATTCGACGGATGCGCGCGAACAAGTCGCTCCATTTCGCCCGCCTGCCGCGCGGCCTCAACAAATTGATTCCGGCGCAGCACAGCAAACAGCGGCAGGTCGCTCTGCAACATAAAGCCGAGGCGATCCGCATATTCATAAACTTCGTCCTGCACCGGACGCTGAGTCAGCCGGAAAAAATTCAGATTGCCGATTTTCGCCAGCAGAATATCGTCAATCAACTGCTGCCAATTTTTGCGCATCACGTCCTGCTGCTCAAAGCCCATCGTGTTCGCGCCGCGCAGCCGAATTTCGCGTCCGTTCAGATAGTAGCGGCCTTTGGGTGTACTGTTCTCGTCCTGCGTGAACGAGCGCATCCCGAACTGCCGCGAGGCCACATCCACCGCTCCCGTTTCGACATCCGTCACCCGTGCCTGAAGCTGATAGAGCCAGGGCGTGTCCAGGTCCCAAATTTTCATGTCAGGAATTTCAAATGGCAGCCGAAAATAATTCGGGCCAGGGCCAACCGCGCCGTCGCCCGTCAGTTCGTAAGCCTCATTTTCAAAAATCACGGCCTCAAAATTTTGCCCGTAGACCGAAATTTCGAGCGTGATATTGTGGCGCAAAATGTCGCAGTTCCAGACCTCGATCCAGGCCTCAGCGCGCGATTCGCTGATGACGGGACGCACAAAAATGTCGTGGACGAAAAGCCGAGGGCGCGCTTCCAGATAAACATCCTGAAAAATGCCGAATCCGGGCGGGCAGGACTGCCAACCGCCGTTGGGGTCATCCCAGTTCGGGCCGCCAGCCGAATAAATTTTGTCGCCTTCGTAAAGATGGCCATCCTCGCTCCACGAGTCGTTGCCCATGATGATCGCGTCATTTTCGACCTTCACTAGCAGCGTATTTTCGCCGCGATGCGCCACCGCCGTAATGTCAAATTCGAACGCGCCGAAAAATCCTTCGTGCGAACCGACGTAAGCGCCGTTGACGAAGGCATGACCTTTATAATCGACGCCGTTGAAGTGCAAAAAGATTGAGCCGCGCGCGAACATGGCTTCGTCCAGCGTGAACGTCGTGCGATAAAACGACACCGCGCGACCAATCGGCCCACCGTAGTGCGGGATTGTCAATTGCTCCCATTCCCCCGCGCCACTGAGCGGCCTGAAAAAATCACCCAAATCTTCTGATGTCTGAAGCCGCCAGTTAAAATCGCGCAGGTCGATCCGGCTGCGCGTCTGCTGCGGCCTGGGCGCGAGATTCTGCAAAAATGGCGCATACACCCCGCGCATATGGACGAGTTCGCGCTGCAAAGCCGCCTCGTCAAACGTCGGGCGCGGCTGGAAGGCGGCTGATGGATTATTGTTAGTCGGCAATTTTCGATTGGGCAGTTCTGGCGGCTGCGGCTCAATCAGAACTGCTTTGCGATCACTGATCGGTTCTGCGCCCACCTGACGCGCGCCGATTTCAGCAAAAATATCTCTACGTGCCATAAAAATGATCTCCCTACCTAATGAGTGTGCCGATTCAAATTCCGGCAACAAAAGGTTATTCCTAGATGCGAGTCTATTCCTTAACTATCTGCACTGCGATATGTCCAGTTCTGCGCACGCCCAGGCCGAACATCAATCCTTCAATCTCTATGATCCTTCTTCTGACGCTTGTCTACACACTGTTAAAGTTCACCCCGCCGATATACAGCTACTTACTAACAAAACGCACTAGAATTACATAAATAGATCGCCGCGCCAAATTTCGCTATTCGATTATAACGGCGGTGCCTATTTTTGCTTGCCGACATGCGCCCAAAATCGTGATGTCTGGCTAAAACAGAAAGGATGATTTTGGTGATGATTTCAGACCAATCATTGATTGATGAACAGCTTTAATTGATGAATGCCTCTTCAGAAAGTATCTGTATCCGGTATAATTAATGAGTTTCGCAAGCCAATTTACATCCAACAATCGAATGATTTCCTTGAACGAACGCTGACCGCGATAACGTAATCGCGTCGCTACCCCGTTTACAGGAAATCTCATGCCTCTAATCCCGCTTTCCAATCGACCGGGTATGTTCACTTTGGTCTCAGACGCCGACCAGGACAAGGCCAACTGGACAAAATTGGACGTGACAAGTTAAAACTAGTTTTATGATTAATCTCCTAGCTGGCTTGATTGCCTATTCTCACCAACCCAAGAAACCTTCCTTGAACCTCCAATTTCTCAATGAATTGGCTTTAGCTTAAACAAAACTCACATTATAATAGGTTGCTACTGCACCTACCCAGGGCAGCGACGCGATTATTTGATGATCTCCTGGTGATTGCGCTGAGGTCAATTTTGCTCTCTCGCAGCCACGACAGGATAGTGGCTCTGTTCCAATAATCCTTGTGCCAGGGGCGAAAATCGTAGCGGCTGGTATTGACGATTGCGCGGTAGGCTTGATCGACAAGGCTGGACGGCTGATCGGACAAATTGGGGTGAAGGTGTTGAAGCTCGTCATCGATAAAATCAAAGAGGCGAAGCATAGCCCACTGGTCGCGTGGTATGGGCAACGTTGGAATGAGCGCTAAATATTCGGCGGCGCTTGGCACACGCAGGCGATAATCTGTTTGATCCTGCGCGTTGACGTGCAGACTCGAAAGCGCCAGAACAAACAATAGCATGAAGCGCATGACTTGTCCTGGCACTGTCATATGAAACCCTAATCTACTCTGCCTGACACCTGTATTAAATTTTAGCTAAAAGCTAATGGCTAGCTGCTAAAAAGCTATTCGCTATAAATCACCGGGCAGAAGTCATAGTTGTCGATAAATTGGGTCAAGCCTTTGCGGACGCCATCGCGCGGGGCTGATTTTTCCGTGCGCAGGTGAATCGCGAAGCTGCGACGCGGTGCGCCGGAGACATTCGGCCCGCTGCCATGAAATACCAGCTTATCGTGGAAGCTGACCCCGCCGGGTGGCAAAACGGCGGCAGCCTGCGTCGATTCTTCACCCTCTGGCGCTTCGAGCTTCATTTTTTCGAACTCGCCGAAGAAATCACTCTGATCCATCAAGCCCCAGTGGTGCGACCCGCGCACAAATTTCATCGGCCCAGTTTCTTCGGTTACGTCACTGAGCGCGACCCAGGCGGTGAAAAGCTGGCTGTCGTCATCCCAGGTTGGACGCCAGTAGTGAAAATCCTGATGCCAGCCGATGGTCGGTGCGCCGGTGGGTGTGGCGGAGGGCTTATAAAGAAGCTGCACCCACCACAACTGCACCCATTTCGCGCCTGTCAGTTCGGCGGCCAGTTTGCCAATCGCGGGGTGACTGACGAGCGCCATCACGTCGCTGCTGGAGGTCTGCGGCATCTCGATTTTGCAAAGTTTATTCGGGTCGTCGCCGGGATTCCAGAAAGAAGGCTGCGGCGCGACTCCGGTGTCATATTCGCCGCGCCGGACGGCATCCATCCCGGCGATGCCGCGCGCGATAATATCGGGCGGGATGATCGGCTGGGGGGTGAGGTAAAAACCATTTTCTTCATAACTCTGGCGTGCAGAAATTTTTTGTGCTTGCATTTCAAAAATCCTCTCTTATCGAGTGGTCATAGGTCGATGATTATAACGAGTCCGGCGTTTTTCAGCTTATCGAATATGCTACGAGGCATCCACGTAAAAGCTTTCAACCTGGCTCCACGCACCCCAACTGTCACCGTTCGCTTTGGTGCGGATGCGCCAGTAATACAGCCCATCCAGCAGCGCGGCTTGCAGCATATAGGACGACGTTCCCGCCGGGATCGCGGGATTAACGTAATTGACGCTGCTGAAATTTCGGTCATCATCGACTTGAATCTCGAACATGGAGGCGCTGGCAACGGGACTCCAATTGAGCGTGGGCGTCGCGATGGTGTAAATATTGCGATACGGGGCGGCATCAGGTGGCTCGATGACGGTGGGTTCAAGCGCTTCGTATGCGCCGATGTCGCAGCTTGAGTCGCGCTGTTTTCCGCGCTGATCGTGAGTGGTGCAGGTCGCAGGGTCGCCCGCATCAATGGCGGGACTCCCCGGCAGCAGCGCGTGGGTGCGCGTCATGCCGCCGTAATAACCCAATGGCGCAAGCAGGCTGTCCACATTGGATAGCCCACCTGCGCCGCATGTCCCATCGGTATCGAGGTTATTGTCGTAAGTTTTAAACGGGCCGTTCAAAAAGTCGCAGTTGGTGGGTTGGTTATCCGATAGAATCGAGTTTAAAAAATCGAAATGATTGGCGGCAGCGGCGTAAATCCCGCCCGCATAAGACGACGCGATATTATCGGCTACCGTTGTATTGTGAATCGCGAAAGTGCCGTTGGCATAAATGCCCGCGCCGCGCCCCGCACGGTTGCCGGAAATCGTCGAATTTTGACCGACCTCGATCATGCCAAAAATGCCGTTGACGGTGTAAATGCCGCCGCCGAGACTAAACGGGCCTTTGGATTCATTGCCCGAAATCGTGCTGGCGTTAATGCTCACTTCGCCTGCTTCAATCGCGATTCCCGCGCCGCTTGGCGTATCCAGAAAGCCGGGATTGTCGCGCCCCGCAACATTATCGCTGATGGTGGTTTCGTTGATGACAAGATTCCCCAGGCTGTTGTGAACAATCCCGCCGCCCCAGCCCGTGCCGATGTTGCCGGAAATAAGGCTCTGATTGATGGTTAAAGACGCCTCGTTTGCGCTGGCGATGCCCCCGCCGCCGGAAGCGGTATTGTCCAAAATCTGGCATTCGTTCAGCGTCAGATCGCCATAATTGAAAATGCCGCCGCCGTTATCCGCGCGTGCCTGGGCAGGCCAGTAAGCGCTGCCGTTGCGAATGGTCAGGTTATTCAGCGTGACGGTGCTGTAGACCGCCAGGATGCGAAACTGCGGCGTACCGTTTGCCCGCTCAATCGTCGCACCGCCGCCATTAATCGTCAGTTCGTCGGTGATGATGGGCAGGCCGTTCGTGCCTCGAATAATACTTACGCCGTTGTCAATGACATCCTCATCATTATCAAAATCGGTGAGTGTGTAGACGCCAAAGGACAGGTTAATCACGTCCGGGCCGGGGGTATTGTTGGCGGTTGTGATGGCGGCGATCAATGCAGGAACATCGCCAGCGGGAACGTCAATATTCATCGCGCGGAGCGGCAGGGCAGGCGCAGCCAGAGCCAGCAGCAACGTGGAGAAGAAAAAAAATTTTCGCATACGGTGCAGCATTCTGTACTCATTCAATAACGTTCGGCGTTTTCATTGATATTTATTTTACCTCACGGCGATATGCGTTTTCCTAACAACGCCTGTGCGATTTTCCGCCGGTCTTCGGGCTGAATAGCGCTGCTGTGGTGATCCAGGCCGATATAGGCGTTTCGGCCCATCATAGGACTGGCTGTTCAGCCCTGTCCGCTGAGGCTATTCAATGTGACGATAAAAATTACGGGTATCCGGTTTTATTTGAAAGGCAAAATCATGAAAAAAATCACCTTTGTCATCGTATTGGTGTTATTGTGCGCCACCGCGCCTGCGTTCGCACAGACGATGACCCCGCCCCCTGCGCCTAGCACGACACCCACCGCAGCCAGCGAAACCTCGGTACAGGCCGAAAATTTGAATCCTTTGGATGTGACCGCAGAAGATACAACCGCCTTTGTTCGTTTCGCGCATGTCTCGGCAGATGCCGCTGCCGTCGATATTTTCGTGCGGGAAATTGGGGATACGCCGCTGGTGGAAAACCTCGCTTATGGCGAAGTCACCGATTTTTATTTGCTGCCGGAAGGCAATTACACCATCATCGCCAGCGAGACAGGCACCGGTATCGAGGGGAATGTCGTGGCGACGCTTAGTTGGGATGTCGCGCCGAACACCTCCTGGTTAATCTCTGTGGCGGGATTGGTAGCCAACGTTTCGATGAACGTCGAGCCGCTGGTCTTACTGCGAAACGATATTTCTGACGACATCGCGCGTGTTCGCCTCATCAACTTTATTTCTGGCGCGCAGCCGCTAACCATCTCCAGCGCATCGGGCGATAGCTTCGGCGAAGGCCTGGGATGGATGGGCATTTTTGATGGCGACTTTGCACCCGGAACCTATAACCTGAATGCCACCACGCCCGATGGCTCGACTCAGACTGAAAATATGGCGATTGATCTGACAGGCGGACAGCTTACGACTCTGTTGGTGCTAGGGAGCGCCGATGGCACACGCGAGGTCGAAATCCTCCCGGTTTACAGTGCATCCGACTCGGCGCGCGTTCAGATTGTCAACAATATGGGTGAGGCGATTGATCTTTTCCGCCGCCCCGGTGACGAGCAGGTCGTTACCAGTCTGGGGGCAGGCGAAACCAGCGAGTGGATTTTAACCCCTAGCGGCTCGGTGACGTTTGTCGCCTATGCAGCGGGTACTGGCCCAACCGGGCAGGAACTGGGGGCATGGATTGGTGAGGTTAAGCCGCTGCGCGATGTGACGATTTCCTTTGGCGCAGAGGGCGAGGCGCAGCAGTCCGATGTGCAGTTCACCGAATCGATGATGCCGGACGCGGCTGGATAATTTGGTATCCGTCCTTTCTGTTTGCGAACAGATGGGCTAAAATAGAGGTTTCGGTTAGCGAACGAGCCTCTATTTTTTATGCAATTACCACTTTTTCAGGAAGAAACGCGCGAAATTGATGCGGCTGCGCTGGCGCGGTGTTTTCGATCCGACGTGATCGCTGTCGATGTCGAGACGGAAACGCGCTGGAATGGAGTTGGCCCAAAGCTCGATTTTGGCCTCAGCTATCCAGCGAACGTCACGGTGATCGCCCTGGCGTGGTCGGAAGGCGGCACCGTCCAGACGACAGCTTTAGCTGCGCCGTTTGATGACCGCGTGCGCGGATTTTTGAGAAAATTGTTTCAGGCTGACAAGCTGATCGTGGCGCACAACGCCGTATTCGACGTGCGCCAGTTGAGCAAGCTCATTGATGGGCAAATCCCTCAGCGAATCTGGGATACACAGTCGATGGCACGTCTGCTGCACCCCGCCGTCGATGTCAGCTACAGCCTGCTTTCGGTAGCGGCATTTCTCGGCATCCCATTTTCCGAACGCCAACAGGCGATGAAAGGCCAGCGCGGAAAATTGCACACGCTGCCGCTGGAACTGACGCTGCAATACGCCCAGGATGACGCAAAATTATCGCTCGAAATTTTTCAGAAACAGCGGACGATCCCGGTTGACCCCGCGCTGATCGATTGGGAGTGCCGCGCGCTCTGCGAATACTGCCGGATGGCGGCAGAGGGCATCCGCCTGAATAGACCGTTTGTCGAGCAGCGGTTGGAGGAACTCAGCCAACAGCGCGACACCCTGGCGGCTCGTCTCCGCGCCGATGGCCTGTTTACGCCGGGAAGCCCGCAGGCACGCTCCAAATATTTGTATCAGACCAAAGGGATTCCGCTGCCAAAGTGGTCGCCAAAATCGTGGTACTTCACGCGGGCGGGGCGAAAACGCCTGATGTCGCAGCCGAACGCGAAAGTTGAGCTTTCGGATTTAAGCACCCGCTCGGACGTGATCGAGTCCTACGTGGAAGAAGGCAGCCCTTACGCCGAGCCGCTGAAAGATTTGGCGGCATTTCTGGAAGTCGATTGGCTGATTTCGACGCTCAAGGGGTTGATCGATCACGCTGCCGAGGATGGGAGGCTGCACAGCCTGGTAACGATTGCGACGGAATCGGGGCGGCGCGCGTCCAGTTACCCGCACATGCAAAACTGGAAAATGCCCGCGATGGCTGGCGTGGCGACGGGTGATGAAGGCTTTACACTGGTCGAAATTGATTATCGCAATGCCGAAAATATCATGGCGGCGTTGATTTCTGGCGATCACAATCTGGCGATGGCCTGTGGCGCGGAAGATTTTCATACCACGATGGCGGAGCGCTATTTCGGCAAAACGTGGGACGAAGCCGATGCGCCGGAACGCAAAAAATTGCGCAATATGGCGAAAAAAATCACCTATGGGACGGCTTATGGCATGGGTGCGGAACGGCTGGGCGAAAGCATTGGCGTCTCGACCTATGAGGCGCAGCGGGTGATGCGCGCGAAGGATGCGGCCTTTGCGGACGTGACCAAAATGCGCGAGGCTGCCAAACGACAGGCAAATGATACGAGTATGCTCAACCTGTGGACGGGTCGCCCGGTTGCCGTGCCGACGCCGTTTGTCGCCTGGAATTATCTGTGCCAGGGTGGGGTGAGCGAAGTTTTAAAGCGGGCAATTGTGGTGCTTTCCGAGGCGTATCGGGCGCGTGGGATGCGTTCGCGGGTGGCGCTGGACATGCACGACGCGCTGATCCTGGAAATCGCGCACGACGAATGGGACGCGGCGCTGGCGTTAGCAAGTGAAATTATGGGCGGCATCACGCCGATTGAGATGCACGTGCGCACGAAAACCGATATTCGCTGGGTGGCGCAGCCGAATCTGGCGGAAAATCGGCACAAGTGGGGCTATGGGCAGTGGCAGCCGTGATACCCTTTGCCGGCCTCACCCCATTTCGTAAGCTCATGGAGGAGTGAGTAGGGGTGCAAGGCCTTGCGCTCATCCGACGTTCACCCCATCACGGCTTGCAGGCAGTTGAAAGCCTGCGTTTCCACGTCGCGAATTTTTAAGACTTGTTCCGACAGCCGTTCGCGGAAGGCCGTCAATTGTGCTTCATCCAGTGGGAAATTGGCGGCAGCCTCGGCTTGCAGGGCGGCAAAGCGCATATTGATTGCGCGGATTTCGCTCAGGCCATCCCCGCCTTGCTCCACAAAAACAGCCTGCTTGCGATTGAGCAAATTTTTCGCTTCCTTCAACAGCGGCACATCGTCCGGCAGCATCATTTCAGCCAGAGCACTCCACGCCGATTCGCTCTGACGGAACTGTGCGGCGGCCTCATTCAAAGCTGGCTTTTTCAGGATGATGGCGGCTTCGTCCAGAAAATCGGCGTACATGCCGCGCTCAGCGCTGTTCCCTGGCTCACGCTTGATAAAACCATATGCCCCTGGCTGTACCACGCTCCCCGCCAGCCCCAGCCACATCCGTTCGCCGGGTTCGAAATAACGCGCCCAGCTTTGCTTGTTGCGGGTGTTGGTGAGCATGTTCGCCCAATATTGCAGCGCCGCCGCGCCAAAATTTTCGCGTTTACCTTTTGGCGGGTATTCCAGAAACAGGCGGATACTTTGCTCGATGCCCTCGGTAACGGCGCGTGAGAGTCGATCCCAATTCGGTGCTTCGAGGGCGACGACGCGATATTCATCCTGCTTGACGCGACCCCGCGCTTTGGCGAGATCGTCGGCGCTGACGGTGAAAGGCCTTCCGGCACGATCCGCGATATGGGCGACGCCGTTTTCATAGCCGTAAACCAGGATCGGCATCATGCCCCAATTATTTTCGTCGTAGGGCAGGTCATAGTAGGGGAGGGAGAACATATCCGCCCAGATGATCGCCGGGTGATTGCCTTCCAGCACTTCCAATAAATTGGCTTCGCCTTTTTTGGCGCTGTCAGTCTGATAAACATCCTGTGGGATTGACAGCCGTTCCAGCATCGTGTCCATTGGGTTAAACGTGTTGCGCGTCAGCAGAACGAGATGCGGCGGGTAGCCTTCATATTCGAATGTGAAATAGCCAAACGCGATGCCGCCGCTGACGCCCAACAGCAGCGCCTCGCTGATTGGCTTGCCCGTATGCGGCGCTTTCACGCCCTGGTAAGCCAGCGCATTGCGTACCGTGCCTGTCTCCCAGTGACGCCCAACGAACTCGTCGTAATTTTTCAACATCGCCATGATTTTTGTCTCCCTTTAGCTCTCAGCTTTCAGCGGTCAGCTTGTTTTAGTTTGATGATTTCATTGTAGGAAACAAGCGGGCGTTTTGGGGAAAAGGGGGAGAGGGTTTGCACTTTTGGGGGGAGATCGTGCAGGAGTCACCGCCAGAGGCTAGAAGCCACCTGGCTAGGATTTTCAAAGCCCACTAAAGTAGGCTGGAATGATGGATGAGACGGTTCTCAGATTTGTTGACGCAATTAATATGTACGATATCCGCGCTGATGGGCTAATTCCTCGGCACGGCGATGTTCTTCGGGCGTGAGTTCAACTGAAAGGGTGAATTTATCGGTCATTAGCGCTTCCTCAACTGTAGTATCAACTATCAATTATAGACGATTTCAACAGAGGTTTATGCGATTTGAATAAAATGGGACGCATGGCTATGCGCCCCTACAAACCCATTGCTTTTCGTAAAATAACTCGGAAAATTTTACCTCGGCATATTCGGCCAGCTTCGGAACAGCGCCCGCTGATCCGGCGTGTAGCGCTCATAAGTCGCGTCGGTGATATAAGGCTCTTCGTCCATCGTCGCGATATTTTGTGACTTCATCCAGAACGGCCCGTAGCCGATATGCAGCGTCTTGCGCGTAATGCCGGAGCGAATCGTAAACCCGCCATGCCGCAGATTTTCAGTGAATAAAATCGCGTCGCCTGCTTTGACCGTCAGGCCGATCATCCCCGGCTCGGCGTCGGCGTCGTTCGTGCCGTAGGGCGATTTCATATTCGACTTATGGGTAGCGGGTACGACACAGAACGGCCCATCTTCCTCGCCCACATCATGGACGAAATAAATCATGCGCGTCATCATGCAGTCGATGCCTTTGGCGTTATAACTGTAGCGATATTTGCTGCTGATCGGCCCGCCCATATGTGTGCCGCTCTGGTTGCCAGGGTAGCGGATGCGAATCTCGGAGTTGTTGATCGTGGGGCGCTCCTGAATCATATCGCAGATAAATTCCATCGTTCGAGGATGCTGCACCAGCATATCAAACGCAGGATCGGCATTAAAAAAATCTTCGATAATAATCGTCGAGCCGTCTTTGCGCGCGCCCTGGACGTAATAACCTTTTTCTTCGTTGTGGTGATATTCGGCTCCCCAGGCGCTCTTTTTGCGCGGTGGCTGATCGACACGGGCGACGGCGTGTTCTTCCAGCGCATCAATCGCGGCGGCTAATTTTTCAACTTCGCTGGGGGTGAGCATATTAGGGATAACCAGATAGCCCAGGCGGTCAAATTCATATTTTTCGATGTCGTTCATAAGAGCGTCCTTTTGAGTAATTATTTCGACCCGGTTTAGATTTTGGTGCGAAGTGTATCCCAGCAGAAATTTCCCCACCAATGAACTGCCCATTATAAACATTATTTTGGGCTGTCATTCATTTCATTCGTCTTTTTGTCAACCCAGACTATAATGATGATAACAAAACATATTTTTCATGGAAATCCAGTGCGATTTTTTATAATTTTATGGTTACTCTGGTTATAAGGGAGAAATCCAGGTCATGCCCGCTGAAAATGCCAGGGAAAATGTGCCTCAGCACGCCAACCGCAAACCCAAGTCCGCGCCCCAGCAAGCGCAAAACCAATTTGCAGGCGAATCGTTCGTCCCTCGAAACGGGATGAGTTATGGGCAGATCATGCACTTGCAGCGAATGATTGGCAACGCGGCGGTGCAGCGATTGATACAAAGGGCGTTGCCCCTCGAAAAACATCTGACGCGACAAATAAACAACAGCCCAATCGCGGTTCAACGCCTGAAGAGTCAAAATCTGAATCTCGATACCCTATTTAGTGATTATGGGCATAATGTTTATGAAAAGATAGGTGTTGATACCAGCGATCTTATGAACGAGGATATGAACAAATTGTCAATCGTGGAACAAAGGCTCTTGGTAGCGGCAAAATGTATATATGATTGGAACGTTCAGAGTGTTCCATCGGTTGCGATCACCTTAAATGATGGTAAGTGGCAGCAGCGCTCAATTCTGTTGAGCAGGCTTGCCGAACAAATTGAAACACTTCACAAACATTTTGCAAAAAATGGTGCGAAGACGAATCAGGATAAAGATCGATTCATGATCGTCCATAACTTGGCAGCCCGCATAAGATACGCTCAAAATCAGTTTACAACCGCTGGCTTTCAACTAGCTTATCAAATAGCATTTTAGCAGGTCGAAGTTTAACCAGACATCATATTTTTTCTGACTGACCACGATTACTCTTTTTCACATATGAGCACCTTACTTGAGGCTGCCTGGAATTCTGCTCGTCGCCATCGTCACTTAAACGAAAAATCTCCGTCGCTCAAACGGGCTTTATACCTGAAAATTGCATATTTTGGCGTAACCCGTTATAAATTATAAAACTCCTGGTATGCGTACCAATTTTTACCGCTTAAAGAATTCTAGAGGTTAGCTGTTATGAGTACCCTTACTGAAGATCGAACTCTATCGCTGCCCAAAAAACGGACAGGTCTGGCCTCTAGTAACTTGCTTCTGCGAATGCGGCGACGTTGGCAGCTTTACCTCCTGCTGCTTGTCCCATTAGCCTATATCATCGTCTTCAGCTACATCCCTATGTTGGGTACACAAATTGCCTTACGGGATTACACGGCTGCGGGCGGCATCTGGAACAGCGAGTGGGTTGGGCTGGAGAACTTTACGCGCTTCTTCAACTCGTATCAGTTCGAGCGTCTGATCGTCAACACCCTCACGCTTGGGCTATATCTGCTGACAGTCGGTTTTCCCATCCCCATTATCATCGCCCTGAGTCTGCATCAGGTGCAGGCAATCTGGTTCAAGAAAACTGTCCAGATGGTAACGTATGCCCCGCATTTCATTTCGACGGTGGTTATGGTGGGTTTGATCTTGCAACTGCTGAACCCGCGCTTCGGCATTTTGGCGCAGATCACCACCGCGCTTGGCCTGCCGCCCATAAGCCCCATGTCGCGCCCGGAATGGTATCAGTCCATTTACGTCTGGTCGGACATCTGGCAACACATGGGCTTCGCTGCGATTATTTATCTGGCTGCACTGACCACGATTGACCCGGCCCTGCATGAAGCGGCTGTGGTCGATGGCGCATCCAAGTTACAGCGCATTCGGCATATTGATATTCCCGGCATCATGCCCATCGCTACCATGCTGCTGATTCTAAATTTTGGGAACTTCATCAATATCGGCTTTGAAAAAGTGCTGCTCCTGCAAAACCCGGTCAATACCGGTATGTCGGAAATTCTGGATACATATATCTACAAAATCGGATTGGCTTCGCCGACGCTGGATTTTTCCTACGCGACTGCCATTGGCCTGTTCAAAAGCGTGATTGCGCTGGCGATGGTGGCTATCGCCAACTACAGCGTCAAACGTTTAGGGCAGGAAAGTTTGTGGTAGTGTGATCATTTTGCTAAAGAGAGGAGAAAGCCAATGAATGCCCTTCGTCTTCCATTAATCCGGCGCAGCACCAAAAGCGCAATCCAGGAGTCGCGCGGAGATAAATGGTTCACGCGGTTCAACTACATTTTCCTGACCATCATTCTGTTGGTCGTCTTGTATCCACTAATTTATACCCTCAGCGCATCCATAAGCGCGCCGTCAGCCGTCATTTCAGGAAAAGTGGTGTTGTTTCCGGTTGATTTCTCCCTGATCGGCTACGAGAAAATTTTTTCTTACCCCGCATTCCTGAATGGCATGGCTAATTCGCTGTTTTATACGATTGTCGGGTCGAGCGTGAGCGTGGTCGTGACCCTGCTGGCGGCTTACCCTCTGACGCGCAAGGACCTGCCGGGCAGGCGTATCCTGACGCTGTTGTTTTTCTTCCCGATGTTGTTCAGTGGCGGCCTGATACCGTTTTATCTGGTTGTGCGCGACCTCGGTCTGGTGAACACCCGTTTGGCGCTGATTATCCCGACCGCGCTCAGTGTCTGGAATCTCATCATCACCATTTCGTTTCTGCGCACCAGCGTCCCCGATGAGTTGTACGAAGCCGCCCAGATTGATGGGTGCAGCGACATTGGATTCCTGCTCAAGATTGTCCTGCCGCTGGCGAAGGCCATGATCGCCGTGTTGTTCCTGGTCTATGCGGTATCCCAGTGGAATCAATGGTTCCTGTCGCTCCTCTTTCAGGGAAACCCTGATCTCGCCCCGCTGCAAATCGTACTGCGCAATATCTTGATTCTGAGCAAGGTGGATCTGGGTATGATGGCGGATGTGAAACAATTGGCCGAGCAGCAGGCACTTGCGGAGCAACTCAAATTCTCATCAATTGTAGTGGCATCGGTTCCGGTGCTGCTGCTATACCCGTTTATACAGCGTTACTTTGTTCAGGGTCTCACGATTGGGGCCATCAAAGGGTAAAGGAGGTCAATGGATACAGTCCACAAAAGAGGCTTATGTCTAGCTATGATGTGTTTATTTTAAGGAGAATGAGAATGAAACGAAAACTACTTTATTCAATTATCGCAGCCGCAATGCTGCTTATGAGTTTCGCGGTACAAGCTCAGGATATTGTGACACCAGCTGGCGAATTTCCGATTGTAACGGAACCCACTGTACTCAGGATCCTGCTGGCACAAGACACGCAAGTCGCGGATTTTAATACCAACGACTACACCCAGTGGCTTGAAGAAAAGACAGGTGTTGACCTGCAAATTGAGGTGGTCAACTATGCAGATGCCCAGACCAAACTCAATCTGGTACTCGCCAGCGGAGATCTGCCGGACATTCTGCTCGGTTTCCCGGTAACACCCAGCCTGTTATCGCAGCAGGGTGCAGCAGGAACTTTCCTGCCCTTGAATGACCTGATGGAGGAATATGGGGTTGAAACCAAGCGCATTTTCCAGGAAGAGCGTCCGCAGCTGCTGCCGTTGAACATGTCGCCGGATGGCAACCTTTATGGACTTCCGGAGATTAACGAATGCTTCCACTGTTTCCTCTCCCAGAAGCTGTGGGTCTACAAACCATGGTTAGATACACTGGGACTGGAAGTGCCAACCACCACAGACGAATTTGAGGCCATGCTGATCGCTTTCAAAGAGCAAGACCCCAATGGCAACGGCATCGCCGATGAAGTACCGTTTTCTGGCAGCGTCGATGGTCAGGGCGGCTGGCACAACAGTGTTGACCAGAACCTCATGAATGCATTTCTATTCTATGATCGCATTCAGCATGACCGTCTGCTGTTGATTGACGGCAAAATTCAGGCCGCATACGCACAGCCCGAATACCGCGAAGGCTTGCGCTACCTCAACAGTCTCTACTCACAGGGCTTGCTCGATCCGAATGCACTCATTCAGGACAATAACGCGCTGCTGCAGCTCGGCAGCCAAATGGAACCGCACCTCCTGGGTTCGGTCAGCGGCGGCTGGATGGGTACATACACGCTCGCCCAAACCCTGGCACAGGGCGGCGAGATGGATAACTGGATTGCCATTCCCCCGCTGGCCGGGCCGGAAGGTGTTCAGACCACAGGCTATGCCCCCTGGGGCTTCACCGTAGGGCGCTGCGTCGTCACCAACAAGGCTGCTCAACCGGCTGTTGCGTTCCGCCTGTGCGACCTGATGTACAGTCGTGAGGCCACAATGCGCAATGTCTTTGGTGTGGAGGGTGTGGACTGGGTTACGCCGCCGGATGGCGAACCGAGCATTGACGGTGGTCAGGCAGCCTATCGCACGCTGGGCCTCTGGGACGCGGATATTACCACGACTCACTGGCGGCAGGCCGGCATGACCTATCGTACCAGCCAGTTCCGCCTCAGCCAGTCAGCCGTCGATCAGTTTGTCGAAGTGCCGC
>Ga0268299_1002333_pt1 | contig 23535 bp, 16 predicted proteins | sample NOBtaG_FD_193484 | JGI IMG/M metagenome (GOLD analysis project Ga0268299, IMG submission 193484) | Activated sludge microbial communities from bioreactor in Nijmegen, Gelderland, Netherland - NOB reactor | ecosystem: Engineered > Bioreactor > Aerobic > Activated sludge | place: Netherlands... | reverse complement strand
GAGGACTGAAAATCCTTGTGTCGGTGGTTCGATTCCGCCCTTGGCCACCAATAAAATTAGGTGCTTATACATAACTCGCGTTCAGTGTTTTTTTCTTTTAATGTGCTTATACAGGGCTCCGTATTGGCAAATTTAATTAATTCCAACGGAGTCGTGCTTGAATATGAAAAACTCACAGTACCACATGAGAATGACGGAGACTTAGTTTTTACTGGCGAATTAATTGCCACGGATTATTAAGTGGCGATGACCAGACTATAAGTCATCACGCTCAAATCACAAACTGATTTGATTGTATCATTCGGATTGCGGATCATAGTATGCCAGCAGAACACACTGGAGATTACTGAGAATTTTTTACCGGAAGATCAGTATTAATTGGCCCAATACTGAACAAACCCTAATCGCTGGATCTTTAAATCAGAATCTGACCTTTCGGTCCATAGAGCGATACACTACCAGATGCACTTTGCAGCGCTAAATATGAACGTTGATTATATTGGAGTTGCAGTGAAATTGCCCTACCGTTAGTTTGATTTTCTTGCTTTACTTGCTTTGCCAGAATTATTAACTGGTCCCACAATTCATGTAATCTGGCGCCGAAAGGATGTTCATCCAGCCAGTGTTGCATACCGAGCTTATTTCTCTGGTAGCCTTGAGACAACAAATATTGCGAACGTTGCTCATTTATCGCCTCCAATTCATTGACTATTCTAGTCTTATCTGTGACAATTGTATCAAGATCATTTATTTGCCCTCGAGTTAGCACTTCTCTCTCTTTGTACAGAATTTCTAGAAACATCAAAGTAGTTTTCTTTTCATTTTCGAGGATTAAAACAAATTCATCGAAATCTTGATTCTCAAGCATTAGCTGCGTCCTTCTTTTGTTGATATTAATTCTTTAGCGGCATCGATCAACCGATCCGTCACTACTTCAGGATTTACTTTAAAAGCGCCATCACTAATTGCTTGCTTAATTTGCTGCACACGCTCCATATCGACAACAGAGTTGACCTCTGCACCAGTATTAATTGTTTGGAGATTAGTCGCTCGTGAACTTATGTGAACCGTACTGCTCGCATTTTTTTCATTTACTGCTTGTGCCGGCACAGCCTCTTCGGCAGATTTTTTGCTATCGTTCGCAGAAATATTCGGTATTGTGTGTATTGAATTATCAATTTTCAATTTGATTTCCTTATGATTTATTTTAATTAAATCCCATATCGACAGGCTCGCATAGAAACTTTAGTTAAAACTGAAGCAGGTTGTCAATCTATAGCGCTAACTAACATTTAAATAATTCATCCAGTATTTTGCATTGCAGTCCGGTGAGAAATGACCTGATCAAGTTAGCAAAGCATGACACAGCATCACGATATCAGCGGTATTAGTCGGCAATCCGATTTAAAGATGTCGAGCATTCAAATGAAACAGGTTTTCAGGAATAAGTATAACTCGACTGAATCCCCAGTGGCAGTCCGGATACCGTGTAAAGCAGCAGGAACACTGTCCAGGCAACAAGAAATATGACCGAATAAGGCAGCATCATTGCGGTCAGCGTGCCGACTCCGGTGTGCTTCACGTAGCGCTGACAATACACCACCACGAGCGGGAAGTACGGCATCAGCGGCGTGATAATGTTGGTGCTTGAATCGCCGATGCGGTACGCCGCCTGCGTGAGATCGGGAGAAATGCCGAGCTGCATCAGCATCGGTACGAAAATCGACGCAAGCAATCCCCATTTCGCACTGGACGAACCGACGAAAAGATTGATGAAAGCCGTGATCAGCACGATGCCGATGATGGTAATGGTTGATGGCAGCGCGAGCGCCTTAAGCCATGCAGCACCCTGCAACGCGAGCAGAATGCCGAGATTCGACTGGCCGAATGCGTAGACGAACTGCGCGATGAAAAACATAATGACCAGATAATACGCCATTTGATGCATCGCCCTGGTCATGCCGTCAATCAGGTCTTTGGCGCTTTTCACGGTACCCGCCGCAATACCGTACACATATCCGGGTATGAAGAACATCAGAAAAATCAGCGCAACAATGGCGCGCATCAGCGGCGCGGCACCCGATGAAAGATCACCGTTATCATCCCGCCACGGCGAATCAGCTGGCCACGCTGTGGCAATCAGAATGATCATACCGAGCAGAAAAACAACGCCTGCTGCACGCAACCCCTTGCGTTCATTTGGCTCAAGCGCTTGCATGACGGGCAGATCGCTCAGATCGCTATCGAGCCTCGTGCTTTTCAACCGCGGCTCGACAATTTTTTCGGTAATGTACCAGCCCAGACCAATGATCAGAAACGATGACGCCGTGGTGAAAAAGTAATTATTCAGGGGATTCAGCACAATATCCGGGTCGAGAATGCGGGCGCCTGCCTGCGACAGTCCCTGCAACAGCGGATCGAGTGACGATGGCACAAAGTTTGCCGAAAAACCGCCGGACACGCCGGCAAATGCCGCGGCAATACCGGCCAGCGGATGTCTGCCCGCCGCATAAAAAATCACCCCACCGAGCGGTATCACCAGCACATAACCCGCATCGACCGCCGAATGACTGACGATACCGGCAGAAATCACCATCGGCGTTAATAATCGTCCCGGTGTGATGTTGAGCAATGCACGCAAGGCCGCGTTGATAAAACCGGTATGCTCGGCAACACCGATACCAAGCATCGCAACCAGCACTACGCCCACCGGATGAAAATGCGAAAAATTGGCCACCATCACCGACAGGAACTCGGTCATCGCCACGCCGGACAGCAGATTGTTAATGACGAGCGCCTCGCCGCTGCGCGGATCAACGACATCGAACGTAAAATAAGACAATAGCCACGACAACACCCAGACGGCGAGCAGCAACACGATAAACAGCACCGCTGGGTCTGGCAATCGGTTACCGGTACGCTCAACCGCAGTGAGGATGCGTGCGGCTAAACTGGCTTTCGTAAATTGTTCTTCGGACATGGTCACTCCACCTGTGCAGTTGGTTAATGATTAACAGAGCCGTGAAATGAACACTCTCCAGCTTAACCACTCCGTAATGTTTCAGACTGGTAAGTTTCGGAAAAACCGTACCGACTCAACTCAATGCACCGTCATTTTTGAAAAAAGATTAAGTATAACCACTCCGCAAATAATCAATCCGATACCAATGATTCCCGCCACATCAAGAGATTGCTGGTAAACAATCCAGCCTATCAGCGTAACCAGCGCAATTCCGACGCCGGACCAGATCGCGTAGGCAACGCCAAGCGGGATGGTGCGCAGCGTCAAAGAAAGAAGATAAAACGCCAATGCGTACCCAGCAATGGCAATAAGTGAAGGCCACCAGCGGGTGAATCCTTCCGCGGCCTTCAACGCGGAAGTCGCGATGACTTCCGACACGATAGCGATGATCAAATAAATCCAGTGGTTATGCATATAAAAACACCTGACGCTAAAACAAAAGGCGGGACAGCGAGTGCAACCACTTTAGAGCGTCGTTAAAAATTCAGAGTTTTAAACAAGGCGAGGCGGGAACGAAAAATATTGACACAGCATATGATGGATATGTAAAGAGATATTTTTTGTGAACAACGACGTATTGTAACGAAATATGGATTTTTAGAAATGCCCTTTAGACTACCTGTTAAACCGTTTTATGCAGTTCCCGGAAATTAAACACTATATTATTTTTGCTGGCAAACGTTTCCGGCAGCGGCGCTCAATCAATCACCCACTCACCCTGCTCACGCCGCATTCTGATAACATACGTACTGCTACAATTCTGTGTGTGGCATGACGTTCGCGTTTTCGTCCGCCTGAATACAACCGTTTATCCCAATCACCTTTTCCAAACTTGACACCATGACGACGGCGCTGCTGCAACTCAATCGCATCCGGCAGAACTACGGGGAACATCCTGTGCTCAGGGATTTGTCGCTCACTTTGCAGAAAGGTGAAATCGGCTGCCTGCTCGGCCCCAGCGGCTGTGGAAAAACAACTGCATTGCGCTGTATAGCCGGGTTTGAGTCGATCTCCGGCGGTGAAATTCTGATCAACGGTAACTGCGTAAGCAGTGCGAAATCATCCGTACCGCCGGAAAAAAGGCAAATCGGCATGGTTTTCCAAGATTATGCACTATTTCCGCATCTGGATGTCGCCGCCAATATCGGTTTCGGCCTGCATCGTTTACCCTGCAACGAACGCGCGCAGCGTATTGATGAATGGCTGAGCATCGTCCAGCTCGACACTGCCGCTGAAAAATATCCGCACGAACTCTCCGGCGGGCAGCAGCAGCGTGTCGCGCTTGCACGTGCTCTGGCGCCGCATCCGGCGTTACTGCTGCTGGATGAGCCGTTTTCCAATCTGGATGTCAGTCTGCGCGAACATTTGAGCCAGGAAGTTCGTGAAATACTCAAGGCACAGCATACCACTGCAATTCTGGTTACGCATGACCAATCTGAAGCCTTCGCCATCGCCGACAAAATCGGCGTCATGTTTGAAGGTGAAATTCAGCAGTGGGATACCGCCTACAATTTGTATCATCGCCCGGAAACCCGGTCGGTCGCTGATTTTATCGGCCAAGGCATGTTTCTGCCCGGCAAAGTGATCGATACAGACCAGATTGAAACCGAGCTGGGTATTTTGCACAGCAAAATTCCGCCGGAATGTGCTGCGGGCGGCATGGCCGACGTGTTAATACGTCCCGATGATATTGTTCACGACGAGGCGAGTCCGCAACAAGCGATTATTACCAACAAAGCCTTTCAGGGCGCGGAAATTCTATATACGTTGCGACTGCCGGGCGGTCATGGCGTGCTGGCGCTGGTGCCTAGTCATTACAATCATGAAACCGGCGATAAAATCGGCATCCGGCTTATCGCAGACCATTTTACCGCTTTCAAGCCAAAAAACTGAACAGGCACGCACTCTGTTTGCCCTCACAGCGATCATTTACTGGGCGTTTGCGGCTGGGTGATATTGCTTCCCGGCGGCACACTGTGCGTCAACCAGACGTTGCCGCCTATCGTTGATCCACGTCCGATAGTAATGCGCCCCAGAATAGTCGCTCCGGCATAAATCACCACATCATCTTCGACGATAGGATGACGCAAATTGCCCTTCACCAGCGTGCCGTTCTCATCAACCGGGAAACGCTTGGCGCCCAGAGTCACCGCCTGATACAACCGGACATTCTGTCCGATAATCGCCGTTTCACCAATGACCACGCCGGTACCGTGATCAATAAAAAAACTGCCACCGATCTGCGCGCCGGGATGGATTTCAATCCCCGTGACCGAATGCGCGATTTCTGAAATCATGCGCGCTATCAACGGTACGCCAAGCCGATGCAGTTCGTGCGCCAGACGATAATGGGTAATCGCCATGATGCCGGGGTAACAGACCAGTACCTCATCCACATTACGCGCTGCCGGATCACCTTCATAAGCCGCAATAATATCGGTATCGAGTAATGCGCGAATATCGGGCAATCGTTTGGCGAACGCCTGTGTAATGGCAATCGACTTATCCCGGTCTTCAGCGCTGAGCGTTTCCAGACTGGAGTTATAATGCAGTTCATGCTGAATCTGCACCAGCAAATCCCGTAACGTCACATTGAGCGTATGACCGACATAATGATCGATGCCTTCATCCGCTAACTCGGACGATCCCAACCGGTTGGGAAACAGCGCCGCGCTCAGTCCTTCGGCAACACCGGCGAGTATTTTACGTAACGGCAGCTTCGGCGGCCTGTCATGCCGCTTGCGGCTCTCCAGCGATGCAGTCCTCAACGCCCTGAGTTTTGAAACGATATCGTCAATTTCCAGATTAGTGCTTCTGATCTGAATATCCCGCGATCTTTTAGTATGCGTCACGTTAATTTCTATCCCTGATTAACCAATAAAATCATGAAAACGACCTGCTCATCGCAAAAAGATTACTTAACCTAAAAACCTCAGTTGATCGTTATCCGCAATAACTAACGGTATGAATAAATAGAGCAACCCTGAACAATACCCGTTCATCCAAACGGTGAGTCACACTATGGTATTTATAGCACGCCGCTTTTTAATTCCGGCTATGTTGCAATTCGTTGTAATAACACGTTATTACGCCTCATCGCGCCTTGCCGGAAATAAAAAATCAACGCACTCTAAATCCCATTCAACCGAGGTTATTAGGCTTAAAGGTGCCGTTAAAAATTCGTAACTTTCAACAAAAAATGAGCAAAAAATGTTGATACTGCATATGATTGATAGGTACGGAAACATTTTTCGCGTAACAAAGTGTTGTGAGAAATCTGAATTTTTAGAAAAGTCCTTAAAGATAACGCGCATTATAATGTAAGCACGGGAATCTGTCGGACTTAAGCAATTAAACAATCGTAGCAAGTCAAGTGGAAAAGTGGAAAAATGAGATGGATTACGTGAAATACCGAAAAACCATAGCATTCCGCTATCAGGGGTTTATGGCTATATAATCATCGACATTGACAACAATCGGCACCATAGAGCATATCCCACATCGCGAAAGACATGTCCGGATTTCTGAGAAATACATTGCACAATTAAAAACCGATCACCTGCCGGTCTGAGCCGGCAGGTTCAAATTTCCGCTTCAGGTCTGTTCTGGTTTGAAGCAAGACGAACCTGCTCGAACGCTTTCATGCTTCATACATGTGTTTTTGCAGATTGGCCACGCACATCGAATGGAATGCCTTAACCTGAAGCCGGAAAAAATTTCCGGTGAGCTGCGTGCCAAAAAGCTTATGCAATTTTTTTCTTTTTAGCCGGCACCGCTTCCAGTCGTTCAATAACTTCAAATTTTCGCGTATCCAAATCAGTAAAGCCGGTCAATATCTGTAGATGGGGCACCAGGTCCGGCACTTTATCTCTGATAATATTCTGTGCAAACTCACTGAGGAACAATGCTTTTTCCCTGGCCAGATGATACTCAGGGCCAGCCTCGTCGCGAAATGCTGCGGATGTCATTAAAACAATGCCGTTTGGATCGACACGACCATCGTCAATATTTCCTTTAAGAAGCTTTGCTGCAGTCTCGATAGCAACAGACAAATTCGGATCAAACGGCCCTACAATGAAAGCTGTATTTATAGCATGCAACCAGTCAAACCCGCGCCCCACGCCCAGAACCCATTCCTTATGTTCAGCATCTTCAATAGGCCTGTTTGATGCGCGAATTTCGGCAAGGTGTTTGATATTTCCGCGTACGAGCGGAATCAAATCCCGCACAATCCGCTCAGGCATTGTCGGATACAGGGAATAAAGCAATTCTTCCAGTTCCAGCTGTGAAGATTGCTTGATATTCGCCAGATCGATAACAGTCGTATCATCTTCACCATGTAGAATTAACGCATCCAGATCGGTTTCAATACCGCAGACAATCGGCATGACAGCGCCCCTGCCATAAACGCGAATAAACTGGTCCTTGAGTTTTATCGCGGCATCCCTGGCTGCGTTGGTGTCATAATTGAAACCACGACAACCTCGATGCGCATCGCCACGCGCGTAATGATAGGTTACAAACACGAGGCAGTGTCTACCACGCCCGATCGAATACTGCACCCATTGTTCAATAATATTCTGAAAAAAAGGCCAACCCAGATCGAATTTGCCGCCCAGATTGCGGAATGGTTGGATAATACCCAGTGCAGTTTGTGTCATCACCGGCAAATGCAGTCTGCCATCCATGCATTTAAGCGCCGCTATCTCAGTTGGGTGCTCCCCTCTGTATCTGCGACGTTCGGACGAAAGATCCATAAAAGCCTGCGAGTGCCTGGCATTCAAGTCAAGCAGGTAATCGATACCTGTATTTTGTGTAGTCATTATCGTTCTATCCATGTAATTAAAGTTTTAAGGTGTTTGGGTTGTTAATCTCGACAGCCATGCCTCCGAAGCAGACTGATTAATATTCAGTATATAATCCGGAAACAGGCCGAATATCAAAACCAGCAATCCAGGGATAAATAGTAACGCTATTTCCCTTGGTTTTAAATCAAAAACCTGCTTTATATCATTATGTATTACGGAGCCGAGAAAAGCTTTTCGCGTGTACGATAACATATAAGCTGCACTCAGAATTGCACCGGACAAAGCGGCAAATCCAAGAATAGAATGCGTGTTGAGCGCGCCGATAATCATTAGCAATTCGGCCGGAAAGCCGCTGGTTCCCGGCAATCCGATACTCGACAAAGCAAACAAAAAATAAAAAAAGGTTAATTTAGGCATCACGCTTGCCAGTCCACCAAGATGAATTGTCTCGGTACTGCCAATTCTATGATGTATGAATCCTGCAATCAACATCAGCGCACTGGCCATGAAAGTAAAATTAATCATCTGAAAAATCGCGCCTTGCAATCCTTGCACGGTTAGTGACGCGATACCGACAATCACCAACCCGACGTGACTCACACTTGAATAAGCCAATAACCGGCGCAGGTTTGTCTGCTGCAACGCAATCAAGGCGGCATAGATGAGTGTAACAGCGCCTATAACACTTAACAGCCAGCTGAAATCCGCCGCCGCCAGCGGCGCCAGCGGCATTGCAAACCGCAGAATGCCGTAAACGCCCAATTTCAAACCTACCAGCAAAGCAACAACATGCGTAGGCCCTTCCATCGCCACCGTGGGCATCCATGTATGCAGCGGAACCAATGGCGCTTTTACAGCAAAACCCAACAACAGAAGCACAAAAACAATGGCTTGCAGATTCTCAGGTAACGGTGTATTCAACAATACCGGCAGGCTGAAAGAAAGCCCGAGCGGAATTATTTCATCAACATGGTGCGCATGATTTGATGCCAACAGGATAAACGCCAGCAAAATAGGTACACCACCTGCAATCATGTACAAAAGATACTTCATCGCTGCGCTACGGCGATGAGAACCGATACCCCACAAACCGATCAGGAAAAAAAGTGGCGGCAACGTCAGTTCCCAGAACAGGAAAAAAAGTACCGTGTCCAGTGCGCAAAAGATCCCAAAGCTCACGCCTTCCAGTGCCAACAGCAACGCAAAGTGAAAACGCGTCAACAAAGAAACTGAATTCCAGGCGGCAAGCATCGTGATTAATGTGAGCAATGCGGTCATCGGTAGAAACAAGATCGAAATGCCATCAACGCCCACCAGATATTCGATATTGAGCAGAGGAATCCATGCATAGCGCTCAACGAGCTGAAATTCACCGTGGCCAGGATCAAACAAAATAAGCGTAAAAAGCGATAACAGCAAAGTCAGTATCGCCACATAAAACGCGATATGCTTAGCAATATCGATATTCCGTATTGATCCGGCCAGAATCGCGCCAACCAGAGGAATAATGATGAGAAAACTCAGAAATGGAAAATCTGCTTCAATCATGCTAATAATCCTTCGTAATAGTGTGCTTCGCAGCCAGCATCTCTGATTGCGAGACTTCCAGACCGGAATAGGTGCCGCTGATTGATTGAATGTTCTGATCGATAATATTCAGCCATGGAGAAGTATGCATGCCAGCGGTAATCAGTATGGCGCAGATGACTATCGCTATAGCCCATTCGTTTCTGGGTGAAGGCTGCGTAGCGCCTTGCATGGTCGATTTAAAGGGACCTTGATAGCGTTTGGGCGACGCGATAAATATCTGCTGAAAAGCCCGTAACAACAAACCGACTGCCAGAACGTTTCCGATCAGAATGGCGATAGCAACCAGCCAGCCCTGTCCTTTAATGGTGCCTTCAAGCAATAGATGAATACCATCAAAACCGGGTGTTCCAGGCATCACCATAGTACTTAATGCACAGACGACAAACAAAACCGCAATTGCGGCATTCATGTCATAAATACCGCCCAAGCGCGGGATATAGGCGGTATGCGTGCGTTTATAAATCATCCCGAGACTGAAAAACATACCTGCTGCAGCCAATCCATAGGTGATCGACAGCAGGATACTGCCTTCCATGCCGTATTTATTGAAATCAAAAATTCCAATTACCAGCAGCCCGGTCTGACTGATGATGGCAAACGCCAGCAGCCTGCGCATATTGATCTGCATCAGCGCCAGCAGCGCGCCGTAAAAAACCCCTGCCAGGCACAGTGTCACAGCGAACCATGTCCATTCTTCCGCAACCTCGGGAAGTAAAGGTATTAAAAATCGCATGGCGCCATAAACACCCAGTTTCAAACTGACCAGAAAAATACTGACGCTGGCGACAGTTCCTTGCTCTGCCAGTACCGGCAGCCAGCCATGAAACGGAAACAACGGCATGCGTATCGCAAATCCAAAAAACAGCAGAAAAAAAATCAGCGTTGCATACTCAAGTTTGACATCATTTTCCTTTAGCACCAGCCAATCGAAAGAAAGTACATCGGTGGTTATCATGACGCCGAATCCGAACATCAAAAACCCCGCCAGCACCATAAACAGTCCGCTTCCCCAATGCTGCAAAAGCAAGGCGACAACCCAGCGGCGATTTTGTCCTGATCCAGCTCGAAGCGTCATCAATATCACCGGTATCAATTCAAGAAAACACCAGAACCAGAACTGCATGGCGTTCATGGCCGTGAACGCACCAATCAGTATGGCTTCATAGCCGAGCAAACATGCAATATGTACTCGATCAGAAACGCGCCGTGTCGTCAGAGTATAGATCAGCGCCAATACAGCCAGAACCGTAGTGAGCATTACAAACAGGATATTAGTGCCGTCGACGCCGACGCTATATGACAGTCCGAAAATTTGATATTGTTCGTAGAACTGAATGCCGATCTGACGATCTACATCAAATTTGAGCAGCATATAAATACCGGTGAGAAGTGTCAGAATTGCTCCACCAATTCCCACTCTCAATGCAGCATTCGAAGAGGAAATCTGAATCACCAGAACCATGCTGATCAGCGGAATGAGCGTCAGTACTGACAATACGGGAAAATCCGCTATTTCAGACCACAAAATTATATTTGCATTATTCATGGATTCCTCAGATCGAAGCAGCAAGCATTAATACAATGAACACAAAAAGTACAAGATAACGCGGCTTAAGAAGAAGTAACTCAAACATATTGGCGGCATGTCCTAGGTTTCTACCTATAGTAACCAGATCCATACCAATTCCCCGAAGCACCAGACGTTCCTCAAACCAGCTCATAATATTGGCCACCCATTCCAGCAGCTTGCCAACGATGCCTTTTCCCCGGACAAATTCCATCTGGATTACATCCACTCTATTCTTATGCGCTTCCTTTTCTATCTGATTCAATGAAGAAATTGCCGTGAATGATGAAACCGGATCTCCCATAGCGCGATCAATGATGTTCTTATCAAACCGATCCAGATCATGTCCCAAACCATAGACTGGTCTGACCAGTGTTCTGTCAGCTATCGGATCGAGCCAGAAACGCTGGATTGATGCAATATATAACCATCGTTTATTCATGAAAAACGAGGACACGGGTTTCATTGGATTGCCATTAACATTTTTTATCAGTGACGGCGCAGTTAAAACCTGGAAACACCTGACAATGGCATGCGCGCACATATGCCACATTGCCAGCTCCCATAAACCCAATCCACATTCCAAAAACATCAAACCCAGTTGTCCGGTAATCGCAAAGCATAATGAGCTCTTAACATCCGTCTGAGTCAGGCCGACCAGATAGCTGTAAATGGCCGTCGACAAACCGACGATCACCAGCAATCCCATTGTAAATGGCGCTTTTTCGATAATTGGCTGCAACAAAATGATCAGAAAAACTCCTGAATGAATCATTACCGATCCATAAAATACCGCGCTTGAAGGCGTCGGGCCTTCCATTGCGCGCGCCAGCCAGGGAGAGAACGGCAACTGCGCAGATTTGGCTATTGCGGCTACAACAAAACACAAACTAATTACAGTAACCGTCGGCGTAGCCAGATTTTTCGCCATTTCATTCAAACTCAACCAATCCACCGTTCCGGCAAAGTAAAACGATAAGGCAATTCCAAGAATAAAGCCTGTGTCGCCGATCCGGTTGGTCACGAATACCCGTGTTGCATTAATTACCGCAACAGGACGTTCATATGAATAGGATATCAGTAGATAAGAGCATAATCCGGCCAATTCCCAGCCAATAAAAGTTCCAATGGCATTACCTGAAAGGATCAGCAGGAACATCGAAGATGAAAACAGACTAAGAACGAAGAAAAACCTGCGAAAACCGGATTCCTGGTGTATGTAATTCTTTGAAAAATATGTGATGATGACCAGAATGACTGAGAACAGAGCAGCAACTACAACATTAAAACCCGTGGTGATAAAATTCAAATTCACTACAAAGTTACCGCTATCCAGCCACTGCCCCACCATTTTAGACCCTGAGTTTTCACCGGCCAGATCAGCGATCAGCAACACAATGGCAGATACCGATGACAAATAAATCGCATTTCGCGCAACATCCGAACTCGACAGCTCGCCCCGCAGTCCGATAACTTGGCTGGAAAAATACCCGAAGCCGATAATGACTGCTGCGATGAACGGGAATAAAGGAATAAAGATAACGAGTACATCCATATTTTATGCTCCCGTCATTTCGGGTTGTTTAACCAACACTGGTGGCAGCGGCTCGCTCATGTCCTGAAAATAAGCGTTCGACGAATCGACTACAGGTATTACCCTGTCTTTTGGTTTCCATGGCACGAATCCCACATTTCGCTCAAAATAGGAGATTTCGCCCGTATCAGGATCAATGGCACCAAGCAAGACCCAGCCTCCGCCAACCAACTCCCGGATAACTGCCTGCCGCTCGTAAATCTGCCCTAGAATCTCGGTTTTAGCTTCAACCAAAATCTGCAACCGGACAGGCTCATGGATCTCGACCATCTGACTGGTCAGTCCCGTTCTTAAATCACTGCTGGTGCCTTCCATGACACCGAACATACCGGTAATGTTGTGTGTAACCTTTGTACCCGCACCAAAATAATCATTATTCACCGTTGAAAAATAGTATTCCAGATTGATACCGGCCCCGACAGGGCCAACTGCCAGCAGCAGACCTTCCAGAAGCTTCCCATCCAAATCCTGGGTAGCATCGTAGGAAATCAGAAAAACCCGCCTATCCAGAAACACGCCCTGAGAAACTGAGCGGCGACCAATAACTGCTCCTGCTATCGTTGCATGATTAAATTCAGGAAAAGCCTGCGAAAAATCATTCGCACGCTCCAGGACATGTGCGTATCCGTTACTCGGAACCCTAGGATGATTGGCTGATACAAAACGCCGGCACCGTTCTTGGGCTGATGCCTGTCTGGCCATGTCCAGGTATTTCCGAATAGACTCGAAAGCAGGCAATGCGCTTTCTGGAATATCTTCAGTATCAAACCAGAAATATTCATCACTGCAGGTGTCGTGTTCAGCGCCAACAAACCAGGTATCTTCAGGAACATGAATACCGCGCTCGGCCAATAACTGTCTTATTACCGGACGATTGATCATGGCCGCAAAAAGACGCGCGTTAGGTCCGCCCCGCTTGCCGCTGCACGCGCCGCAGTTATAAGCGAATCCATGCGGATTATTCTGGTTAGTTGAGCCATGACCGAATAAACAGACAATTGGTGCAAAACCATAGGACAAGCCTGTCGTACGCAAAAATAAAGCCAGCTTGTCGACCTGTTCATTATCTGTAAAGCCAAAACGGGGATTTTCAGGTGTCGCAGCTACTTCCGATTGCGGCGCAATAAAATTCAAACGCGTCGGCACGGGTTTCTCGATAGCCTGCCGCAACCTGTTATTAAATGCCAGAACATGGCGTGGTGAAAAAACTTTGCCAAGCATGCCAAAAAAAACAATTGGCGCTAAAGCATCGATCACTGCATGTGAGAAGAGTAGGCTACGACGAAGCGACTGATTAAACAAATAGGCCACTTTCCTGAAAAGTGTGACACCTTTCCGATGCGCGGCAACCAGCTTCTCGGCACCTTCTCTAGGTTCTTCAACGACTTCATTGACCGGGGTTACCGGTAAAGGACACTGTTTTTTCCGGTTGATATCGTCTACTCCCCGGTAATTCATGGGAATACCAAAAAAACCGGCAGCACCTATCGTTTCAATCGCCGGGTTGATTTCTTCAAGATGGCGACGCAAACTTTCTTCCCGGTCATCCATGCAGGTAATAATCTGCGCCTCGGGCCTTTGATCGCGCCTGGCCCATCTTCCACGGTTCAGATTGGCATGAATGGCATGATAAAAATTTTCCCTGTAATGATGTTCATAAGCATACAACCATACACTGCCTCTTTTATCGGCGGTAAACTCATCCACAATTTTCAGCATATTCAAAAAATCACCTTTCTGAATAGCTTTAATTTGCGAAGTTTTGATGCCTAAATGCTGACACAGGCGAAATAATCGCCACCCCGTATTAAACGGCGTGTGCACAATACTGCTATCTGCCATTGAACTGAATTGCCATGTCCAGATTAAATCAGCCAGCTCCTGCCATTCGGATTGCTCATAGCGTTCTGAGCCGGAGTGGAGAAAAAGATATTTAACCAGATTTGTCAGATATTCAGGCAAACCTCCCTGGTAAAAAAGCTTGCGTACCATGAATTCCGACAGATATTTATGAAAGTAATATCTGAAAGTACCGAGTTTTGCATCAATGTTCCAGTTCTCCTCGCATGTCTGCGACAACCAGAGCCGATCCAGTAGCAACCGTATTGCCAGATAATCCGCCAGATGCACTTGTGTTGGTCCGCTTTCCGCAATGTATTTCGGGTGAGTCTGTCTCCAGTTAATCATGCCTGACCACCCGGGCAATTCCAGCGCCACCAGACGCAGATAGCCTTCCCAGCGTTCCTCTGGAATTTCCATATATTTTAACTGGCTAATAATGCAATCTACCGGATCGTCGGGTGCTTCTGAGATAACACGCTGCCAATCCGGCAGATCATGCAAAAAAGGATTCGCATCATAATTAACCACGTTCTTCCATGCTTTATATAATCCGGCATCGCTGCAGTCTGGCAGCCGCCATGCCGAGACACCCTCATCCAGTGCTGATGCACAAATCCGGATAAGCTGCACGCGCACAGAAAAAAGAATATCAATCCCAGTCAGTGTCTTGACAAAATCCCGCATCGTCAATCGTACGCCAATCTGATCCAGCATCTCATCCAGTTTTTCTTGCGCTTCCATTCGCATTTTTTGATGAACCATCAGATTGGTGTTATCCGGAAGTTCCGCGCGTATTCTATCCAGCCATGCCCTGGCCTGTTCTTCGGATAAGTCGACCATGTTTTCCGGGTGCAACGGGATCTTGTCAATTTCCATCTGATCCAGAATATGCTCCCATAGTGAAGCGGCATAATGCTTTTCACTCTGTGCTGTTGCAAGTAAGGTTTCACGCATGGAACCCGGTATGTCAGACTGGATCTTGCTCAACACATCAAATTCTTCAATTTGCCAGTTCAAGTTGCTTGCTGAAATGCTGTGCAAATCGTAGAGCAAGGCAACCCGATAAATATCGTTACGAGAAATCGATAACCGATCGATCTTTATAACGTATTCATCGGCTTTTAATTCCTTATGATGCGCTATGGCGGCAGTCAGATCTTCGTCGTTAATCGAGCCTTTCTGATACAGCGCCCGGTTTCTTTCGTCTGACAAATAACCATGCACTCCCGTTAACGCCTCGACTTCCTTGACTGCATCTTCGAAAGGCAAATGCTGAAAACCATGAATGGAATTATGATGAACAAACTCACGTATAGTCGCCTGCCCAGGCAGAATATGTCCAAGATGATCCAGATAATGCAAAATTACAGACTTTTTATCTGTTAAATCAGTGTGATGTGCATGCATAGTTAATCCTAGTGAATACTTTGACTGATAAAATCATTCATCTGGGTTATGGTCGCCACAGACAAATCAATTAAAGGCGCAGGCCACAAACCCAGTAACACGATTGCAGCAACCAGAATAACGGCTGCAGTCAATTCATATAACTTCAGATCCTCAATCTCGCGCATCTGTGGCTTGACAGGACCGGTGAACAGCATGCCGACAGTCCGCATCGCATAGGCCGCACTGATGAGAATGCTCAATCCCAGGAACAACATCAGATTACCCCATTGCTGATAGCCGCCGATCACCGCATGTATTTCAGCCACAAATCCGACCGTACCCGGCATTCCCATTGCCGCAAACAGCGTGATTGTCATAAAAAAGGCAAAACGCGGCATCACCTGCACAAGGGAACTATAGTCAAGTATATTCCGGGTGTGCGTACGCTCATACAACAGACCGACCAGCAGAAACAAAGCACCCGCGACCAGACCGTGCGCCGTCATTTGCAGGACGGCTCCGGTTATTCCGGTAAAATTCAGTGTGGCAATGCCCAGCAGTACGATACCCATATGACTTACCGACGAGTAAGCCACCATGGCTTTGAGATCCGATTGCCGCCAGGCAAGCACGCCGCCATAGATCATCCCAAACAGCGCGATGAACAACAGATAAGGTTGAAAAACCAGCGTCGCCTCGGGCAGCATGACAACAACGCGTATCAGACCGTATGCACCCATTTTGAGCAAAATACCGGAAAGCAGAATACTGACCGGACTGGGCGCTTCCACGTGCGCCAGCGGCAACCAGCCATGCAATGGAAAAATCGGCATTTTGACACCAAAGCCAATTAAAAACCCCATCAAAACCCAGAGCTGCTCGTTCCTGGGCATACTCCGAGCGGCTTCGGTCATATCAGTCATTAACGTGCCGCCATGCTCCGGCATATACTGGCTGATCGCCATCAGACTGATCAGCATGAATATCGATCCGCCCATGGTGTACAAAACAAAGTTGATACTTGCCGCGCCTCGGCGAACGCCGCCCCAGCGTGCAATCAGAATAAACAACGGTATCAGCGTTAATTCCCAGAAAATATAAAATAACGACCAATCCTGAGAGAGAAACACGCCCATCATGCCTAACTCGAGCAGCAAAACGCTGATATAATAGCTTTTGACGTTCTGCACTATGCTGAAAGACGCCAGAAGCGCGATCAATGTGAGCACCGATGCCAGAACCACCATCGGCAGCGATACCCCATCAACGCCTAAAGCAAACGCAGAATTAAAGGTCGGGTTATAAATGAATTGCTCATAATATTGAATTTCGCCGTAAAGCTGGTTGTAGTCCGCAACCAGCCAGCAGCTGAATAAAAAAGCCACTGTAGCAAAACTATTTGCAACAAAACGGATTTGACTTGTATTCCCTCCCGGTATGAGCGTCAGGACAAGAATGCCTAAAAACGGCGTCAATAATAGTGTACTAAGTATCCCCATTATATTAATTTACCTTTATGCTCTCAAAAGCAAACGCTCAGCTCAAGAAACATGCCGATTAAGAATGCCTAAGTCTTTTTTATATTTATTACTTTTCAAAACCCAGTTTTTATACAAACCCTAATACAGCCTTTTCCCGGTGAAAGCGATTATTGTTAGCGAACTTTGGAATGCGCTATAGATAAATTAATTGCCTGGAATGTGTCGGCTACATATATTTTTCTGAACATTGAACCGGATATCATTTTTTGTACCGCATGCTGTTTATAATCAACAGAACTTTATTCAGTCCAGAATATTGTAATTAAAGCAATGTCAAATTAATGTTAAAAAGAGATTAAGATTTTGCAAAGTAAATGATTGCGCATGATTATAATTAGCCCAGATTTTCCATTAGAAAGTCGCAGATAATGACAAACCAACAGAACAAGCGATTCTGATCCAAACTCCCCGGAAGAAAAACTTAAAACACAACCGCTTTTAAATCAGAGAAACCTAAATATATTCAGTAGCTTTCTCTAATTACTCCCATTAATAAACCGCCTCTAATGGAAAATCTGGAATGAATAATCACCCTATAAAAACAGGCAAATACCCAGACTCGTTAATCCTGCGGACGCACCAGAAGAATTGACGCATCGACAAGACTCACCAGCTGCTCGGCAACAGAACCGATGACAAAGCGCTGCAAACCTTTGCGATTGGCGGTACCCACCACCAGCAAATCAGCACCCCAGTCATTGACTGCATTTCCGATCGCTTCAGATATGCCGTTTGTGCCATAGGCAATATTGGCTTCCAGCAATCGAGTCTCGATAGTCAACGCATTGACAGACTCCTTCGCCTTTTGCAATACAACATTGCCAGCCGCTCTGTCAGCTTCTTCCTCACCAGTTATGCAATGGACGATACACAATTCCGCATTATATGAATTGACGATATTCTGTGCTTCTTCCACTGCAAGTTGTGCTGTTTCGCTGCCATCTACAGCCACCATGATTTTTTTATACATGTTGAAATCCTTATATGATTGTTTACCTGATTACCATTAATATAGTTTAAAAAAGGCAGGCTTATAGAGTGATCCAAACCCGCCTTCTGATTCCATATTAATTACAAATCACCTGTTATTGCAAGTTGCCACTATCACGTTTCAGGTTCTCAAAGTAACGTTTAACGACAGTTCTGCCAGGCATATTGTCATGTTTGGTGTAAACCATATAATGAATCACGGCATGTATAATTAGCGCAATCATCATGCCTTCAAAGATACCCAGCTCAAACACCAGCAAGCCCGTCAGCAGCGCAAGCATCATGGCGTAAGGGCCATAGTGGGTAACATGCACCAGACCGGCAATCATCTTGTAGCCGGAGAACATCATAATCGCCGCCAGGGCGAATTTGGGCAAATATTCCAGATACTCTGTGTTCAACATAAAGAAACCTACTACCGAACCAATGAACACCAGAGAAAATTTGGTATACGCACCCGCCAGTCTGTTGGTAGTGCTTTTCGCCAGACCGTCCAGATTGGTCATACCGCCGAAAAAGCTTGATCCCAGATTGGCAATCCAGATTGCCAGCAGACTATTGTTACTGTTGCATTTGCGTTTCAGTGGATCGATTTTTTCAATCGCGGCATTACTCATCACCTGCTCGATTACGTCGATGGTGGCAAGCATCGCACAGAACAATATCATCAGAACCATCATGGTTAATGTGAAATCTGTCGGAATAGGCAACCTAAACGCCAAGTCAACGTCTTCCACATAAATCATCGGCACGGTAATGAATTGCGCCACTGCGACCCCGCCCAGTATCAAAGCGAAATAAGGAATCGCCGGTTGAACATCCTTGAATTTGGAGAACAGGTAAATAAATACACCAAACCCCACAGCCGAAATAACCAGCATCTGTATGCGCGCGTCATTCCAGAAATCCTCGGTAACCGATTCTTCCGGAATTTCGTAGGTAAACTGGAAAAATCTCAGGAAAATTTTCAAACCGATACCGGCCAGAAGACCTTCCACCAGATACACCGGCACGGCAACCAGCAGGTATTTCTGCCAGTTGAAATGCCAGCAGACCGCCTGCATGATTGCTGTCAAAAATATGCAGAACGCCATATTCTCAATGCCAAATGTGGCCACGCCCAGCGCAAGCGCCGGCGCCAATCCAGCTGCAATACCCGGACTGCCGATATAGTTTCCCGGCTTGAACCAGGCAAAAATCCAGCCTACAAAACTGGCAAAAACCACGGTCGCCAAACCCACCTTGATCGGATAATCCGACATCATTGCGATACCGATAGACAATGGTATCGCCATCGCGCCGGTAATGGTACCGGCAAAGGCATCACGCATGGCATATTTCGCTTGAAACGCCGCTGCGCCAAAATGCTTATCGGCCGTCAAAACAACTGATCCATCCGGAGCTAAATTTTCGTTGCTTGTTGATGGATTACTTTCTTTTACTGTTTCAGAACTCATATAAAAACCCTCTCCCCGATAAGAATTAATCTTAGAAAATTATTTATTTAACTATTAATTTGTTTGTGTAGCGAAAATTTAACGCGAGTGCAGCGAAAATTTAACACAGCAGATGTGAAAAATTCGTGAAGAATTTATAATGTTTTCATCATGGTTATTGACATTGATCGTTTCCAGCATAAGTAACTGAAAATACCTGTTTAATGTTTAAATAATTCGTGCTCCGAAGCATGAAAAAACATGCCCACCAACACCAATGATTACTGTTTATCGCCGTCTCGCTGTGCGGCCAAAACACCATATGGCTTACAATCATGAAGAGAAATAATTGTCGTGCGATATGAACATATAAAAACAGTGCGCACGTTTCACTAGAAAGACTTTACTGACATGACCGGAATCAATTCCGGTCATGTGTTTAATTTCAGTTATTCAAAAAGGAAGGATTTGTGGCAAAAGCGATCCATACTACTTGGCGTACTTCAAATTTTGAAGTCGATGATAGTGCGTCACTTCTCCTGATCTATTTTCGACCAGACTCGATGTGTTTACTATGCCTGCAACTTATAAATCGCCGCGTATTTGGTCTTAAGATAATGAATGAAATACTGAGGATTCAAAGGCTCTCCGGTTACCCGCAACACCAGCTCCTGCGGCGTATAGAGCCTTCCCTGACGATGAATATTGTCGTGTAACCAGTTTTTGATCGGTGCGAAATACCCTGCTGTTATATTGTTTTCGATATCCGGCAATGCTGCCTGCATGGCCTTATAAAACTGACAGGCATACATCGCGCCCAGAGTATAGGAAGGAAAATAACCGAAAGCACCGCTGCTCCAGTGCGAATCCTGCAAAACGCCCAAAGCATCCGTTGACGGAATGATGCCCAGATACTGTTTCATTTTTTCATTCCAGACTACGGGCAAATCATCGACAGACACGTTACCTGCAAACAAAGCCTGCTCGATCTCGAAACGCAGAATAATATGCAGCGGATACGTCAGTTCATCAGCTTCCACGCGAATAAAACCGGGCCTGCATGCGTTGATTGCCTGATAAAAAGTGTCAATAGTCGCTCGTTGCAGATTACCCGGAAAGGATTTGCAGATAGCTTCGAAATAGTGTGTACAGAATTCCCTGCTGTGCGCAATCATGCGCTCCCAGAACAACGACTGCGACTCATGAATGCCCATGGTCAACGATTCGGAAACCGGCAGATCAGCGGCATCCGGCATACGCCCCTGTTCGTAGAGTGCATGTCCTGTCTCGTGGATAACAGCGTACAGGGATCCGATAAAATCATTTTCGTTGTAGCGCGTTGTTATCCGCACATCGGTCGGATGACTGCCACCGCAGAATGGATGAACCGAAACATCCATGCGCCCTTTATCAAACTGAAAGCCGATATCTTCACTGATTTTGCGCGCCAGCGCCGTCTGCTGCTCAATTGGAAAATGACCCTGTAAAATGGAAACATCGGGCTGATAGGTATGCTGTTCCAATTCCTGAATAAACGGAATCAGCGCTGCTTTCAACTGGTCAAAAATAACTGAAATTTCCGCTGCCGTCGTTCCATATTCAAACAACGCAATATTGGCATCATAGGATGTTTTGTCCGGATATGCGCATGCTGCCCACTCTTGTTTCAACTGAAGGAATTCCTTGATCACCGGCGCGAAATCCGTGAACCGGTTTTCTCTACGCGCCTGCACCCAGACCGCATGACCGCGTGAGCTTAATGCCGCAATTGCCTGAACCAGTTGCCCGGGCACTTTGGTCATTAAATCATATTCTCTGCGCGCTTCTTCGATGTTACACCACTCAATCGCGCTGAAATCAACGCGTTGCGCACTCAATTCATCCAGGCACTCACCCAGCATTCTATCCGTCATGCGTTCATGAATCACACCGGCAAGCGTTGAAATCTGATTGGCACGGGCTTCCGAAGCGCCCGCCGGCATGGTCACTTCCTGATCCCACTGGATGATACTCATCACACCTTTTAATCGCGATATTTCTTCAAGTCTGCGAACCAGATTCTGATAATTTTTATTCATACTCTGCGTAAAAAATAATTGAAGGAGGGTTTTTGCGGAAGTTCTTCTTTAAATTATTCACGGATTGTTTTTGCATCTTATTACAGCCGTGCCTGCAACCCGGGAATACCAATGCGTTGGATGTACACGGCATTGTTCGCTTCCTCATAAGCAAGCAACCGGCCTTCTTTTTCCCAGATGCGAAACGCTAGAGAGTAGGACAATACCCGTATCGGGTAATCGCGCGGCAGTGTTTGCAGATAGGGTTGAATCGTAGTGAAATCAGTTGCGCCATATTGCTGCATGATAAAGCGCAGACCGCCGTTGGCTGGGCCGATGTTATACGCCAGCAAGCCAAGAAACAAATCGTTCTTCATTTCTGCAAGATAATGTTTGAACGTGGCCGCCGCAACAAATGCATTGTGATGTGGATTATCCAGCGAGATTTTTTCCGCGCCCAGCCGCTGTCGCGCTTGATTCACCGCAATGTCCGGAACGCGGGTAATCTGAAACAGTCCATGCCCGCCGTCACTGCTGGTTCGCGGCACAAAAGAGGATTCAGTCGCCGCGATACCGTACAGCAAATGCGCATCAATATTAAAAACGCGCGCGGCATCCTCGATGGCTTGCCGGTACTGCTGCGCACGGTCGACCATAACTTGCAATTGGGCACCGTTTTGCCGGCGATAAGCGGCATAAACCTGATGCGCGATAGTCATGCGGCCAGCTTCCTCTTTGCCTCCGACCAGCGTGCGGAAATTCCCATAAGCTAAGGTAAACCGGTCATTGATGGCAAGCCACGTAATCATCAATGCTAAAGACATGGATAACAGCGGCGCCAGAAATCGAGAGTGTGACTGCAAGCGATTCCTGAGCTTCCACCAGCCAACCAAAAGAATGGCTGAAATGAATGTCAACATCAAGACAGTCATAGCAAACGGAAGTAGATGGCCAAAAAAACTGGTGCCGGAAAAACGGTTTGCAGAGTGGCCTAACAACACCATAATCGCCAAAACCGCGATCACACCGAGGCAAAAAAGCTCAATGCACACCAGCATGAATTTTTGCTTATAACTGTACTGACTGTTTTGCAGATTTTTCCTGGACTTTTTTCCTGATCCACGTTGGACAGGCTGCATTCCTTCTGTCGGGCTCACTGCGGGTTTACGTTTGCGCCGGGGTTTCGGTTTTATAGCAACACCGGTGTCAATACCGGTACTGTCGGAATTCGTCGTTTTGATGGATTTATCCATGGATCACAAGTCAGTCACGGATTTCAGATTTAGCGATACGTGGATTCAAGGATTGGAATTGTGCCTGAAGCAGGTCGAAGAAGCCAGTCGCCAGTTCAGTCTTTACTGACCAGAAAAGATATAGCATATCTATTTTAATGTTAAATTCTAATCAAATAATTAAATCTATGTTGTTGTTATAAAACAAATTTACTTGATATATTTCAGGAAATTCCTTGCCTAAAAAATCAAAAAAACAACAACAGGCACCGGGATAATCTGTTACCATCCGCGCTCAATTGATAATAATAACTATTATTCTTTCAAATATTCGATCTGCCCGGAAAGATGTCAACAAAAACAAAGCTCTTTTTTATTATTCTTTTATCAGCACTGTTCGATTCCATCACCCCCGTCTTTGCACAGGATCCCATTGTGTATTCACGCTGCGAACGCACCACCGCAAC
>Ga0268299_1002332_pt1 | contig 23552 bp, 20 predicted proteins | sample NOBtaG_FD_193484 | JGI IMG/M metagenome (GOLD analysis project Ga0268299, IMG submission 193484) | Activated sludge microbial communities from bioreactor in Nijmegen, Gelderland, Netherland - NOB reactor | ecosystem: Engineered > Bioreactor > Aerobic > Activated sludge | place: Netherlands... | reverse complement strand
TTTCTTCGATGATCCTGTAGACAGGAACCCCTCCAGCATCCTGCCGAAATGCCGAGGTAGCTCAGTTGGTAGAGCACAGCCCTGAAAAGGCTGGTGTCGACAGTTCGATTCTGTCCCTCGGCACCATAAAACCTTCAAAATATTAGCAAAATTCCCCCCGCCAGCCGGCACGCACCTCACTCCACTTTTGTGAATTTTTCAGGCTTTTTCAGTCTATTTTGCCCGATTGGTTGTCCAAATGGTTGTCCAAAACCAACCGCGTTGAGCCGTTAGCAGAGGCTCAGTTACCGACTTTTTCCTGCTCTGCAATGCCCGGTTTCACACCCATTTTGGCACTCCACACAAGCTCTCCTCGATCGGTTCTCGACATCCCACCAGATTCCATTCCCATCACCTCGAAATTGCTTTTGAAACTTTTCTGCAAATGTGACGACGTCTCCCTCTAGAAAGGATCGAGCTAGCAATCGGTTTCAGGTACACTGCCGGGCAATCACGTCATTGGATAGTGAGGTCTCCGCATGCAGTGGATTGCTCCTTCTGAAAAAGACACGGCAACGGACGCACTGGAAAAGCGGCTCTGGGATGCCGCCGATCAGCTACGAGCCAACAGCGGCCTCACCTCCGCGCAGTATTCCACGCCGGTGCTCGGGCTGATCTTCCTCCGCTTCGCCGATGTGCGCTTTGCGAAAATCCGGGCGGGCCTGGAAAAGATGGCGTCGTCGTCACGGCGCGGCTCGCGCGTGGATGAACCGGCGGCCTACCATGCTGAAGGCGTGCTCTACCTCACGCCGAATGCCCGCTTCGAGAAGCTCCTGCATCTGCCGGAGGGAAGCAATGCCGGCAAGGTTATCAATGAAGCCATGCGCGACATTGAGAAGCACAATACCCAAATCGCCGGTGTGCTGCCCAAGACCTATGAAATTTTCACCAGTACGCTCTTGAAAGAACTCCTCAAGCGCGTCTCCGAAATCCCAGCCACCATCAACTACGACGCCTTCGGCCGCATCTACGAATACTTCCTCGGTGAATTCGCCAAAACCGAAGGCCAAAAGGGCGGCGAGTTCTACACGCCCGTCAGCATCGTGCGCTTTCTGGTGGAAGTGTTGGAGCCCTACCATGGCCGCATTCTCGATCCGGCCTGCGGCTCCGGCGGTATGTTCGTGCAGAGCGCCCGCTTCGTGGCCGAACATAAAAAGAATCCGTCCTCAGAGTTGGCGATTCATGGACAAGAAAAAGTCGCCGCCACCCTCGCCCTCTGCCGCATGAACCTGGCCATGCACGGCCTCGAAGGGGATATCAAAGAAGGCATCACCTACTACGACGATCTGCACAACAGCACCGGACGCTTCGACTTCGTCCTCGCCAATCCGCCGTTCAATGTGAATGCCGTCGATAAGGAGCGGTTGGAAGCAGAAGTCGGTAAGGGCCGCCGCTATCCCTTCGGCCTCCCGCGCACGGACAATGCCAACTATCTCTGGATTCAGCTCTTCTATTCCACGTTGAACCAGACCGGACGGGCCGGATTCGTCATGGCCAACAGCGCCTCCGATGCCCGTTCTTCCGAACAGGAATTGCGCAAGCAGCTCATCGAAGCCCGCGCGGTGGATGTCATGGTCGCCGTCGGACCGAACACGTTTTACACCGTCACGCTGCCCTGCACCCTCTGGTTTCTGGATAGAGGAAAGCACCGCACCCCGCGAGCCGACAAAGTGCTCTTTCTGGATGCGCGACATATCTATCGCCAAGTGGATCGGGCCCACCGCGATTGGACCGAAGGGCAGATCGGCTTCTTAGCCAACGTCGTCCGTCTCTATCGAGGAGAGGAACCGGACTTCACGCTAGGCGGAGCGGAGGCGGAAGCCAAACTCAAAGAAGTGTTCGGCAAGAAGCTAAAGTTTGCCGACGTGCCAGGTTTGTGTAAAACCGCGACCATTAAAGAAATCGAAGCGCAGGGCTGGTCCCTCAATCCTGGCCGCTATATTGGCGTGGCACCCGGCGAAGAAGTCAGCGACGAGAATTTCAAAGAACAGCTTGAAACCTTGAATGAAGAACTGGAAACGCTGAATGTTCAGGCTCGGGAGTTGGAACAGAACATCGCGCGCAATGTGGCGGAGATTTTGGAAGCGTGAAAGCGGCTGATTGGCCCAGAGTGAAGCTCGCCAATTGTGTGGACCTACTTGCAGGGTTCCCATTTAAGAGTAAGCAATTCACAGACAGGATAGATGACATCCCGCTTGTGAAAGGTGAAAACATTGGTCAAGGCAGCATTCTGTGGGGCATCTCAAAACACTGGCCAAAGTGCGATTGGGAGAAACTGGAGAAATTTCAGCTTATTCCTGGAGATGTGGTTGTAGCCATGGACCGTCCATGGGTTCCCGCCGGATTAAAATGGTCATTTATCCGCGAACACGATCCCAAAGCTTTGCTCGTTCAGCGATGTGCTCGACTCCGACCTAGAAACGGAAGTCTGGAACAGAGTTTTCTTCGGTTCGTCATCGGAGGTCCAGGCTTTGAGAACTATGTGAAGCCCATCACCACGGGCGTTAACGTGCCGCATATTAGCGGGCAACAGATTCTTAATTTCGAGTTCAGACTTCCGCCGCTCCCAGTCCAACGCCGAATCGTGGACATCCTCTCCGCCTATGACGACCTGATCGAAAACAACCAGCGGCGCATTAAGATTCTAGAAGAGATGGCCCGCTCCCTCTACCGCGAGTGGTTCGTCCACTTCCGCTTTCCCGGCCACGACAAAGTCAAAATGGTTCAGTCCGCTCTCGGCCCCGTCCCCCAAGATTGGGAGGTTGTTTCAATTGATGATGTCTGCGCGCGAGTCACGGACGGTTCCCATTCCAGCCCGAAGTCCGTGGACGAAGGAATGCCGATGGCATCATCAAAAGACATGCACGACTGGGGACTGACGATGGAAACCTGCAGATTGATCAGCCGCGAGGATTTCGACGAGCTGGTTCGCAACGACTGTAAACCAAAGAAAAATGATGTACTCATCACAAAAGACGGCGCGAACTACCTGAAGCAAATTTTCGTTTATCGCGAAGAGCGCGACGTGGTCTTGCTATCCTCCATTGCGATTTTGCGCCCAAGCGCGCGGGTCAATCCACATTTATTGGCGGCAACGCTCAGCGCCCCAGAAGCCAAAGGTCGACTCAAGAACTACGTCACTGGCGCTGCGATTCCACGCATTGTTCTCAAAGACTTCAGGAGGTTCGAGTTTGTGCTTCCGAGTCAGCAAGTTCAAATCGAGTGGGCTAGGCTTGCAGAACCCCTGACGAAGCTCTGTTGGGAACTCAGCGATCAAATCAATAATCTCCGCCGCACCCGCGACCTGATGCTCCCGCGTCTGCTGTCGGGGCGGCTCCCCTCAATCTACTGACCCCCATGGCGCTACTGGAACCTTATCCGATCATTTCTCTGCGCAGTGAGGACGTGCTCGCTCCGGAAGAAATGGGGAGCAAGCGGAAGGGATGGGTGCGCGTCGCCGGTGATTCCGAACGATGGCTCTTCAAGTACGCACGATTTAGCAGCGGGCGCGTGACGGGTGAGCATTGGGCTGAGAAAGTGGCGGCTGAGATCGCCGAGCTTCTCGTCATTCCTCATGCGCGCGTGGAACTTGCCACGCTTGCCGGTGCGGTGGGCTGTATCAGCCGACGATTCCCCGAGCTTGCCCAACCAGGGGCCGAATTGATCCATGGCAACGATTTGTTGGCTGGCGCCGTGCTGGGGTACGATCGCACCAAGCACTTTCGTCAGAGCGATCACACGGTGGAGCATATTCTTGCGGGGATTTCCAACGTCCTGCCCCTTGCCGACGAACAGGCCGCCGCCTTTCGACAGATGGCTGGGTACCTCATCCTCGATGCCATCATCCTCAATACGGATCGTCACCATGAGAATTGGGCACTCATCCGGATCATTCATCCGGATGGACGGGTTACGCACGAAATGGCCCCCACGTTCGATCATGCGTCGTGTCTTGGTCGAAACGAGCCTCCGGACAAGTTGAGCACCTGGCTTTCTGAGACTGGGCGACCAGAATGGTATGCCGCACGAAGCCGGTGTCAGGGCGGCATTTATCTGCGATCTGACGATCTCCATGGAGCCAATCCCCTGACACTGCTTGAAATTGTCGCCAGAAAATGGCCGGAGTATTTTGCGTCGTGGTCCTCAAACCTTGGAAATGTCACTGAGAAGGCTCTTTGTGATACAGTGGAGCGCGTGCCGGTTGATACCATGGTACGAGCACAGCGAGACTTTGCGAAAGCATTGCTCCAAGTCACATATCGACGGGTGAAAGACATTCTGTTGTGAAAACCTTATTTCTAGCCTGGCAAGATAAACGACAGCGCGGTGAACAGGTTAACGGCTCGCGTGCCTGGTTTCCAATCGGCCGCCTTGATGCCGACCCTGTCGATTCGCATTACCGGTTTGCCTATACCCGTGGGGTCTTGCAAGCCAAAGAGAGAGCTGGTTTTCAGCCACTCGATGCCTTTCCGAAGTTCGAGACGTTGTACGAATCGGCGGAACTGTTCCCCTTATTTCAGAACCGGCTCATTAGCACGAAACGGGAAGACTATGCCGAGTATCTTACGCGACTCGATCTCTCTCCAGAGCGCGCGGATCCGTTTGAAATTCTCGCCATCAGTGGAGGCGGCAAGCAGACCGACAATCTAGAGGTCTTTCCAAAAATCCAAACTCGCCGTGACGGCAGCTTCGCCTGCAAATTCTTTTTGCACGGATGGCGGCATGTGAATGCGCCGTCGCAGGAACGACTCAAGGCTCTTCAGCCAGGCGAGCCGCTACAAATCGCGGTGGAACTGAATAACCCTGCCACGGGTCCTGCCATTCAAATTGAGTCGGCCAATGACTACTTCATGCTTGGTTGGGCTCCGCGCTATCTGATCCATGACGTGCTGCAGGCGATTTCAGATGGCCCTGCCAAGATTCAGGCGCGCGTGGTCCGATTAAATCCTCCGCCCTCTCCTCATAACCAACGCGTACTTGTCGAGTTAGAGGGGACGTTCCCTTCAGGCTATGAACCGATGAGCGGGGATGAATTCCGCCCGCTGCCCTCTTAGCGGCCTATGGGCCACGCCTACTCCGAAGACCAACTCGTAGAGCAACCCGCCATTCAGCTGTGTGCTGAGATGGGTTGGCAGACAGTATCGGCATTGGACGAAGTCTTCGGTATTGGTGGCACGCTTGGACGTGAGACCAAAGGCGAAGCCGTCCTGCTTCCTCGTCTCCGTTCCGCACTTGAGCGTCTGAATCCTTCCCTTCCACCAGAAGCCCTCTCACAAGCCATTGATCAACTGATCCGCGACCGTTCAGTGATGAGCCTTGTGGCGGCGAATCAGGATGTGTACGGCCTGCTCAAAGATGGCATTCCGGTTTTCGTCTCTGATCCTAAAGGTGGCGGGCAGAAGACAGAGAGGGTTCGCGTCATCGATTGGGAGAATCCCGCTGCCAACGACTTCCTCCTCGTGAGTCAATTCAGTGTGACCGGCGCACTCTACACCCGTCGGCCTGATCTGGTCGGCTTCGTGAATGGTCTGCCGCTTGTCGTCATTGAGTTGAAAAAGCCCGGCGTGCCGGCGCAACAGGCCTTCGACGACAACCTGACCTGTTACAAGTCCGATATTCCCCAACTCTTCTGGTTCAACGGCCTGATGATCGCATCCAACGGAACAGAGAGCCATGTTGGTTCTTTGACCGCTGATTGGGAACGGTTCTTTGAGTGGAAGCGGATCGAGCGGGAAGATGAACCGCGCCGCATATCGCTCGAAGTGATGTTGCGCGGAACCTGTCAGCCCTCACGCCTGCTCGATTTGCTCGAAAACTTCACCCTCTTCTCCGAGCACAAGGCCGGCTTGGTGAAGGTGCTCGGGCAGAATCACCAGTTCCTCGGGGTGAACAATGCTATTACTGCCACGCTGACTGCGAGAAAGATGGGCCATGGTCGCGGCGGAGTCTTCTGGCAGACGCAGGGTTCCGGTAAGAGTTTCGCGATGGTGTTCTTCGCCCAAAAGATCCTCCGCAAGGTTCCCGGCAACTGGACCTTTGTGATTGTGACCGATCGGGTTGAGCTGGATGACCAGATCGCCAAGACCTTCAAGGCCTGCGGTGCGGTCAGTGAGACGGAGAGCGACCAATGCCATGCCCAAAGCAGGGCGCAACTGCGGCAGTTGCTGGGCGAGAATCACCGCTACGTCTTCACGCTGATTCATAAGTTCCAGACAGCGGAATTGCTCTGCGACCGGTCGGACGTGATTGTGCTGACCGACGAGGCGCACCGGAGCCAATACGATACCTTGGCGCTGAATATGAGGGCGGCGCTCCCGAACGCGCTCTTTCTGGCCTTCACCGGCACGCCGCTGATGGCCGGAGAGGAACGGACCCGCGAGGTCTTCGGCGACTATGTCTCCATCTATGACTTCCAGCAATCCGTCCAGGACAAGGCCACGGTCCCGCTGTTCTATGAGAACCGGACGCCGGAACTGCGCTTGGAGAATCCCAATCTCAACGAGGATATCTACAACCTGATCGAGGCGGCCGGACTGGATGACGAACAGGAAAAGCGGTTGGAGCGTGAACTCGGACGGCAATACCACTTGCTCACGCGCGATGACCGGCTCGACACAATCGCCAAGGACATTGTCCAGCATTTCCTTGGGCGTGGGTTCCAGGGGAAGGCCATGGTCATTTCCATCGACAAGGCCACGGCGTTGCGGATGCACGACAAGGTCCGGACGCATTGGAAGAGGGAAGAGAAACGGGTCGAGCAGGAGTTGGCGAGGCTGACAACGTACGGAGCCAAGAATGCCAGCCCGGACCGCATCCGTGAGCTTAACGCCAAGCTAGACGTGATCCGCACCACCGATATGGCGCTCATTGTCTCCCCTGCCCAGAACGAGATCGAGCAGATGAACAAGCTGGGGCTCGATATCGCGCCGCACCGAATCCGCATGAATAAGGAGAGCCTGGACGAGGACTTCAAGAACCCGACTCATCCCTTGCGGCTCGTCTTCGTCTGCGCCATGTGGCTGACCGGTTTCGATGCGCCCAGCTGCTCGACGATTTATCTCGACAAGCCGATGCGGAATCACACGCTGATGCAAACCATCGCCCGAGCCAATCGCGTGTTCCCCGGCAAGCACAGCGGCCTCATCGTGGACTATGCGAACGTCTTCGCATCACTGGAAAAAGCGCTCGCGATCTATGCCAAGGGAAAAGGGGGAGAACGGCCGATCCGCGACAAGCAGACGCTGGTTGAGAGCCTCCGAGTGGCCATCCGGGAGACTTCGGTCTACTGCCAGGCCCAGGGGGTGAGTCTCGAAGAAATTGAACGAGTCTCAGCCGGAAGCTTGGACCGGCTCACGAAGATTGCCGAGGCGGTTGAAGCCCTCATCTCGCCCGACGCGCAGCGGAAAGACTTTCTGGCGCAAGAACGCTGGGTGCGGACGCTCTTTCAGGCGGTGAAACCAGACCCCTCGGTCCTGGAATTCGCCTCACGGGTGGCCTGTCTCACGACTATCGCCGATTCGATCCGTGAGCGAACCGGCGAAGGACCGGCGGATATCTCCGCGGTGATAACGGATTTGAACAAGATTCTTGATGCGTCAGTGGCGGCGGATGGGTTCCACATCCCCCAGAACCATTCCGGCCATGCGGTGATTGACCTAACAAAGATCGACTTCGAGGCGTTGGCCGCTCGATTCGGCAAGTCCAAGACCAAGAAGATCGATTTGGAGCAACTTAAGGCGGCAATCCGTGCCCAACTGGACAAGCTGGTTCGCCTGAACCGGACCAGGACGGACTACCTGGCGAAGTTCGAGGAATTGATCGAATCGTACAATGCGGGAAGTCGAAACATCGAAGAACTTTTCACAGAACTCCTGACCCTCAGCCGCAACCTGAACGAAGAACAGGAACGGCATGTGCGCGAGCATCTCTCCGAAGAAGAGCTTGTCATCTTCGACATTCTCACGCGTCCGGCTCCGACATTAAGCGCGGAGGAACGGGCAGAACTCAAGAAGGTCGCCAAAGACCTCCTGGAAAAGCTGAGAAGACTTCTCGTGCTTGAGTGGCGACAGAAAGCCACCGCACGCTCCCAAGTCAAACTTGCCATTGAAGAGCTCTTAGACCAGGGCCTTCCGCGCGCCTATACGCCACAACTCTATCAGCAGAAGTGCTCCGCTGTGTTCGAACACTTCTACGAAACCTATGGTGATCGAGGAGCAAGCATCTACCCAACAGCGCGTTAGCGGTATTCTGAACACTCCCCCCCGCCTTGTACACCGGAGCCACTTCTCTAGCAGGCTGTTGACAAACCCTCTCCTCCTCCCGCTACAGGTGTGATAAGAGAAGGCTCCATCAGGAGGGCCGCCAATATGATGGGTACTGCCGATCCCCAGCCGTCGATGTTCTACCACATCAATCTGGAACAGTATGTGACCGCCGATCATCCGATGCGGAAGATCCGGCCGTTGATCGATACGGCGCAGATCCGGCAGCTCTGCGAGCCGCTCTATGCTGAAACCGGCCGCCCATCGATTCCGCCAGAGCAACTGTTCCTGGCCCTCCTGGGCGGGTATCTGCTGGGCGTCACGTCGGAACGGGCCTTGGTCCGGGAGCTAACGGGGAACCTGGTTCTCCGCTGGTTTGTGGGGCTGGATCTGGATCAGACGCCGTGGGACCACTCGACGTTCTCACAGAACCGGAAGCGGCGGTTTACGGAGAGCGGGCTGCTGGAACGGTTGTTTGATGAGACGGTGGCCCTCGCCATCAAGCAGAAGCTGGTGTCCCACCATACGACGCTCGACGGGACCCTGGTCCAGGCGAATGCCTCGCACAAGAGTTTCGTCCCGATGGAAGTGTTCCTGAAGCCAGAGGAGTACAAGCGCCGGATTCGATCACTGGATGCGGGGCCGGAGCCGGACCAGGATCCGGGGAATCCCACGGTCACGTTTCGTGGGGAGCGGCGCTCCAATCAGACGCATATCTCGACGACGGATCCTGACGCCAAGCTGGCCAACAAAGGGAATGGAACCGCCGCGATGGTGGGCTATACCGTCAATGGCTTGATGGAGAATCGCCATCGGCTACTGCTGGGGATCAAGGTCGAATCGTTTCGAGGGCCGGCTTCCGAGATGGACGGCGGGCGGGCGTTGCTGGATCGGTTTCATGCGACGCAGGATCTTCGGATTCAGACGGTGGGTGCGGACAAAGGCTAGAACCTATCTCAGAATTGCTTCAGGAGCATAGTGATCGAGGCGAGCTGCACAAACCCCAGAAAATTAGTGGCGTAATATTCCCAACGAACCAGGAGCCGTCGCTTCCATTGGAGCCACGCAAAGAACCGCTCCACAAGCCACCGACGTTGATAGCGCCGTAGCTGGCGTCCGTCTTGGGTCTTGAGTTTGCGCGTGGAGCGGTGCGGCGCAATCATGTTGACGCCGTCGTGTCTGAGGTCGTCATCGAGTCCATCGCTGTCGTAGGCGCGGTCGCCAATGAGATGTTCCGGCTTGGCTTCCAGCATGTAGAAGTTGAAACTGAGTTGCACCAACGTCACTTCATGATGATTCGCGGCATGCGTACTGACCGAGAGCGGCAGCCCATGGCGATCGACAATCGCGAGGATCTTCACGCCTTTGCCACGGCGGGTTTTCCCGATCTCTTTGCCGCCGCCCTTCGCCATGGCGAACGTGGCATCGATGAAGCTTTCACGCTCGTCGATCGCACCTTCCTCGCGCAAGGTATTGGCCAGTTGCGTGAGAATCTCCCGCAGCACTTCGCGTTCGCACCACTGCTGAAATCGGCGATGCACGGTCTTGTAATTGGGATAGCACTGCGGCAGCAGATGCCACTGGGCGCCGGTGTTCAGAATCCAGAGCACGGCTTCCAAAATCGCGCGGGCAGGCACCGGTTTGCGTCCGGGACGGCCTTCGGGGATATGTTCCTCGGGAAAGTGTTCCCGAATGCGTTCCCATTGGTCGTCGCGCAGGCACAGCATGCGGGCACATTATAGGGAGTTCGTGCTTCGACACAACCATTTTGAGATAGGTTCTATTTTGCCAAGCCGTTTCTGACCGCCCTCGTGCGACGGCGGATCACCCCACACATTGCGGCCAAGACGACGGGACGAGAGGCCATCCATCAGCGGGTGCGTCGGCTGAGTCGGACGGTGGGCTATCGCCTCTCGCAACGGGCGCGGAAGAAGATCGAAGAACTCTGGGGCGAGGCGAAATGCTGGCACGGGTTCCGGCGGTTTCAGCGGCGGGGACTGCTGCAGGTTCGAGACGAAGCGTATCTGATGGGCTGGCTGCTGAATCTGAAACGGCTGGCTACTCTGCTCCCGGCTCCGGCCTAGAGGAGGCACACGGCGACTGAGGCTATGCGGGGGGTACGAGAGCAGACAATGGCCGGCTCGCACTCCATGCCGGACAGACCAATCGCCGAACAGAGACCTGAGTGAGTACCGCCGTGACCGTGAAACCGTTTCAAAAGGCTAGTTTGTCAACACACTGCTAGCATTTATTCACAATCTTCGAGGCCTAATACTCCCGGCGCACCAGGAGCCACCGCCGCCATTGAAGCTGCGTAAAGAAGCGTTCGTCGAGCCAACGAGATACATATCACTGCAGGTGAGTGCCATCTGGGTCTTGAGTTTCCGTGTGGCTCGGTGCGGCGCGATCATGATGATCCCCTCCTACTTGAGAGGATCATCGGATCCATCGCCGTCGTACGCGGGGCTCACCAAGGGGATGCTCCGGCCTTGCCTCCAGCATGTATAAGTTGAAACTTCGGCACAACCATTTGAGATAGGTTTTAGCCAATGATCTTACTCGAACATCAGATGTCGATATCCAGCCACCGCTGCACTGAACAAGGAGAAGGAACATGATGCAAGGAGCACCGTCGGGAGGGAAAGAGTTCTCAAATTTCCCCAGTCAGGCACCTCACCGCCGCAAACGTGGCCGACCGCGCAAGCAGGGCCTGCTGACGCCTATTCCGAGGACGCCGATAGAAGTTGCGCCATTGGTTCCAGCTGAAGCGATAGCGGAGCTGCTCTCGATTCCGCAAGGCTATGTATACGATTTGGCGAAACGAGGAGAAATCCCCTTCATTCGCGTTGGCAAGTACCTTCGTTTCTCGATACCGGGGGTAATTGAATCACTAAAGCAGAGATGCGTTGACGAACGGAAAACAGACGCCACCATGTGACGAGCCTTCTTGCGAAGCCCTGATCTCAGCTTCGAATGCATCCGGCTCTCGCTGGAGGCACTCATTGGAACGTCTGAGGCGGTCCAGTTCGAACGTCCTTCCGCGGCGCTTCATGGCGGTCATCATTCAGTGCTCAAACTAAGGAGGCCCTCGAATTTCGAGCCAAACGGCTTTTGTCCTTCCAAAAACCCGCAGCTGGAGCTGCGGGCCGAGCCCTACTTTCGATGCAGCGCAAACAATCTCTTGTTGCTGTTCTTCTCCCCGTGCGGTACAGCGTACACGTGTCGCTTCTGGCAAATTATGAACTTTACACAGCTGGCGAAGATCAGCGATTAGAGCCGTTCTCGTCTGCGCGTCCATAGCCTCTCGCATCCCTCCTACTTCCTCCGCCAGGACTCATACTTTGTCAGTGCTTGATGCATCTGCCTTTGAGCCGACCCACTGGTGTTCAGAACGGTTTTCTTCCAGGTTTTGGCCATCGGTGGCCTAATCGCTTCACCTTCCGTCAATCATGTGCCGGACGATATGACACGCCAAACTTTCGCCGAATCTCACCAGCCATCCGTTGCGCAGTCGACCGAGAAGGAGGGGAAAGCCGACGAAAGATCGGCACCGTTTCATAGACAACTCCTTGAGTCCTCTGGCCTCCATGCGGGGTGGGCGTCCCAGATCTTCCCTGAGCGGCTCTCAGCTCCTTCCAATCCTGGTTGACGACTCCACCGGCTGATCCACTGGCGTGACACCCCCAAACGCCGTGCAATCTGCCTCTGCGTCTGTTCTTTTTGCAGAAGCGGACCGGCAGCTTGTCGAGTCTTTAGTTCAGCCACCATCCATCCAATTCTGGCGTGAAACCGCCCCTTAATCCGATGCCACAGACTCATACATTAACCAGGAGCTAGTGAGGCCGGGCCAGCGAGGGAAGGTTTTCGAGGCCACAGACATCGCTGAAGGGGGACTCGTCGAAACGAAGTCCCGGGTGCGAGGCATCAGCGTCAGTCGGCGTGATTGGTCTCGCGTGATTCCGACTCTCGCGGACCTGTCGCATGCAAGTCGACGAGGTCCTTCAAATCTGTCGGTGCCGCATCACAGCAGCGAAGTTTCTTAACAGAATGGGGGCATTGTGAATCCCGACCCGAACGAGAGAGACGAATCTGACGAGAAGCGATCCGGCCGTCAGGATAACTATGGCCGACACATCTATGCCCGCCTCCTTGAGGGCAAGAAGCTGCTCACTTCTGTTCAGCTGGATGCACTCGTGACAGCCCTGTTGGAGGACTTCCCTCATCACGGGCGTTTACTTGATGTCATGAGACACGCCTGCTTGTGCCTACCCGTGACGCTCGGACTCCAGATCGGCGATCTGGACCGCCGCCAAGCAATCTTTAGGATTTCTCGAGGGTGGTCGGATCACGGTTCCTACGACATACCCAAACGAGAGGGGAGAGGCTTTATCCAGCAAGGAGACCTGGCTCCGACGGTGGTGTCGGTTTCAGCGAGAGGCATGACCAGCGTGCAGAACCAGATCGTTTTTCTGAACAGCAAGGGGTATCCCACCGGTCCTGGGGACTGGCTCTTCCCAGGCCGATCGAGTGGACATCCGTGGACTCCCGGCAGTTTTACTCAAACGATCCTTCAGCCGGTCCTTGCTCATTTGGAGCTGCCGTCGGCTACCCAGAAAGACCTGTACTTCTCGATCCTGCGTGAGCGGATTGAGGGAAAGGTCTCGGAACTGTCGCAACCGGTTGCGGCGTCAGCCTCCCCGCTGTGTTCGGACCCGACATGTCCGCGCCGGCTCCGCCATGGCGCAGAATTCCTCGACACGACAAGGCTCAGCCCTCTCACGATCCCCACACCATCACTGTCAGACTGTCCCCATAATTCACAAGGAGAATGCTATGAAAATAGTTGATGGAGCATCGCGCGATCGCCCAGGGAAATTTATTGTGGACTATCGCGATCGAAATGGAGACCGAAGGACCCCTTCGTTTGATACTCGCAAGGAGGCCGAAGAATTTGTGATCAATGAAGCGGGATTTCGTAGCAATACCCAGACGGGGGCGGTGTCTGCCAACATCTCCTTCAAGGAGTATGTCGTGCGCTGTGAACAGGTTTGGAAGAATGAGGAATCGGAAGAGGGGACCATCAACGGACACCTCCAGGTACTTCGTGATCATATCTTGCCCTACTTCACGAAGAACCTTGCACGGATCTCCCAACCGAACCGCGAGGACGTTCTCCGGTTTAGGCAACATTTGTTTAAAAAACGGCCACGGGGCGGCAAATACAATAAGCCTCTCAAAACCAAACACTTCCTCAGCAAAAATACCGTCAAAAATATCCTCCGCACCTTATCAAGCATCTTTAGCATAGCGGTTGAGGACGGTGTGCGGTCGGATAACCCAGCCGCCCGATTAGGTCGGCGGAAAGGAAGGCGGGCTCACGAAGAAGAACGGCATCGGCCGATCGAGGTGTCGAAGGCATTGACGAAGAAAGAGCGGGATCGAGTCCTCGTGGCCGCGTTCCTGTTCCTGAATGACCTTCATTATGCTGCCCTCTGCCTGCTCGCAGGGACTGGTATGCGTCCTGGCGAAGCACGCGCACTACAGTGGAAACACTTTGACCTGGACGGTAGCCAGGGTATCCATGACGGCGTTCCCATGATCAGGATAGAACAGAGCTTTAAACGAAGTGGCGCCATAGGGTGCACCAAAGGGAAGGAAACCAGAGAGGTCGAAATCGAGGCCACGCTCTGCGAACTCTTCCGACGCTTGAAGCAATCGATCCAGCCTCATCCTGACGATTTTGTGTTGTCGGAGGACGGTGGCGCCACCCCTCTCTTGGATGCGGAGCTGGCCAAGGGCTGGCCCTATCTTCTAGGATTCGTTGGCATTAACCGATGGCTCCCAATTTACTGCCTACGGCATACCTACGCCAGCATTCTAATTCGGGAAGGCCTATCGCTTACATACGTTTCTCGCCAACTCGGCCATGCCAGTACGGCGACCACGGAAAAATACTACGCACATTGGTTGCCGCAATACGCAAATGGTGCTCTTACAAAATTGGGCCTTGCTACCGCGATTCGTTTGAATCGGTAGCACTCATCGGGATGGTCTCGACGCATATGCCTATAACTCATTGAAAACACGGCATGCGGGAATTTCGATATTTTCCGGTAAACGACGTTGGATGGGCTTCAATCGACGACATATAAAAACCGCGACACAGCGATCGAACCTCGCTAATCACAAGGACATTTTTCCTATTCACGATGTTACGACAAGTGCCGTTTGATAGCTCCTGGTAGCCACTGGATGCCGCGATTTGAGCACCAAGTGGTAGCAAGATGGTAGCAAAATAGACCCGTCGCAACAGAAGCCGCCTGGCGAGAGGGAGAGAGCTCCAGCTCATGCTGCACGTTCATCCTGGTGGCAAAGGCCCGCGGCTGAACGGCCACCAGGTTGTCCTCTCGCATGAGCCGGGCGACGCACGGATGATTTGCCAGCAGGCTGCGATGCCATGATTTGTATAGCTCAAGACTTCATCTGACAGACAGCGAGTCCTCTCCGGGTTTAGGCCGCTAATATTTTCTCCTTCGCCAGCGGCACGCTATCCACAAATGTCTGCAGGGGTGTTTTGCCGTAACACCAGCGACCTTGATGAGGCCGTTGCTCGTTGTACTCCTGCAGCCAGGTATCCAAGTCAGCTTGTAGCTCCTCCAGCGTGCGATAGATCTTCTTCCGGAAGGCCACGCGGTACAATTCGTTCAGCATCGTCTTGTTGAAGCGTTCACAGATCCCGTTGGTCTGAGGATGCCGGGTCTTGGTGCGAGTATGATCAATGTTTTCGACCGCAAGATACAGTTCATACTCGTGTCGTTCGGGTGCTCCGCAGTATTCCGTGCCGCGATCCGTGAGCACTCGATTCAGAGGGATCTCGTGCTGCTCGAAGAATGGCAACACACGATCATTGAGCAAGTCTGCGGCGGTGATCGGTGTTTTCCGGTCATAGAGTTTCGCGAATCCCACCTTGCTGTAGGTGTCGATGAAGGTCTGTTGATAGATCCGGCCCACGCCCTTCAAGGTCCCGACATAGAACGTGTCCTGTGCACCGCAGTAGCCAGGACATTCGCTCTCAAATTCGCCATGCGCTTCTTTGTCGGCCTTCGCCTTCTCCAGCGCAACGACCTGCGCCTCGGTCAGCACGAGGCCCTCTTGAGCGACTTTTGCCTCCAAGGCCTTGAGCCGTTTCCGCATGGTCTCCAGATCATGCCGGAGCCAGATGCACCGGACGCCCGCGGGGGAGATCGTCAGGGCTCGTTTGCGGAGTTCGTTTGCCACGCGTAGTTGGCCCCAGGCGGGTTGCTCAATGGCCACGTGCACGATGGCCTGTTCCACATCGGGAGAGACCCGATTCTTTAGGAGCGGCTTCTGCCGGGAGATCTCCTGCAACGCGGCTTCGCCGCCCGTGTCGTAGAGTTCCTTGAAACGGTAACAGCTATCCCGGCTATAGCCCATCACCTGGCAGGCCTTCGAGACATTGCCCAGGTGTTTCGCCAGTTCCAACACGCCCACCTTGGTCTTGATGATCTTCTGTTCCGTCGTCATGGTCTTCACTCCTTCCGGTGAAGGCGAGGACTCTACTGGACTGTCAGATTAAGTTCTAGCTTTCACACATGATTCCACACTGATGTGACGCCAATCCTACCGCCGGCGATGCGCCCGAGCGATGTGTTGAGTCGCATCGCGCACCGCCATCTCCTCCTCTACTTGCGCCCCTCCTGCACACTGATAGTAGTCGGCCCGGCGGACTGGAGCGAGCTGACACATGCGCTCGATACTGAGGCTGTTTTGCTGCGACATCACACCCCGGATGTGGGCGTAGATGCCGTCCCGCTAGAGTCGCCTCTCCGCTGGCGTCAAGTCTTACCTGTGCGCACGGAATCGGCGAAACGCTCTGCATCTAGCGGGTTGTCCCACCACAAGACTAGCTTCAGTCGGTTGCCCTCCATGCGGAACGTCACCTCACGGGCATTCGGCGTGGGGCCATCGTCCCCTTCCGCCGGTTCACGTTGCTCGCGTCACTCTGTAACATCCGCCGATGGAGCCATGATTTCTTCGACAGCGCCACGATGTTGTCCCACTGCTTAAATTGGGCTACCACATACTGACGAAAGGCTTTTGGAAACTTGCCAGGCGCTCGTTGGCCACCTATCTGCTAGTGGATGTGTGCCAATGTTCACTGTCTCACGCTGAAGGTGCAATCCATTCCTCCGGATGGCATACGTCCCTGCACATGCTCATCTCGTCTCCGAGCGATGCTCGGGAACCACGGTACCTATCAATCCCCTTCAAGCATCAAGCATTGTGTTCTCTCTTGCCGTTGACGCACGCACCTCAATTTTTCATTGAGTGGTCTCGGCTTCCCACTTCCTCGCATAAATGCCCCCGGCCATTCTCGCGGCTGCATTCGAAGCTGGTGCCCGGTGAAGACGAGCCAGCTCTTCAGGCCTGAGGAAGCGGTCGGGCTGCATACACACGGGCTGCGCGCGTTTCCGACCCACGGCGCGACGGCATTCACAACAGACGAGGTTTCCAATGGACCACACGCACATTCACTTTCACTACTTGCAACAGAAACTCCAGGAATGGAAGGCCAATGACCTGTTGTTCCCCCCGCTCCAGCTGAGTTGGATGCGTTTTCTGGAGGTCGCCACTCGGGACATCCTGCCGGTACTTCACGAGGCACGAGCCATCCTGGAGGCCGAGGGATTGGATGTCTCCATCACCGATCTGGATGAGGAGACACGATCGTTGGGGTTGTACGTGAAGGATGTCGGCCTGTTTTTTACGGCCAGTGACGACGCGAGGACGATCCATCTCACGGCTCGCCGTCTGAACGCAGAGGAGGCCGGGTATGAAAGCCGCCTCCGCTACGAGAGCGCCAACGGGGACGCCCTCCGCCGGCTGGTGGAGGAGACGCTCCTTCGGCTGCTGGGCCCTCGGCGGGCCAACCCCGTGAATCCGTAAGCAATCAGGGTGGCGCGGCGTGCAGGACGCCGTCGCGCCACCATCCAGGTTCAGAACCACACGCTCACGTGAACAAATGAGGATGACGATGCGAAATGAGAGCCCGACATTGTGGAATTTGAGAATGGCAATACGCGACGGGCAAGATGCAGGAGGCTTACCCTGTGAATCCGTGCCAGGTCGTCAGTTTCAGGTCATGGCCAACGAGATCGCGGCGCCGGTCTTGAGCAGCATGGTCAATGCCCTCTGCATCGAGGGCCTGTCCGCCTATGTCATTCTGGCCCTGGATGCGGCCACGCCCTACGTCGGTCTCGAGATCGCCGAGCCGGTGACCACGCTCTGGATCTACCCGTCGCCGACCGCCCAGGGCATCACCACGAGTGTCCACGGCGGACGCTATCTCGACTATAACTGCGACCGACAGGTGCCGTATCGACTGGTCAGTGTGACGCGATTGGACGCCGTGCTGACCGAACAGCTCTGTCTGGTCCTATCTCCGTCCTTTCCTCTGATCTAGATGCGGATCCGCCCATCGGTCGGATCGGACACCCGCCCGTAGCGCCTCGCATGAGAGCCCCGCGCCCAATCACGCACCAGCACCACTCAAGAAAGGACTAGGCAAAGAGGCTCATAGTGAAATCACCCGGGATATCAATCGCGTCTGTCAGTAGCGCAAAGAGCTGGAGCAGACACCGGACATTGCCCCACAGACCTCGAAGTAGGATATGTCATCACCGAATGAGCCTGTACGGCTCTTACCGTATGCACGGTCGGCATATGAACCCCATCCTGGGCCGACTAACGCAGTCGCACGTCAACTGGGCGCACTCAGGACCTTCGTGGAAACTCAAGGCTGGTTTTGCCAAGGAGAATTCAGCGACGAGGGGAAGTCGGGCTTGATCGAGCCCCCGGACTTGCAGCAGCTGCCCTACGCTTGCCGAGCCGGCCATGCCAACCTCGTTGTCGTGACAGATGTGTCACGCTTCAGCCGAAACCTCGCACTGAGGGTCGAGGTGATCGCTCAGTTACAGGAGATGGGCGTAGGGATCAAGGTGATTCACTAACATTCGAGGGACACACATGAGGGAACGGCGTTCCCTACCATGACTATTGAAAATCCTTGCTCTCGAGGCAATGGCCACGGCCGGGGCGCGCGATCACGGTACCCCGTCTGAGAACACGGGCTCTTAGTCGCGTTTATCAGGGAATCACAACGAGGCTTCTGCTAGAAGGGCTTGGAGATTCACGGGCACTGGGGTGATGGGAGCGCGGAGCGTCTGCACGGCATCCTGCAAGCCTTTCCAGCGAGTCTCGCGATCGTTGAGGCGCTGAAGTGCCTGCTCATCCGGAGGGTCCTTATCGAGGTCTTGAAGGGCACACACCAACTTTTTAAGCCTGGCATAGGATGCCTGCCGCTGACGGATGGCAGGAAGGTCATATTCCGCCGCAACCGATAGGGACCTGTGCAGGGCCCGGAGGCGTTCCTCGAGCGCCTGCACCCCGGCAAACGACCGCGTCAGCTCTTGACAGTCACGCAACAGCACCGTGCCACAGAACAACCTGGCATATTGCGTCAGACGGTGATGCAGTGTCTGGTCCGACATCGTTGCCAGAACCGTTTGGAGTTCGCGCAGTTCTATAGTCTTCCGGTGCTTCTGAAGCAGCCATTGGATGACTCCAGAAGAAGAATAAGCCAACGCCGCGAACACCACACCCGGGCGAACTCGCTCATGGCAGAACGGCGTCCCAGTTGTGTCGAAGAACCGTTTTCCACACCCAGTCGGGTCGACAGGCTTCTTCGGACAGATCCATTGCCACTTCCCCCTGATTCGAGACGTACCGTCTCGGAGCTTATGACTCACCGCGGTATGTGACCACGCCGTCATAGATGGGCATTTGAGACAGGTCACTTTGAGCTGGCGATTTGTGGCCATCCACCGAGCCCAGCGGAGGCATCGATAGGCTAAGGCAGAATTCTCCCTGAACGCCGACAACAGAACGCGCTGCCCTTCCGGAGTAAGTTGTTTAATGATTTCGACAGGAAGAATTGCCTCAGCCACTGGCCAGACGTTCTCGGCCTCCTCCGGCGTGCGAATAAGGAAGGGTTCGACCGTGGCCCCCATACGAGTCCGTGCCGGAGGACTCGGAGACCCTCCATGCCGTTGAGCCCGCTGTCCCATATAGCGCCTCCCGCCTCCTCATCTTATCGGAGAGTGGCGCAGCAAGCTTAACGGCGATAGGGAAACAGTTTTGATACGGCATGGCCGGAGATGCCGCGTCATCGGAGGCACTCCTCGGAGCCAACCGTGCGGAGGGAACTCGGCACCCTGATAACCTGTGGGTAGCAGACTGGAACCTATCCTGTCCAAGAGGGAGAGTCGCGCACCGTGCCGCCTCCCTCTTCGCCTTTTGTTTCCCCATATAGTAGGAGGCCAACCGAGGTTCCCGTGGTGATGGGCACTCTGGCTCCCCTTGCACCTGCCCCATGGAGTCAACCGTGTCGAGGAAACTCGGCATCCCTGATAATCTGTGGGTAGCAGGCTGGAACCTATCCTATCCAAGAGGGAGAGTCGTGCACCGTGCCGCCTCCCTCTTCGCCTTTTGTTTCCCCATATAGTAGGAGGCCGACCGGGGAGCCCCTGCCTATGGGCGCTCTGGCCTCCCCTTGCACCTGCCCCATGAAGAAGACGGATCTGGAGCGGCCACAGGTACCACCCATTCGTACTGAGTGAACTGCCGTTGCCTCACCGCACCAGTGGCTTCCCACGCATGACTCACGAGGATAGGCACGAAGGAGTACGTGTCAGCACCTGGCTCTCCAGGACATACGGACCGAGACGGCTGTGAGACGAACAAGGCCGTGGGCCTTCCTACGTCTTCATTGCTTTCCTTCGAAAATCAGACCACCCGTCGGCCGGCACGTCTCATGTGGGCGAAGCCGTGGTCGTCCAGACCTTTCCGCAGCAAGGGAAACGCGCCGCCGCTACCCATCCGTCTTTGCCTGGAAACGAAGGGGCACATGCTCCACACAGGGCAATGTTCGAATCTGAACATCGGTCATCCCGTCGCGACGGCACCTCCCTCCAGCAGTTGCAGGCACAAGACACCCAATGAACCGCGTGCCAGCCGAACACGTCACCCTGCCACGATGACCGCCTTAGACAAGACGGAGGGTCGCCGTCGCGACGGCCAGCGAGGTAAACACCGTCACGTCGACTCAGATGACCTGAGAACGCCTCGGCAAGTCCCAGACCTCATCGCTCGACCTTCGGGTGTAATGCGCCATCGAACAAGAGCCAAGTGATCCTTCTAAGTGCTGGCCTGAGACTCAGTCGGTGCCACTGGAGAGAAGATCGACACGGACCTCCGCACGCAGTCGGTCGTGAACAGCTGCTTAGACGGCGTGCGTGCGGAACCAATCCCCATCTGCGTCTGTTCAAGTCTCCGTTCCCATGTCGTCCTCGCTCACGTGTGCGCCTCTTTCTCGGGCCAACACCCTTGTGGCCCAGCCGCCCTCAGAAACACAGAGTCAGGATCTTGCTTGATGCCCATGTGGGGGTAGGCGCTTCCTCGTTCACCGGGGCCTCGGAGGCGACTCACCCTCATAGGATTTTGCACCATCCACCCTCTGTGGCAGTCACTGCCAGCACGAGGCGCATCCTGGCCCACTCCTGATGCCTCATGCCTGGATTCCTGCTGCATGCTGAACCTGTAGACGATCGACCACCCTGTGATACGAAGGATACGACCATGGGCCACAACAGGAACCCGTCAACCGCCCCGAACGAGATCCGTCCAGAGTCTCCCCTCCTCCAACGGAAGATTCCCTTGATGGCCACCGTCCCGCACGTGCCTGGATCCCCGCTGCCTGAATTGATGACGCTGACCGAACTCTGTGTCTTCTTGAAGGTGAAGCGCAGTTACATCTACTCATTGACCTCCACCGACCGGATCCCCTATCGAAAATTCGCAGGGACGCTGCGTTTCGTCAAAGCGGAGATCCTGCAGTGGATTGATCGCGGGCGTCGTGGGCCTCGGATGGCTGGGCCAACCAGAAGTGATGGGTAAGCATCATCGCCCATCCACCCTGTTTGAGAGGACCTCATGGCTTCTGAGCTCGCATTGGACAAAGGCTGTCTGTACCGACGGAAGAACCGGCCGACGATTTACCTGAAATTCACCCCGCGAAAAGGCGGCAAGCCCATTCACCTGTCGACCGGGAAGACCAACGTCCTCGCTGCGACCGCCGCCGCGCAGGTCTTGATTGAGAAGTATGACGGCAAGACGTCGGGGCAGGTCAAAGCGCAGAAGCTGACCCTCGCGAGCTTCTGCCGACTGCCGGACAAACACGATCCCCAAGACCGGGGCGGCCAGTTCTGGCACTACCTCGTCGCCAATCGAGCCGGCAACACCCGCGCCCGGCATCGGGACATTCTGACCAATCAGATTCTGCCGACCTTCGGGCACCTTCGCTTTGATCAGCTGGAACCGGAGGCCATTGAAACATGGAAGCAGCGCCGGCTGAGCGAAGTACAACGGGGCACGGTCTTAAAAGAGCTGCACTGTCTGTCGGCCATCTTTCGCGTCGCGCGGAAAGTCTACCGCTATACCACACAGAATCCTGTGGCCGATATCGAGAAGCCGACCGTGCCGAAGCGGAAGAAGCCGATCCCGACGGCAGACGAGATCCGCCTGTTTCTGGATGCCGCGGCACTGCTGAAGCCCTATGCCTATGCGAGCCTGTTAACCGTCTATCAGGGCGGCCTCCGCATTGACGAAGCCCGCCATCTGGAGCCCTCGGATGTCGATGAAGCAGAGAACGTCCTCCATATTCGGGTCAAAAAAGGCTGGTCACCGAAAGATCAGGAAGATCGCGACGTGCCGCTGGTCGAACCGATGCGCACCGTCTTGGTGACGCTGAAGCGCCAGAATCCAACCGCACGCTGGCTCCTGCCGCGCGGCGACAACCGGACCTACCACTGCGCGCGTTGCGGGGACGCCACCACGCATCTCGGCAATCTCCGGACGACGATCCTGGCCCTCGCGAACGCCGCCGGCATCTCCAAACGGATGACCCATCACATCCTGCGGCACTGCAATTCGACCCATAACCGCGAGAACGGGGCGAAGGATTACGAAGTGATGGCGCTCTTGGGACAGCAGTCCACGAAGATCCATACCATCTATACCCATGCAGACTGGCAGAATATCGTGGCGGCGACGGCTCGACTGGGGGCCGCGATTGGACAGGACGGGTTATCCGCCTGGTTGTCCGCGCAGAGGCAGCAGGCGGATTCGTCCGATGGCACCGAGGACTAGGTGGCCGGCCCCCGCCGGGGAAGGGCTGCAGGATCAGAGGAGTTAGGGGTCCCGGACGGCAGTCATCATGCGTCCGCTTTCGAGCTAAACCTGATCCAGAACGGAAGGCATTTTGGTGGCGCTGTCCGCTCGCAATCTGAATTGCGGCGCTTTTGGAGGGAGACGCCAACCTCCATGGCATGCTGTAGTAATTCAGCCGCGCCACGTACTTATTCCCCAAGAATATGTTTCACAAAACCATACCCAATTACAGGACCTCCGCCAACGTGAATGCTTATCAGCGAAACCGACTTTCTAGAACTGTAAGCCCCCTCACAGATCGCCGTGGGCGCCCCCTTTAGAATGGCCCAATGGCACGGCTCGACATTCTCGTTCATGGGGGGTGCCTGTCCGAGCACACGGCTCGACGCCTGGCGGAGGAGATCCGGCACGAACTCCCGCATTGGAACATCACCGTTAGAACTGCAGTAGCGGGCGATCCGGCCCTCTCCGGAGTCATCGTCTTTCCCGCCTTCTTGCTGGACGGACGCGTCCTCGCGACAGGGGTCCCGAGGAAGGACTGGCTGGTGGACCGGTTGCGCGCCTGGGACCGGGGGGAGCGATGAGGAATCGGTCGGCTGTTGCTCAACGCCACGCAGTTCGACCTGCCCACGCCTCGCCGGAACAGGAGGACGCCTCACCGGCTGATCCTGACATCACCCGGGATACCACCGTTCAGAGCATCTTTCAGAACATCACCAGCACGTTCGGCATTTCGTTCGTACCCGAATTGTTTGAGGGCATGCGCCATCGGCCGTCGTATCTCGATACGACATGGACGCTCTTCAAAGACGAGATGAACCTGGAATGTCTGGATCGAAGCACCAGACGTATGATTGCCTTAGCGATCTCGACGAACGAGGCCGGAGCCTATTTCATTGCGGCCATGCCCGGCGTATTCCGTGTGAACGCGCTCGATCCCGCCAC
>Ga0268299_1002330_pt1 | contig 23573 bp, 16 predicted proteins | sample NOBtaG_FD_193484 | JGI IMG/M metagenome (GOLD analysis project Ga0268299, IMG submission 193484) | Activated sludge microbial communities from bioreactor in Nijmegen, Gelderland, Netherland - NOB reactor | ecosystem: Engineered > Bioreactor > Aerobic > Activated sludge | place: Netherlands... | reverse complement strand
CTGACCTATTTCACCACCGCAACGCCGACGCTGCGCTGGAGCCGGGTCAACGGGGCGACCACCTATGAAATCCAGGTCGCGCGGGATTTGGGTTTCACCGATATGGTCTATGAAAAGATCAATATTCCGGCTGGCACGCTGGCGGATACGGTCTCGCCCGCGCTGCCGGATGGCACGTATTACTGGCGCGTCCGTGCGGCAGGCGGTTCGTGGAGCGCGAAGCAGAGGATCACGGTCAATGGATAGGGGATGCTGCCTTGCCATCGGTTGATGCAGTTTGGCGTTTAAATCGGGCGTTTAACCGAGGCGGCGTAGGGGCAGGTCTCAGACCTGCTCCTACAAAACATTCTCCCGGTTATTTTCTGAAATTGCAGCAACCCCAACTGCTGGACGCCAGAAAGAAACGAGACGAGAATGCTCAAAAAATTGCTTTTTTTTCTGCTGATGCTGCCGCTGATGGCTCAAACGTCGCCCGACGCCAGCGCCGACGAGATCGTCCGCCAGCGCCTCCTCTCTGGGGCGTCCGATTTGCAGCAGCCACAGGGACTGCCAATCAATCCGGCTGAGATAGCGGCTGATGATGCCCAGGCGGAGAATTATTTCGGCTCGGCAATTGCCGTCGATGGCGACACCATGATCGTCGGTGCGCCGGGTGATGCGCGCCCAGGTGGTACTGAGTCGGGTTCGGCGTATATTTTCGTCTGGGATGGCAGCGAATGGGTGCAGCAGGCCAAGCTGACCGCGCCGGATGCGACTGCCGGGGATGTTTTTGGCTTATCCGTTGCCATTAGCGGCAATACCGCAGCCGTTGGCGCGCCTTTACGGGATTTGCCGGGTCACGAGAACGGCGGTATTGCTTTCGTTTTTGTGCGCGATGCCGGAGGAAACTGGACGCATCAGGCCACTATGACGCCGACGTTTAAAGTCAACGCGGTTTCCGCCGATTTTGGGCGCTCGATTGATCTGGACGGCGATACGCTGGTGGTCGGCTCACCAGAGCATACCGAATTCAATATCTTTACCAGCGAAGTTTTCAACGCCGCCGGGAAAGCCTGGGTCTATCACCGCGAGGGGACAACCTGGAGTTTACAGGGTGAGCTGGTGCGGAATCCGCCTTATTATAATGTGAGGCTGGGTCAAGGTGTGGCGATCAGCGGCGATACGATTGCTGTCGGCGCGCCATTTGACATCTCCCAGGGCGGGGCTTATATCTTTACGCGCAGCGGTGGAGTGTGGACTCAACAGGCTCGAATACCCGCGCCTACCATCTCGCATACATCCGGTGTGCGAATGTTTGGCGAGACGATTGACCTGGACGGCGACACGGTTCTGGTTGGCTCGACGCGCGATGATGGCGGTGGCGACAACACGGGTTCGGCTTACGTTTTCGAGCGCAGCGGCAGCACGTGGACACTCAAAGAGCGGTTGACGCGCGGTGGGAATACCTGCTGCCGCTTCCTGGGAAGGCAGGTGGCGCTAGGCGCGAATACCGTGCTGGCGGCAACGCCGGATAACACTGTTTTTCTGTTTAACCGTGAAACGGCGGGGTGGACAGGGGCGTTTGGTTTTTCAGCAGCGCCTAATAGTATTTTCGGCAGCGCTGTTGATACCCAGGACGACGTGCTTTATATCGGCGCAGCGGGTGGCGATTTGCCGGGGCTGGCGGACGCAGGCAAGGTCTATGTTTATGAGGCCATCCCCGGTACAGATGTCGTAGCGGCTATCGAGGGTACGCCCGATCCGGTTCACGTTGGCGGCGCAGTGACCTATACCGTCGGGGTGCGCAACGCCGGGCCGGACTCGACGACGAACGTCGGCATCACGATTAACCTCGCGCCGGACGTGACCTATGTCGGCACGAACGCCACTCAAGAACTTAGTTGCAGCCATACAGCAGGCGTCGTAACCTGTTCGATAGCCTCGCTTGCGCACGACCAGATCGTGACATTTGCGGTCTATGGGTCAATCAACTATGAGGGGCGGACGCTCAACACCACCATGACCGTCACGTCGGATGTATTTGACCGTGACACCAGCAATAACACGGTGCTGGACGCGACGGCTGTCTATTCCCCGCCGATCCCGACCAATCTGAATCCGCCCAATAATTCGACCTTTGTCGGCGAATATCCGGTTTTGAGTTGGCAGTCTGCCAGTACCAACGCTTTTGTCATCCAATTTGGCGATACCCTGCCGCTGACCTCCGCTGACGTTATTTACAATGGCGATGGCTACAGTTTCGCGTTTCCTGAGCCTGTGCTGCCGGGACAATATTACTGGCGGGTGCGCGCCGACAATAGCGCCTGGAGCGCAGCGGCGGCTTTTGAGATTGTTTCCGCCGCCGATGGTGTACCCCGGCAGCATTACGTCGAGACACTGGAGATTACGCTGGCCTGGGGGACTCTGACCTCCGCTGACCAGCAGTATGAGGTCGAAGTTTACAATAATCGTGAACTCATTGGCGCGCCCAGCCGATGGGCATTGGTGACGGGAAATTCGGCGGCCTTTCATCTTTCGCTCAACGGCGTCTATTATTGGCGGGTGCGGGCTGTGCCAGATGGCCCCTGGAGCGCCGTCCAACAACTTACGGTGAATGCGCCGGATTGATGGTGCGGAGGACAGGGCGCACAACCAACGGTACGCCCAAATTTTTCGAAATGTTTCTGAGGGACGGTTTGCTTATTCCGTCACCAGTTTCCGCGTGAAGAAATCGGCCATCTCGCGGAAGGCGGAGGCGGCGACTTCATCGGTGCGCAGTTGACCGCCTTCGAGCATGAAGCCGTGCGGTTCGCCGGAATAAACTTTCAGTTCAAAATCTTTGCCCGCGTCGTCCAGCGAGGTTGCATAACGATAAATATCTGCAATCGGGCTGGGCTGATCTTCGGTGCCGTGAATGATGAGCATCGGTGCAGCCAGTTGATCGACCAGATCAGCCGGGGCCGTCGGCGAGGCGTTATAGGGGAAGCCATACCACGCGACTCCCGCTTTCAACGACTCGATTTGCGGCATCAGGAGCATCGTGTAGCGTCCGCCTGCGCAGAACCCCGTCAGGCCGATGCGCTCAGGGTCAACATCCTCACGCGCGCTCAAAAAGGCGATGCTGTCCTCAACAAGCTGTTTCACTACATCATCAGCGGGGCTTTGTTCAAATGTTTGCCAGCCTACCGCCAGCACGACGAACCCCTCGGCAGCCAGTTCATCGACCATCGTTTTATAGCCTTCTTCCAGCCCCCGGAAGGAGTGGATCAGGACGATAGCGGGGTAGGGGCCATCTGCTTCAGGTGCAGCCAGGTAGGAGGCATAAGCCTGATCGCCGCTGGTGATGTCCACGTCGCCGCTGGTAATGGCTGAATCCTGGGCGAAAGCGGGGAGCAGAACGACAGTGAATAAAAAAAGTAGGAGGATTACAACGATTTTGGTTTTCATAAACGCTTCCCTTTAGCTCTAAATCTAACGTTAAAAGTTACAAGTGAACGCCGAAATCATAGCTTGTGTGAGCGGGGGAAGGCAAATTAGAGAATGATAAAACCAAACGCGGTGTGCTTAATCGGGCATTATTTATACCTAATATAATCCATTATAGCGCACCATCCACACCGCATCAAATTTTGGGGGATTGTAATCGGCCTATCTGCATAAGATGGAGTCTGACGCCTAAAATAAGGAGTAGACAATGGATATTGTACATGCGATGCTGGCAAGAACCATGCCGGAAAACGTTTATCAGGTCTTAACCGAACCGACTCAAATTGCCGCCTGGTTCGCGACGGATACCCAGACGAAGCCCGATTCGATTTTAGAGTTTAACTTTAACCGAGGTGTGATTCGCGTTCAGGTTACAGAATTGCAGCCCAATCAGAAGGTTGTGTGGAAGGTGTTGCAGGGTTTGTCGGGCTGGGAAGGGGTGACGGGCGATGTCACCTGGCAACTGGTGACACCCTTTGATACAGGGACGCTCATTCTATTTACGCATCGCGGCTGGTCAGGCATGGACGGGCCGTATGCCAGCGTGAATTTTAAGTGGGCGTGGTTTATGACGAGGATGAAGTCCTATCTGGAGACTGGGGTCGCGTCGCCTGCGATGTAGCCGGTAGATTGAAAATGAGAACGGGCGCATCACGACCATTGCTCACGCTAAAGTTGATTTTTACGTGGAAATACTCATGATTTGCCGAGGGTGTCAGGGTAAGATATGGCTGCACGAGGGTATCGAAATAGCAGCGGCTAAAGCAAAAATCGACGGCAATAAAGGGTGAGCATGACCGAAAAACGAGCAGGGGATCGACCGTACACAGGCACAAACGTAGACATTACCTACAATCTACGGCGCTGTATCCACGCCGAGCACTGCATTCACGGCCTTGCGCAGGTGTTTGACAAAAATGCACGTCCCTGGATCAATGCCGATGGCGCGTCTGTGGAGGATGTCGCGGCGACGATTCAGGATTGCCCATCGGGTGCGCTGCACTACTGGCGCAAGGATGGCGGCGCGGCGGAAGCGATCCCCGAAAAAAATACGGTCAACGTCTGGCGCGATGGGCCGCTGCAATTCACGGGCGATCTGCGGCTGGACGGCAGCGAGACACGGGCGACACTCTGCCGCTGCGGGGCGTCGCACAACAAGCCTTACTGCGACAATTCGCATTTGACGATTGAATTTTCCGCGCAAGAAGCCGCGCCAATTGATTCACAGGGCGAAATTTCCGGCGGGCCGCTGACCATTACACCCAGCACCAACGGGCCGCTGGAAATCGACGGCAGCCTGGAAATTTTCGACGCGGCGGGCAACCTGTTGTTTTCGGGCAGCGGAACCGCGTTATGCCGCTGTGGTGGCTCTGGCAATAAGCCGTTTTGCGATGGTACACACAACAAAATTGGGTTTAAATCGGAATAGATAGCAAACGGAATACGTTGGATAGCAAACGGAATACGTTGGATAGCAAACGGAATACGTTGGATAGCGAACGGAATACGTTGGATAGCGAACGGAATAACATGGATACCGACAAGATTGAAGTGAAGCACAATATTGAGGCAACCCAGTTCCAGGTGCAGTTGGGCGACCAGATGGCGTTTATCGACTACGACATCGCCGGGAACAACATGGTTTTCAAACATACCGAAGTCCCGCGCGAGTTTGAAGGCCAGGGCATCGCGGGCAAAATGGCAAAGGTCGCGCTCGATTACGCGCTGGAAAAAGGACACCGGATTCACGCCTTTTGCCCGTATATCAAGTCCTATGTTGAGCGCCACCCGGAGTATCAGCCGTACACGTGGGGGTATTAAGGCAGGAGTGAGGACGAGGCCATGCCAACTGATATGCGACAGCAGCTTGTCAATTTGCTCACCGTGCGTCAGGCGCACATGAATTTTGAGGACGCTGTGCAGAATTTCCCGACGGCACATATCAACACGCGCCCGCCCAATGTCGAGTACACCTTCTGGCACGTGCTGGAGCATCTCCGTATCTGCCAGTGGGACATTCTCGATTACTGCCGCAATCCCAACTACCAAGAACTGAATTTTCCCGATGATCTGTGGCCTGCGCGGGACGCGATGACCGATGCGGCGGGGTGGCAAAAAACCATTGACCAATTTTTAGCAGATCGCGCTGAACTGGTCGTGCTGATCGAGAATCCGCAGACTGATCTCCACGCGCCGATCCCGCACGGCTACGATGGACACACGATTTTTCGCGAGATTCTGGTCGTCGCCGATCACAATGCCTATCACGTCGGCGAATTGGGGATTTTGCGGCAGATTGTCGGCGCGTGGTGAGATAGCTTACCCTTGTTTGACGATCCATTCGCGCACTAGCGGAACTTCGACCTCAAAGCTGCCGTTGACACGACGTATGACATGACGATGGAGCAGGTCATCGATTACCGAGACTGAAGTGTCATTCTGAGTGTGATTTTTGACCAGGTTGCGCAAGAAAACCTGCCCTTCCTCCCCGGCCTCGTCCCAGATATTGCGGAAGAAATTGATCTGGCGTGTTTGGGCGATCTGCGCGGCGCGCTGGACGTGTTCGACCTGAATGAGCGAAATCTGCTCATTATTGGCGATGGTGACGGTTTCCGAGCAGATGGCCTGCACGAGAAACGGCTGGCAGTGCGTCAAGCGCAGGATTTCGGCGACGGCGGCATCATGATAGCGCGGTACGCGGCCTTCCTGCTCTGAGGCAGGGTTGCGAATCAAATCTTCGGCGGCGTCGTGATCCAGGTAGCCGAGTTCAATTGAAACGACGGAAATAAAATAGGAGGCGGCGTCCGGCACGAGCGCATCGAGCGATTGTACGCCCGTGAACATGAACACCAGCTCCTCGCGGTGCTGAATCATGTGGCGAATCTGGTCGAGCAAGGCCGTCGTCATTTTGCCTTCGCGAATGGCCTCGCCGATTTTTTCAAATTCGTCAATCGTAATCAACAGCGTGCGGTTTTCCAGCACCGGGGCGACAGAATCGTTCAACCAATCCTCCAGCCGCGTCAAGGCATTTTCTTTGAAATCAGCCAGAGAAGGCGCGGCTTGTAGCGGAGTCATGCTGCGGCGGCTTTCGACGCCTTTGCGCATCACGTCATAGATCGCCCGTGCCAGCAGATAGCAGAAATTCGCCTCGCTTTGTGTCGCGCCCGCGCCTTGTGCGTCGAAATAGACCGGGATGTAACGGGCGGGGAGCAAATTGGGCAGATGTAGGAGAAAGCTGGATTTCCCCATGCGGCGTGGGCCGTAGAGCAATAAAGTCGGATTGCCGCTGCCGCGCAGCCGCGTGACGATCTCCTGGGCGATGTGCTGGCGGCCTTTGAAAAGCATCAGGCGGTTGGCCTTGATCGGGTTGCCGGTGACGTAGGGGTTGATATAGGCCATACCCTGCGATTCTTCATCCTGGCGGCGCTCCTTGAACAGTTCAGCAATAGTTGCGACCAGAGGTGACCATTCTTTCGCGCGTGGCTGGGTCGAACCTTTTAACTGCCCCTGGAACTGCTGAATCAGCAGGTAGGCGTCGAGCATCGCCAAACGGCGGCCATAGCTTTCCGGCGGTTGGGCGAGGGCGGCGCTGACTTCTCGGCGGATGTCGAGCAGGTTGCGAATGGCGTCCTCGACCAATTGGCCGAAACCGCCGCCTGCGATCGTGTTCAACGACTCATCCACACGCGCCATATCCTCCACCGTTTTAATGTTTTGCAAAATTTGGGTGATGGACGCTTCGGTGTATTCAATGTAACGTTTAAGCAGCCCACTAGCAAAATCCAGGGCGGCGGTGATACTTTCCAATACAACGCGCATCTCGACACGACGTATAATAACGCCGTTGTTTTCGCGATTTATGACGGACAATTCGACTGGCCGCTGTATCGCCCCAGATATGAGCGCGCGACGTGCTTCTAGTTCGTGTAAGAACCCATCAACATCCATGACGATATTGACCCTAGCTTGTGTGATTGCCCAGTTGTTAGTTTCTTCGATCAGTTGGAGGGTTTTCCGATCTGATGCTGTAAACACGTCTAATAGTTGCCCTGCCTGCCAAAGCATTCTCGTGGAATGATTGAGTTTGTCGTTGAGAGAAGTGATCGAGGCGCTCAACTCCAAGATAACTTTGAGAATGGATTCAGGGATCGCTTCGCCTGAGTCGGGTATATCTGGCAAGGCAATTGAGAAAGTATAGAGTAAGTCTTCAATATGCCAGTAGGCAGGAGCCAAATTTATTGTCATTTTATAAATCTGTGCTTGCGTAACGCGATAGAGCATTTCGGCATAATGAACACCGATTTCCCCATGCTCCGTTTGGATGAGGGCGACTCTGTCATCATTTAAGACTACATCGCGGAGAATCGCTGCGTAGATTGGTATTAGATTACGGTTAGGCGACCTGTCCAGAGAGGGAGTGAGGCGGCGATGCAACTCCTGGAAAGTTGAAATGCCTCTATCTTGCGTCGCCTGCCAAAAGGTCGCCATGTCCATCGCCAAGAGTCGTGTTTCCTCTTTCTGTATCGCGGCATGACGCTGCCAGGAAGTGATTGCCCAGGGTGCGGCATTTCCGCTCACCTCGCGCCAGTCGCTCTGATAGAGGCGCAGGAGGCGGAAAAGAATGATTGTCAGGATTACGAGGGCAATCCAAAGAATTGGATTACCGATCGATGCTAACAAATCGGCAAGTGGTGTCGCATCAAAGATGAAGCTGGTGCCTAGCGTTTCGTTGATAATGAGATTTCGTTGGGCATCGAAACCAGTATAATACACGCTATAACGTCTGTTTGGTAACAGACTAGGAATGGGGTCTGTAACGATCTCGCTGGAAGTTACATTGATAGTTTCTGACCAGATCGGATTCCCCAAAAAGGGTTCTTGACGCACGGAAAGACGCACTTGAGCAATATCGCTCATCAATCTCGTGACTCGAATCCGAGCCTCGCCGGAATCGCGGGGATTATCGATAGTGATGCGAACACCAATATCCGTTGATCCAGCATTGAAGGTGACTTCTGCATAGCGATACTCCAGCAACGGCACACTTCTAATGTTATCGAATGGGATAAGACGAAGTGTATAGTTGAATCCCGGTAAAAGAGGGAGTGTCGATACATCCAGTTCAGCCGTGCCGCCAATAATCGGCACGATTGGCATTTCATCACCCAGGCGCGTGTTGCCTGAACGGGGATCGAGTATCGCGATTTGAAGCCATTCGATCGCCGGGTTTGCCTGCACTCTCAAAAATATACGGCTGCGGATGTTATTCCAGCCAATATCTTGAACTTCCACATGGCGATCATCAGCCAAAGCGACACGCGTCGCCTGAACAGTAGCGATAATGAGAGGTGTCGGCTGTGCAAGTCGCGTCAGAGTTGCAGCTGCGATAATCTGTGTCGCTGTTGCATTTACAGTGGGTGATACAGAGGGTTCAGGAGTGAGCGTACTCACTTCCACCGAAGGAATGAACGAAAATTGGCATATGACTGCTCCTGATGCACAAAAGGCCTGAGTTGATTCACTATTTTGTATAAGAAAAGTGATGTCTACTGCTAATATACTGTTATACCAGAATACATCGGCATTTGATAAATTCTGAGTAAGGATTAATGTCGTAGGGCAATCCAGCGGACGAGGCGGGTTCGATCCATTACGTATCAGGCGAAAGCAAATTGGCGTAGGTAATCTATCGAATGGAAGACCGCGAAATGAAATGAAATCTTCCAAACCATAAGTTCGATTATCAGCAACGAAAGCAAATCCTGCGAGCGATACCTCGCCTTGATCCGGCACATAGAGCGTCAGGCTGTCAGAGTCTCGAAATATAGTTGCCTCAACCACTCCTAGCACTGGCCCCGCTGCGCCGATTTTCGATGTTACAAAACATAGTATCAGCAGAACAACGAGCGCGAAAATCTTAGCTGCGGACATGCTTCTCACCCCAACTCTCTCCGAACGAAATCGGCGAACGGCGCGCAAAAAATGTCACCGCTTTTCGTCACCACGCCGCGCAGTTGAAGCTGCTCAATCGTATCGGCAAAAGCAGCATCAGAAATCGGCGCACCTTTGTTCATGCCGAGCAGTCGAAAAAGCGTATCTTTCTGATTGTTCACGGTTTGGCGATTCCACAGATCGGCAAAAATCGGTCTGGCTTCGCGCCGGAAATTCGCTCGGATGTCCGCTGCGTTCCAACGTTCATCGCTGGCTTTCCAGACTAGATGTCCCGCAAGCTGTGTTAGATAGGGCTGGCCGCCTGCGAGTTCGCCGATGAGGTCGATGTCATGGGGGTTGATCGGGCGTCCGCTGCGGGCAAAGGCCGACGTAACCAGCGACATCCATTCGCCGGGGGTCATCGCGCCCAGGTAAGTCGTGCTGAAAATGTTGAAAAATGGCGAGGTCGCGCCGCCGACAGTGTGCAATTTTGAAAGTTCGTAGGCTGTCGAAGTGATGATGCCGACCTGCGAAAGCTGGCCTGCCGAACGCAGCGTCTCGACCCAATCGGTCAATTCAGGGTGCGCCAACGCGCTTTCCCATTCGTCCAGCAGCAAAACGAGCCGAACTCCCGCGCTGTCCAGGTCGGCGATGGTCTGCGCCATGTAGAGCATTTCGCCGTCGTCCTCTTTTGACCAGATACATGATTTTAAGTCTGGCGGGAGTCCGCGTTCCAGGCCGACGCGCAGCATGAACATGACGGCTTTGCTGGTTCGCGCTGCGCCCATCATGTCGATGTAAATAGGCACCCAACGATACTGCTGCGGCAGTAAACGTGCATGTTCTTTGAAAACATAGTAGAGCAGTGAGCTTTTGCCCATGCGGCGGTTGGCGACGATGGAAATACATTGAAGCTGCGACCCGCCGAGGCGACCTACAATATCCTGTATGGCCGTCGTGCGCCCAACAAAATATTCTGGCTGAATGCGGCTGCCATAGATGAAGGGATTCATGGTGGTTGGCGGAGGTGCTTCGGCCCGTTCGCCGTAAATGTCGTCCTCCGGCGGTGGAACGCTGATCGGGGCGACACTGTTGAGCGCTTTCGTTAAGTGCGAATAATTGGACTGCCAGAGCGCGTCGGTATACATATCAATATGATGGAGCGAGGCCGTCAGCAAATCCTGTTCCAGATCGGTGTCGAGCATCAGCGGAATAATCGTCTTACGCAGCGTCTTGGCGAAGACAATTTCATCCTTCACCCAGATCGAATTGCGCGAATCGGCAGATACGAGGTAGATCACGGCGTCGCACTGGCGGAGCGCCTGTTCCAATACAGCATCGAATGCCTGACCACCCGCGATAATATCTTGATCGCGCAGGACAGTCACGCTGTCCTGTTTAAGCTGATCGGACAGGCGGCGCGCTTGATCGACATCTTTCGAACTGTAGCTGATGAAGACTTTCATTCGTTATCTATTCCTGGTATGGAAACGCAACGAGTCTATTTTAGCGTGAAATAAGATGGGGCGCAGATTTTGGACAAAATTGTTGTGTTACGAGAGGGAATCATAAGGACGCACAGTAACCACAGAGAATCCCTGTGGGCTGTGCGTCCTTGTGAAAATGTAAAATTTATCGAAGGGCGTCTTCCAGGCCGATAATCATTTCATCGACGGCCTCTTCGACGCTGTAATCGCCGACGAGAATCTTCTGGAAGGCGGGCAGTGCAACTTCACCCGTCCAACCTGGTGCGCCGACGAAGGCAACCGGTTTGCGACCCACAGCGACGGAATCCAGAGCGCCCTGGTAGATCGGGTTGCCCGTGATGCGTTCGTCATTGACGACGGCTTCTGTCACCGGGAAGTAGCCTGTTTCTTCGAGGAATGCGATTGCCGGATCGTTCTCGCCCCAGAACGCGACCCAGGCGAAGGCGGCATCGGCATTATCTTCCTTCATCAGGCCGTTATAGAGATAGCTGACGCGAGTGATGAGCGCGGCGGGGCCAGCAGGCTTGACCGCCGTCGCGAATTGGACGCCGGGTTCGAGCGCGCCGCTGATTTCCGCCAGCGATCCAGTGTGATGCCAGACCATCGCCGTTTGTCCGGTCTTGAAGCTGGTCATAATCTGGCTGTAGCTGTCCTCTGGCGCGCTAGGCTGGCAGACCTTATCGGTGGTGTACAGGCCAGACCAGAACGTCATGGCTTCGATAGCCAGATCGCGGTCAATGGCGGCGTTGCCATCGGCATCGATGATCGGCGAGCCGAACGCTTCGAGCATATCGACAATAAAGCCCTGACCGCCCGCACCGCCGCGCAGCGCGAAGCCATAGCGATTTTCGTCGGCATTGGTGAGGGTAATGGCGGCCTCGCGGAATTCTTCCAGCGTGGTCGGCACGGCGATTCCGGCTTCGTCAAACCAATCCTTGCGGTAGTACATCCAATCGACGAAGGTGAAGGCGGGAATACCGTAAATTTTGCCGTCGAGCGTGATGCCTTCCCAGCGATTTTCCGGGAAAAATTCTTTCAATTCCCAGTTGTTGATGCGCTCGGTGAGGTCAACGACGCCGCCCATCGCGACCATATCTGGCAGGCGATCCGCCGCGATCATGGTGGTGTCGGGGCGGGTATCGGCCTGCACCGCGAGGGTGAATTTCGCCATAAAGTCGGCATTGGGGATATTTTCCTGGATAAGCTCAACGCCCGGATATTTTTCTTTGAACATGGCAATGACGCGCTCCATGCCCTTGAACTCGCTCTCGCTGGTGAAGTGATGCCAGTAATTGACCGTACCGCTCAGGTCTTGTGCAGCGGCAAACGCCATCGGCAGGCCGTTCGCCAGTGCCAGCCCTGCGCCACCCATTGCGGCGGCCTTCAAAAAATCGCGGCGAGACATTGCTTTATTCATGAACCATTCTCCTTAAAAAATCAAAATCTCTTACAGACGAACCAAGAATTTCGAACACGTTGTAATTATATATTATAAAATTTTTCGCGCCATAAGTTGGGAGCGATCGGTATTCAGCCGTCAGCGAAAGGCGAATACGAAACGCACAGGCGCGCGGAGAGCAATTGTTTATGGCACAATGGTAGGCGTGGCGGCATCGGAGGCGGTAGGCGTGGTGACTGGTGCGATGGGCGTAGTGACTGGGGCGGTAGGCGTGCCGCCCTGGATCGATTCGACCACCAGACTGTATGCACCACCGGCTTCAGCGATGAGGCTCTGAACGGCAATCATATAGATGCCATCCTGGGGCAGGAGGTAGTCGATGCGTGAATTGGTCGCCTGGAAATCATCATTTTCGGTTAAGAGCGTCCCATCCGGCGCGTACAAATAGAGGCGTGTATCAAAATCATCAGAAGACAGATTCATGATGACCATCTCACCTGCCCGCCCATTGTATGTCCAGTTTTGCCCGCTGCCAGCGACGACATTGCCCGTATTGACACCGATCTGAGCGACACCTGCGCTGGGTAGGGTCGCTGTCGGAGTTGACGTTTGGGTTGGTGAGAGAGTTGGCGTGAAGGTCAGCGAGGGGAGCGGGCTGCCGTCTCGGTCAGACTCGATGATAAGGGTGTATGCGCCGCTGGTCTGACCTCCATAGGAGCTATGTATATCGATATCGTATTCACCGCTAACGGGTAAGACCAATTGATCGAGCTGTGAGTTTGTGTCGGTAACGCTGCCTATGGGCAGGAAGTTTGGATCAATATCGTCATTGGAGTTGAGCAGCGACCCATCGGGACGATAGACGAATAGCCAGGTGTCAAATAATCCCTGCGCGGCCCATTGGCGGGGATCGGTGCCTTGTCCCGGATGATCCGCCAACACCGTAATGCGAACGGTTTCACCTGCCCGCCCGTTGTATGTCCATAAATCCCCTTCGCCCACATTAATTTCGCCTCGCAGCGTACCGACCTGAGCGACGCCCTCGAAAATTGGCGTGGTTGTCGAAGTCGGCGTGGTTGTCGAAGTCAGCGTGATCGTCATCGTTGCGGTGGCGGTATGGGTCGGTGATGGCAGCGGCGTAAAGGTGTAGGGCAGCAGCGTCCGAGTGGCAATGGGTGCGGGCGGCGGCAGCGATGTGCGGACAACGGTAGGCGGTGGTGTACCGTCGGCGCACAGCGGCAGGACGGCATAAATTTGTCGTTCATCACAGGTCAGTGGACGCACGGCGCGGTTGGCATAAACCCAATCGATGAGTTGGTTCAGGGTGTCGATACGCCACAAGATGAGCGTGCTGTCAGGCGAAGCCGAGAGCGCGGCTAGCCCATCTGGGCTGAAGTCCAATCCCCGTACAGTGCCGGTATGACCGCGGAACTGGTGGCGAATGGTCCCAGTCTGCACATCCCACAGTATCAGCGTGTTATCACCCGAACCAGACAGGGCCGTCAGCCCATCGGGACTGAAGGCTACGGCAAAGACGTTGTCCGTATGCCCCTGGAATTGCCGGATGATGCTCGCATTCTGGATGTTCCACAGGATGAGCGAGTTGTCATCGGAGCCTGACAGGGCCGTCTTTCCATCAGGACTGAAGGCCACATCCCACACCCGCTCGGTGTGACCGATGAACTGTCGAAGGATTTTGCCCGTTGCGACATCCCACAGGATCACCGAGTAATCATCGGCACCCGAGAGGGCAGTCTGCCCGTCCGGGCTAAAGACCACCGTATTGACCTCATTGGTATGCCCTTTGAACTGACGGATCATGTCACCAGTGTTGACATCCCACAGGATGATGGTGTTATCCGCCGAGGCCGAGAGGGCGGTTTGCCCATCGGGGCTGAAGGCCAGTCCCCAGATCGTACCGGTATGCCCCTCGTATCTTTGGAGGATGTCGCCGGAGTTGACATCCCAAAGGATGAGTTCCCCCTGGCAAGTGCTCGTTTGACTGCTCCGCGTACCACAGCCACCCGAGAGGGCGGTCTGCCCATCGGGGCTGAAGGCCAGCGCATAAACGGTGCCGCTAAGACCCTCATATCGTCGGATAATCGTGCGCGCGTTGACATCCCACAGGATGAGTTCGCCCAGGCAGTTGTTATCGGCGTCCAGCACACCACAGCCACCCGCGAGCGCGGTTTGCCCATCGGGACTGAAGGCAACATTATAGACAGAATTGGTCTGACCCCTGTACTGGTTCAGGATGTCACCCGGCTGCACATCCCACAGGATGAGGGTGTTATCCGCCGAGGCCGTCAGGGCGGTTTGACCATCGGGACTGAAGGCGACACTGTATACGCTGCCTGAATGCCCCTGAAGCTGGCGAATCATCGTACCCGTGTTCACGTTCCACAGGATGAGGGAGGAGTCGCCAGAACCGGAAAGGGCAGTCTGCCCATCGGGACTGAAGGCGACACTCTGTACACTGGCGGTATGACCCTGGAACTGGCGAATCATCGTGCCAGAATTGACATCCCACAGTATGAGTTCGCCCTGGCAGTTCGCATTCGGATCCCGCACACCGCAGCCGCTGGAGAGGGCGGTTTGCCCATCGGGGCTGAAAGCCACGTCCTGTACGTCGTCAACGGGGTCTTTAAAATGTCGAAGGATATTGCCCGTGTTCACATCCCACAGGATGAGGGAGGAGTCGCCAGAGCCAGAAAGGGCGGTCTGCCCATCAGGGCTGAAGGCGACGCTGAATACCGTTTCGGTATGACCTTTGAACTGATGCATCATTTCACCGGAGTTCACATCCCACAGGATGAGGGTGGTGTCGGCAGAGCCGGAGAGGGCGGTCTGCCCATCGGGACTGAAGGCGACACTCCATACTGCATCGGTATGACCCTCGAACTGGCGGATGATACGGCCTGTGTTCACGTCCCACAGGATGAGTTCCCCCGCGCAATTTTGGGATAATTCAACAATACCGCAGCCACCGGAGAGGGCGGTCTGCCCATCGGGACTGAAGGCGACGCTGAACACAGCGCCCGAATGGCCCTGAAATTGGCGGATGCTATTGCCTGTGTTCACATCCCATAGGGTGAGGGTGGTATCAGCAGAACCGGAGAGGGCGGTCTGCCCATCGGGACTGAAGGCGACGCTGAACACCGTACCGGCATGACCCAGGAACTGGCGGCGGATGCCGGAATTATAGGCTACATCGTCGAGGACGCGCTGCGCCAGCGGCACCGGGTTGGGCATTGCCATTCCGACGGCGTTAAGTGCCAGTGGCAGTGCTAATAAGGGATTGCCGCCAGCATTGACTTGCTGAGAATTCAGGGCTAATGATCCGCTCTGCGCTTCAACCGCCTGACGATCCGAGGTGGCTTTGGCGGCGATGGCTGTGGCGGCGTTGGAGTCGGCACGGGAAGCCTGAGTCCCGGCGAGTGCGGCGTTCGCATCGGCACGGGCAGCCTCATTAGCACCAAAGACGGCTAAGGCAGCCACGCCGATCAAAAGCAGCACTAGCACGGCGACAAAAATACGCAGACGGCGGGCATTGGAGGCCATCTGCTCCGCTTTTTCTGCGCGCTGGGCGGCCTCGTCTGCCAGCCGTTCGGACTCGATGGCGAGGCGTTCGGATTCGATGGCGCGCTGGGCGGCCTGAACCGCTTTTTCGGCGTTTTCTGCGGCTTCACGTGCCAGTTTCAGTTCGTTTGCTTGGCGGGTGCGTTCCGCCTCGTCTTCAGACGCGCGCTGCATCTGGCTGGCACGAACATATTCGCGCTGCTGGTCGGTTGGCAGGGGAAGCTTGTCGGCGTTGAATTCCAGCCAGCTTTCGGCATAGCGTAAATCGTCGTCGCGCAGCAAGCCGGATTTACGCCCGCTTTCTTCCCACTCGCGCGTCCGGTTGTGCAGACGACCATGATAGCGTTTATGTTCGTTGTCCTGCTGGGCGGTGTCGATCAGACTGGTAAACGATTTTTCAAAATCATCGGTATCGCGGAAAAAAAGCCAGTTCAGTTTATCGAGGACGATCAGATTTTGTTCGGCAAGGGGCTGCCATTCTTCGCCATAGAATCGGGCCACGACTTCCGGCAGTAATTTGTTGCGCTCATCTCGCAATAAGCGATGCACCACCGGGATAATCTGCTTGCCGCTGGAACGGGCGTATTCGAGTTCCTGATTGCAAATTTTCGAGCCGATGGAGTCGGGTGAGATGATAAAAACGAAATTCGGCGCGCTGTCGATCCCCTCGCGGATGGCTTGCCAGAAATCCGTCGCGTAATCAATATCGTCAAAATCGATCCAGGTGTTGAGGCCATTGGCTTCCAGCGTGGTGAACAGGCGGCGGGCAAAGTCAATATCTTTCCGCGCGTAAGAGACAAAAACGCTGGGCTGCGTTTGGCGTTGGCTCACGAGTACGTGACTCCTTATGAAATTATTTGTATCGCAAAGTCATATAAATTGCAAACAGCATCTCGGCGTAGAAGGCTCATGTTTGTCACCACTTTGTGACTAGGTTGGAACTGCGTCCGTTACCCACGCATGTTACAGTAGCTTCGTATTCGTAAATTCCGCGACAGATTGAGTATTTCAATGGCGAAACTGCAATTCCTGACCCCCAAAACGCTGTGTTGTCCCCTCCGAATCATCGATTCTCGCTGTACGGCTTGCTAAAAATCTGACTTTCTAGAGCCAGCGCCGCCAGCGATGAGCGGCTTTTTTATTTCAGGGTGATGTGGCGAAGTGGAAACGCGGTGGTCTGCAAAACCTCTATGCGCGGGTTCGATTCCCGCCTTCACCTCTGCTGAATTTCAACGTAAAGGTTTTTCATGATCGATTTTTCACCCGCCCAAGTGCAGCTTTCCACCATGCTTTCACTGCCGCCCGATGCTCTCAGCGACGACTATATGCTGCTGCCGATTGAACAGGGCTTTAACTGGACAGAATATTTTGCCAATACGGAGTCTGGCCAGTGGTATCTGGTTGCTTTTCGCTCCAAACATGCCGCCGACGCCGACGAAGCGCTGCTGACACGACTGGATGATGCCGCCTCGGCTGCCGCGCGGGAAACCCCAGGCTTCATTTTTTATTTCATTGGTACGCCCAAACCGACAGGGGAATGCCTCTCATTCTGCCTGTGGGACAGCCAGTTCAACGCGCGGGCAGGCTCGGCGCGCTCGGAGCATCGCACAGCGATTGAGCAGGGCATGAGCGCGTTCGAATACTACACGCTGGAACGGCATATCATCCGCAAAACGCCCGATCAACTCACGTTCACGCGGCTGGCCTAAGTGCAGCGGATAGGGCGTCGCGAGGAGAAATTTTTGCCGCCTTGTCGCCAGAGTTTTCTATTTTTTAACCCGCAACTGGTTTACAAACTTGTCATGGCCTATAGTTGATTGAGGTGCAGCAAATTTTCGTCACACCTAACAACTCTGGAGAAAAATGTCGCCATGCTCGTTAATTATTTTCACTTCAGCTTCACCGTCTCGAATTTAGAGCGCTCGATTGATTTTTATACCAACGTCATCGGCATGAAATTGATCGGGTCGCAGCTTCATGACCAGCCGTATACCAGCGTCCAGGTCGCGTTCCCCAACGCCGTGTTGAAGGCGGCGCGCCTGACGATTGAAGGCATTCCCGTAGCGCGTTCCGGTCATCTGCTGGAATTGGTCGAGTATGTCAATCCGCGCGGAGAGCCGACGGACACGACGACCAATCGGCCTGGGACGGCGCATATGGCGTTTCAAGTCGATGACCTGTGGGCGCATTACAACCGCATGAAAGCGCTGGGGGTGCGTTTCAAATCCGAACCCGTTGCCATCACCGCTGGGCCGAACGCGGGCGGCTGGACGATCTATTTTTATGATCCCGACGACATCACGCTAGAAATGGTGCAGCCGCGTAAGCTGGATGGATAGGATGCGGAAGGCCAATTATTGCGCCCCTACAAATCTGTCGATGTGTTATCGAATTAAGAAATTCACTCGCATCGTCACGCCCTGCAACGGGGTGAATCGAGATGATTATTTGCGTGAGCGACTCAAATTGGAAACAGCGCTTTAACAGCCAGCGTGAAACCGGGCAGCGTATCGCCGCCGCTCAGGGTGTCATGTTCGCCTAAAAGTTCGCGATCATCGAGCGTTAAGGCCTCAACCAGACGCTTTTTGGGGTAGACCAGCCACACCATTTCCGAGCCATTCGCGAGGGTGTAGTCGGCTTTATCCGCCATCAGTTTGTCGCTTTGTCCCGGCGACTGCACCTCAATCGCCAGATCAGGCATATAAGGCGCTGCGCCCTCGTCGATCAGCGAACGACCTTCGCTGCGCACAAACGACACGTCAGGAATGCGCGAGTTTTCCTCATCATTGGGGAGTTGGTAACGCGCTTCCGGCAGCACCCAACCGAGCGGATGCTGCGTCAGATAGGCCATCAGGTGCGTGATAAACTGCGCGATGATATAAGCATGGAGTTGGGTCGGCAATTTTTCGACAATCTCCCCATGAATCAGTTCAAAAAGCCGATCCTGATTCACCGACTGCTGAATGAAGTCCTCAAATTTTGTCTGTAGAACCATCGCCCTACCTCTCTCAATTTGAGACTATTATAGCATCGGTTGAGTCTAGCCTTTGCGCAGACGGGGGTCGAGCGCGTCGCGCAGGCCGTCGCCGATGAAATTGACGCACAGCACCGACAGCGAAATCATGACCCCAGGCCAGAACACCAGCGACGGCGTGAGCGTCAGATAATCTTTGCCGTCAAAGAGCAAACGCCCCCATGTTGGAAAATCCGGCGGGAAGCCGAGGCCGAGGAATGACAGCGCCGATTCGGTGATGATCGCGCTGGCGATGCTAAAAGTCGCCGCCACGATCACCGGACTCAGCACATTCGGGAGAATATGCCGCCGCAAAATGCTCATATTGGATGCGCCCAGGCTGCGCGCCGCCAGCACAAATTCGCGTTCTTTCATGGTGAGGACATCGCCGCGCACCAAACGCGCCGTCGGCATCCAGCCCAGGCCGCCGATGACGACCACCGTCAGGATAAAAATGCCGAGTTCTGGCCCAAACGACATGCGCAGCGAATCGCGAAAGAGCAGGGTAATCACCAGCAGCAGCGGCAAGAGCGGCAGCGACAGAAACGTGTCTGTCATGCGCATCAGCAGGTTATCCAGCGAGTCGTAATACCCCGCCAGCAAGCCGACCAGCGTCCCGATGACAATGCCGATCAGCATCGCCGTGACGCCAATCGCCAGCGACACGCGCCCGCCCTGGATCACACGCGCCAACGTATCACGTCCCAGGTTATCCGTCCCGAAGGGGTGCTGCGCCGTCATGCCGGAGTAGGCGGCTACGATGTCGATATATTCGGGGTCAATCGTCCAGACGAATGAGCCAAAGGAGATGACGAGGACGATCAGCAGCAAAACGAGTGACGCAGCAACGGCCAGCCGGTGCTTGCGAAACCGCGCCCACACATCGCCCCACATGCTTTGCGGTTTGACGATCTCCGCTGCTTCCGCCTTGAGGCTAATCATTTTGGTTGTCGTCGTCGCCATATTTTTTACCAGTTCGTCAAAAGTTTTAGGTCATATTCAAAATGAACGATTCTTTCGTAGGGGCATGATGCATCATGCCCCTACAAATTCATTATCGTAACGCTACCGATACGCAATGCGCGGGTCGAGAAAAGCGTATAAAAAGTCAGCCAGCAGATTAAATATCACGATCAGCAGGGCGAAAATAAACGTCAGTGTTTGCACGGTGGGCAGATCGCCACCCTGTACCGCCAGAATCAAAAGCTGCCCCAGGCCGTTGACGCGGAAAATCTGCTCTGTGATGATCGCGCCCTGGAAAATCTGCGGGATGCCCAGCGCGATCAGCGTCACCACCGGGATCAGGCTGTTGCGCAGCGCATGGCGGATAACGACGCTGCGTTCGTTCAGGCCTTTCGAGCGCGCCGTGCGGACGTAATCCTGATTCAGATTTTCGAGCATCGACGAGCGGGTGTAGCGGCTGATCTGCGCGGTGAAGGCCAGTGTCAGCACCGCGACGGGCATGAAAATCTGGCGAAGCTGCACGACGAAGCTGTCAAAATCCGTCACGACGTGCGTGGTGTCATAAACCGATGGGAACCACTTGAACTGGACGCTGAAGATCACGACGAACAGCAGTCCGGTAAAAAAAGTCGGCACTGAATAGCCGACAATCGAAAGAAACGTCCCAATCTGGTCAAAAATCGAATACTGCTTGTAGGCCGAAAGAATCCCCAGCGGTATGGCAATGACCACCGCCAGCAGATAGGCCGTCCCGACTACCCACAGCGTTTGTGGGATGCGCTCAAACACCAGATCGACTATCGGGCTGCGCGTCTGCCACGAGATGATGCGCAGGCGGTCTGCCGAACCAGGCATCGGGATTCCGGTGGCTTTTTCAATCAGATTCAGCGGCTCATCAATCCAGAACTGCCGCAGCCACTTGACATATTTCACCAGGAACGGGTCGTCCGCGCCCATCGCAGCCCGGATGCGCTCTCGCGTTTGCGCGGGGATGGTCAGCGGCAGATTGCCTACCGGGTCGCTGGGGGAGAGGTCGAGAATTCCGAACACCACAAGGCTGATCGCCAGCAGGGTTGGGATAATCGTCAGGATGCGTCGAACAAAATATTGGGTCATGAATCACCGCCCTGTGACCCTAGAGGGGCATTGATAACGAATGTTTAAAATCAATAAAATAAAAATCCTATTTTGTGCGGGCGAGTCTGCGTGACCCGCTCCAAATTTTTTGTCACTCGCGCCGGTGTGTAGGGGTGCAATCATGCGTTTCACAATTCAACACGGATCATCACATTCGTAGGGGTTTGATATATCAAACCCACGCTGGTTTTGCCTGGGCATGATGTATCATGCCCCTACATCGTATGCCGTCTTAATTTTTTAAACTGCATGATTGCACCCCTACAAATCATTTCGTTGGGACGGAAGATATGCCGTCCTGATGCGTTGCATTGTCGATAGGGACGAGTTGTGTGTCATCCCCATGTGCTGCGTTGCCCGTAGGGGCGCAATATATTGCGCCCCTACAAAGCCAATCTTTTTCGATTAACCAGCTAGCTCCCGCGTGACCAGTCGGCGATGTTCCAGGGTTCAGCGTCCCAGGTGTTCATGAGAACGCCTTCCAGCGTGTTGCTGGCAGCCGAGACATCACCACGATGCACCAGCGGGATCGCGCCGCCGTTCTGGACGATCAGGTCATTCATCTGGATGGCAATCGCCGCGCGGGCTTCGATGCCGCTGGTCTGAGCCATCTCACCGATCAGCGCGTCATAGTCGGAATTGCACCAGCGCGAAATATTGCTGCCGAGCCAGTTGTTATCTGGGCCAGAAGCCGCGCTGCACGCCCACTGAGCCATATAGCTTTCGGGGTCTGTGCCTGCGAAGTTGTTGGTCAGCATTTCGACATCGGCATAGAATTTGCCGTATGTGTCCGGGCTGGCGGGGTCGCTGCCGAAGTAAACAGCGGCGTCAATGTTCTTGAGTTCGGCTTCGATACCGATTTCCGACCACCACTGCTTAACGAGTGCCTGCGTACTCTGGCGCACGGCGTTGGTCGAGGTCTGATACAGGATGCGCATGGGGATGCCGTTGTATTCACGGATGCCATCACCATCGCTGTCGGTGATTCCAGCTTCGTCGAGCATGGCAATCGCGCCCGCAATGTCCTGGGTCAAGCAGGCATCATTGTTGGTCGAGGCATAAGCGGGCGGCGCAGGCAGAATATTGCAGGTGGGTTGGCCTGCCGAGCCGTAAAGCTGTGTCGCGATCAGGCCGCGATCAATCGCCATCGACATCGCTTTCCAGACGACGGGGTCGGTCAGGAAAGGATGGGTATTAGAGCCATCTTCGAGCAGCACCGAGCGCGTGTCTTCGCCCAACGCGGGGTCAGGATTGGTCTGGTTGATGTGGATACGTTCAACGCTGGTGCCGTAGGCGACCAGGACTGCGCCCATATTGGCAGCGGCCATCTGGTTGAGAATCGCCGGGGCGATCTGAAGATTCCAGGCATAGTCCGCTTCGCCTGTTTCCAGAACGGCGCGGGCAGCCGATTCCGCATCACCGCCACCTTTGAAGACGACGCGCTGGAAGTACGGTTTGCCTTCTTCGCGGTAGTTGGTATTGGCGGTGAAGGTGATCACGTCATTGGCGCGAAATTCTTCGACCACGTAAGGGCCAGTGCCAATCGGGTTGAAATTCTGCTCGGTGCAGCCTTGCGCAGCTTCGCCGATACAGCCTTCAAACTGGGCTTTTTGGAGTATGGACGATTCCTGTCCCACAAACGCATTGTAGGGGAATGGCTTGGGGACGTTGAAGGTGATGGTCAGCGTCAGGTCGTCAACGGCCTCGATGCTGGCAATATCGGCATATTTTTCCAGGTAGGAGCAGCCCGTCGCCTCGTCCGTGCAGTATTGCCATGTGAAAATGGGGTCTGCCGAGGTGAAGGGTGTGCCATCCGACCAGAGAATGCCCGGTTTGATCTTCCAGGTGATCTGGGTCAGGTCTTCCGAAACGCCGCCGTTTTCGACGGTTGGGATTTCTTCGACCAGCCAGGGGATTAATTCGCCATTTTCGTTATAGCGAGCCAGGGGTTCGAGTGTCAGCGACGACGCATCGATTTCCTTCGTGCCGCCCGCCAGATAGAAATTCATGCTCGACACAGCTTGCCAATAAAGGATGTTGAGTGTGTCTCCGTCCTGTGGGGCAACCACGCCGACGACCCCCAAAAACAGCGAGACGAGCAATAAAATACTAACAATCCGAAACTTTTTCATTGAGCAGCCTTTCTTATTTTGTATTTATAAAGACATATTTTTAGCAATACGTCTTGTGAGTATAACTCAGAATATTAAAGAATCGCAACGAATTTGAAAATTCGCATTCCTGCCAAAACTTCCGCAGAGAATTTGTCCCAAATAGCTGAAGATACTCATTTTGCCAATATACTGATGAGGTCATACGCGGGTTCAATTTTTTGAATACGGTGAGGAATAGTTGTAGGAGCGCACAGCCATGCGCCCCTACGGAAGATATTTTGCGGAGACAGATCGCGTCTATTGGCGCTGCTGCCACTCCTCATACAGAATGCCCATGTTGACCAGATCGACGTACTCACCCTCGATCCACAGCGCCTTACGCGGGCGGCCTTCCTCGACGAATCCGCTGGCCAGATAGCAGCGGATCGCGCGTTCGTTTTTGGCGTGGGTGGTCAATTCGATGCGCCGCGCGCCGAGGTAGTGAA